>Ga0209278_1000115_pt1 | contig 117142 bp, 100 predicted proteins | sample JI81BgreenDNA_FD_187504 | JGI IMG/M metagenome (GOLD analysis project Ga0209278, IMG submission 187504) | Wastewater effluent complex algal communities from Wisconsin, to seasonally profile nutrient transformation and Carbon sequestration -... | ecosystem: Engineered > WWTP > Effluent > Algae... | reverse complement strand
GTTCTTCAATGGTAAGAATATCATCTTCTGTAACAGTTTCAGTAGAATGATTATTGCTAAACAAATTCATAAAAATTATTGAGGTTTAAATTTCTCGTATTTAAATGGTTTTGTATCCTGCACCCTAATTGGCATTTTGTTCAAATAAGGATCTTCGGCAAAATTAACTTTATATTTTGATATAATTTCCAATGCTTGTTCCATTGTGATTCTAATTCCATCTTGATAAGCAGTTACCCAAGCATCCTTTACTCCCCATCCCATAATTATTTCTCTGGCTTTTTCAGCAGTAGCAACATTATCATAAATTCCTGAATTGTAACGCATTAAACCATTTTTTAAAGGTAACACATATATTGGTTTTGTGTAGCCTAAATGCACTGGTTTAACATCGTAAGAATAAACGCCAATTTGAACTGTGAAAAACAATCCTTGAATGGTTGAAATATTAGTTGCTTGAATTTCATTAACAGGAATTCCCGCCCAAGCTAAATCGAATAGTAATATCTCTTTTACTTTAACTACTTTGCCTTCGTTTAGATTGACTAATTTTAGTTTAACTGAACGATTTTGATCTCCAAAAAGATTATTCATCTTTTGAATTTTAACTTCATTTTTAACTAAAACCTCATTCATTTTAGCAATCATTAAATCAGCTCTTTTTTCTAAATTTTCGGCTTCTACTTTGGTTGCTTCTGATTCTTCATAGGCCTGTTTTGATTTGGATTCAAAATCTAACTTTTTAATGTTCTCTTTTTCATTTTGCGCTCTGTCGGCAAAATCATTTCCTTGCATTAAAAAACGAAGGGCATTTTTGCGCAAAGTATCAGCAACAAAATAATTGTTTCTAGCCAAACCAACTTGTTTTTTAAAATCTTCCTTTTCAGATAATGTAAGAAATACACAAGTATCTAATTGTTCTTCAACTGTTTTGTCTAAATAAAAAATACCCACATCAGTTGGACTCATTTCTACAACTCGAAACCAAACCTCGTTTGAATCTGTGTCTGGGTCATCTCTTAAAACAACTGAATCAGGAAATGAAATGGATATAAAATCAGAAGTATTGGCTTTACTCTCTTGAATACTAATTAAACTAATAAGTCCTATAATAAGAACTGACAAGTATTTCATAATGTAATTTTTGGGATAAAAGTATAAATTATTGAGCATTATTAAGCATTTCAATGGCTTTGTTTATATCTATCTTTTCGTTGTTTAGCAAAGAAATAACAAAAATATTATTCAAACCCTCTAATTTCATTAATTCATTTTTAAGATTATTGGCTTCATTGTAGGTTTTAAAGTCTCCAGCGGTGTAGACGGTCAATCCATTGGACACAGGGAAATTTTCAACACCATATTTCCTTATCGAGAAAAATATTTGGGCAATATCATTCGGAACTTCTTCTTTAAATGCTCCTAATTGAACTTTAAAAGTTAAGCCACTAGCTGATTTTGATTTTACATTTTCAACTGTATTATTAATTACGCTTCCATTGTTCACAATTTCGGGTTCAATAGGTTTTTGTTCAACTGGTTTTTGGTTGCTGACTTTAGATTTTGAAACCTTCACTCCTTCTGAAAGTTTTTTTCTTGCTTCTTCTAAACTAATTCTTTGTCCACCATAATAAGCAGTCACAAAAGCATCGTTAATACCAGCATTTAAAGCAATTTGTCGCGATTCATTCGCTTTTTCTAAATTGGTAAATGAACCTAAATTGTATCTTAAAAATCCGTTTGGCGCTATGGCAACAAAAAGTGGTTGTAAATTATTCAAACGCGAAGGTGGAATTTGACTACTATAAACCCCCACTTGAACGGTGAAAAATAATTCTTCTGTTTTTTTAATCGTTTCAAATTTTGCTGCTCCCGGATTAACTGGAATTTCAGTTGTATTTTGGGCTAAATTGGCGCTTGATGCGACATTGTTTACAGGCGATAATGCCAATGCCTCACCAGTTGCATCATTTATATTTACGCGTGTACCATTTTTAAATGCAACCACAAAAGCATCGCGGTAACCTAAATTTCTAATTTCTTGTTTGGCTGCATCGGCATCTTTAAAATCAAGAAAAGATCCGGCAAAATATCTAGTTATACCGCTTGAAGTTCGTTGACCCGAAATGGGTGAAAAACCTTTGAATAATGTTTGCGGAATAGGATTTCTAAATGCTCCAACCTGAATTTTATAAAGCAAACCCTCAGGCAATGGCTCATCAATCGGAATTGGTTTTGTTTCAGAATAAACAGCTCCAGAAACTTTCTCAAAAGCATTTTTTGATAGTTTTTGAACAACTTGATTATTGGTTTTTGCTTGAATTATTTCAGTTTGTTTAACTGGAATAACTACTTTGTTTTCAGGAATTTTTGATTTATTATCTACTTCTTTCGTTTCAGTTAAATTGTTTTTTTGTTGAACAGAAGTTTCATTTTTAACTTGCTGCGAAGTTTCCGAAATCGGTTTTTCAATTTTGTTTTCAATTGGTTTAGAATCAATTGTTTTGTTTTCAGCTATTTCATCTGTTTTTGAAACATTATTTGCTTCTGAATTTTGAGAAACATTATTGGTCTCAGTAATAGATTTTTCAATTTTGTTTTCAATTGGTTTTGAATCAATAATTTTATTTTCAACTATTTCCTCTGTTTTTGAAATATTATTTGATTCTAAATTTTGAGATGAATTATTAGTTTCAATAATCGGTTTATCTATTTTGTTTTCAATTGGTTTAGATTCAATTGTTTTGTTTTCGGCTATTTCATCAGTTTTTGAACCATTATTTTGAGTTGGTTTTTCATTTACAGAATTATTTTCTACTAATTCTTTACTCTCAATTTTTGGTGGAGAAATAGTAGAAGTTTCTTCTGATTTTGAAAGCGTGTTTTCAGCTTTTGTATTTTCTGAGGTATTATTAATCGCTTTAGTTTCCTGATTACTTTCAGCTACTAAATTGGTATTATTGACTGATAAACTATCAACTTTATTCTCAATCGTTTTTGCTTGATTTAAATTTTGTTCAGCAGCAGATTGATTTTCAGCTTCTTTTTGCTTATTAATTTCATTTAAACTAATAGTATTGCTTTCACCTGATAAAATTTCAATGGGCTGAAGGTTGAAGGACTTCATTAATTCAAACAAACTTTTGTTCAGCTTTTCACTTTTTGCTGCAAAATCTTCCAAATCAAGTTTAATCAATGGCAATTGCGATTCAATTTCGGCAATTCTCTTTTCGTTTGCCTTTTTGATTTTATTACTAATTTTTTGTGTGTTGGCCAATTTCAAATTTTCCAATTCACCGGTTAAATTATTTTGTTTAGATGTTGATTCTTTTAATTGATTTTCCGCAATAGCCAATTGTTGATTTTGTTCTCTTACAGTTTCTTGCTCATCCACACTTAAAAGTGATAAATCATAAAATAAATGTTCTTTATTGATAAATATTTTCAGATAATTATTGTTGTTTTCAACTTCTTCCAGCTTTTTAGCTGCCGAAGCAGTAGCATTTGTGCTATATTGTCTTTCATACTTGGCTTTGGCTTGATTGCGACTTGGCAAAACAACATTTTCTTTGGTTATTTCAATTTTATCAAAATCATATTTTTTAAGTTTAAAAGCTTCTGCAATCAAACTTTGATTGTCTAAGGCTGCACTATCAAACTCAAGTGCTTTTACATACAATCTATATTTTTCAGTTTTATCAGTTTCTTTTTCAGCCGCTAAACGAAAATCATTCCCTTGTTTTTGAGCTAATTCTGCATTTTTAATAGCTTCTTCTACTAAAAAATAATTTTCATCATCGGTAGGAGTAAAAACTAAATTCAAAGAAGGTATGTTATTCAATTTTGTTTTGTTTTGAAGAATTGCTGCTTTATTAGCTCTATTTCTTGCCAAAACTTCTTTTAATCTAAGATCTTGCTGCTGTTTATCTAATTTCATGGATTGTTCAACCAATTCATTTTTTTTGTCAGGATTGGTTGTTTTAGCTGCTTCGCTTAACTTATTTTTCGATTCTAAAGCTAATTGGTCGGCTTGAGATTTTAAATTGTTAGCCTTAGAAATTTCACTTCCTACATATGTTTCACTTAAAATTTCATCTTGAAAAACTTCAGTAGAATTTTCTATAACTTTTTCAAATTCTTCAGGCTTAAAAGCTTCATTTTGAGAACTATTTTGAGTGGTTGATGATTCTTTTTTGGCTAAATTTTCTAATTGGTTAACTTCCAATTTTTTATTTTCAATCAATTGATTTTTAGCTCCTAAACTATTTTTTAAATAGGCTTTTTGTCGCTCTAAAAAGGCTATTTTTTCCTTATCAGAATTACTATTTGCCGCGCTTAATTGGCTTTCATTTTCGTTTATATCTTGAAGAATGGCGTTTTTCCAATTCACTAACAATTCAAGCTCTTTTTCTTTGGTTTTCTGCTCGCTTAATCCTGCATTTTTTGCATTACTAAGAGCACTTTCAAAAGCTGGATTATAATTCAACAACTCTCCATTGGCATTTTTAATTTCAAAATTTGCTTTGCTTACTTCAGTTGCATTCACCGATTTTAAGCTGGAATAATAATCTTCAATACTCTCCAATTTCGGCTGTTGGTTTGGTGTTGAATTTTCTTTTACCTGATTGGTTTCTGATAAATTATTTGTTGGATTGTTGGTGTTATTATTAGCCGTTAAATTTTGATTATCAATAGGTTTTGGTTGAGTGGTTGTTGTTTGATTATTTTGATTATTAACTGGAACAACTGCTACACTCGAATTATTTTTGTTTTCAATATTCGGTTTTTCAGCATTTTGAGCCAATAAAAGTTTATTTTTTGCTTCATTCAACAATTTATTTTTCTCACCTAATTGGTTGTACAAATCTGTATTCCTCTTATCCAATTGGTTGATAGCACCATCATCAGCATTTTGAGCAGCAATTTTGCTTAAACTATCATTGTAAAGCACTTCCTTATCAATTGCCTTAACCCAGTTTTCATACAATTTTATTTCTGTATTCAGTTTGGCGGTTTCATTAGGTTCAGATGCCAATTTATTAAGCTCTTGTTGAATTAATTGATTGTAATCAACAACTTTTCCTTGCGCATCAACAATTGAAAAATTCTCACTTAAAACCTTAGAACTATTGAGTGTGTTACTAGCATTTTGATTATTTAAACTTGTATTGTTTTCAACTTTTTTCGGTTCTGTTTTCTCAACTGTTTTTGCAGGTTCTGATTTTATTACCAATGAAGTTTCTTTCGCTTTTTCTGGTTCTTTAGCTGGTTCATTTTCAGCAATAACATCTTTTTTAATGTTATCAACCAACATATTGTTATCGGTAGCTGAAATGCCCAAATCGAATAGACTTTCGGTAATTTTTGGTTTATCAATTACACTTTCAGAAGATTTAATATCAATGGTTTGACTAGCCAAAGTTTGACTGACAGACAATTTTTTCTCTTCCATTTTAATTTCGCCTTGCACTTCAGCAACACGCGTCAAAAGTTTTTGCATTTTCTTTTCAAGCAATGTCAAATCTTCTTTTGCACCTTCTAAATTATCTTTGGTCAATTCTTTCTCATTGCCTTCTTTCATGCTCGGCAACTTGGTTTCATAACCTTTTATTTCATTTTTTACAGAAGTAATTTCACTTTGTAAACTGGCTTTTTCAACCAATAAATTGGCTGCGGTTTCATTTTTAGCTAATATATTTTTTTGTGTTTCGCTTCCATTTAAAGCCATTAATGCGGCTTCGTTTTTACTGTCTGCCAATTGAGCAATTAAAAGCGCAGCTTGCGCCTCAGCCGATTTCTCAAATATTTTTTTATCTAACTCTTCAATTTTTTCGTTTTGAGCACTTTTATCTTGCGTATTCGATTTGGTTAACAATTCTTGTTTGGCATTGTCTAAATCAGCTTTCAAAACTTTTAATTCATAGCTCAATTCTTGTGCTTTTTTCCAAGCCAAAATGCTACGCATTTCCATTTGCTCAGCTGTTAAACTAGGCTTAACAACTGGTTTTGGCTCTTCTTTCACTTCTTGCGCTTTCGCTAAAATTTCCTCAGTGCCTTTTACATCAAGCTCTGCAATCATTTTGTAGTATTCGGTAGCAAATTTTTCTTCATCAACTGGCTCATCAAACAAATTGTTTATCACTAATCGAACCCCTTTAGCATCTTGCTCCAGCAACATTTCTTGCTTCAATGTTTTTAATCTTTCAAATTTTGGCACAAATACATTTCCAGATTGCAAAGGCACACCAGGTGTTTGAACCACAAATTTTAATTGTTTGCCCGAGGGTACATTCATCAAATAATTTCCTGTTTTTTTATCAGGATTAAAAATGCCCAAAAACCTACCTGTTTCCAATTCAGAAACTGTAATGGTTGAATTAATATTACCAATATCAACAGGCAATGGCGTAAATTTTCCAGCCAATAAAACCGTTTCAGATGTAGAAGTCTTTACTTCAATTTTATAAATCGTGATTTTTGAACCAACACTCGATCTACGCGAAGCAAAAAATGCTTTTTGATTGTCTTTATCGGTAATAAACAAAATATCGTCATCGGGCGAACTAATAGCAAAATCAAGGTTTTGAGGCGTTTTCCATTTTCCAGTACTTTCATCTAATTCCGATTTAAAAATGTCATAACCGCCCATGCTATTATGGCCTTTTGAACAGAAATATAAAATTTTTCCGTTTGGGTGCAAAAAAGGAAATTCTTCATCATACTGGGTATTAATTGGTTCACCTAATGATTGAGGTGCTGACCATTCTCCTTTATCATTTTTTTTAGAAAAATAAATATCGCGATGAATTTCTTCAGACTTAGAATAACTTGAAAAATAGACAATCTGGGCATTATTAGGCAAAAACATAATGGAGTTTTCGGCTTCTTTTTTGTCCAAATCGGTTTTAAAATCTTCGGGTTTGGTAATTATTTTCCCTCCAAAATCACCTAAATCATAACTTCTGAAATAATCAACATCATTTAAGTCTTTTTTATCCAAAACTTTAATATCAATTACATTTTTAACCAACTCTTTGCCATTTTTACTCATTTCAATGGCTTGCTGGATATTGTATTTCTTTTTGGATTTGGCATCAGCCAATGAATTAAACTTGTCAAAAGCATTCAAAGCATCATTAAATCGGTAATTGAGATGATAGGCTCGACCAAGAAAAAAATAAACTTCGGGGCTAATTCCTGCTTGTTTGGAAGCAAATTCTAAATAAGAAACAGGTTTTTCTTTGTTTTTTTCGGAATAAACCAAACATGCTCCATATCGAAAGTGCATTTCTGGATCTTTGGGAAATAAACTCAATAGTTGAGAGTAAGAAGCGGTTGCTTCAATGTATTTTTTTTCGTCAAAAAGTTTAGCGGCTTTTTTCTTTAAATCTTCGTCATTTTTGGCTGGCTTTTGGGCTTTCAAAATTGGCGAAAACAAAAAAATCAATATAAAAAAAAAGAAACTTTTGTATTGAGAAAATATATAGCGATTAAGCAAGGGATTTCGGTCTATCTTATTTAATATATTGCAAAAATAATTTTTTTCAGGAATTTAATCACTATTCACAAGTTTTTAACAAACATTGTTAATCGTTAAAAATTAATTTTTCTCAATTATTGCATCATAAACCTTAAAAATTGATTGGATTGAATACTTTCGTTAAAAATTGAAATTAATGAAAAAGGCTGTCATCACTACCCTAGCGCCTACCCCAATTGGTCCTTATAGCCAAGCGGTTGTTTTTGGAAATATGATTTTTGTTTCGGGGCAAATAGCCATTGAGCCATCCACTGGAATTTTAATTCAAGATAATGTGGAAATAGAAACCAAAAAAGTAATGGAAAACATAGGTAATGTGCTTAAAGAGGCTGGATTTGACTATTCTAACATTGTGAAATCAGGAATTTTTTTAAAAAACATGAACGATTTTCCTAAGGTGAATGAAGTGTATGCCTCATTTTTAACGGCTCCTTTTCCTGCCCGTGAAACTGTTGAAGTAGCACGTTTACCTAAAGACGCCAATGTTGAAATTTCTGTAATTGCCTGCAAATAATTTATGCGCAACTTCTTTGGATTAATCCGTTTCCCTAATTTATTGATGATTGTGTTTACGCAATTATTGATGCGTTATGCGGTTATTATTCCTATGTTAGAAATGAATAATTTAAAAGCCCAGCAAAGTACTTTTGAATTTTTACTTTTGATTATTTCTACCGTTTTTATTGCGGCTGCGGGTTACATTATAAATGATTATTTTGATGTAAAAATTGATAGAATTAATAAACCAAAAAAAGTAGTTTTAGACAAACAAATCAATAGAAAAATAGCTATGATTTGGCATTTTGTATTGACCATTTTAGGAATTTTTTTAGGATTTTATGTAAGCTGGAAAGCCGATTTTTTAAGTCTTGGGTTTATTTTTCCCTTTTGCAGTCTATTACTTTGGGTATATTCTATAAATTATAAAAGGCAATTGTTTACCGGCAACTTAATCGTTTCGTTGCTTACTGCATTGGTGCCATTTATTGTTTTTTTGTATGAAATTCCAAACTTTGAAATTTCTAGTATTATCATCAATACTTCTATGCATTTAAGTCCATTTTTACATATATTTTTATACATCACAATTTTTACAGTATTTGCTTTTTTAACTTCTATTATTCGAGAAATTATTAAAGACTCCGAAGACATGGAGGGAGATAAAGCTTATGGTTGTAAAACAGTTCCTATTGTTTTAGGACTTAACAAGACTAAAATTTTAATTTCAGTCTTGGCGGCTATTATGATTTCTATTTTAGGTTTTATTCAATATCGATTGATGTATTGGGAAGATAAAATTTCATTTTTCTATATTCTCATTTTTATTCAAATTCCCCTAGCCTATTTGCTTTATTACATTTGGAAAGCTTATGAAAAAAAGCAGTTCAAAAAAGCTAGTTTAATCACCAAATTAATTATGCTAACAGGCATATTATATGCCTTTGTTATTTATTTTAAATTCTAATGATCTCCATTCCTTACCATATCATTCTTGCTTCAAAATCGCCAAGAAGAAAACAATTGCTCGAAGGTTTGTCTTTAACTTTTGAAATAAAAACAAAAGATACGGATGAGAGTTTTTCACCTGATTTACAAAAAGAAGATATTGCTTTGTATTTAGCTCAAAAAAAAGCAGATGCTTTTACCGATTTAAAAAACAATGAATTGCTAATTACTGCCGATACAATTGTTTGGATAGAAAATCAGGTTTTAAACAAACCCGAAAACAGAAACGAAGCCATCAAAATGCTGGAAATGTTGTCGGGTAAAAAACATGATGTTTACACTGGAGTTTGTATCAAAACCAATGACAAAACAATTACATTTTATGATCAAACCGAAGTTTATTTCAAAGCCTTAAACATCAATGAAATTGAGTTTTATGTTGATAATTATGCACCTTACGACAAAGCTGGGTCTTATGGCGCGCAAGATTGGATTGGTTTTGTAGCGATTGAAAAAATGATTGGCAGTTATTTTAATGTAATGGGTTTACCGGTTCATAAAGTGTATGATGTTTTAAAAAGTTTCTCTTAAAATTTCATCTATTTAAAATGATAATTTTGCGCCATGTTTCAAAATGATACCATTTGCGCTTTAGCCACTGCACAAGGTTTGGCAGCCATTGCTGTAATTAGACTTTCAGGAAAAGATGCGATAGAAATTGCCGATAAAGTTTTTTACAAAAAGGATAAATCGCAGTATTTAAATCACCAAAAAAGTCATACGCTACATTTTGGTGACATAAAAGATGGGGAAAAATGGATAGATGAAGTGCTTATTTCAGTTTTCAAAGGCCCAAATTCCTATACTGGTGAAAATACCGTTGAAATTTCATGTCATGGTTCAGTTTTTATTCAAAAACAAATCATTGAATTATTGCTGAAAAAGGGCGCAAGAATGGCCAATCCAGGCGAATTTACTTTACGTGCTTTTTTGAATGGAAAACTTGATTTATCGCAAGCCGAAGCTGTTGCCGATTTAATTGCATCTGACTCGGAGGCTTCGCACAAAATGGCTATGCAACAAATGCGCGGTGGTTTTTCAAAAGATATTAATGACTTGCGTGAAAAATTGATTCATTTTGCCTCTTTAATTGAACTTGAACTCGATTTTGCTGAAGAAGATGTTGAATTTGCCAATAGAAAAGATTTAAAAGATTTGGTTGAAAACATTCAAAGCAGAATTAAAAAATTGGTGGATAGTTTTGCCCAAGGAAATGTGTTTAAAAATGGCGTTCCTGTTGCTATTATTGGCAAACCAAATGTGGGTAAATCGACTCTTTTGAATGCTTTATTGAACGAAGACCGCGCCATAGTTTCAGAAATTGCTGGCACAACACGCGACACTATTGAAGAAGAAATTTCAATTGGTGGAATAGTTTTTAGATTTATAGATACTGCTGGAATTAGAAATACGATTGACAAAATTGAATCGATTGGAATAGAAAAATCTTTCGAAAAAATTGCCAAAGCTTCTATTGTTTTGTATTTGTTTGACTTGTTAAATGATGATCCTCAAAACGTTAAAAACGATTTAGAAAACATTCGCCAGAAAATGGGGAATGCTGAAAAACCGCTTTTAATTATTGGCAACAAAGCAGACCAAAATCCTTCAGAAGCGCTTAAAATTGAATTTGCAGAACAAGAAAATGTAATTTTTATTTCTGCCAAACAAAACCAAAACATTAGCCAATTAACGGATAAGCTGCTGAGTTATGCCAATGCTGGATTGTTACAAAATGATCAAACATTGTTATCAAACGCTCGCCATTTAGACGCTTTAAACAAAACCTTAGAAGCATTAAATGCAGTGCTTCATGGACTTAACAACAACATAACAGGCGATTTTTTAGCTTTAGATATTAGAACTGCTTTGCGCCATTTAGGCGAAATAACAGGCGTTGTGGAGGTTGACCGTGATATTTTAGGAACAATTTTCTCCAAGTTTTGTATCGGAAAGTAACCACCACAAAACAACCAAATACAAAACAACAATAAAACATACTTAAAACCCACATTTTTAGTATATTAAAATAAACTTCATTAAGCATTTATTTTGTCTTTTTATACGTTTATTAGGTACAATTTTGTACCTTTGATGTACCTCAACGGTTTAAAGCCTGTAAAATGGCTTTTTTTGTACCTCGTTTTGGTGAAATAAAGTCCCTTAATTACTCTTAATTATTCTTATGGGTATTTAATGGAACTAAATAATAGGATAAATGAGTAAGACAAATTTCACTATACTTAAACAATGTGTTCATTGCGCTGAAATGTTTGAAGCCCAAAAACGGACAACCCTTTTTTGCTCTCACCGTTGTTCATGTGCAAACTATAAACTGAGAAAAAGACAGGAACTAAAAAAGGAAACTGAATCTGAAACAAGAAAACTAATAAGGCCAAAAGTAAAAGCATTTGATATTGAACTTATAAGGCAAAAGGATTTTTTAAGCGTTACAGAGGTTTCAAAGCTATTTGGGTGCAGCACAAAGACTGTTTATAGAATGATTGGAGCAAACCAACTAAATGCCAATAATCTTTCTGAAAGACTTACCCGAATAAGGCGCAAAGACATTGAACAACTTTTTGAACCGATGCAGAAAGAAGCACCTAAAAATTTAATCCCTGAAAATTGCTATCAGATAGGCGAAATAATTAATAAATATGGGGTTTCCCGAAACACAATATACAATTACAGTACTAAATACAATATTCAAAAATTGAGAATCAAAGGAATAATTTATTATTCTAAAACTGATATTGATAATTTATTTATAGTTTAGTGAAGCATAAAGGACAATGACAACAAAAGTAACATTACGACAAAAAAAAATTAGCAAGGGACGGCAAAGCCTGTATTTAGATTTTTACCCTGCTATACCACACCCAAAAACAGGCGACCCCACACGAAGGGAGTTTTTAGGACTTTATATTTTTGAGAAACCAAAAACACCAATTGACAAACAGCATAATACTGAAACTTTGCAAATTGGCGAAAGCATACGCCAAAAACGGGAAAACTTTTTAAATAAGCCTGAAATTTACAGCGAATATGAAAAAGAACAGTTACTCAAAAAGGAAAAGGGCGAACAATCTTTTATTGAATACTTCACAAAGTTAGCTAATAAACGTAAAGCAAGTAACCACGATAATTGGGTTTCAGCTCTCAACTACATTGAAGATTTTACCAATGGTAAATTAAAGTTTGCAGACCTCAATGAAAAGTTTTTAGAGGACTTTAAAGAATATCTAATTACAACAAAAAGTAAAAAGAGTGAAAAAACTACCCTTTCACAAAATTCAGCCGTTTCATATTTTAATAAGGTAAAAGCTGCATTGAAACAAGCCTATAAAGACGGCATATTACAAACCGACCTAAATGCAAAAATTAGCCCAATTAAAGCAGCTGAAACAAGACGGGAATACTTGACTATTGAAGAACTGAATAAGCTTGTTAAAACCCCTTGCAATAAAGATTTGTTGAAACGTGCAGCCCTATTTTCTGCACTTACAGGGTTGAGGTTTTCAGATATTCAAAAAATGGTTTGGGGTGAACTTGAATACATTGAAGGGCAAGGGTATTTCCTTAATTTTAGCCAAAAGAAAACCAACGGAATTGAATATTACCCTATTTCAGAACAGGCAGTAAGTTTATTAAATGAAAAAGGCGAATTAACAGCCAAAGTATTTGAAGGTTTGGAATATTCAGCCTACCATAACAAACATTTATTTCAATGGATTGGAGCAGCGGGAATAACTAAGGATATAACCTTTCATTGTTTTCGCCACACCTTCGCCACCTTGCAACTGTTTAACGGTACGGACATTTACACCGTTTCCAAAATGTTAGGACATAAAGACCTAAAAACAACACAGATATACGCTAAGATTGTGGACAACACCAAACGCAAAGCAGCAGACAAAATTAAATTAGATATGTAACCACTTAAAGCATAAAAGACAAATGGATGAGGAGAAAATAGACGAATATTTTATTAATTTTTTGCGTTTGAATTTGAGTTTAGCGGAATGGGTATTTAATGATACAGAAGAAAACGAAATAGTGCCTAAAGAATTAACTCATGATTACTTGTTAAATAATTTCAATATTGATGAAAGCATTTACGAATACTACCATTTACCTATGAGCAATTTTTTATCTGATACCGAATTTCAGAAAATGAAAAGCAGTGGATTTTTAGGTAAAAAGCAAACAGCATTAACACCTTATTCAAATATTATTTACAGTGCTTATTATTCGCGTTCAGATTTATACACAAAACTGGCAGGGGTAGTTTATGACAGAAATTCTTTTTTAATTGAAGGAAAGAAAATAATTTACCTTACTGATTTAATACCCTATTTTAAAGAATATTCAAAAGGATTTAAAAATGGTTTTAATGAATTTGATAATACACAAATAAAACCATTCCTAACAATGTTAGTCAATGAACAAGACTATGTAAATAAGGTGTTTGAATTTGTAACAAAAAAAATATTCTTTTCTCATTGCTGGGCGTCTTTGCAATCTGGATTTGCTCGAAACTTAAAAAATGACATAATAAAAGCCTTTGAGAATGGGCAAAAGCAAGGCTATTTTTATAAAGCATGGAGTGTAATTTTTTCAAACAATAATTTATTTGCTTCGTTATTTCAAGAACATTTTAAAAATATACAATCTCAATCGATTGTAAAGCAAAAACCTGAACAGAACAGAAAACTAATTACATTCAAGAACAGCGAAACAATTGAAAAAATACATTCCGAACTAAAAGGATATTTCCCGAATAAAGAAGCTGAATTATTGAAAACCTTACAGGGCGAACAGTTAAGCGAAATACTTTTATTCCCTCATAACCAAAATAAGTTTGTTGAGGTTTTTAGACGGCTTAAATACAACGGCTTTTTATTAAACACCGATACAGAAACAAGAAACTGGATATGTACAACTTTTCAGTTTGTTAAAAAAGGATTTCTAGAACCCCAACCATTTAATGACAACACAGTTTGGAATAATTTAAACAAAGGCAAAGGCGAACCAACTAAAAAAGAACGAATTTGTATTACTGATTGGTTGCCATACATAAGTCCCAAAAATTTAGCGGAAGCAGCACAAAAAGAAAAAATATAAAAAAACTGTATTCTACTTATATCCCATTGTATAAATGGGTATTGATAGGGACATTCTTTGCTACGTCTTTTTGCAGCAGTTATAATTTAAAACTGTTGTAAAATGATTATTGTACAATTAGACAGCGAACAATTAAGCAACTTAATACAAAGTTCAGTTCGCAAGGTTTTGAAAGAAACCCCACCCCAAACGGTTGAACCTATCGAACAACCGGAACAGCTTTTAACCATTCAGGAAGCAGCCGAATTTTTGAGCCTTACAGTACCCACAATGTACAGCAAGGTTTCAAAAAGCGAATTGCCCGTAATGAAGCGAAGCAAACGCCTGTACTTTTCCCGTACTGAATTACTGGAATATCTTAAAGACGGGCGTAAAAAGTCAAACGCTGAAATTGAAGCAGAAGCAGAAGTGTATTTGTTGAATAATAAAAAAGGGCTGAAGTAATGAAAAACACTAACAACAACCCTTTGCATAAAAGAAAAAGTAAAAATACTGATTTTAATACCCAATTGAAAACCATATTTCAGTATTTACAGGAACATATTGCAACAGCTTCAATGGTTTCAGATAAAACTGGAATACCTCAGAAAAACATTTGCAGATATAAAAGGGATTTAGAAAAAGTAGGGCGACTTTGGGAAATAGAAAAGAAGCTGTGCAAAAAAACAGGTTTCAAAGCGTGGTACTTAACCACCAACCCCGAAAAAGCGGCAAACAACAACCAATTAAATTTATTTGAATAATGGAAGCAAAGAAATTTAATCCTGTATTTGATGACCTCATCAATCCTGCTTCTATCTTAAACCATGTTGAGGGGCTACAAAAGACCGTTGAGGCTGAGCAGAAGGCTAAACAAAACTATTTCCCGGTTGAGGTATTCCCAAAACTGATAAAGGAAATAATTACAGCCACAAACGAAAGTCTTAATTTCCCAATTGACTTTATAGGAGCTTCAATATTGTACGCTGTTTCCGTTTCCATAGGTAACACCCACAGAGCCGAAATAATGCGAGGATATGAACAGAACGCTGTTTTATACATTGCAATTTTAGGGCGACCCGGCACTAATAAAACACACCCTTTGAAATGGGCTACAAAGCCAATTGAACAGCGGGACAATTTAAAGTTTCAAGAATACCAAAGAAAAAAACTGGAATACGATACTACTTCAGCCCTTACCAAAAAAGAAAGAGAGCTGCAAGGATATAGCGAACCAATAAAACCGATTTGGGAGCAGTATTTAATTAGCGACTTTACACCCGAAGCACTTGTAAGTGTTCATAGCTACAATAAAAGAGGTTTGGGCGTAAACGTGGACGAATTAGCAAGTTGGTTTAAGAATTTCAACCGATACAATAAAGGTAGCGAACAGGAATTTTGGTTGAGTGTATGGAGCGGTAACACCGTAAAAGTAAACCGTAAAACAAGCGACCAATACAATATACCGCTGCCCTTTATTTCAGTTGCAGGAACAATACAACCGGGCGTACTTAATGAATTGGCTGACAATAGAACCGAAAACGGTTTTTTAGATAGGTTGCTGTTTGTTGTACCCGACAACCTTAAAAAAGAATACTGGAGCGAAAAAGAGTTAAACCCGTCAATAGTTGAGAATTGGCAAACCATTATTTCAAACCTTTTGGACATATCAATAATTCAGGACGACACTAACAACCCACAGCCCGAAATATTGAGGTTTACACCCGAAGCAAAGCAGCTTTTATTTGAATGGCAAAGGGAACTAACAGACCAAAGTAATAAGCCCGAAAATGAAGCCATAAGCGGTATAAATGCTAAAATAGAAATGTATGCTGTTCGATTAGCATTAATACTTCAAATGTTACAGTATGCCTGTAATGAAGGCAATAAACAAGCTATTGGAATGGAAGCAGTTCAAGGGGCTTTAAAGTTGGTTGAGTATTTCAAAAAAACAGCTATTAAGGTGCATTCTATTGTATCAAATGCAAGTCCATTGAATAAGTTACCAACCGATAAACAAAACCTTTACAAAGCATTGCCCGACAACTTTACAACAAGTGAAGGCGTAAAGGTTGCTGAAAGTATGGGATTGGCAGAACGGACATTTAAGCGGTTTTTGTCAAATAGGGAATTATTCAATAACCATGCAAGGGGCGAATATAAAAAACGGTATTAATCAAATGGCATTTGGCACAATTGACACAAGCGGCACGAACGGCACAAAATTAAATGCCACTTATGCCATAAATGCTAGTTATGCCAAGTGCCAAACAATAAATTTAGAAAATGAATAAGCACCGATATAGTTTAGAAAAAGGCAGTAAAAAGCACCATTGCCCCGACTGTGGTAAAAAGACATTTGTCCTTTATATTGATGCAGAAACAAGTGAGTACTTACCCGGACAGTACGGACGCTGCGACCGTGAAAGTAAATGTTCGTACCACCTCAACCCTTATTTGGACGGGTACGCAAAAGCAAATTGTGAGCAGGAACAAAAAGTTACTGTTCCAAAACAAAAATTTTTCCAAACTCAACCCAAACAACAACCCAACACTCAACCCGTATTTTTTGACTTTGAAACCTTCAAAAAAACATTAAAGCCCGAACGTTATGAAAAGAACACTTTTTTACAGAATCTATTTTACAGGGTGCAATTTCCCTTTGATGTTGATGAGGTTACAAAGGTTATTCAGTTGTACCGATTGGGGACAATTGCAAATGGTTACAGAGCAGGGGCAACTACTTTTCCTTTTATTGATGTAAAGCAAAATGTAAGAGCCATTCAAGTTAAGCAGTTTGATGAACAAAACCACAGCAAAGGAACACCAATACCATTAAACAAAATAATTGAGGGCTACCACAGAAAAAACAACAAGCCTTTAACTAATTGGTTGGAAGCATACAACAAAAACGAAAGTATATTTTCTTGTTTATTTGGGGAACACCTTTTAAGTAAATTTCCAAACAATCCCATTGCATTAGTTGAAGCACCAAAAACGGCAATTTATTGTTGGTTGTACTTTAATAAAAGTAAGTTTCCAATTTACAAGGATTGTATTTGGTTGGCAGTTGGGGCGAAAGGTTGGTTAAATGAATACAAGGTAAAAGTATTGCAGGGGCGAATTGTGTATGTATTGCCCGACCTTTCAAAAGACGGTAGCACTTTCAAAGAATGGGAAAACAAAGTAAATGAATATGAAAAGCGTTTACCCAATACACGTTTCATAATGGACGATTTACTAGAAAAGCACGGCACACTTAATCAAAGGGAACAAGGGGCGGACATTGCAGACGTTTTAACCTTTGATTGGCGGACAATTAGAGCAGAATCCGAACCACCACAGCCCGAAGCTGAAAAAGTTACACACCAACAAAAAATTTCATTATCAATCATTGCACCATTGCCAAAAGTTGAGGTATGCAAAACTGAAAGAATCCAACAGCCTAAAGGGCACAAAGGTTTTTCCAATATCACTACACGCGCGCAAGGGCAATTTAAAAAACCTACATTAAACGAAAGTTGGGAAAAAGATATTACCGAACTTGAAAACTACTTTACAGGAATACCCATACCAACCCAACCCGTAAAGCTAAACCAATGCTGCACAATAACTGATTTTTCACTATTCATTGAAAGCCATTTGGCCACAGTAATAGCGAATAACGGCAAACGAGCCTTTTTGCCCTACCTGAACAGATTACAGATATTAAAACAGGTATTAGCTAACAAACAGAAATGAACTTTTTTTGATATTATGCAAGCAATACGCGCGCGTGACGCGCGCGCGAAGCGTTCAAAAAAGTTTTTTTGATACTTAAAAAGTTCTTTTACCAAAATAATGTATAATTAATAATCAGTTAATAAATTAAAGCGTATTAGAACAATTTCATTGTATTATTTAATTTTAAAAAAGGGTTTTTATAGCATCTCATTTTTTATTTACTTTCACTAAAAAAAACAATGAAAAAGGTTGTATTATTTTCAATAATGTTGTTTAGTTTAACATCATGCTTCAAATACGCTAAAAAATTAGATGATAGAGCAATTGAAAAATTATCAGAACGTCAAAAGGAAATTGAAGCGCAGAAAAACAAAGAAGCACAAAAAAACAATTGAGTTTAGGATAAGTCTTTTTCGTTTGGCAAAGTCACTAATTAACCCAAAAATGTACCTTATTTGTACCTCTCAACTTGTAAAACACTGATAATCAATTAAAGTTATATTTTGTATCGGAAAATAATTAAATAAAAAGTAAATTTAAATTCATTATTTCAAAAATCCTTAAACTGGAAAAAATAATTCGGGTTGGATTTATGTAACCTTCAAAAATTATCTTTGAAAAATAGTGTTCATGATTTTTATAGAAATTTTTCCATTCAAATAAGACAAATAATTAATGCTTCATATTTTAAAAGATCATATTGTTAAAAGATTGGGAAGCAATCTAGATAATTTAGATAAGGTGCTTTCTAATTTTAAACCAATATATGCCAAAAGAAATGAATTGCTTTTGCAACAAGGCGATGTTTGCAAATACGTTTATTTTATTGCCAAAGGCTGTTTGCAAGTTTATGTTCATGACAAAGATTTTAATGAAACTACTCGTGATATTGTAATTGAAGACAATTGGTGTTCAGAGCTTTTAAGTTTTGGAAGTGGAAACCCAGCAAATGAAAACATTAGAGCAGTTGAACCTAGCGAGCTATTAGCTATTGATAGACAAGCATTTCAAGCCATGATGGAAACTGTTCCACAATTTGATAAAGTTTACAAACAAATTCTTGAAGCTTCTTATGCCAATTCTGTTTATCGCATCAATACATTTGTTTCATTAACAGCACTCGAGAGAATAAAATGGCTAATGGAATATCGCCCAATGCTTATGACCAGACTTTCAAGCAAACTAATTGCATCCTATTTAGGCGTAAACAAAGATGTTTTTAGCCGACTTAAAGCCAAATTGTAAAAGCCATGAAACCTATTGAGAATGAAAACACATTTTATGCTCAAAGCAACGATGAGTGGAGAAATTGGTTACAAAAAAATCATTTAAGCACAGAAAGTGTCTGGCTTATTATTTATAAAAAAGAAAGTAAAATACCTTCTGTTTATTATTCAGAAGCAGTAGATGAAGCGCTTTGTTTTGGCTGGATTGATAGTTTGCCCAACAAAAGAGATGAAAATAGTTATTACCAATTTTTTTCTAAAAGAAAAGCAAAAAGTAATTGGAGTAAAGTCAATAAATTAAAAGTAGAGCAATTGCTTAAAGAAAATAAAATAATGCCGCAAGGTTTAAAAATGATTGAATTAGCGAAACAAACCGGAACATGGGACGCTTTAAACAAAGTGGATGAATTAAAAATTCCGCAAGAAATGGAAGAACTTTTTGAAAAGAATAATCAAGCAAAAATTAATTTCGAAAATTTTCCTAAATCGATTAAGAGAGGCATTCTTGAATGGATTTACAGCGCTAAACAAGATTCAACTAAACTAAAAAGAATCACAGAAACAGTGGTTTTAGCCGAACAAAATATTAGAGCTAATCAATACAAATCCAAAAAATAGGTTTTTAAAACATCGACTTTTGTCATCGTTCACCAAAATTTGATTGTGGAATTTTGTCACATCATTCACCAATAAAATTTAAGAACAAATGACAGAGTATTTATTATTATTTCGTAATGCAAGTGCTGAAAATGCTTACTTGGCAACTTCACAAGACATGGCTAAAGATATGCCTAAATGGCAATCATGGATTGGCCACATTGCTATGCAAGGGAAATTGGTTCACACCGCGCCAGTTAGTTATAATGCTTCTATTGTAACTCAAAACGACATTAAAACAGGTCCGCATAAAGAAACAAACAGTGTTTTAGTTTCAGGATTTTTAATCTGCAAATCCGATAATTTAGAAGAAGTGCAAGAATGGAGCAAAACTTGTCCAATTCTCAAATATCCCCACAGTTCGGTTGAAATAAGACCACTTATTCCTTTTCCAAACAATTAAAATTTCGATCATGGACAAAATTTTAAACTTAGGAAAATACATTTTTCCTCTTTCATTTTTGCTTTATGTGGGTTTGCATCTTGGTAAACCGGAAGTTGGCGCTTCGTTCGTACCCGATTTTATTCCCTTCCCCTACTTTTGGAATTATTTCACTTTGGTGTGTATTCTTCTATTTATTGTGAGTGCTGTTATTAGCAAATATGATAAACTAGCTTATTCACTCATGGCTTTGTATGTTATTTTAATGGCCCTATTAGTTCATTTGCCGAGAGCAATGGGACATGAATTAGGAACAGAAAACATGACAGCCGATTTGGCTAGAGAAAAAGAATTGGAAATGGTTAACTTTTTTAGAAACATAATGGTAACAGGTGCGCTAATGGCATTTGCAAAATTTGTAGCCAAAGACAAAAGAATAATTGGTTAATCAAAATTCATTTTTCAAAAAAAGTCGAGGCAATTTTGTTTCGGCTTTTTTTATTTTTAAAAATACTGAACGTTTTAGTAACAATGAGCTTAGAATATTAAAATAAAATAGCTTGCATTTAATTGAGAATTGTATTTTTGTTGAAAGGCTAAAAATGACAACCAAAGACAATATATTAAAAACACTAAAAGCTCATAAACAAGAGCTTTCAAAGTTTGGTATTCGAAATGTTGGATTGTTTGGTTCATACCTTAGAAATGAGCAAACCCAAATAAGTGATATTGATTTGTTAATTGATTTTGAGCCTGAAAATGAAAATTTTGATAATTATATGGCTGTTTGCGACATTTTTGAGCGAATATTCGACAATGAACGTATTGAAGTAGTTACTAAAAATGGCTTGAGTCCTTATATTGGTCCAAAAATTTTAAAAGAGGTTCAATATGTTTAAAGAACCTTTAGATTCGGTTAAACATATTTTAGAAGAGTGTAATTATATTCTCTCAGTTTGTAAACACCTTGAAAAAGATGAGTTTTTAAGAGATGAAACTTTGAAACGAGCAATTGCTAGAAGTCTTGAAATAATTGGGGAAGCAACAAAAAAAATTCCTGCCGATTTTAAATTTAAGTGGAATACCATTCAGTGGAAAAATATGGCTGGAATGCGAGATAGACTAATTCATGATTATCACGGAATCAACTATTTAATAGTTTGGGATGTTGTAAAAAATAAAATTCCAACGCTTCAAAAGCAAATTGAAGAAGTTCTTAATAATGAATGAAATTATTCCCAAACCTTTCTAAAATGCTAAATATTTCTAAAATCTCAGACAATTAGTAAGCAGTAACACATTATTTACATTTATAAAAGAAATTATTACAATTTTGCGTTAAATTTTGGAAAAACATAAGCATGATTGCTGCCGATTTAGTATCACTCGATTTACCCATTCTAAAAACATCTGATTCTGGCGATTTTGCCATAGAAATGATGGAAGAATTTAAAGTAACTCATTTACCCATAGTTAATAACACAGAATTTTTAGGTTTAATTTCAGAAGCAGATATTCTCGATTTAAATGAACCAGATGAAGCTTTAGGTGCTCACAAACTCAGTTTATCAAGACCTTATGTTTTGAACAATGCCCATATTTTTGAAGTAATTAAACATGTAACTCGCCAAAAATTATCGCTCATTCCTGTGTTGGATTCAAAACACGATTATGTTGGAGCCATTACTTTGCAAACTTTGGTCGAAAATTTCGATAAACTCATAAGCACCGAAACTCCGGGTGGCGTAATCGTTTTAGAATTAAATATCCACGATTATTCTTTAAGCGAAATTGCAAGAATTGTAGAATCGAACGATGCAAAAATTCTTAATCTTTACATTAGTTCAGAAACAGATACCACTAAATTGGATGTTACAATAAAAATTAACAGAACCGATTTAACGCGCATTTTACAAAGCTTTTTGCGCTATAATTACAATGTAAAAGCCAGTTTTCATGAAAGTTCATTTGGCGAAGATTTAAAAGAAAGATTCGATTCTTTCATGAATTATTTAAATATATAATTTCGGAATGCTGTTAAATGTATTACTAAGTTTTTTGGTTCATTTTACAGCCTTGCCCGATACTAGTAAAACCGTTAAAGACACTTTATCAGCGCCTGGTGAGCTAAGCTTAAAAGTCACTCAAAATCAAACTCCTCTTTTCGTTAAAGAAATCAATATTGAAGGTAATAAGCGCACCAAAAGTTTCATTATTGTTAGAGAATTGGCATTTAAACAATTTGATTCTATACCTGCAGGAAAACTTGCAGAGTATATTCTTCAATCAAAAAACAATGTTTACAATTTAGCCTTATTCAACTTTGTAAATTTCGATTACACCATTCAAAATCAAGAAGTTTCTTTTAAAATAAAAGTTGTGGAACGATGGCACATTTGGCCAATTCCGCAAATCACTTTTGCTGATCCTAATTTTAATACCTGGTACGAAACCAAAGACTTAAGTCGCATCAACTTTGGGTTAAATACGCGTTGGTCCAATTTTTTGGGCAAAAATCAAACTGTTAGATTTTTTATTCAAATGGGCTATACACGCCAAGCCCAAATAAAATATGATGTTCCGCAAATTGATAAAAGACAAAAATTAGGAATGAGTTTCAGTACAGCCTATTCAAACAACAAAGAAATTGTGTATGCTACCAAAAATAATAAACGACTTTTTTTATTTGATAACTCAAAATATGTGCGTGAAGAAGTTGGAAGTGAAATCAAAATGATTTACAGAAACCGAATTTTTAATTCGCATGAATTACGTTTAAAATACAATTATGTACAAATTGACGATACCATTCGTTTCTTGAAAAATGATTATCTACCCAATAACCTTACCTACTCTAACTATTTAACACTAGAATATAACTATAGATTTGATAGGCGCGATTTGAAATTTTATCCCTTAAAAGGCTATTTTATAGAAATCACTGGAACTAAAGTTGGACTTTTTAACTTTAATAATAGTCCTGATTTTGCCTACCTCACAACATCACTGCGTTATTATAAAGATTTGGGTAAACGATTTTACTTTGCCTCAGGCGGAAAACTAAAATTAGGTTCTGTACTTAATCAGCCCTACTACATTCAACAAGGTTTAGGAAATGCAAATTTAAAAACGTCTTATGATATCATGAGGGGTTACGAATACTACATCATTGATGGCCAAAGTTGGGGTTTTGTAAAATCAAATTTTAAATTTAATCTCATAAAACCAAGGGTTTATGATATCTCCATGCTTCCTGTTCCACAGTCTTCCAAAAATGTATTTTTTGCCTCGTATATAAATATTTTTTTCGACCAAGGTTATGTAACCGATCGAGTTTTTAATGCTGAAAACACTTTAGCCAATCAATATTTGTATAGTTATGGGGTTGGGGTTGATTTTGTAGGCTCCTTCGATTTTGTTTTGAGAATTGAATATTCAATTAATAAATTAAAAGAGAACGGTTTTTTTCTCAACTTTATAGCCCCAATATAAGGAAGAATGATAATTGCAGTTTATGGCCGAAATATAGCAGATAAAAACAAAGCTCCTGTTAAACATATTTTTGAAAAATTTAAAGAAAAAGGCTTTAAAGTAATGGTGCATAAAGGCTTTTTAGATAGTCTAAGTCCAATTGTTGAAACCAATAGCTTTGAAAGTTTTGAGTTTAAAAAAGATATTCAAAATAAAGCCAATTTTATGATGAGTATTGGAGGCGATGGTACTTTTTTGGATGCTGTTGCTATAGTTGGCGATTCTAACATTCCAATAATGGGCATCAATACAGGTCGTTTAGGTTTTTTAGCCAATACCAATTTAGAAGAAGTTGACAAGTCAATTGATGATTTAAAATCAGGAAATTATTTATTGGGTAAACGAATGCTATTACAATTAGAAACTGAAAGAAAATTGTTTGGTGATCAAAATTTTGCCTTAAATGATTTGACTATTTTTAGAAAAGATTCTACCCAAATGATAACCACTGATTCTTATATTAATGATGAATTTTTGAATACTTATTGGAGTGATGGATTAATTGTAGCTACACCAACCGGATCAACTGCCTACTCATTAAGTTGTGGAGGACCTTTGGTAATGCCTAGTTCAGATTGTTTTGTTATCAATCCAATTGCACCGCACAATTTAAATGTTCGCCCAATTGTAGTTTCTGATAACAAAGTAATTAAACTTACTATTCATGGTCGTGCCAAAGAATTTTTACTTGGTTTAGACTCACGAAATGAAGTCATTTATCCAGGAGAAGAATTAAAAATAACCCGAGCAAAATTTGAAATTTCTGTTGTTCGATTTAAAGGACAAAGTTTTTTAAACACGCTTCGTGATAAATTAAACTGGGGAGCAGATAAAAGGAATTAACCTTTTTCGAATTTTGCTGTTAATTAAAAAAAATAAACAAACATGATAACTGTTGATAAGGTTAAAGAAGCTTTGGCCTATGTGATTGAGCCTGATTTAAAAAAAGATATTATAGCGCTTGATTTAGTTTCCGATATAAAAATTGAAGGAAAGAAGATAAGTTTTGAAGTTAAAATTTCAAATCCTGCCATGCACAATAGAAAACGTATGGAAGAAGCATGCGAAATGGCTATTGAAAGATTCTGGGGTAAAGAATTTGAAACGGAAATTAAAATTTCGGCTTTGCCAGCTGAAAACCAAAGAAATCCAGAGCAAAGAACTTTACTGAAAGGCGTTAAAAAAATTATTGCCATTGCTTCGGGCAAAGGTGGTGTTGGAAAATCTACCGTTACAGCCAATTTAGCTTTGGCTTTAGCCTTAAAAGGATACAAAGTTGGGGTGGTTGATGCCGATATTTATGGCCCATCTATGCCAATTATGTTTGATGTGATGCATGAAAAACCAATGATGGCCGATATTGATGGCAAAAACATGATTATTCCAGTTGAAAGTTATGGTGTTAAATTATTAAGCATTGGCTTTTTTGCAGACCTTAATCAAGCTATTGTTTGGCGCGGCCCAATGGCTGTGAAAGCACTTTCGCAAATGTTTGCCGATGTGCATTGGGGTGATTTAGATTATATGTTGATTGATTTACCTCCTGGCACTGGCGACATTCATTTGTCATTGGTTCAACAAGTTCCTTTGGCAGGAGTTGTGGTAGTTTCTACTCCGCAACAAGTAGCATTGGCTGACGCTAAAAAAGGAGTAAATATGTTTCAATTACCTCAAATTAATATTCCGGTTTTGGGAATTATTGAAAACATGGCCTATTTCACTCCAGCTGAATTGCCAAATAATAAGTATTACATCTTTGGAAAAGAAGGTGCAAAAAACCTAGCGGAAAATATGAACGTTCCATTTTTAGGTGAAATTCCATTGGTACAAAGTATTTGCGAAGCAGGCGATGCGGGCCGTCCTGCTGTGTTACAAGGTGAAACGCCACAAGCCTTAGCCTTTAAATCGGCTGCCAATAAATTAGAAGAAATTTGTAAAATTTAAATCAATACTTTAGCAAAAAAAGAACATGACAAGCATTGATGACGCTTTATTTGAGAAGGTTGAAAATGCAATTCAACAAATAAGACCATTTTTAGAAGCTGATGGTGGTAACATTAAATTGATAGAAATAACCAATGAAATGATTGCCAAAGTGCAGTTAATTGGTTCGTGCAGAGATTGTTCCATGAGTCAATTTACAATGAAAAATGGTGTTGAAGAATCTATTAGAAGAAATGTTCCTGAAATAAAACAAGTAGTTACTATCGACTAAATTTATGAGTGTTTCAGTAGATATAATTTTTAAGTATTTTCCTAGATTAAGTGAAACTCAAAAATCACAATTTGAGCAGTTAGATGCCTTGTATCGCGAATGGAATGCTCAAATAAATGTAATCTCGAGAAAGGACATGGATTTGTTTTATGAGCACCATGTTTTGCATAGTTTGGCTATTGCCAAAATTTTAAAATTTCGCGATGAATCCGAAATTTTAGATGTTGGAACCGGAGGTGGATTCCCAGGAATTCCTTTAGCCATTATGTTTCCTGAGGTAAAATTTACTTTAGTTGATTCTATCGGTAAAAAAATTAAAGTAGTGAATGCAGTTGCTGAAGCGCTGCAATTACAAAATGTAAGCACAAAATGGGGAAGAGTTGAAGAAATAAACCATCCATTCGATTTTATAATTAGTCGCGCGGTTACTCAATTTCCTGAATTTCTTAACTGGGTGAAGGATAAAAAAAAGAAACACCAACGAAACTCTCTACCAAATGGGATTTTATATTTAAAAGGTGGTGATTTAAGTGAAGAATTAAAAGGTTTTGAAAAAAGATGTGTGATAACTGAAATCAAGACACTTTTTCAAGAGGAATATTTTGAAACTAAAAAGGTAGTTTATTATCCTTTATAAAAAAAAGAGGCTGTCTAAAATTTTAGACAGCCTCTTTATCTTTAATCTAATTTCAATATTACATTGAAGTTTTGAAATTTTTGTATTTAGTTCTAAACTTATCAACTCTACCTGCAGTATCAACTAATTTCATTTTACCAGTGAAAAACGGGTGAGAAGTGTTTGAAATTTCTAATTTGATTACTGGATAAGTATTTCCATCAGTAAAAACTTCTGTTTCTTTTGTGTTTGCGCAAGAACGAGTTAAAAACATATCACCGTTTGACATGTCTTTGAAAATCACCATTCTATAATTTTCTGGATGAATATCTTTTTTCATTTCCTGAATTGTTTATTTTTTTAAGAGGCGCAAAAATAATTATTTGAATTAATTCACCAAAATAATATTTACTATAATTCGTTGAAGGTCTATATTTGTTCAAAAAAAAATAAATTAGCCGAATTCAAAAATATATTGAATGAACTTAATAAGGACAATAGTTGCCAGCGGATTTTTAATATTAACCTTGAGTGGAATTTTAAGTTCATGCAAAAGAAAAGATAAAATTTTAACCGATAGCAGCGCTAAAATAGAATTTTCTACTGATACAGTTACATTCGATACTGTGTTTACTTCAATTGGATCTACAACCAAAAACTTTAGGATTTATAACAATCAAAATCAAACCATTAAAATTTCAAGAATTTCATTGGGAAGAGGCAATCAATCGTCTTTCCGATTTAATATAGATGGTTATCCTGGTCCAGTTGTTACTGATGTAGAAATTCTTCCTAAAGACAGTCTTTGGGTTTTTGTAGAAGTTACAATTGACCCCAATAATTTAAATAATCCTCTTTTAGTAAAAGATTCTTTAATTTTTGAAGTAAACGGCAACCGTCAAGATATTAAGTTAGTTGCTGTAGGTCAAGATGTTCATTTTATCAATTCAAAAATTGTTGGAACACAAAACTGGATAAATGATAAACCTTATTTAATTTACAATTCAATGCTGGTAGATTCTTTGGCCACATTAACCATTAGCGAAGGCGTGAAGGTTTATTGCAATCCAAATACAAGGATATTTTGTGCTGGAACTTTAATAATAAATGGCTCACAAAGCAATCCAGTTACAATTCAAGGGGATAGGTTAGAATTTGATTACAAAGAAGCTCCAGGGCAATGGATTGGTATGTATTTTTTGGCCGGAAGTAAGGACAACGTAATAAAAAATGCGATTATTAAAAATGCTATTTTGGGTATACAAGCTGACACAGTTTTTAATTCAAACTACACTTTACAACTTTTAAATACCCAAATAAAAAATATGACCTATGCCGGTTTATACTTTCAGGGAGCAAAAGTATTAGCCGAAAATTGTATTGTAGCAAATTGCGGTGAGTTTTTAAGTGCTTTAACTATTGGCGGAAATTACGAGTTTACACATTGTACATTTGCTAATTACTACAGCAATTCTACTAGAAATACACCTTCTGTTTTAATGAATAATTATTACAAAGATCTTGCAGGAAATATAATTTTAAGATCCATTGAAAAAGCCGATTTCAAAAATTGTATCATTTACGGAAGTATTGAAGAAGAAATTGGTTTTGATAAAAGTCCAAATATTGCATTAAATTATAGTTTTAATAATTGTTTATTGAAATCAGTTCAAAATTTGGAAGGAAACAACAATGTAAGAAATAGTGATCCAGCTTTTGCTAATAGCAATCCTGAGGAAAACAATTTTAATATTTTAGAAAATTCAGCAGCTAGGAATATTGGGAATCCAAATTTTATCAATTTTAATACCCAAAACGATATAAGAGGAACACTTAGACCAAGCCCTCCTACTCCACCTGACGTGGGCGCAATACAATATAAACCTTAATGAAGTTATTCATAGTTTTTATATTTTTTTCAAGTATTACATTTGCTCAATGGAGTCAAGAAATTGATTTTCCTGAACTTGGACGCGATGATGCTGTTGCTGCTTCGGTAAATAATAAAATATACTTTGGAACAGGTAGAGATGAAAATTTTGCCTGCCGAAACGATTGGTGGGAATTTGACCCAGAAACAAATTTATGGAAAGAGTTAAATCCCCTTCCTGCCAAAGCCAGACAATATTCTGAAGCATTTACACTCAACAATAAAATTTATGTTGTTTGCGGTATAACCTGCAATAATGAATTTTTAAAGGAAGTTTGGGAGTTTAATCCTAAAGAAAATTTATGGTCTAAAAAAAATGATTTCCCTGGTATTGGGAGAAGTTCGGCCATTCACTTTATATGGAATAACGAAGCGTATTTTGGAACAGGTAGAAATGGCGACCATTATTTAAATGATTTATGGAAATATAATCAGCAACTTGACAATTGGGAAAAAATAATAGATTTTCCATTTCAAAAAAGATATGAAATGGCATGTTTTGAGGCCAATTCAAAAGTGTATTTAGGACTTGGAAGATTAGAAGATGGCAGTTTATCAAACAATTGGTATGAGTTTAATCCGATAAACAATCAAACAATTGTAAAACAAAATGTTCCGTTTCCTGAAAGATATTATACAGCCCACATTAACTGCAATGGAAAAGGCTATTTGAGTACTGGGATGTGCAGTGTTCCGGGCGTTCCACAAGAGTTTTCGAATAATATTTGGGAATACAATCCGGAAAATGACACATGGAATAAATTAGCTGAAATTCCTTCATTAACCAAAAGAAGAGGTTGTGCATTTGCATCTATTAAAGAAAGTATTTATATAATTAATGGTTTAAGTGAAGCCAATCAGCGCATTAGAGAAATATGGAGTTTTAAAACTTCAGAAAAAATCATAGATAAAAATTGGTCCATTTATCCTAATCCTTGTGAAGAAAAAATTTTAATCCAATTTGACACCAAAGAAAATAATATTGTAAAAATTGAGATGTTCGATTGGTTAGGAAAAATAGTTTATGCTTGTGAAATAAATTTTCCAATTAGTGAACATTTAATTCTAGTTTCTAATTTTAAAAAGGGATACTATTTTATCAAAATAAAAGATAATAAAGGGAAAGAAAGCATTAAAAAAGTCATAAAAATTTGAGCTAATCTTTAGTTAGAACAAGTTTACAAAGCAATTTGAGAAACTTATCAACAAGAGTGTTTTAAAAAATACTTACATTAGCCCAAAATCTTAACCTTATTTAATGATTAAAGTTTATTCAATTGTTTTCTTTTTATTTGGATTACAATCAAATACACAAGCCCAAGCATTGCTTCGCTCGGTAATTGGTGCTTCTGGGGGTTCAAATTTGGTTGGCAATAGTCACTTAAGTGCTACAGTTGGACAGCCAGGATTAACCGAAGTTTTTCAAAATGGCAACACTTTCTTACGTCAAGGATTTCAGCAGCCCATGGATTTTGGAAGAAGCTCAGCCAATGTGAAAAAAATTAAAATGCTTTGCTATCCCAATCCAATGAGAACCTATTTTTCAATTATGTTTGATAAGGTGATGAACTTACCTTTTGATGTTGAACTTAGAGATTTAAATGGAAAAGTTTTATTTACAGCACAAAATATCAAAGAAAATCAACAACTTTTTATTCCTGACAATCTAAATCAAGGAATTTATATGGTTCGCACAAGTTTCGAAGATGGAACCGAAATTATTTCAACAATTATTAGAACAAGATAATCCAAAAATCAAATGAAAAAACAATTACTGTTTACGTACTTTTTCATTTTAAGTATGTTAACTTTTTCACAAAGTTTTATTTCTGTTTACACAGGTAAAACAATTTCAAGATTCATTTATCGCGATGCCAATGGTGAAGGTGTAAAGGACCTTGAATTTTCGACAGGAAATCAATTTTATTTATCAGCCGGTAAAATAATTAACGACAGATTAAACTTATTGATCGCTGTAGGAAATAAAGAAATTAGATCTGAGGCAGTAATTGCCAACAAGTTAATGAGTTGGGAATTTCATTATGCTGATGCTCAGGTTGGAATAGGTTTTTTCTTTTTAAAACAATATATATTCAAACCATACATCCGCGCTGGTGGCTACTTAGGCTATATGTACAAAGGAAGACAAAGCTATGGTGAAGAAACTTTTAATCTACTTAAAAAAAATGAGGAAGAAATTAAAGCCGTTGACTTTGGGGTATATGGTAGCATAGGTTTCGAACATGAATTAACTAATAAAGCCAATTTATTTATGGACTTTCAATTGGCTCAAGGTTTAAATCAAATAGAATGGCGTTCAAACGGAAAAGAACAAATGTTTAATTTTTATGGCTCAGTTTCAGTGGGCCTTAGAATATTTTTTCCAGAAAACTTTAAACCAATATTTTAATCTAATTTATTCTTATTCAATATAATTTTTATGAAAAAATTATTACTTATATCTTCTTTTCTACTTTCAATTTTGTGGGTTAATAAAACCTATTCACAATCAAGAGGTATAACTTATCAAGCAGTTGCAGTAAACACCGAAGCTTTACAAGCACCAGGTGTGGATTTTGCTACTGATCCAATTTCTAATCAATCGGTAAATTTGAGATTTTCAATTTTAAAGGACTCACCCACAGGTGAAATTGAATACCAAGAAACCCAAGCAGCTACCACCGATCGATTTGGATTATTTACAGTTGTAATAGGTCGTGGTACAAGCACAGGCCTAGCTATTGAAAGTGATTTTGCCAACATAAAATGGCCCGAAAGCGCCAAGTTTTTACGTGTTGAAATTGATATTAATGGTGCTGAAGACTTTAAATTAATGGGAGTTCAGGAATTATTTCCTGTTCCTTATGCACTTTATGCTGAATCAGCTGGTACATTTAGTGAAAATGATGGAGATACCTTAAATGAAATCCAAGATTTACAATTGGACCCAATTAGTCATATTTTAAAAATTTCTAAAAACGAAAATGCCACTTTAATTGACCTAACTCCATATTTGGATACTGATACTGATGAACAAAACTTATCCTTGAATAATACTACCAATGTTTTAAGTATTTCAAACGGAAACTCAATTGATTTGAGTAAATATGATAATTTATCAAAAATAGTAAACGATTCAATTCTCTTTAGAAACTTAGCCGCCATAAATGCTCAAAACATTGTAAATACCAATGTTAGAATTTCAACCGATTCTACCAATTTTCAAAATCAAATTAATGTAATCAATACTTCAGTAAATAATACAAACAATGCGGTTAATAATATAAATAATCAAGTTAACGTGCTGAGTAATGATGTAAATGCACTTAATTTAAGCAGCGCAACACTAACTAATGCGGTAAATTCTAACACTACCAATATAACCAATTTAAGTAATTCAGTTAATGCCATTAACACAACAGTCAATAATTTGGGAACAACGGTTAGTGGTCAAACGACTAACATAAACAATTTAAATAATAGCGTAAACAGCATCAATAATGGATTATTGGCCGATTCTCTCTATTTTGAAAGTAAAATTGCTCAGAATCAACAAGCAGTTAATAATTTGAGATTAAAAGTCAACACCGACTCCGTATTATTTAGAAATTTGAATAATACCAATGCACAACAAATTGCGGCCAATAAAAACAAAAATATAAGTGATTCTACATTTTTTCAAAATCAGTTAAACACCAACACAAGCGGAATTAATACTTTAAATAATAATGTAAATGGTATTAATACCAATATTGGAACCATCAATTCAACAATTACAGGAATAAAGTCTAAAGCCTCAAGTGATTCTTTATTACTTAGAAATCAGATTAACGCCAATACCAACAATTTAAACAATGCCATTAATACAATTGGCAATGTGAGTTCAAGCAGATTAAGCGATTCCTTATATTTTGAAGGAAAAACTAATTTAACTGAACAAAAAATTACAGCTATCAATAATAATATTTTGAACGATTCCCTTCATTTTCAAAATTTATTGGATGCTCAACAAATTAATGTTCAAAACATTACAAATCAGGTAAATAATATCACAATATCAAACGATTCAGCCTATTTTGCTAATCAAATCCAAACCAATAATACCAACATTAGTAATTTAACGAATCAACTAAACAACCTTCAAAATAGTAGCAATGCTGATTCGGTTCATTTTCAGAGTTTGATTAACAATATTCAAATTTCAATGAACGCTAATGGAACTGATTTTACTGCTTTGAAAAATAAACAAGTAAGTGATTCTACTTTCCTTAAGAATCTGATTAATGGTAATACCACTGCTCTATCAAACAACACTAATAGCATTAATAATATAAACAACCAAATAAATAATATTAATGCGGAATTGGATGCTGATTCAACTGCATTACGAAATTTAATTAACCAAAACGGTAGCGCCATTACCAATATAAATGGCAACATAACAACTTTAACCAATAACATTACAACAACCAATGCTACTGTAAGCAATTTAAACTCGCAAGTAAACTCATTAAGCACAACTACTTCGCAAAATGCCATTGCTATTGCGCAACAAAATGCCAATTTCTTTAATCTGGGTAATAATATAACAGATTTAAGAAACAAAGTTCAACAAGATTCAATTGCACTTTCCAATCAAACTAATAATGTAAATACGAATGTTACAAACGTTCAAAATCAAGTAAATAATAACATTTCATCAATTAATACCCTTAATAACAACATTAATAATTTAGAAAATAAGGTACAAAACGATTCTCTTTATTTCCAAAATTTAAACAACAACACCAATACTACTATTTCAGGCATACAAAACGATGTAAATAATAACAGCAATGCTATTGGAACCATCAACACCAATATAAATGGAATAAATAATTCAATTAACTCCATTAATACAGATGTTACTAATCTTGAAACAGAACAAAACAATCAAGCTACTCAAATTTCGGGCATACAAGGAGCTGTTTCAAACATCAATACCGAATTACAAACTCAACAAGACACAGCCGTTGCCTTAAGAAATAGCATCAATAATTTAGATGCTCAAAACACCAACAATGCAAGCTCAATAAGCAATTTGCAGCAAGATGTGAGTAACAACACAAATGCTATTGGAAACATAAATACCAACTTAAACGGAATAAATAATTCTATTAATACGATTAATACAAACGTTACAAATCTTGAGACGGAACAGAACAATCAAGCTACTCAAATTTCAGGCATTCAAACTGATATTTCGGGTATCAATACCAATATCCAAGCGCAACAAGATTCAACAGCGGCTTTAAGAAATTCGATAAATACCGTTAGCACAGATATTTCGAATATCAATACCAATGTTACTAATTTGGGTAATACTTTGACAACCGTTCAAGCCACTCAAACTACCCAAGCCAATCAAATTTCAGGTATTCAAACTGATATTACCAATTTAAATACTGACATTCAAACACAACAGGATACAGCTTTAGCTTTAAGAAACTCGATTAATACGATTAACACAGATATTTCGAATATCAATACCAATGTTACCAATTTGGGTAATACTTTAACAGCTGTTCAAGCCACTCAAACTACACAAGCCAATCAAATTTCAGGCATTCAAACTGATATTTCAGGTATCAATACCAATATCCAAGCACAACAAGATTCAACAGTGGCTTTAAGAAATTCGATTAATACCGTTAACACAGATATTTCGAATATCAATACCAATGTTACCAATTTGGGTAATACTTTAACAGCTGTTCAAGCCACTCAAACTACACAAGCGAATCAGATTTCAGGTATTCAAACTGATATTTCAGGTATCAATACCAATATCCAAGCACAACAAGATTCAACAGTGGCTTTAAGAAATTCGATTAATACCGTTAACACAGATATTTCGAATATCAATACCAGTGTTACCAATTTGGGTAATACTTTAACAGCTGTTCAAGCCACTCAAACTACCCAAGCTAATCAAATTTCAGGTATTCAAACTGATATTACCAATTTAAATACTGACATTCAAACACAACAGGATACAGCTTTAGCTTTAAGAAATTCGATCAATACAGTTAACACAAGTATTTCAAATATCAATAGCACTTTAACAAATGTCAATAACGACATCACTAATATTAATTCAAATATTTCCACTATTCAAGGTGCTCAAACTACACAGAACACGCAAATTACTAATCTTCAAAATGCTGTTTCTACCAATGCTACCAATATCACAAATTTAAATACCACATTAGGTGGAATTAGCACTGCTATTTCAACCCTAAATAATAATGTGATTACGGTTCAGACTGAACAAGCAAATCAAGCAGGTCAAATTACAAATTTGGAAAATGATGTAACCAATTTAAATGATGAAATTATTAATACCAACATTGCTATTGATGCAGTTAGCATCAATGTTAGCAATGTGAGTGCAACAGTTACTGGCATTCAATCTGATGTATCAAGTTTACAGACTGACGTAACCACTATCCAAAGCAATGTTTCTGATTTAAGCTTAGATGTTAGCGCGCTTCAAGGAACTGCCAATGCGCAAGGCAACCAAATTAACACCTTACAAAACACACAAACTACACAAGCAAACCAAATTGGTGCTCTACAAACTTCACAAACAGCGCAAGACGTTGTTATTTCAAGCATACAGACTGATTTAACTGCTATTCAGAGCAATGTTTCTGATTTAAACTCAGATGTTAGCACACTTCAAGGAACAGCAACCACACAAGCTAACCAAATTACTGCTATACAAAACACTCAAACTACGCAAGCCAATCAAATTGGTGCTTTACAAACCTCACAAACAGCGCAAGATGGTTTGATTTCTGATTTAGAAACGGATGTTACTAGCATTCAAAGTAATATTTCAAATTTAAACTCAGATGTTAGCACACTTCAAGGAACAGCAACCACACAAGCCAACCAAATCACTGCTATACAAAACACTCAAACTACGCAAGCCAATCAAATTGGTGCTTTACAAACTTCACAAACAACACAAGACGTTGTTATTTCAAGCATGCAGACTGATTTAACTGCTATTCAGAGCAATGTTTCTGATTTAAACTCAGATGTTAGCACACTTCAAGGAACAGCAACCACACAAGCTAACCAAATTACTGCTTTGCAAAACACTCAAACTACCCAAAGCAATCAAATAGGCGCTTTACAAACTTCACAAACAGCTCAAGATGGTTTGATTTCTGATTTAGAAACGGATGTGATTAACTTACAAAGTGCTCAAAACTTACAGTCAAGTGAATTATCAGATTTACAAGGTGATGTTTCCATCATTCAATCAAATATTTCAACAATTAACAATGATATAAGCACAATTGAAGGAGTTAATACTACTCAAGCTAATCAAATTTCCGATTTAGAAACTGATGTAACTAACTTACAAAATCAAATTAGCAATATACCTCAAGCTATTGATTATTCTGATGATATTAGCGAATTGCAAGACACAACAGTCGCCTTAAGAAGTTCTATCAACTCCATTTCTTCTTCGGTTACCAATTTAAATAATGATTTGAGCACCATTCAAGGCACAAATACCACACAAGCTAACCAAATTTCTGCCTTACAAAACACTCAAACAACGCAAGCCAATCAAATTGGTGCTTTACAAACTTCACAAACAGCGCAAGATGGTTTGATTTCTGATTTAGAAACGGATGTTACTAGCATTCAAAGTAATGTTTCAAATTTAAGTTCGGATGTTAGCACACTTCAAGGAACAGCAACCACACAAGCTAACCAAATTTCTGCCTTACAAAACACTCAAACAACCCAAGCCAATCAAATTGGTGCTTTACAAACTTCACAAACAGCGCAAGATGGTTTGATTTCTGATTTAGAAACGGATGTTACTAGCATTCAAAGTAATGTTTCAAATTTAAGTTCGGATGTTAGCACGCTTCAAGGAACAGCAACTACACAAGCTAACCAAATTACTACTTTGCAAAACACTCAAACTACGCAAGCCAATCAAATTGGTGCTTTACAAACTTCACAAACAGCGCAAGATGGTTTGATTTCTGATTTAGAAACGGATGTTACTAATATTCAAAGTAATGTTTCAAATTTAAGTTCGGATGTTAGCACGCTTCAAGGAACAGCAACTACACAAGCTAACCAAATTACTGCTTTGCAAAACACACAAACTACCCAAGCCAATCAAATTGGTGCTTTACAAACTTCACAAACAGCGCAAGATGGTTTGATTTCTGATTTAGAAACGGATGTTACTAACTTACAAAGTGCTCAAAACTTACAGTCAAGTGAATTATCAGATTTACAAGGTGATGTTTCCATCATTCAATCAAATATTTCAGCAATTAACAATGATATTAGCACAATTGAAGGAGTTAATACTACTCAAGCTAATCAAATTTCCGATTTAGAAACAGATGTAACTAACTTACAAAATCAAATTAGCAATATACCTCAAGCTATTGATTATTCTGATGATATTAGCGAATTGCAAGATACAACAGTCGCCTTAAGAAGTTCTATCAACTCCATTTCTTCTTCGGTTACCAATTTAAATAATGATTTGAGCAGCATTCAAGGCACAAATACCACGCAAGCTAACCAAATTTCTGCCTTACAAAACACTCAAACAACGCAAGCCAATCAAATTGGTGCTTTACAAACTTCACAAACAGCGCAAGATGGCTTGATTTCTGATTTAGAAACGGATGTTACTAATATTCAAAGTAATGTTTCAAATTTAAGTTCGGATGTTAGCACACTTCAAGGAACCGCAACCACACAAGATAACCAAATTACTGCCTTACAAAATACTCAAACTACTCAAGCCAATCAAATTGATGCATTACAAATTTCACAAACAGCTCAAGATGGTTTGATTTCTGTTTTAGAAGCAGATGTTGCCAGCATTCAAAGTAATATTTCAGATTTAGCTGATGAAATAAATACCATTCAGGGAGTAAATTTAACGCAAGACATCCAAATTGGTGCTTTAAATACTGAAGTGACTAATTTACAAAATCAAGTAAGTTCATTACCAACTCCTATTGATTATTCAACAAATATTACAACTGTTCAAACCAATTTGGATAATCATATAATTAATGACTTAGATACTGATGCCACAAATGAAATTCAAAATTTAAACTATTCAAACGACACTTTATATATTTCTGGGGGAAATTCAGTTGTTATAAATCAGCAAAGCAGCAATTTACCTGCTTTCAATGGTGTTAGTATAGTAAATGATACTTTATTACTTGGTGGTGATGTTGAAAGAGACGTTCCATTTAATTTAGTTGACGGTGTAAATTTTAGTGTCAATTCTATGAACTATGGAACAAAATATTTATCAATCTCTTCCCCTACCGACTCAGATGGCTCTATTACCGAAATGCAAGCAGAGACCATCAATTTATCTGCCTTTCCAGATATGCAAGCGGCACAAACACTTCCTCCTCTTAGTGGAAACAATATAAACCTATCAGCCGATAAGGTAAATGTTTTTGCTGATTTTAAAGCATTTAATAAGTTAGAGAATTTGGGAAGAGTAGACTTAGGTTTTAGCAACAATTTCACAATTACAGAAGATGGAGATGTTTACATTTCATTAAGTGCAGACAGAATTGACCTATTTGGTGACGTTGATGGTGGCGGAATTACTAACTTTCTATTAGGTGATTACTCCCTTCCAGTAACTGACGGAACTGCTGGTCAAGTATTGACAACCAATGGCTCAGGAGAAGTTACATGGCAAAATTCTGCATCTGGAAGTGCTGCCTCTCAAAACGGTATTACATCATCAAATGACACCTTAGAATTAGGTGGAATGATTAGTAAACCAATTGAGATAAACATGGTTGATGAAGTGAATTTTCAAATTAAATCAGCATCAGAAGGAACTGAATTCTTAAAAATATCAAGCACTTTTGATACTGGCTCAAAAGTATATTTAGAAGCGGAAGATATTCAAATAAGAGCTCAAGGTGTTGATGCAGGCAATAGTACAATTACCCTAGATGCATCAGAAACAAACATAAATAGCCAATTGAATGTATCAGAAAGAATTATAAACCAAAGTGGCGTAGAATTAGGATACAATACAAACTTTAGAATTTGGAATGATGGAAATATAAATATTGATCTTAATGCTGATGCTATAAATACTATTGGTTATTTTAATGGATTAAATTTAACAGGATTCAGACTTGGAGAATATACTCTCCCTATAATTGACGGAACAGCAGGTCAAGTATTAACAACTGATGGAAATGGCGAAGCTACTTGGTCAAGCCCAAGCGGAGCTGACAATTTAGGGGATCATACCTTAACTCAAGATTTGGATTTAAACGGAAATAAAATTAGTTCAAATGCAGCACAAGTATTTAAGATCTCCAATACCGATGTATTCTCTTTAGGAACCAATGGGTCTGTAAATGCACTTAATGGACAATTCCGCGGAGTTTCAGAAAGCAATGTAAGTACACCTTCTTATGCTTTTGCATCAAGTACAACAACTGGTTTATATAATCCAGCTGCCAATCAATTGGGCTTAGTAACTAATAGTGTTGAAAGAATGAGAATTGATGCTTCTGGAAATATAGGAATTGGAACTGCATCACCAAGTGCTAGTTTACATTTGTTAAATGCTAGCCCTACCTTAAAACTATCAAATACTGCTGGAAATGAATCAAACTCTGGTACTATAAGTTTTGGAGAAAGTATTTTTGATAGATTTACAATTGTTCACGATGGGGCAAGTGATTTATTAAGATTCAATAGTAATGTTACAGATTATTTAACTGTCAATGCTGCAGGTTTAATGACGATGAAAACTGCCAGAATTAATTCCTTATCAGTAAATGGCGTTTATTCACTACCAGCAGTTGATGGAACAAATGGTCAAGTTTTAACAACCAATGGCTCTGGAGTAGCAAGCTGGACAACACCTACTGCTGATAATTTAGGTAATCATACATTAACCCAAAATTTAAATCTAAACAGTTGGAAAATAGCTTCTGCCACTAATATAGTTTTTAATGTTAATGGAATTGATGCTTTATCCATAAATACAAGTTCAAATGCTACAGTTGCCAGCGGACAATTCCGTGGATTGTCAGGCAGCGCTGTTACGTCACCATCATTTGCATTCGCATCAAGCACCACCTCAGGAATGTACAGTCCATTAGCAAATCAAATGGGACTTGTAACAAACGGTGTTGAAAGAATGAGATTTGACGCATCAGGAAATATTGGTATTGGAACTACATCGCCAACTTCAAGTTTGCATTTATCAACAGCTACTCCTACTTTAATTTTAGCAAACTCTGATTTGAATCAATCCAACTCAGGTACCTTAAGTTTTGGAGAAAATGGTAGCGGTGGATTTTTTACGATTGTTTACGATGGTCAAATGGATCAATTGCGATTTAACTCTGTAGGTTTAGCTGACTATATGGTAGTTAACCGCAATACAGGCTTAATGACATTGCAAACTGCAAGAATCAATTCTTTATCAATTAATGGAGCTTATTCACTACCAACCTCCCAAGGAACAGTTGGTCAAGTTTTAACTGCCAATGGTTCAGGAACAACTGCTTGGACAACCCTAACATCGGTTTCAGGTTCGGGAACAACTAGTAGATTAGCTCGCTGGAGCAATGCTTCAACTTTAGCTGCTGGAACCATTCAAGATGACGGCACTACAATTGGTATTAATAGTACTCCTGTTTCTTATGCTGCGTTATTAGCTACTTCTTCAACAACAGCAATGAATGGAGCTTTAAGGGGTGAACATACACTCAATACGGCATCTGCAACCTACGGGGTTTTTGGTTCAACAGCATCATCTGATAAGAATAATGCTGCTGGTGTTTATGGATCTGCTAGTAATGGAGCTTATGCTATTTATGGACAAAGTAGTTCTGCTTTAGCGCAAACGGTTGTTGTTAATGGATATAATAGTGCGGGTGGCGCTAATCAAAACTTTGGTTTAAAAGGCCAAACAAGCAGTTCAAACGCTAGTTCAGCAGGTATTTATGGTTTCGCATTCCATGGTGGTAATGCCATTTTAGCTGAATCAAATGCTAGAGTAATTGAAGCGACAGCTTTTGGAGCTAGAACATCAAGTTTTAATGCTTTTGAATTAAATAATACTGCTACTTCATCTACTGCATCTATAAATAAAATAGGTTTAAATATTCAAAACACTGGCTCTTGGTCAGGAACCTCAGCTCAGAATATTGGCTTAAATGTAAATGTATCTGGCGGAACAAATAATTACCCAGCCATATTTAATGGCGGTAATGTTGGTATTGGAATCAATAACCCATCATTTTTGCTTGATGTAAACGGAACCTTTTCTGCTAATTCAGTAAATGTGAATGATGAATACACGCTTCCTGCAAATGATGGAACTAATGGCCAAGTTTTAACAACAGATGGAAACGGTGCAGTTACTTGGCAAAATGCTTCATCTTCTGGCGCTTGGAACAAATCAGGCAATGCATCAACATCACCAGGAACGGGTTCAACATTAGGAACTGACTTTTTAGGCACAACTGACAACAATTCCATAGCTTTTGCAACAAACAGTAGCATGAGAATGAGATTAAAAACTGATGGTGCTTTAGAGTTTTATAATCCCAGAAACTCAATTTTTATTGGTGAAGGGGTTGGTCCGAACAATACTTCAGGAAACTTTAACATAGGCATCGGAAAAAACAGCTTAATGAACCTTCAATCAGGAAATGAAAACGTAATGATTGGTTCAACTGCTGGCAATCAAATTACAACTGGAAGTTACAATACTGCTTTAGGATCAAATGCTCTTTCTGATCTTGAAACAAGCAGTAATAATACAGCAATAGGATACAACTCTATGCTAGCGACAACAGGATTTCAAAATACAGCTGTAGGGTCTGTAACGCTTATATCAAACACAACAGGAAGTAATAACAACGCCTTTGGACATAACGCATTGAATTTAAATACTACTGGTGCACTTAATTCTGCTTTTGGAAATACCTCATTATTTTCAAATACAACAGGGTTTAGTAATTCCGCTTTTGGAAATAATTCTTTATTGGGAAATAGCAGTGGAACAAATAATACTGCAGTGGGTTATGATGCGGGTAGTTCCAATACCGTTGGTCACAATAATACTTTTATAGGATATAACGCAAACCCATCTAATGGAAATTTAACAAATGCTACAGCTATTGGGTACAATGCCTTAGTATCTCAAAGTAACTCAATGGTTTTAGGTGATGGAACAATAAAAGTGGGTATTGGCACAACAGAGCCTAATTCTACATTAACAACAATAGGATCCCAAAGTGTTATGATTGTATCTTCAGCTCTATCCTCATTAACCCTAACGGAAACTGATTATGTTCTTGTGAAAACTGGAGCTGGAGCTACTACTGTAAACCTTCCACAGGCTTCAACTTGTGAAGGGAGAGTTTATAAAATTGCAAAAAAAGCTTCTACAGGCAATTTAACAATAGATGGCTTTAGTTCTGAATTAGTAGATGGTAATACAACTTTAGTACTTAATAGTTCTAGTAGCACTGGCGTTGAAATTATTAGCAATGGAACTGAATGGTTTATTATTTCCAAATTTTAAAATATTTAAAACTATTAAACAAATAAGGGTTTAGAGGATGAAGTTTATTAAATAATACCTATTTAGTATATATTCAATATTAACAATAGAAATTAACAGAGGCTGCATATTTTGCAGCCTCTTTGCTTTTCAAATAATGGTACTATTATGTATTTAGCTTTAATTGTTCATTTTATAAGTCTCAAGTTCTAATTTCATTTTACATTTACGAAAATTTAAAATTTCATGCAATTTGATATTCCATTAGCTGAAAGAATGCGCCCTAAATCCTTAAATGAGTATTTCGGACAAGAACATTTAACAGGCGAAAATGGAATAATTACAAGAGCTTTAAACTCTGGGTCAATACCATCCATGATTTTTTGGGGACCACCAGGAGTTGGAAAAACCACTTTGGCTGAAATAATTGCCAAACAATCTAATCGCCCATTTTTTCAACTTAGTGCTATTAATGCTGGTGTAAAAGACATTCGTGAAATAATTGAAAAAGCGGGGAAAAATGATTTATTCAAAATTGGAAAACCAATATTGTTTATTGATGAGATTCACCGTTTTTCAAAATCGCAACAAGATTCATTGCTTGGCGCAGTTGAGCGAGGAACAATAACCCTAATCGGTGCTACAACCGAAAATCCTTCTTTTGAAGTTATCAATGCCTTAATAAGTCGCTGCCAAGTTTATATTTTAAATGCTTTAGATAAAGATGATTTAATAAACATGGTGAACAATGCGCTTAAATTTGATGAAATCTTAAAGCTGAAAAATGTCGAGGTAAAAGAATATGAAGCACTTTTACATTTAAGTGGTGGTGACGGTCGAAAACTACTCAATCTTTTAGAAATTATTGTCATGAATGTAAACAGTTCGCTTATTGAAATTACCAATGTTTTGGTAATGGATTTGGTGAAAACCAAAATGGCTGCGTACGACAAAAGTGGAGAACAACATTATGACATCATTTCTGCTTTCATAAAATCAATGCGTGGTTCAGACCCAAATGCTGCTGTGTATTGGTTAGCAAGAATGTTAGAAGGTGGTGAAGATCCGAAATTTATTGCAAGAAGGATGATCATTTTAGCATCGGAAGATATTGGAAATGCCAATCCGAACGCACTTTTATTAGCTACAAATTGTTTTCAAGCTATTGATGTAATTGGTATGCCAGAAGCAAGAATAATTTTATCGCAAACAGCTATTTATTTAGCTACCTCACCAAAAAGTAATGCCAGCTATGTTGCCATTAATCAAGCCATGGAGTTGGTGAAAAACACGGGCGATTTGCCAGTTCCAATTCATTTGCGAAATGCACCCACAAAATTGATGAAAGAAATTGGTTACGGAGCCAATTATCAATATGCACATGATTTTACCAACAATTTTGTAGATCAAGAATTTCTTCCCGAAAAACTGTCTTCAACTAAAATTTATGACCCAGGAAATAATGCTAAAGAAAATGAAATTAGACAAAAACTTAAATTCTTTTGGAAAACTAAATATGATTACTAGAACCTCTGCCCTATTGATTGCTTTTGTATTTTTTACAAAAATTTGTTTTGCTTGGGGACAAACTGGCCATAGAGTGGTTGGTTTTATAGCCGAGCAACATTTAAACGAAAAAACCAAAAAAGCGCTTCAAGAAATTTTAGGAAACGAATCGCTGGCAATAGCAAGCACTTGGATGGACGAAATTAAATCCGATAAAAATTATGACCACACGCATGATTGGCATTGGGTTACAGTTCCCGATGGTGAAAATTATGACGCGACTGAAAAAAATAAAAATGGTGATGTGATAGAAAAAATTAACTTTTTTATTGCCGAGCTTAAAACCAAAAAAGTAGAGCCTGAAAAAGCCAAAGAATATATTAGAATGTTAACTCATTTGATTGGCGACATTCATCAACCTTTGCATGTTGGAAAAGGCGATGATAAAGGCGGTAACAATGTTAAAGTAACTTGGTTTGGCAAAAACAGCAATTTGCACCGTGTTTGGGATAGTGAAATTATTGACGACAAACAATTAAGTTACACCGAAATGGCCACGAGCATCAATTTTGCAGATGCTACTATGGTTAAAAATCTTCAAACAAGTTCTGTCAACAATTGGGTAGAAGAAGCCATCAGTCATCGCAAGGTAATTTATTCACTTCCTGAAGATTTAAAATTAGGATATGAATATGCTTACATTCATTACCCTCTTGTTAAAAAACAACTTTTATATGCTGGAATTAGACTTGCTGGTGTTTTAAATGAAATATACGGTTAAACTTAAATGTTCATTTTTACTAATTGATATTCAAAATTATTGATTGACATTTTTCTTAAAACCAAATTGATAATTTGAACACATTCAATACTTTGTTTTTGAAAATTTAAGTAGTTCTCCAATTCATCAATTGTAAAAATATTTTCGTCAGTTGGCACAAAACCGAAACCTCTGTAAATACCTTTTTCTATTAACACAAAACCATTTTCAAATTCATCTTTTCCTTTAGTTTTTATTACAAAAGTGCCTGCATTGATAATTTCTTCTCCCTCCTCTTCTTGTTTAAATTGAAACTCGTTTTCAAAAGCATGTTTTATTTTGGCTTTATCAAACTCAAAATTTTCTAACTGAGATTTTATAAAACTTTGAAATTTTAGCGCCATACTTTGTGATATAAAACTAAAATCTGGTTGATTCTTACTCGAAACTTGTTGACAAACTATTCTGTAACTTTTATTTTGGTTTTGATAAATATAAACTCCATATTTTTTAGTGTTGTGTTTTTGAGCTTTGTTATATTTAGGCCAGTATTTTTTAATTTCTGCATCCTCCATTAACATAGCAATCAATTCACTACCTGTTTCTTTATAATCTATGGTGAAAATTTCTTTCAAAAAACCCTGTCGTTTCGATTCGGGGTTATAGCCAGAAAAGTGACTTTTTACTCTATCGAAAATACTTTTGGCTTTCCCAATATAAATTATCTTCCCCACTTGATTTTTAAAATAATAAACTCCAGGTTTTTTAGGCAATTGTTTTACCTGATTTAAATCAAGATTGGAAGGCAGGGCAAAAATGGAAGCATTTCTTTTCAGCGATTGTTTAATATAAAAATCGCTATCAGCTTCTAACATTAGTTTAAAAAGTTTTGCCGTTGCTGCGCAATCTCCCATGGCGCGATGCGGAGCATCATTTACTATATTTTTACTATGCGCAAAATTTCCTAAGGAATAGGATTTTAATCCAGGGAAAATTTTCCTTCCTAAGCGAACTGTACAAAGCTTTTTTTCATCAAAGTTAAATCCACATCTGGCAAATTCAGCTTTCAAAAATGTGAAATCGAAATTTACATTGTGGGCAACAAAAATTTGACCTTTTAACAATTGAAAAATCTCGAACGATAAATCTTCAAAACTAGGTTCTCCTTCAACCATATCATTAGAAATATTGGTTAAAGAAGTAATAAAAGTTGGAATGTTTATTAAAGGATTAATTAAAGTTTGATATTCTTTTAGCGTATTTCCATTTTCATCTAAAATAATACAAGCAATTTCTATAATTTTATTTCTATTAGGATTTCCACCTGTTGTTTCAATATCAACTACCGCAAACATTTATCAAAAAATTATGGTGCTATTCGGTAAATACTCCAATCAGAACCAGTTTTTTCATAAACAATTCTATCATGCAGTCGGCTTGGGCGGCCTTGCCAAAACTCAATTTTATGGGCGCTTATATCAAATCCACCCCAAAATTCGGGTTTAGGAATAATAGAAAACTGTTGGAATTTTTTCACATTTTCTTCAAATAGTTTTTCTAAAAACTCTCTGTTTTCTATTCTTTGACTTTGAGGCGATGTCCAAGCTCCTATTTGACTTTCTCGCGGTCTAGAATGAAAATAAGCAGTTGATTCAGCTTCACTTTGCAAACAAACTTTCCCACTTATTCTAACTTGTCGTTCTAATTCAGGCCAAAAAAAATTGGCACAAATAGCAGAGTTTTCAGTTAAATCATTTCCTTTTTGACTGTTATAATTTGTATAAAATGAAATACCTGATTCTTTAAAATTACGCATCAAAACAACTCTGCAACTAGGTTCATTTTGTGCATTAACCGTTGCAATAGTCATGGCATTTGCTTCATTTACTTTAGCTTCAATTGCTTCTTTAAACCAAGTTTCAAATTGTTGAAATGGATTCAATTGTATAGAATTTTCATCTAGACTTTTTTTTGAATAATCGGTTCTTATTGAATTGATGATTGAATGAATATTTTCCATTTTAAATCTTAAAAAAATTAGGTCTCAAAAGTAGGTTGAAATAAAAATGAATGATTGACAAATATCAGTCTATTAACCAATCACTGCTTATAATGTTCACTAAGCTTTTATGAGTGTTTGAGGAATTTGTAAATTGACATTTAATTTTTTATTCAAATTTTCAATAAAATGAGCACTTAACAAAGGTGATTCTAATTCAACATTTTGATGTACAAAAAAGTATAATTTTTCCAAACCTTGCTTTTTCCAAATGGCTATTCTTTCAATCCAATCATTTAAACGTTTATAATCACTAGGATGGTTTGCACCAACAAATCTGATAAAGGCTACGGGATTAGTTAAGCGCATGTGCAACATATCTCTTCTTCCAGCAGTATCAACAATTATTTGGGTTAAACCTTTTCTTTTTAAAATTTCAAATAAAAAATCAGCTTCTTTTTTTTCACAGTACCAAGTTTCATTTCTAACTTCAACTGCAAGCGGAATAGCTGCTGGAAACTCATCCAGAAATCGCTCTACTCTTTTCATGTCTTTTGGATGAAATTTATCATGCATTTGCAAAAAAACCATTCCTAATTTTTCCTCAAATGCCGAAATAGCCTCGCAATAACTTTCTACTGATTCTTTAGTATCTATTAATCGTTTAAAATGGCTAATAGTGTTCGTTATTTTAGGGAAAAACTTAAATCCTTCTGGAGTTTTTGATTTCCATAATTCTACTTGTGCTTTGGTTGGAGCACCATAAAAAGTAGCGTTCAGTTCAATACTATTAAACTGAGACGAATAATAAGTCAATTCATCTTTTACACCTTTTGGATAAAAATTTTTGAGGTCAGTTTTATTCCATTTTGCGCAGCCGACATAAGCTTCGAAAGAACCATCACCCATTTTTAGCGATTGAATTGTATCTGGATGATCGAGAGGCAATTCAAAATTTACCTCACTAGGATTAGCAACTTGTCCGAATATCATATTTCGTTAATTGCTTACAAAACTAAAATTTAGGACATAAAACTGGCAAAAATGTTAAAATAAAAAAGCTCCGAATAAATTCAGAGCTTTTTATCAGTCGGGGTGGCAGGATTCGAACCTACGACCTCCACATCCCAAATGTGGCGCGATACCGGGCTACGCTACACCCCGCTGTAATAATTTTGGGAGCGCAAATATAGAAATTACTTTATTTGCTCAAAAAATATTTCTCTTTTTTTTTCTTACTGTCTGATTTATTGATAATTTAATTTTCAATCCATTTAAAATCTTCAGATTTTTCAAAAGAATTAAAGATGTTTTTGATATCCTCATCAGGAATTCCAAATTTTCGTTTCTCTAAATCAAGCCAAGCACCATCAATATTGATAATGGCCGCTAATTTATCATCTTCAAACGTTAAATGATGTCGAATAAACCATCTTGAAAAATCTTGATTAGCAGCAATCAATATCATGTCAATAAAAACCAAATCTTCCATTTTAATTTCTCTTCTAAAAATGGCTTCTTCTCTTAAAATTATGGGCCCAATATTTTTACTTTTTAAAAAATCAATCGTTAAACCTTTTTCGCTCATGCCCTTTATACGACACATTGCGCCAAAATCATAATATGCTGAATGACGTAAATGATTATTAGCATCTATATCAGACCAACGGAATTGCAGTTTTTCTTTCATTTTAATATAGGATTTTTGATAGACATGTATTCTTATTACGCAAAATTACCTATTTATACTTACCTTTGGCCGTTTATTCTTTTAAAAGAATTTTTCTTTTTTGGTTATACAATGAAATTCATAAGCATATGAAATTTAAATATTTAATTGGGCTACTTTTATTAACAAATTCATTTTTAGTAAAAGCTGAGGGAACAAAACAAGTTATGCCTAATAACACCAATGGTTCTGCATTGCACGTATGGCCAACTGTTGGTTTTGGAAACTACCGAGGTGCATTAACTGAAAACAGAATTTATTTTAATATTAAAGATCATACAGTTGAAAATTTTTATTTTGGTTTAAAGCCTTACATGCGTCAGCCATCAGCTGGAATACCGACCAATACCTATTACAGAATTTTAAATCCTTCAGGAACACAAGTCGTAGCTCCAACATTACTTCCAACTTCTTCTTCTTTTGCAGGAATTGGAGCGTTAGATGCTGGAACTAGCGGATCAATTACAAATGCTGCCAACGCTTATGATGCCGACAATACAACTTATTCCGTTCTAAATGATAATAATTCCACTCAAGATATTAGATTACAAAATGTTGTGCCATCTGGCACCACCATTACAATAAGGCTGGCTAGAGATGCAGGAACCGGAACCAATGCAGTTGGAAATATATTTCAATCAATAGATGATGTAACTTACACCAATACTCAAGCATATTCAACTTCAAATACGGATGCGACAGGGCAAGCAATTTCTTATACTTTAACTGCCGATGCAGAATATATTAGAATAAGAAAAACGAATACAAATGGAAGTAGAGATACCAGAATTCACTATATCGAATATTCATATACGCTTGTTCAAAATGGTTTGATAGAAAGTTATACCGAAGCCATTACTGGACCCAATATCGGTGGATTAACCCCCGCAGGTTACAACCCCATTACTTTTGACCCTACAGTTAATGGAGATTATTCTATTGAATTGTATAGAAGTGTTGATGGAGGTGTTACAGCAGATTTGGCTGGAGAAGGGGAAGTTTACTTTCCTTGGTTTGATTTTACAGTATCAAGAGCTAACAATACACAATATCCTGGAAGAGTTCATTGTCAAAAATGGGCATTAATTACTTATAATCCGGCTGATGTAAATTTTTTAATACAAATTAATAACTCTTTTGAAGGAACTTACCATGGTTATACTTCTGATAGCACTGTACTTCGAATCAATTTTTCATCTGGTTTTAGACCACTCGGATTTACAGTGGCTATGAATAATTATGGTGTTGCCAACACTGGCGATTTTGTTGTTGATAGAGTTTCTGTTCACACGGGTTCAACACAGCCAAGCTTTTTAGGGGGTTATAAAGTATTTTTAGATGAGCCTGATACTTCCGTTTATAAAATTTCAGCCCAAGCAGCACAACCAACTTTATTTAGCAATATTTATGGCTGTCCAGGCGCTTATTTTATACCATTTTATATTGATGCGGCTGGTGATGTGGCTATTTTATTAGATTTAAATGGCGTTGCAGGTTTTCAATCTGGAACTGCAGATCGAGTTTTAGAAGCTTATGATAGAGCTGCTGGAAATAATGTAATGACTTGGAATGGTTTAGATGGACTAGGAGTTGCTGTAAGTGACGCTATCAGCATAAGTATTACAGCAACCGTTTTAAGAGGTAGAACAAATATTCCTATGTACGATGCTGAGCTTAATTCAAATGGTTTTACGGTTACATCTGTTTATCCCGCCACAGGCAGTAGAGAATTATTTTGGGATGACTCCAGTTTAGGAAATGTAGGGGATTGTTCTTTAGCCAATGCTCATAACAATACAGGGGCTGGTGTGGCAAACACCAATCCTTTAAATGGGGTTTTAGGACCAACTCACGCTTGGGATGGGGCTGGAGCCAATAATTCTGTTCCTGCTCCAACAGGTGGCGGTGGAAGCACTACTTTAGGAGTTTTTTGTGATGATTTTGGCAATGCTAGAACTATTAACACATGGTTTTGGGCAGATGATGTATCTTCTGCTCCTACATTAAAACAAATGCCTACTTGCGATGATGATGGCGATGGTATTGATAATTTTGATGATATTGATGATGACAATGATGGTATTCCTGACATTACAGAATGCGGTGCAGATCCTTTACTGGATCATGATGGTGATAATACACCTAACTTTTTAGATCCTCAATTTCCAGGATTTGTCGATGTAAATAGAGATGGTGTGCACGATTTATATGATAAAGATTTAGATGGAATTATCAATGCTTATGATTTAGATTCTGACAATGATGGATTACCTGATATTATTGAAGCAGGAGGACCTGATGTTGATAATGATGGTAGAGCAGATGGATTTGCTGATGCAAATGGAAATGGACATAGCGATCAATTTGATGTTTCTTGCGTATCAGCTACTAGAAACGCCCTAGCAGTAAACTCGGAAAGCAGTATTACTAATTCATCAAATGCCCTAGGCGCTGCTGATGGAACTGTAGCACAATTTAATGCAAATTCAGATCAATTAGATTTGGATTTTGGCGTAGGATTCAGTGTTCCTGTAGGAACAGTTGTTACATTCAGAGCCAATAGATCTGGAGGTGCAAATAATAATCAGTTTAACTTTACCCAATCTGTTGATGATGTTACTTATACAAATAGTAGCACAACTGGAAATTTAACAACCACTTTAACTAATTACACTTACACCATAGTTGGTTCAGCCGCGAGATATTTTAGAATAGCGAGAGTAGGCGCAGGTACAAGGGTTGGGCAATTAGATGCTGTTACAGCCACCTACAACCCTTGCTCAGTAGTCGGTTCAGCGCTTCCTCTTACAGATACAGATTCTGACGGAGTACCAAATTATTTGGATATAGACTCTGATAATGATGGTATTGTTGACATTATTGAAACTCAAACAACCGCGGGTTATCAACCGCCATTAAATGCTGATGATGATGGCGATGGTTGGGATAATAGATACGATCAAAACACAGGTGGTACAGTTATTACACCTACTGATACTGATGGTGATGGCACTCCAGATTGGTTTGATGCTGATTCAGATGATGACGGACACTCAGATAGAGTTGAAGGATGGGATACCGATTTAGATAGAGTGCCAGAAGTATTATTTAATGCTACTGATACTGATGGTGATGGTTTGGTTAACGTTTATGATCCAACTCCAGGAAGATTAGGAACCTCAACGGCCAGTGGAAAAACACCACAATCTTTCCCTAATACTTGGCATCCATCAAGTCCAGAAAGAGATTGGAGAGATGATGTAGAAAATCCACTCAATTTGCCAATTACCTTATTGGAATTTAAAGCCATTAAAGTAAATAATGAAGTTAAAACTTATTGGTCAACTTCAGCTGAAATTAACAACCATTATTTTACAATTGAAAGATCTTCCGATGTGAGAAATTGGGAAAATATTGGAATTGTTGAAGGCGCTGGAAATAGCAATATTGTTCTTGAATATGATTTATGGGATAAAAAGCCATTAAATGGCATTTCTTATTACAGATTAAAACAAACTGACTATGATGAAAAATTCAGTTATTCTGATGTTGTATCTGTTAACTTTACCTCATCAGATTTAAACGATGCTGTAAAAGTTTTCCCAAATCCAGCTGGAAATATTGTGAATATTTTATCTGACAATCCTATAACTCAGTTTGAATTGTATGAGTTTGGAGGAAAACTTCTTCTCTCGAAAGATGCAATGGATGAAACATTATTAAGCATCGATTTATCGAATTACAATTCAGGAATATTTTTTATTAAAATTATTAGTGAAGGACAAATAATTACTAAACGTATTGTGAAAAATTAATTTTTCAATTTTTTTAAACAACCCAAATTTTGGATTTAATTTCAAAATTTGGGTTTTTGCTTTTATAGCCTCCCATAATCTTTCTTACATTTGAACCTCTTTAAATTTATGATGTAACATGACTACTTGGCTAACTATTGACCCTAATTCGGATTTCTCAATTTATAACATTCCTTTTGGTATTTTTAAAACTGAAACATTAAAACCAAGAGTTGGTACTAGAATCGGAGACTATGTAATTGATTTAGCCACTTTAAATGGATTCAACTACTTTATTGGTTCAGGTGTTACACAACAAGCATTGGAAAGCAATTCATTAAACAGTTTTATTGCTTTAGGAAAACAAATTACAGTTCCTTTTAGAGAAAAAATTCAGGCTATATTTTCAGATGAAAATCACCCATTAAAAAATAATACATCTGATTTAAATCAAATTTTAATTAATGCCAACGAAGTTGAAATGTTATTGCCTGTTCAAATAGGCGATTACACTGACTTTTACAGCAGTCGCGAACATGCCACCAACATTGGAACCATGATTCGTGACCCAAAAAATGCTTTAATGCCTAATTGGTTGCATTTACCAGTTGGTTATCATGGCAGGTCTTCTTCCATTACAGTTTCAGGAACCAATTTTTATAGACCAAAAGGTCAATCGAAACCTGCTGATGCTGAAAATCCAATTTTTGGACCTAGTAAATTGTTGGACTTTGAATTGGAAATGGCTTTTGTAGTTGGCAAAAAAACAGAACTTGGCGAAACAGTTTCCACCGATCAAGCTAATGACTTTATTTTTGGCTTTGCCCTTTTTAATGATTGGTCAGCTCGCGATATTCAAACTTGGGAATATGTGCCTTTAGGACCATTTTTAGCAAAAAACTTCAACTCTACCCTATCGCCTTGGATTGTAACATTAGAAGCTTTAGAACCTTTTAGAGTTGAAAGTCCGAAACAAGATCCTGAAGTTTTACCTTATTTAAAGGATAACAATACAAATAGTTTTGATATTCAATTGGAAGTATATATTGAACCCGAAAACAAGGAAGCTACTAAAGTTTGTTTGTCAAATTTTAAATACATGTATTGGACTATAAATCAACAGCTCGCTCATCACACTATAAACGGTTGTAATATCAATGTTGGTGATTTAATGGCTAGTGGAACAATATCAGGACCCACACCTGATTCATATGGCTCAATGATGGAATTAAGCTGGAGAGGAACTAAACCAATTAAAATGTTAGATGGCTCTGAAAGAAAATTTATCAATGATAGCGACACAGTAATTTTAAAAGGTTATTGCGAAAAAGATGGTATTCGCATTGGTTTTGGAGAAGCCAGATCTAAAGTTTTACCAGCAAAAAGTTAATCTAAAATTTAATAAAGCTAAGCCGATTGAAATGAGTATAACGGGTATAGAAAATATTATAATTGACGAAGAAAAAGATCGCGCAGAATTAATAAAACGTTATCGTGCGCTTCTAAAAACCTGTAGACCCATTCTTAAAACTGGAGATAGTAAAAACATAAGAAAAGCCTTTGAAGTAGCTTATAATGCACACAAAGATATGCGCAGAAAATCAGGCGAACCTTATATTTTTCATCCAATGGCTGTGGCAACAATCTGTGTAAAAGAAATTGGATTAGGAGCAACCGCTGTTGTTTGCGCACTTTTGCATGATACTGTTGAAGATACCTCCATTACTTTGCAAGATGTAGAAGTGATGTTTGGTAGCAAAGTGGCAAAAATTATTGATGGTTTAACCAAAATATCAGGCATTTTTGATAATAATGTTTCTCTGCAAGCCGAAAACTTCAGAAAAATGCTACTTACGCTTTCAGATGATGTTCGCGTAATTTTAATAAAATTAGCTGATAGGCTCGATAATATGCGCACTTTAGATTTTATGGCGCATCAAAAACAATTAAAAATTGCCTCAGAAACACTTTATCTTTATGCACCATTAGCGCATCGTTTAGGTTTGTATTCTATTAAAACTGAATTGGAAGATTTAGGATTAAAATATACCAATCCAGAGGTATTTACTGAAATAACAACCAAACTCAAAAAAACACAAACTGTTCGTTCCAGATTTATTAATCAGTTTATTTCTCCCATAATTAGAGAATTAGATAAACAGGGAATAAAATATACAATAAAAGGAAGGCCAAAATCTATTTATTCCATTTATAACAAAATGGTAAAAAAGAAAGTAACCTTCGAAGAAATTTATGACATTTTTGCCATTAGAATTATACTGGATTCAGCGATTGAAACTGAAAAGGCAGATTGCTGGAGAGTTTATTCAACCATTACCGACTTTTATACCCCAAGCCCTGAAAGGCTTCGAGATTGGGTTTCAACTCCTAAAGCCAACGGCTATGAAGCGCTGCATACAACCGTTATGAGCCCCACAGGAAAATGGGTTGAGGTACAAATTCGTAGCAAAAGAATGGATGAAATAGCCGAAAAAGGTTATGCTGCCCATTGGAAATACAAAGAAGATGGAAGTGAAAGTGGATTAGACGATTGGATTAATAGAATAAGAGAACTATTAGAAAATCCTAAACCTGATGCTTTAGACTTTTTAGACGAATTTAAACTCAATTTATTTTCAGAAGAAATTTATGTGTTTACGCCAAAAGGTGATTTAAAAACACTACCAGTTAGCGCAACAGCTCTCGATTTTGCTTTTGAAATTCATTCAGAACTAGGCTCGCATTGTATTGGGGCAAAAGTGAATCATAAATTGGTTCCGCTTTCGCAAAATTTAAAAAGTGGCGACCAAGTCGAAATTTTAGTGTCACAAAAACAAAATCCCAAAGAAGAATGGTTAAATTTTGTAGTTACTGCCAAAGCTAAAGCTGCAATAAATAATTATTTAAAAGATCAATTAAAAGTTCAAGCATTTACTGGAAAAAAATTGTTAGAGGAGAAGCTTTTAAAATTAAAAGTTGAGCTTAGCAGTCAAAATATTAAAGTGCTTTTGGATAGATTTAAAATAGATAAAGAAGAAGATTTTTTTGCCAAAATAGCTAATAACACTATAGACTTAAACCAAATTTCAAAAATTAAAATCAATAAAGGTTTATTTGAAGAAGCAAAAGAAACCCAAAATAAAAAGAAAGAATTTGAGGCACTTCTAGCCAAATTACGCGGAAATAAAAACGAACATTTTGTAATTGGCGGAACAGTTCAAAAAATAAAATATGTTTTAGCTGAATGCTGCAACCCTATTCCTGGAGATGATGTTATTGGTTTTATTCAAAAAGAAGGTCAAGTTGAAATTCATAGATTAAATTGCAAAAAAGCCATTGAATTAATGGGTAATCAATCGAATAGAATTGTTAAAACAAAATGGACTGACCACGAATCCATTGAGTTTTTAGCAGCTATTAAAATTACTGGTTTTGATAAAAAAGGATTGGTTAATCAAGTAACTCGAATTATTTCTGATGAATTAAATGTAAACATGCGTTCCATCAGTTTTGAAAGCAACGATGGGGTTTTTGATGGAACCGTTTTATTGTATGTACAAGACAATAATCACTTAAAAGGCTTAATGAATAACCTTAAAAAAGTAGAAGGAATTGTTTCAGTAAATAGAATTGAAGGGAAATAATTTATCCCTTCAATTCTATTCTTTTTTTAATACGCTCTTGCGCTACTTCCCTCTACATAATTAATAAAAGCTTTACAAGCTACTTTATTACCTCCTGGAGTTGGGTAATTTCCTGTGAAATACCAGTCACCCGTGTTGTTAGGACAAGCTTCATGCAAACCATCTATGCTTTGATAAATAATTTCAACTTTAGCATTAATCTCTTTCGGAGTAAGTAATTGCGCTATTTTATTTGAAATTTGTTCTGCTGTAAATTGATCGTAAATTTTCTTTACCACATTTACTACTTGTTCTTTTGGAAGTTTAATTTGTTTTAAACACTCTTGATAAACTTCATCAATTAATTTTGATTTATTGTTTTCTTTCAACAACTCAATTGCGGCTTCAAAAGCAATTAAATTTCCCATTCTGGCCATGTCTATTCCATAACAATCAGGGAAACGAATTTGAGGTGCAGATGAAACAATGATTATTTTTTTGGGCCCTAGCCTATCTAAAATTTTTAAAATACTTTGTTTTAAAGTTGTTCCTCTAACAATCGAATCGTCAATAATTACAAGATTATCATTGGGTTTCACCACACCATAAGTTACGTCATAAACGTGCGCTACCAAATCGTCTCTGTCTTTATCATTGGTAATAAAAGTGCGCAATTTGGCATCTTTTACCGCAATTTTTTCTAATCTAATGTCTTTAGAAAGAATATTTTGAATTTGATCAACTGATGCTGAACTGCCCAATTCAATAATTTCTTTTGCTTTTTGCTTATTTAAATAATTAGCAACCGCATCGGTTAAACCAATAAATGAAAGTTCAGCCGTATTTGGAATGTATGAAAATACAGTATTGTCAATATCATAATTCACCGACTTCAAAATAGGTGCACACAATTGGCGTCCCAATTTTTTTCTTTCTTGATAAATGTCGGCATCAGTTCCTCTTGAAAAATAAATTCTTTCAAAAGAGCATGATTTTTTTTCTAATTGAGGCATAATTTCTTCCACCGAAACAGAGCCATTTTTCTTCACAATAACTGCCGAACCTGGCGTTAATTCTTTTACCTGATCTAATTTTAAATTAAATGCTGTTTGAATTACTGGACGTTCAGAAGCAACTACTACAATTTCATCATCATAATAATAATGACAAGGACGAATTCCATTTGGATCGCGCAACACAAAAGCATCGCCACTTCCAATTAAACCGCCCATTACATAACCGCCATCCCATTTTTTGGTAGCGTTTTTTAATATTTTTTTAGGGCTTAAATTATCAGCTATCAATTTAGATATTTCTAAATTTTTATAGCCCAACATTTTATATTTCTCGAAAAGTCTTTCGTTTTCTTCATCTAAAAAATGACCTATTCTTTCTAAAACCGTAACCGTGTCAGCCAATTCGCGCGGATGTTGACCCAATTCAACCAATTGATTAAAAAGTTCTTCAACATTGGTAAGATTAAAATTACCTGCCACTACTAAATTTCTTGATGCCCAATTATTGGCTCTAATAAATGGATGACAAGCCGTTATATCGTTTCTGCCATAAGTTCCATAACGCACGTGACCTAAAACCAATTCACCTGTGAAAGCAAAATTAGATTTAATACTTTCCGCAGTTTGAAATTTGTCAGGGTTTTTAGCATATTCTGCAAAACCTTCATTTACATAATCAAAAATGTCTTGAATAGGGCGATTGCTATTACTTCTATGGCGATCAATATAAGGAACTCCGGGATTTACATTCAGCTTTACAGTTGCTACTCCTGCCCCATCTTGGCCTCTATTGTGTTGTTTTTCCATCAATAAATACATTTTACGAATGGCGTAAAATGGTGTTCCGTATTTTTCGATGTAATATTCTAGGGGTTTTCTAAGTCTGATGAAGGCTATACCGCATTCATGCATTAATTGGTCGCTCATAATTTATGGCTGAAGAATAAATTCGGCTTCAAATTTAATCTATTTATTAGCTCAAAGCTGCAAAGTTTATAACCAAAATTGGAATTTTAGTTTTTTTACATTTCAAGTTGTAAACCATCGTATGCCAAAAAAATATTTTTAGGTAATTTTTTTTGAACATTTTCATGTAAACCCAATTGGTGACTGATGTGTGTAAAGTAAGCTTTTTCGGGTTTTAATTCATTTACCAATTCAATGGCTTCATCTAAAGTAAAATGAGAAATATGTTTTTCATTTCTCAAAGCATTTAAAACTAAAACATCACATCCTTTTATTTTTTCTTTCTCTTTTTCAGGAATAAAATTAGCATCCGTTATGTAACAAAAATTTTTAATCCTGAAACCAAAAACGGGCAATTTATGATGGTAAACTAGAATGGGAAGAAACTCAATATCATTTACCATGAAGACTTTATCGACTATGTTATGTAAATTAATTTCAGGAATTCCGGGATATTTTACTTCATCAAAAATGTAAGCATATTCCCTTTTCAAAGCTTCTTGCACGCGATGCGAAGCAAAAACATCAATCTTTTTTTTTAATAAAAAATTAAAAGGTCGAATGTCATCTAAGCCAGCAATATGGTCTTTGTGTTCGTGGGTAAAAACAACAGCATCAAGGTTAATAACTTTTTCTCGAAGCATTTGTTGGCGAAAATCAGGGCCTGTATCAATTACAACATTGGTTTCATTATCATTAATCATAATACTGGTTCTCAAACGTTTATCTTTTTCGAAATTAGAAATACAAACCTCGCATTGACAACCAATAATGGGAACGCCTTGCGATGTTCCAGTTCCTAAAAAAGTTATCCTCAAAACCTTAATTTTATGAATTTTAAATTTATTCTAATTTTTGATTCTTAATCCTTTATCGAAACTCATTTTAAATACATTTGTTCAATGATGTCAAAAGTAATACGAGTATTATTGGTTGTAGTGTTGATATTGACTAATTCAATTTCAAAAGCTCAAGACAATAAAAAACAAATTTTCAGATTTCCGATAAAAGAAACCATTGCACCGCCAGTAATGCGCAGCACTTGGTTAGCATTGCAACAGGCAAAAGCATTAAAAGCCGATTACATAGTTATAGAAATGGATACTTATGGCGGATTGGTAGATGCGGCTGACTCAATTCGAACCATGATTTTACGCTCAGAAATTCCTGTTTTTGTATTGATTCAAAACAATGCCGCTTCAGCCGGAGCGCTAATTTCATTGGCTTGCGATAGTATTTACATGATGCCGGGTTCAACAATTGGTGCAGCTACTGTGGTAGATCAAAGTGGAAATAAGGCACCTGAAAAAAATCAATCGTACATGCGTAAAAAAATGCGCGCTACGGCAGAACAAAATGGAAGAAACCCTGATATTGCTGAGGCTATGGTCGATCCTGATATTTATATTGAAGGTGTGAGTGATTCTGGAAAAGTGGTAACATTTACGGTGAAAGAAGCCATTCAATTTAAATTTTGCGAAGCAGAAGTAAAATCAATTGATGAAGCTTTAAAACACGCTGGAATTAACAATTATGAAATTAAATCTTATGAAAGCACTTTAGTTAACAAGGTTATTGGATTTTTAATAAATCCTGCTATTAGTGGTTTATTGATTTTGTTAATAATTGGTGGTATTTATTTCGAACTACAAACTCCCGGAATTGGATTTCCAATTGCAGCCGCTATTGTGGGTGCCGTTTTGTATTTTGCTCCTTTATATTTAGAAGGTTTAGCAGCCAATTGGGAAATTTTAATTTTTATAATTGGTTTGGTTTTATTGGGTTTAGAAATTTTTGTAACACCCGGATTTGGTGTTTTAGGCATTAGCGGTATTTTATTATTAATTTTTGGTTTAGGGTTAAGCTTAGTTCCAAACGATGGTTTTACATTTCCTGAAAATGGAATTTCTTTACTCACACAATCTTTTGCAATAGTGCTTACAGCCGTTTTTGTTGGAATTGGATTATCTATTTTTATGGGTGGAAAATTAATTTCGAGCAATATTTTCGGAAAAGCGGTTTTGCGCTCTGAATTAAAAGCAAAAGCTAATGGAAACATTGTTTACAACAAAAATTTAGACTTTTTAATCGGTGAAATTGGTATAACCCAAACTCCTTTAATGCCATCAGGCAAAATAGAAATTAATGGGAATATTTATGAAGGAAAAGCGATTTATGGCTCAATTGATAGTTTCAAAAATGTGGAAATAAAACATGCTGAAGGCAATTGGCTTTTTGTTGTAGAACAAAAAAACGAACAATCGGAGTAAATAAATTTTCAAATTCTTTAAGCAACACTTAGTTTTACCAACAAAATATAACAGATGTACGCAACGCTTTCCGACTTAATTTTCGATTTATTCGGCATTTATATTCCGCTTCCTATTCAAACTTTTGGATTTTTTGTAGCCATAGCTTTTTTAGCTGCTGCTTGGGTTATGACACAAGAGTTAAAAAGAAAAGAAGCCGAAGGACTTATGAAAGTTCAATTGCGAAAAGTAATAGTTGGCGAACCAGTAAAATGGAGCGATTTAGTTTTAAATGGCTTAATTGCTGCTCTGATAGGCTTTAAACTAGTTGAAGGTATTTTGAATTATAGCGATTTAGCCAACAATCCGCAGGAATTTTTACTTTCTACCAGAGGCAGTTGGTGGGGCGCAATTTTATTTGCAGTGGGAAGTGCTTACATGCGTTACCGCGAAGTTGAAAAAGAAAGATTAGATAAACCAATTGAAAAAACGGTTGAATTTCATCCCTATGAATTAGTACCCAACATTACAACCATTGCGGCTTTAACAGGCATTTTAGGTGCTAAAATATTTCACAATTTAGAATATCCTGAAGAATTTTTGCGCGACCCAGTTGAGGCCATGTTATCTTTCAGTGGATTAACTATTTATGGTGGATTAATTGTAGCTTCCATTTCATTGTATTTCTACGCCAAAAAAAATAATATTCGTTTTATGGATTTGGCTGATGCTAATGCCACAGGACTTTTGTTAGGTTATGGAATTGGTCGTTTAGGTTGTCATTTTTCAGGCGATGGCGATTGGGGAATTGAAAATTTAGCTCCAAAACCAAGCTTTTTACCTGACTGGCTTTGGGCTTACAGTTATCCGAATAATGTAATAAATGAAGGTATTCCAATTGAAGGTTGTCAAGGCGCACATTGTTTTATGCTCGAAAATCCGGTTTATCCTACTTCGGTTTATGAAGCTTTAGCCTGTTTTTTATTTTTTGGAATTCTTTATGGCTTCCGCAAAAAATTCACCATACCTGGAACTCTGTTTGCGGCTTATTTAATTGTGAATGGAATTGAACGATTTACCATCGAAAAAATAAGGGTAAATTCAACTTACAACATCATGGGTTTTGAACCTACACAAGCCGAAATAATTTCAGTATTGTTTGTTCTTACCGGAATTGGTTGGTGGATGTATTGCAGAAAAAACTTTGCTAAAAAAGCTTGAGTTAATTTTAAAAATCTTTTAATGTCTATTATTTTATTCATTTATAAACAATAATTGACGATTAATTAAAGGCTAAGGCAAATTAAGGTTTTGCATTTATAACTGAATTTTTACCTTCGCTCCTTAATTTTTTAAACTTCTCGCTATGTGGGATAAAATCCCCGGATTTATACTCCGTAAAAGGCTTCCAATTTTAATTACAGTCGTTTTGTTGACTGCTTTCATGGGCTACAGGGGTTCTTTTAATGAAATAACCTACGAATTCACAAAACTTTTACCTGAAAGCGATTCCACACTAATTGATTATGAACGTTTTAAAAAAACTTTCGGTCAAGATGGAAATGTAATGGTAATTGGAATTAAAAAGAAAGACATTTTTGAGCTGGAAAACTTTAAAACTTGGTATGAATTAGGCAATTTCATCAAACAAGATGATATGGTAAAAGAAGTTGTTTCTGTAGCCCATATTAATAAACTAACCAAAATTGATAGCCTTAAAAAATTTAGACTTTATCCATTAATTTCAAAAACACCAACTACACAAGCAGAAGTTGATAGTTTAAAAGAAATTATTCTTTCTCAGCCTTTTTATCATAAAATATTTTTTAATGATACTTCCTATGCAACACTTATGGCAGTTGGCTTAGATAGAAATATTATTAATACTAAACAGAGAAATCCTCGCGTTCAAGCATTGGAAAAAAACATTGAAAAGTTTTTAGAAGGCAAAGATTTTGAATTACATTATTCTGGTTTGCCTTATGTTCGAACTGGCGTTTCAACCAAAATTCAAAACGAAATTGTCATTTTTGTTGCCTTAACAGCCTTACTTACTGCAATCGTTTTGTTTTTGTTTTTCCGTTCGATTTACGTAGTTTTTTCATGTTTGAGTATTGTTATAATTTGTGTACTAATTTCAACTGGCACGGTCAATTTATTTGGTTACAAACTCACTTCACTTTTAGCTTTAATTCCACCTTTGATAATTGTTATTGGTATACCCAACTGTGTGTATCTCATCAATAGATATCATCAAGAATATCATAAACATCAAAACAAAGCATTGGCTTTGGTAAGAATGGTTCGCAAAATTGGTGGTGCTACCTTTTTAACCAATTTAACAACAGCAATTGGTTTCGGGACCTTTGTTTTCACCAGCAACCGAATGTTAATTGAGTTTGGAATAATTGCTTCATTAAACGTAATGGTAGTTTTTATTTTGTCCTTACTCATTATTCCAATTATTCTTAGTTATTTGCCTCCACCCGATCAAAAAAATATTCAACATTTAGAAAATAGACCAATTAATGCTTTCATTCAACAAATTATAGAATGGATTCAATTTAAAAGATCTAAAATCTATTGGGTTAGTTTAGCTATTTCGGCCATAGCTATCTATGGTATGTTGAAAATTGAAACCTCAGGTAAAATTGTAGATGACATCCCCACAGACGATAAAATTTATACAGATTTAATGTTTTTTGAAGACAACTTTGGCGGTGTGATGCCTTTTGAGGTTGAAATTGATACAAAAAAAGACGGAAAAGCAATCGTATTAAAAACATTACAAAAAATTGAACAGTTGCAAAACATGTTAGGCGAATATACTGAGTTTTCTCCTTCCATTTCTATTGCCGATGCTGTAAAATATTCAAAGCAAACATTTTACGGAGGGGCAGAATCAAAATATAGTCTTCCTAATAATATGGAAGTTTCATTTTTAGCACCATATTTAAAAACCGAAAAAGGCGCTGACACCATTTTAAGAGCATTTGTAAACCCTGAAAAATCTATAACAAGAGTAAGTGTTCAAATGGCTGATATTGGTACCATAAAAATGGAAAACCTAAAAAAAGAAGTGGAAGCCAGAGCTGATTCAATTTTTGATAAGGAAGAATACAATGTCACTTTTACAGGCTCAAGTATTGTTTTTATGAAAGGAACAGGTTATTTAATCAACAACCTAACTGGAAGTTTAATTTTAGCCATTATTCTTATTTCAGGAATTATGGCTGTTCTTTTCCGTTCATTCTCTATGGTTATTGTTTCTATTTTACCCAACTTAATTCCATTGCTAGTTACAGCAGCCATTATGGGTTATTTCGGTATTAATTTAAAACCATCTACCATTTTAGTATTTAGTATTGCTTTTGGAATTTCAGTAGATGATACCATTCACTTTTTAGCTAAATATCGTCAAGATTTATTAACCGGAAAATTCACCATGAAAGAAGCCATTATTCACTCCCTGCGCGAATCAGGAGTTAGTATGACTTATACTTCTATTATTCTGTTTTTTGGATTTTCAGTATTTATGTTTTCAAGTTTTGGCGGCAATGTAGCTTTGGGTTTATTGGTTTCCATTACTTTAGTAGTAGCTATGTTATCTAATTTAATTTTATTACCGTCATTACTAATGACCATGGAATCGAGAATAGTAAGCAAAGCTTTAAGTCAACCAAGTTCAAAAATTTTAGAAGAATCGCAAAGTGATAGTCCTGATGATGATGTTATAGACGAAGACAATGTAAAAGACTTGAAACTTTAATTACCAAAAACCTAGGACAAAAAAATATAAACAATGAAGGGAATAATTTTAGCTGGTGGATCAGGTACAAGATTGCATCCACTAACATTAGCAGTAAGTAAACAATTAATGCCTGTTTATGACAAACCTATGATTTATTATCCACTATCAACTTTAATGATGGCCGGAATAAATGAAATTTTAATTATCTCCACACCGCATGATATTGGAAATTTTGAAAAATTGTTAGGTGATGGAAAAAATTTGGGTTGTAATTTTCAGTATGCAGTTCAACCTGAGCCAAAAGGTCTGGCGCAAGCTTTTATTATTGGAAAAGAATTTATTGGCAACGATTCAGTTTGTTTGATTTTAGGCGATAATATTTTTTATGGATCTGATTTAGGAACTTCCTTAAAAAATTCAAGTCATCCAAAAGGCGGAATTGTGTTTGCTTATCATGTTTCTGATCCTGAGAGATATGGAGTAGTTGAATTCGACAAAAACATGAAAGCCATTTCAATTGAAGAAAAACCTCAAAAACCTAAATCACGTTTTGCTGTTCCGGGCTTATATTTTTACGATAATTCAGTAGTTGAAATTGCAGCTGATTTAAAACCTTCGCCCAGAGGTGAACTTGAGATTACTGATATCAACAAAATATATTTAGATAAAGGACAACTGAGTGTAAGCGTGTTAGATAGAGGAACTGCTTGGCTTGATACAGGTACGTTTGCTTCCTTAATGCAAGCAGGTCAATTTGTTCAGGTAATTGAAGAACGTCAAGGTTTAAAAGTCGGTTGTATTGAAGAAGTTGCTTACCGTATGAATTTTATAAATGATGTACAACTTCAGAAATTAGCGCAACCGTTGCTAAAAAGTGGCTATGGAAATTACTTGTTAAATATTTTATCAGAATAGTAAAACATAAACCCATTCCATTTGGGAAACAAATTAATCAATTAGTATAAAATGAGTTTGAAAACTAAAATATTAATAACAGGCGGTGCAGGTTTTGTAGCCTCATGTTTAGCTGAGAAATTAGCCGAAAACCCACAAAATGAAATACTAATTGTAGATAATTTATTAACCGGAAATATGGCAAAAGTGCCAGTTTCAGCTAATAATAATGTTCGATTTTTTAACTGTAATGTCAACGATTGGAATACCATTTCAGGTATATTTTATTCTAATAATTTCGATTATGTTTTCCATTATGCGGCATTGGTGGGCGTTCTTAGAACATTAAACAATCCAATTAGTGTTTTAGAAGATATAACTGGAATAAAAAACATTTTAACGCTTTCAAAAAATACTGGCGTAAAACGTGTGTATTATTCATCTTCATCTGAAGTTTATGGCGAACCTGTTGAGTTTCCTCAAAATGAACATACAACACCTTTAAACTCTCGATTGCCTTATGCCATTGTGAAAAATGTGGGTGAGGCTTATTTAAAATCATATCATAAAGAATATGGTTTAGAATACACCATTTTCCGCTTTTTTAATACCTATGGCCCTAAACAAAGCAAAGATTTTGTTATTTCTAAGTTTATTAGGGCTGCAATGAACAATGAAAAAATTACCATTTATGGCGATGGAAATCAAACCAGAACATTTTGTTTTATTGACGATAATATTGAAGCTTGTTTAAATGCTTTTTACAAAAACTTATATGTGAATGACATTATCAATATTGGTAATGACAATGAAACAAAGGTGAGCGATTTAGCCAAATTAATTATAGAAATATGTGATTCAAAGTCAGAAATTGAACATTTACCGCCATTAGAAGAAGGCGATATGACAAGAAGACTTCCAGATATCGAAAAAATGAAGGCCCTACTCAATCGCGATTTAACTCCGCTTGAGTTAGGATTAAGAAAGACTATCAGTAATAGAAAACTATTTATCTAAAAAAGTGTTGGAACAGTTTAGGCAAATATTAGAAGCAGATTTAAAGAAGTTTTATAATGAACTTCATTTAAAATCTGAACAATTAAACCAACCAATTGCCCATATTTTATCATTGGGTGGAAAACGCATGCGTCCTTTAATGGCCATGATTTCCAATCAAATGTTTAATGGGAAATTAGACGATGTTTTGCCTGCCGCTTTAGCCATTGAAGTGTTTCATAATTTCACTTTAGTACACGATGATATTATGGACAATGCGCCTTTAAGAAGAGGAAAAGCAACGGTTCATGAAAAATGGAATAACAGCGTTGCCATTTTATCGGGCGATGCCATGATGATAAAAGCTTATCAGTTTTTCGAAAAAATGAATCCAACTCATTTTGTGAAAATATTTCCACTTTTTAACCAAACAGCCTTAGAAGTTTGCGAAGGCCAACAATTGGATATGGATTTTGAAAACAAAAGCAAAATTCACCCAAACGATTACATTGAAATGATAAAATTAAAAACAGCTGTTTTATTAGGCTGTTCTATGCAAATTGGCGCCATTACTGCCAATGCAAATAATGCTGATGCCAAAAGAATGTATGAATTTGGTTTAAACTTAGGCATCGCTTTTCAATTGGATGATGATATTTTAGATGTTTATGCAGAATCGGAAGTATTTGGAAAACAAGTTGGTGGCGATATTCTTGCAAATAAAAAAACCTTACTCCTACTCTCCTTAATGGAAAAAGTGAATGAAACAGACAATGTTTTGTTGCAACAATTGTTAAGCAACAATTTTGCTGAAGGCACTGATAAAGTGAAAGAAGTGACAGCACTTTATAACAAATATTTTATTAGAGAAGAAGCCACAGCAGTTAAAAATCAATACTATCAAATTGCTTTAAATCAAATTAAAGATTTAAGCATAGACGCAGGTCACAAAAAAATGCTTCAAAGTTTTGCTGAAAGTATTGTGAACCGCACTTATTAAAGTCGATCAACCTTCCATTTTTTTTAAATTTTTTAGCCTTCAAGGTTTAAGCCCGAATTAAACATTAGAAGTTTATTTGTTTACAACACAACCAAACTTCATTCCTATTTGAAACAAAAGCTCAATTGTGGTAAACCAAAAATTCATTTTAAAACTTCCTAAAATTTGCCAAATAGAGTTATGCAACATACACGGCACCAATCCAAAAGTGGTGATTTAGTGATTAGTTGACAGTGATTGCTTCGAAATCCGCTTCTTCGCCAAGCGCTAAATGAAAGCCAATTTGGAATTTGGAACTTTGAATTCATACACGTACATTTGAAAATAAAATACGTATCATGTCATCCAAACTTACATTGACAGTTGATAAGTCAATAATCGAAAGAGCTAAATCTTATGCAAAAAATACTGGTAGAAGTTTATCAGAATTGATAGAAAACTACTTGGATTCTATTACAAAAGATAACACAGAAAGCGAACTTTCTCCAAGGCTAAAAAAAATAGTAGGAGCTGTTAATCTTCCTGCAGATTTTGACGAAAAAACAGAAATTAGGAATGCAATGGAAAATAAACACTTATGAAAAAAGTGTTTATTGATACAAACATAATTGTAGATCTAATTGCCGATCGGAAACCATTTAGCAAATATGCAATTGAGTTATTTCAACTTGCCGAAGAAAATAAATTACAAATTTTCACTTCTTCACATTCTATTGCAACTACTCATTATTTATTAAAAAAATATCTGGATGAAAAATCCCTTCGTGAAGTATTGTATAATTTACTAGAATTTTTGACAGTAATTCCCGTTGATATCGACATTATAAAAAAAGGACTTCGCTCGAATCATAAGGATTTTGAAGATTCCATTCAAATTTTGTGTGCGTCCTCTATTGAAAAAATAAATTTTATAATTACTCGCAATGTAAAGGATTTTAAAGGAAGTGAAATTCCAGTTTTAAGTCCAGATGAGTTTTTTATAAATTTTTAGTATGGCCATCTGCTAACAGCCGCAGCAGTTGCACAACCTCTACAAAACCCTTTTAAAAATTCAAAAAAGGGAAAAATGGCTTTAAAACGTAGTTTTATTAGGTGTAAATTTTCAGCATGCTCTACGCTGAAAATGATATTTCATGCTTTGATTTTTAGACTAGAATGGTTTGAATTCATTGATCGGAAAAATTAAACCAGAATAATAATACAAAATTAGCCGTGCAACCCTGTTTAAATGGATGAATCCATTAAAGGTTAAAATAATCGCATTTATAGCCCACGGTTTAAACCGTGGGCTATAAAAAACAATCGTTTATAACCCCAAATTGCGGCAAACCAAAAAATTCATTTCATGCTTTTATTTTTGCAATAAATTGGGTTAATTCGTTTAATATATAAACCTGATACTTTATCAGACATATTAGCTAGCTAGGCATAATTATAAGTGCGACACCGTAAAATTTAAACAATATGGAAACAACTGAAAAAGAGCAACCAAAGCAAAACATCAGACTTGAACGCATTTTAGGAATTATTTTACTAATTCCGCCAATAATTGGCATGCTTCTATTTTTATTAAACTTGATAACTGCCGACATTGGTCGTATGAGTAATTTAAGTATCCAATGGACAGGTGATTGGAATTATGGTGGTGACTCAGGTGGTGGCGGTTATACTTCTGCCGCACCGATATATCTTGGATTAATGGCAATAGCAGGTTCAATCTTACTTAAAGGAACTGACAAAAGATAAAATTGTATGAGGATTTACGATGTTGAATTATTGGTTTCGGGGCAAGTATCAATCAAAAGACCAATTAGTTTTAATACAGACAAAGAACTTGACTTTGGCAATGTATTTCGGAGTGACATATCAATAAAAAAGCATACTCAGGGCTTCTTAATTTCTTCAACTGTTTATACAGCAGACCAAGATAGAGCCTATAAAGTTGCATTACTTTTTGTAGGTAAAATGCTTGACATTTTATCTATTAAAGCGAAAACTGCACTTAATGTAAGTTTAAATGATTATCGTCAACTTTCAGACAGAAATACCGCAAAGGCTGTTATTGATGAATATGAATTTAGATTTTGTTTTGACCTTGCAAGACAACTTAATCTAAACGAGAATAAATTGCTAAGAGCATTTAGCTGGTATCGCAAAGGTTTATACACGGAAGACCCTTTTGATAAATTTTTAGCCTTTTGGAATTCAATTAGTGTTGTAGCTGACGGTTATTGCAATGACAACGAAAGAACAAGGCTGGGAATTATCAATAAAATTTGGGACTGTTTTGTAACACTTTGGGGAGAAGACTGTGCAAATTGGGAATACATTAACGGAAACAACAACTGGATTAACAACAATAATGATATACGAAACAAAATAGCTCATGGTGGTGTGACGGTAGATGTTCAATATGTGGAAAATGTAATTAGCCAACTTACAAAAGTTGAAAATGTAGCATATAAATTTTTGACACAATGGGCAGACAGGCTAGGCAGGCAAATAGAATAACTACTATCAACAGATCATACCCAAAAAGCGGGGTTTCGTGTTTCTTTGACAGTTTTGTGATAAATCGAACATTAGTTTTTCAAATCAAGTTTTGTCGTAATAATTCAGTCATTCAGTAAGCGATAAAACATTATAAGCAAGACCTAAGAATAGATCATATATAAGACAATCAACCAGACAACGGAGAACTACAACATATGACTTTGGACGAATACAAAACATTTGATGAGAAAAAGAAATTCTTTAAAAATGGTGAAACGGTAATCAATGTAAATATTAACCAAATCTTTGAGAAAATTGAAGAATTTCAAAAGAACAAAGGTTCGTTTGTATATAGAGGATGTAACGAAGCGAAACACATGCTGTATTGTTCAGCTCAAAGACTATACATTAATCAAGACTTACATAAACAAGTTGCTGAAGACAGCATAAGTGAGCACTACCGAAAATTTATAACTGAATTAATTGAAACTTGCAAAACATGGAATAATGGTGTCGTTAAAAAACTTTTAGTTCATTCAGGGATTAATGAAAATAATTCATTAGCATATCTAAGCTATATGCAACACTTTGGTGTTCCGACCCCCTTCTTAGACTTCACTTTTAACCCTTATGTTGCATTATTCTTTGCCGTAGATAGTATTTCTTATAAACCAAGTGACAATGAAATTGACAATTATTTTTCACTTTATTACACATGGATAGATAATAAAATGGTTAAAATCTGGCAATATGTCTTTGATAAAAACCTTGAGAAAGAAAATATTTCTTATGAATCCGTGGACAAGAACAACATGAGTATTCTTCTTCCAGACAATGGATTTTATAAAATTATCAATAGTGTAAACATTATCAATCAAGAAGGACTATTTTTTTACAACAATCACCCGTGGTACCCTTTGGAACGAACATATAGCGAACACGTTGATCATACTTTAGGACAAATTGGAAGAGAGAAATTTGATAAGCTTTTAATGTTAGACACTTTTGCGGGCTGTTTTAATATTCACAAATCTTTAGTTCCTGCTATAAAAAGAAAGTTAGCAGAAGTAGGAATAACAAAAGCACATATTTATCCCGACACCATGCACTTTAAAGAATCCGTTACTAATGAGGGAATTTTTAAAAGCTTGACGTTAAAAAAATAAAATCATGACAACAGACAAAGAGGTAATAATATTTCATCTAACAAATTCATACATTGAATCATCACAATGGACTTTTTTTTCAGGTTTTTGTGGAGCATTAAAAGACGCACGAAAAATGACTGGCCGAAATATTGAAACTGGTGCTAAAGACGGAACAAACACCTTCGGACACCTTGGCAGCTGGCTCGGAACAATTGGTTATTTATCGCTTCTTGACCAAATTGGAGGTTGTTTTAAGCGTGTAGGTGGACCTGAAGTAGAAGATAATAAAAGTGGCATTATCAAAGCTCTCATGCATTTTTCAAATCTCAACGTCAATGAAATTGATGCAATTTACGCTTTAAGAAATTCTTTCGCTCATGATTTCAGCTTGCAAAATGTTGGCAAACGATCAGGATTAACGCATCATTTTGAAGTAGATAATTCTGCTACAAATCCATTAGTTACGCTTCCGACACAAAATTGGGACGGTATTTTAAATAGTAAATCTTTAAATAATCTTACAAAAATTAATTTACAAGCCTTGGGTGACACAGTTGAAGAACTCGTCAAAAATATAGTTCAACTCAATTCCAATAATCAAGTTGAAATTGTTCTTGCTCTAGGCAAAGAAGAGCTAATTGCTCGGTATTCTTTTGTGACAGGAAAAAAAGTCATTTAGAGCTAAAATGTTCGCAGTAGCTATCTTATAATAACAATAGCCATTCCACAACCTCCACAAAAACCCAAAACCCATTTTAAAAATTCAGAAAAAAGGAAAATTGGGTTGATTTTTTTATCAATAATCGACTAAATTTTGTAAAAAAAATGCTTCAAAATTTTGCCGAGAGTAATTGAATAGAACTTATTGAGCCTATTGAAATTTATTATTTTAAATGAGGTTTTTTTATAAAATAACTCAAATCAATCTTTATTGATTTTTACAACTGCCTATTTTCAGGCCTTAATTATTCCAAAATAGCTTTAAAATCTTTTGCTGATACCTAAAATTAGGTATATTTGCCCGATGCTTTTATTTAGATTAATTCTAAATTAAAATAAGAAAATACAAACAATTAGGTATTTCATGTGTTAATAAAGACAGATTGAAATTTATGATAACAGTTTCAGAAACAGCAAAAAATAAAGTCCTTGTTCTTATGCAAGAAGAAGGTATTCAAAATGGTTTTGTTCGAGTGGGTGTTGAAAGTGGCGGTTGTTCCGGCCTTTCTTACAAAATGACATTCGATAACGAATTAAAACCAGAAGACAAAGTATTTGAAGACAAAGGCGTAAAGCTTGTAATTGACAAAAAAAGTATGCTTTATGTGGTTGGCACCGAATTAGATTATTCAGGTGGTTTAAATGGTAAAGGCTTCACATTCAACAATCCAAATGCAACACGCACTTGCGGCTGTGGAGAAAGTTTCGCAGTTTAATTTCAAAAAAAATTAATGGCAAATCAAAACGAAATATTAGAAGAAGTTACAGGCTCGGATTATAAGTGGGGCTTTGTTACAGATATTGATGCTGACCAAGCGCCAAAAGGTTTAAATGAAGATATTATTCGCTTTATTTCAGCTAAAAAAGAAGAACCTGAATGGATGTTAGAATGGCGTTTGAAAGCTTATAAAACTTGGCTTCAAATGACCGAACCTAAATGGGCGCACATCAATTATCCAAAATTCGATTATCAAGATGTAATTTATTATTCTGCACCAAAATCGAAAAAACAATTAGATAGTTTGGATGAAGTTGACCCTGAAATCATTAAAACTTTCGATAAATTGGGTATTTCATTAACCGAACAAAAAAGGTTGATGAATGTAGCCATGGATGTGGTAATGGATTCCGTTTCAGTGGCAACCACATTCAAAGAAAAATTGAGTGAATTGGGTATTATTTTTTGTCCTATTTCAGAAGCCATCAAAAATCATCCTGATTTAGTTAAAAAATATCTAGGAACCGTTGTTCCAGTGCGCGATAACTATTTTTCGGCACTCAATTCAGCCGTTTTTACTGATGGTTCTTTTTGTTACATCCCTAAAGGTGTTCGTTGCCCAATGGAATTATCGACTTATTTCAGAATAAACGAAGCAAAAACTGGTCAATTTGAAAGAACACTTTTAATTGCTGATAGCGATAGTTATGTAAGTTATTTAGAAGGTTGCACAGCGCCTATGCGTGATGAAAATCAATTACATGCAGCGGTTGTTGAATTAATAGCTTTAGATAATGCTGAAATAAAATATTCTACCGTTCAAAACTGGTATCCTGGCGATTCAGAAGGCCGTGGTGGTATTTATAATTTTGTAACCAAACGTGGCATTTGTAAAGGAAACAATTCTAAAATTTCATGGACGCAAGTCGAAACTGGATCTGCTATTACTTGGAAATATCCAAGTTGCATTTTAAAAGGTGATAACAGTATTGGTGAATTTTATTCAGTTGCTGTTACTAACAATTATCAGCAAGCCGACACAGGCACCAAAATGATTCATATTGGCAAAAACACCAAAAGCACCATCGTTTCAAAAGGAATTTCAGCCGGCAGAAGCAATAACGCTTATCGTGGTTTGGTAAAAATTATGAATGGTGCTGAAAATGCCAGAAACTTTTCGCAATGCGATTCATTGTTAATGGGCGACAAATGTGGCGCTCACACATTTCCATACATTGAAGTAAACAATAAAAGTGCTAAAGTTGAACATGAAGCTACAACCTCTAAAATTGGTGAAGATCAATTGTTTTACTGCAATCAAAGAGGAATAGAAACCGAAAAAGCAATTGGTTTAATTGTGAATGGTTATTGCAAAGAAGTGCTCAATCAATTACCAATGGAATTTGCCGTTGAAGCCCAAAAATTATTAGCCATATCATTGGAGGGGTCGGTAGGATAACAATTGCAAATTGCAGATGGCAAATTGCAAATTTTAAATTGATTGAAACTATGGCAACTTTCGAAAAGTTTGAAGATTTAGAAGTTTGGAAATTATCAATGAATTTGTGCATCAAAATATATTCAGTGACAGATGAAGGCAAAATAAAAAATGATTTTTCTTTAAGAGAACAAATAAGAAAATCAGCCATTTCTATTCCTTCAAATATTGCAGAAGGATTTGAAAGAGATTCCATTAATCAATTTATCTATTTTCTGAACATTTCTAAAGGTTCTTGCGGAGAATTAAGAACTCAAATCAGAATTGCAAATTCAATAAGTTACATTTCTGAAACAACTTTAAATGAATTGAATGATGATTGCCTAAACATCAGTAAACAATTAAAAGGATTTATTAATTATTTGACTCAAAAGAAACAAAACAATATCAATAAAAAGTGATTGCTAAAGATTATACAACCAAACTCAATTTGCAATTTGTAATCTGCAATCTGTAATTTAAAACAATATGTTAAAAATCAACAACCTACAAGCCCGAATAGAGGAAAAGGAAATATTAAAAGGTTTAAACCTAGAAATTAAAGCTGGCGAAGTGCATGCCATAATGGGACCAAATGGTTCGGGAAAAAGTACCTTGGCTTCTGTATTAGCTGGAAGAGAGACTTTTGAAGTTACTGGTGGAACAGTTGATTTTGATGGGAAAGATTTATTAGATCTTTCACCTGAAGATCGTGCTAGAGAAGGTGTTTTTCTTGCTTTCCAATATCCAATAGAAATTCCTGGTGTTTCAAATATCAATTTTTTAAGAACTGCAATCAATGAAATTCGCGCTTATCATGGACAAGAAGCCATGGAATCGAAAGAGTTTTTGAAAATGGTGAAAGAAAAACAGGCTTTAGTTGAATTCGATGCCAAATTGGCCAATCGTTCGGTTAATGAGGGTTTTTCAGGTGGCGAGAAAAAAAGAAATGAAATTTTTCAATTAGCTATGCTCAATCCTAAATTGGGAATTTTAGATGAAACAGATTCAGGATTAGATATCGATGCTTTGAGAATTGTGGCCAATGGTGTTAATAAATTGCGTTCAAAAGACAATGCTTTTTTGGTTATTACGCACTATCAAAGATTGTTAGATTATATTGTTCCTGATTTTGTGCATGTGTTGTACAATGGTAAAATTGTAAAATCTGGCACCAAAGAATTGGCTTTAGAATTGGAAGAAAAAGGATACGATTGGATTAAAAGCGAACACGCTTCTGTTTAATTAAACACAAAAAAATGATTACAGCGGCTCAACATATTGGTATAGAAAAATTTACCAAAGCTTATAATAAAATTCAGGAATCTATTTTTAACACGCCTTTTTGGTCTGAATTCAGAAAAGAATCCTTCCAAAAGTTTGAAGAATTGGGCATTCCAACCAACCGACACGAAGATTGGAAATACACAGCCATTCAAAATTTTCTAAAATTCGAATTTGAAGAAAGTCCGATAATCGATTTTCAATTCGATAAAAACAAGTATAAAATAGATGGTTTAGAAAAGTACGATTTAGTGTTTGTAGATGGTGTTTACAAACCTGAAATTTCTGATGCTTTATTTGATACTGAAATCCAAGTTATGGATATTCAAACTGCACTTGAACGCAGCACAGCAAAAGAAAATTTAGGAAAATACGCTGAAAATAAATACCATTTTGTAGCGCTAAACAATGCTTTATTCGATTGTGGTTATTGCATTGAAATTCCTAAAAATTATCAGGAAAAAAAGGCAATTCATATCATTCAAATATTTACCGGAAATCAATCTTTTCAGATTCAACAAAAAAATCTCATTAAAGCTAATTCATTTTCTGAATTAACCATTATTGAAACTTTTGAAGCTGAAAACCTCTCTCAAAAAATATTCTACAATGCAGTAACTGAAGTTGTTTTAGCTGAAAATGCCAAAGTTTTGCATTTAAAAACTCAAAATACAAATTCACATTTTATCAGCTCTAATTTTACGCAAGTTCAACAACACAAATCGAGCAATTACAACAATCACACTTATACTTTTGAAGGGCTTTTAACCCGAAACAATTTAAATGTGGCCATTGATGGCGTAAATGCGGAATGTCATTTATATGGTTTATATGTTGGAAAACAAAATCAATTAATTGACAATCATACCATTGTTGACCATAAAAAACCTAATTGCCAGAGTAATGAATGGTACAAAGGTGTTTTGTATGGCGAATCAAAAGGTGTTTTTAACGGTAAAATTTTTGTGCGACCAGATGCTCAAAAAACCAATGCTTTCCAGCAAAACAATAATATTTTGATGAGCGATTTTGCAGATATTAATACCAAACCCGAGTTGGAAATATATGCTGATGATGTAAAATGTTCGCATGGCAGTACCACCGGGCAATTTGACGAAGAAGCAGTGTTTTATTTGAGAGCACGCGGAATTTCTGAAAATTCAGCGCGACAAATGTTGGTGCATGCTTTTGCCCATGATGTGACAGAAAAAATGGAAAATGAAATTCTTAGAAATTTTATTGCCCAATTGATTGATAAAAAATTAGCTGAAATTTAAAAAATGATGTCTGAACCAATGATGCAACAATTAAATCTTCAAAAAATAAGAGCTGATTTCCCCATCTTATCTATGGAGGTTAATAAAAAACCATTGGTTTATTTAGATAATGGTGCCACTTCTCAAAAGCCGCTCAAAGTCATTAATGCTATTGAACATTATTACAGATTTCAAAATAGTAACATTCACCGTGGTGTGCATTATTTGAGTCAAATAGCCACCGAAGCTTATGAAAATTCCAGACAAAAAATTGCTTCCTTTTTAAATGCTGAATTTCCGCATGAAATCATTTTTACCAAAGGCACAACAGATGGCATTAATTTAATTGCACAAAGTTTTGCCAAAAAGTACATTCAAAAAGGCGATGAAATTTTGATTTCAGCAATGGAACATCATTCTAACATTGTTCCCTGGCAAATAGTTTGTGAAGAAAAAGAAGCCCATTTGAAAGTAATTCCCATGAATAAAAATGGTGAACTTTTAATGGATGAATTTTATAAACTATTAAATCCAAAAGTTAAAATAATTGCCTTAACACACGTTTCTAATTCTTTGGGAACTATTAATCCAATTAAAGAAATTATAGACGCAGCGCATCAAATTAACATTCCGGTTTTAATTGATGGAGCACAAGCTGTTCAGCATTTTAAAATTGATTTGCAACAATTAGATGCTGATTTTTATGCTTTTTCAGGTCATAAACTTTTTGCTCCAACAGGAATTGGTGTTTTATATGGTAAAGAAAAATGGTTAAACGCCCTTCCACCCTATCAAGGAGGAGGAGATATGATAAAAAGTGTAAGTTTCGAAAAAACGGTTTACAACGAATTGCCTTTTAAATTCGAAGCAGGAACGCCCAATATTGAAGGAGCTATTTGTTTGCAATCTGCCATTGAATATATGGAAGAAATTGGCCTCGAAGCCATTCAGCAGCATGAAAATGAACTTTTAGAAAAAGCCACAAATGAATTGTCGAAAATTGATGGAATTGAATTTATTGGCACAGCTAGAAACAAAGCAAGTGTTATTTCATTCAATCTGAAAAATATTCACCCTTATGATGTTGGTGTAATTTTAGATAAAATGGGAATTGCTGTTCGCACAGGACATCATTGTACACAGCCTATCATGGATTTTTATCAAATTCCCGGAACAGTTAGGGCTTCATTTGCGTTTTATAACAATTTTGATGACATAAACGCTTTGATTAATGCAGTTAACAAAGCCAAACAAATGTTGTCGTAATAAAATTAAAAATGACAATCAACGAAATACAAAACGAATTAATTGAAGACTTTGAAATGTTTGACGACTGGATGGATAAATATGAATTGATTATCCAAATGGCCAGAGAACTTCCAGTGATTGATGAGCATTTAAAAACCGATGATAACACCATAAAGGGTTGCCAAAGTAAAGTTTGGTTGAGTGCTACATTTAATGATGGCAAAATTGACTTTAAAGCTGATAGCGATGCCATCATAACCAAAGGTTTAATTAGTTTAATGGTTAAAGTTTTGAACCATCAAAAACCAGAGGATATTGTGAATTCAGATTTGTATTTTATTGATAAAATTGGTTTAAAAGAACACCTCTCTCCTACTCGCTCAAATGGTTTGTTGGCAATGGTAAAACAAATGAAATTGTATGCAATTGGGCTTCAAAAAAATTGAAAACCTAAGTTTTTAAAAGCTTAAAAAATGGATAAAAAAGCATTAGAAAATCAAATAATTCAAGTTATAAAAACGGTTTACGATCCTGAAATTCCCGTTGATATTTTTGAACTTGGTTTGATTTATGAAATTCATATAGAAGAAAACTACGATGTGAAGGTTATTATGACTTTAACATCGCCCTCTTGCCCATCAGCCGAAGAAATTCCAGGAGAAGTTGAACGAAAAATTAGAGGAATGCAAGGCATAAACGATGTGAAAGTTGAAATTACTTTCGAACCTGCATGGGACAAAGACATGATGAGCGAAGAAGCTAAACTTGAACTAGGTTTTATGTAATTTTTCAGCCATGAATCAAGAAGAAGAAATTATAAATAAAGTTGCCAATAGTGGTTTAGAAAACATCAATTTAGAGAACTTTTATCCAGAAGGCGAACGCGTTTTAATTGATTTGAAACATCAACTTTACGAAGAACTTATTTTAAGAGAAAAAGATTTTAGGAATTACATCCAAAACGAAAACTGGGAAAGTTACACCGGAAAATTTGTTGCTATTACCTGCACAGCCGATGCTGTAATTCCGCTTTGGGCTTATATGCTGGTAGCTAATTCACTTGAACCTTTTGCTGCCAAAATACATTTTGGAAATTTAGAACAATTAGAAATTGAACTTTTTAAAGATGCCATTTCTAAAATTGATGTAAATATTTATGCCGACAAAAGAGTTTTGGTAAATGGATGCAGTAATAAACCTGTTCCAGCATCTGCTTTTTTAGATATTACCTTAAAACTGAAACCAGTAGTAAAATCAATTATGTTTGGTGAAGCCTGCTCTGCAGTGCCAGTTTTTAAGAAGAAGTAATTCTAAAGTCTTTTTAAAACATTATTCAAAATTTCAACAAACCCTTTTCTTTTTATCTTAACGGCCTCAAAATAAAAATTTGAAAGCTCGCATAATTGGATTGTTTTTATTTTTCTGTTTGGCTTTGCCAATGATTACTGCTATTGGTTTTTTGAAGTACCAGAAAAAAATGGTGCGAAAAGAAATAAAACGGAAAATCATTAAAGGCTTAGACAAACAAGAATTAGTGCTGCTTAAATTTTCGAAAAATGAAGCTCAAACGGTTTTGAAATGGGAACATGCTAAAGAATTTGAATTTAAAGGTGAAATGTATGATGTTGTTGAAACAAAAATCACAAACGATTCAATTCATTATTGGTGTTGGTGGGATTTTGAAGAAACTTCTTTAAACAAAAAACTCTTTGAATTGACCTCTTTGGCACTAAACAATAATCCACAAAAAAAAGAAACCCAAAATCAGCTAATCGACTTTTATAAATCTTTGTTTTGTGAAAATTTTTATGCTTCCAATTTTGAGCATAAAAAACCGAAAAATCCAATGGTTTCTAATTTTCAATTAAACTTAGATTTAATTTTTTATTCTCCTCCTATTCCGCCTCCGGAAATGTTTCTTTAAATATCATTTTTTTAGTGATGACAAAAACATCGCACAATTTATTATTTATTTTAATCAAATATTAAATGAAAAAAATTGCCATTTTTTTATGGTTGTTTTTGGGCATTGTCATAAATTCTTTTGCCCAAACGATTATCATAAAAGATAAAGAAACAAACAAGCCAATTGAATTAGTCACAATTTCATCAGAAAAACCAAATGTATTTGCATTGACAAACGCAGAGGGAAAAGCTGATCTTTCAGCATTTAAAGGTGTTGAGAAAATTTACATTCAAATGTTGGGCTATAAAACGCTCATCAAAAATTTTGCTGAATTGCCAAAGTCAGACTTTGTAATTCACATGGAAGCCAATAATTTAAACTTAGATGAAGTAGTTATTTCAGCCACAAAATGGCGCCAAACTTCCTCCAATGTGCCATCAAAAATTGCTTCTATTTCAGCCAAGGAAATTGCTTTTCAAAATCCACAAACGGCTGCCGATTTGTTAGGAATTTCTGGGAAAGTGTTTATCCAAAAAAGTCAACAAGGCGGTGGCAGTCCCATGATTAGAGGTTTTGCCACCAATCGTTTAATTTACACGGTTGATGGTGTAAGAATGAACACAGCTATTTTCAGGGCAGGAAATATTCAAAATGTCATAAATCTTGATCCATTTGCCACAGAAAAAACAGAGGTTTTATTTGGCCCAGGTTCTGTTATTTATGGAAGTGACGCAATCGGTGGAGTAATGAGTTTTCAGACCCTAACACCTCAGCTTTTAACAAACGACAAAGTGCTGATTTCAGGAAAAGCAGTCAGCAGATATTCATCGGCCAACAATGAAAAAACCGGGCATTTTGATGTAAATATTGGTTGGAAAAAATGGGCTTTGGTAACTAGTTTCAGTTCTTGGGATTATGGTCATTTACGTCAAGGAAGCAAAGGCCCCAACGATTATTTAAAACCTATTTATGTTCAAAGACAAGATAGTGTAGATCGAATTATTACTCAAGACGACCCATTATTGCAAATTCCAACAGCATATACCCAAATGAATGTGATGCAAAAAATAAGGTTCAAACCTAACGAAAAATGGGATTTTCAATATGGTTTCCATTGGTCTGAAACATCTACTTATGCCAGATATGACCGACATAATAGAATTAGAAATGGCACTTTGCGTTATGCACAATTTGATTATGGCCCGCAAAAATGGATGATGCACAATTTGAATATTCGTCACAATGGTTTTAATAAACTTTATGACCAATTGGAAATTCGTTTGGCACAACAAGAATTTGAAGAAAGTAGAATTGAAAGAGCTTTAAATAAAAATAACAAAACGACTCAAATTGAAAAAGTTATAGCTTATTCTGCTAACCTAGATTTTATAAAAAAAATAGGCGCAAAAAACAACTTGTTTTATGGTGTTGAATTTGTGACTAACGATGTGAATTCTAATGGAAAAGTGAAAGATATTTCAAATGGTGTTGAAATAATGGCAGCAGTTCGTTATCCAAATTCCACTTGGAATTCAATGGGAGTTTATGTTAACAATGAATTTAAGGTAACTGAGAAATTTAATATTATTGGCGGAATGCGTTACAATTCTTTTCAGTTAAACGCTGATTTTAGCAATAATTTGGTCTTTTTTCCATTTCCGTTTACCAATGCAAACATCAACAATGGTGCATTGACAGGAAGTTTGGGAATGACATACAGACCAAGCGAAAAATGGATTATAAAAGCCAATTTCGGAACTGCTTTTCGTTCGCCAAATGTGGATGATATTGGTAAAATTTTTGATGTTGTTGATACTTCTGTAATTGTTCCCAATCCGAATTTAAAAGCTGAATACGCCTATAATTTTGATTTAGGCTTGGCAAAGGTATTTGGTGACTTTTTAAAAATTGAGGTAACAGGATATTACACCCTTTTGCAAAATGCTATAGTTCGCAGAAAATTCCAATTTAATGGAATGGATAGAATTTTTTACAATGGTGAAATGAGCCAGGTTTTAGCACTTCAAAACGCTGCAGAAGCTCACGTTTATGGTACAACTTTAGGATTAGAAATAAAATTACCTAAAGGTTTTAGTTTTTCATCTGATTTTAATTTTCAATATGGTGAAGAAGAGCTTGATGATGGAAGTAAAAGTCCATCAAGACATGCGGCACCAATGTTTGGTGTAAGTCGTTTAACTTACAATGCTTCCAAATTAAATCTTCAACTTTATGTAATGTATCAAGGAGAAAGAAAAGCTGAGGATTTACCTGAAGAAGAATTGGGTAAACCTGAAATTTATGCCAAAGACAAGAATGGTAGAAATTATTCACCCGGTTGGTACACTTTAAATTTAAAAGCCATGTATGAATTAACTAAACATTTTGAAATTAGTGCTGGAATAGAAAACCTAACTGATCAGCGTTACAGACCCTACAGTTCAGGACTTTCAGGAGCTGGTAGAAATTTTATTTTATCAGTAAGAGCTAATTTTTAATAAAATAAGGCCGTTTTAAATAAAATTAATCTAAAACGGCCTTTTAATTCAGCATTTTTTGAAATACTCAATACAATTAAACTAAATTTGCGCTTTTCATTGAAATTATGGGGTCGTTTTTGGTTTTGACATCATGTGGGTAGTCAAGTCAGCATGTCGAGCATGTAGATGAGCTCGTTAATATTATTCTACAAAACACAACTGGCGAAAATAACTACGCCTTAGCAGCATAATCTAGGATTATTGCCGCTTTTGCTCTACCGAAAGCTTAGCCTGATGGCGTTTGGGTTTGGAGCATCATAAATATCGGGATAAGGTTAGTAAGGCCGAAGCTAACTCGAAAATTAAAGGCCAATTGGATGATGGATTTTTGTTTGTTTTTTGAAATCATCCTAAATTAAAAATAAACTAAGCATGTAGCGGGTTTCATTGTCCCTTGATTGGACGAGGGTTCGACTCCCTCCGACTCCACAAAAAAACCAACCTTCGGGTTGGTTTTTTTTAAAAATAAAATATCATTTACCATACTCTTTCTTTCTCAATTTAATTATCTGCTTGATTTTAATACTACAACTCCTAGTTCTGGAAGATTTACTTTTAAAACATTCATTTTTTTTCCTTTAGTTATTTCAACAGTTTGAGCTTTATACTTTTTAGTCTTCCACTTTTCGGTGCCACCATATAATTCATTATTGCTATTAAAAACCTCCGTCCAGTTTTTACCTTCATTTATCACCATTGGATAATCATTTCTTTCAACTGGTGTGAAGTTGCAGATAATCAACAAACGATTACTTTTTAGTTTCCCTTTTCTAACATAAACCAATACCGAATTTTGCGCATCATCGGCATTTATCCATTCAAAACCTTTGTAATCAAACTGTAATTCATACAAAGCTTTTTCATTTCTATAAAGATGATTTAAATCGCGAATTAAATTTTGTATGCCTTTATGAACCTTAAATTGAAGCAATTCCCATTGAATTTGTGATTTGTAATTCCATTCATTGGTTTGCCCAAATTCACCTCCCATAAATAATAATTTAGCTCCCGGATGTGTAAACATGTAAGCGAACAACAACCTTAAATGGGCAAAACGTGAACTTTCATTTCCCGGCATTTTCCCAATTAAAGGCGATTTCATGTGCACCACTTCATCATGCGAAAGCGGCAACATAAAATTTTCAGTATAAGCATAATGAATACTAAAGTTAATTTTGCCATGATGAAATTTTCTAAAAAGAGGATCCATTTTAAAATACTCTAGTGTATCATTCATCCACCCCATCATCCATTTCATTCCAAAACCTAAACCTCCTTCATGCACAGGTCTTGAAACTTTTGGCCAAGTGCTTGATTCTTCTGCAATTGTTTGAACTCCTTTGAATCGACCATAAATTTGAATGTTCAATTCTTTTAAAAACTCAACCGCTTCTAAATTTTCAACACCTCCGTATTTATTAGGAATCCATTCGCCATCTTTTCTTGAAAAATTGAGATGTAACATAGAAGCAACAGCATCAACCCGAATACCATCAATGTGAAATTTATCGAACCAAAAAAGGGCATTGGAAATTAAAAATGACTTAACCTCACCCCTTCCATAGTTAAAAATATAACTATTCCAATCAGGATGATAGCCCTTCCTTGGATCTTCATGCTCGTACAAGGATGTTCCATCAAACTTAAATAGTCCATGAATATCATAAGGGAAATGCGATGGAACCCAGTCTAAAATAACTCCTATTTCTGCTTGATGCAAAGAATCAATTAAAAACTTAAAATCATCGGGTGAACCAAAACGAGAAGTTGGTGCATAAAAGCCACAAATTTGATAACCCCAAGAACCATCATAAGGATGCTCCATTACAGGCATAAATTCTACATGCGTAAAACCCAAATCTTTTACATAAGGAATTAGTTCTTGCGCCAATTCTCTATAAGTTAGGGTTTCGGGTTCTTCTGCTCCTGGTTTTATTTTTTTTCTTTTCCAAGAACCTAAATGCAATTCATAAACCGACCAAGGACTATTTAAACTGTTTATTTTTTCTCTTTCACTTAACCATTTTTCATCTTTCCATTTATAATTCGACTCATAAATTTTAGAAGCTGTTAATGGCGGAACTTCCCAATAATGGGCATAAGGATCGCCTTTTTCTAAAATACGATTGTCGTATTTTGAAACAATGTAGTACTTAAAACTAAAACCAGTTTTTAAATCTGGAATAAAACCTTCCCAAAAACCTGAACCATCTGAGCGAGGAAATAACGAGTGAGCACTTTTGCTCCATTCATTAAAATCGCCCATTACGTTTACTATTTTTGCATTTGGCGCCCAAACTGTGAAATAATATCCTTTTTGTTTTTTGAAAGTACCAAAGTGCACGCCCATTTTTTCATACGCGTTAAAATGTTTTCCTGTGCAATATAAATGCACATCAAAATCACTTAAATAGGAAGCTTGAATTACCTTACTCATAAAACAAATTTAGGCTTAAATATAGCCTTAAAATGATGATCCTCTTAGAATCTTTTTACTCAAATTCTAAAATTTTGCCTGTATTTCCAGATGGTTCCATAATTTTAAGAATGTGAGCAATGGTTGGAGCAATATCAATTATTTCTGAGTATTCTATGTTTTTTCCAGGCTTTATTCCTGCTCCCATAAATACCAATGGAATATGAGTGTCATAAGCAAAGCCGCTGCCATGTGTTGTTCCACCTTTGTGGTTCTCGCCTCCATCAAACCAACCTGGATTCAAAATCAAACTAATATCGCCCGATCTTTTATTGTAAAATCCGTTTTGAACGCGTTTCACAATGGGTGTCTCAAAATGATTATTCATGATTTCTTCACTTGTTAAAACCCTATAAACACCATCAAAATGTTGGCTAAACTTGATAATGCTCTTACTCATTTTTTCAACATCTATGTTTTTGGCTTTTATTAATTCATGATTCAAATAAATCTGCTGATTTTCCATCGATTCAATCCATTTTTCTTCACCAAACTCTTTGTTTAAAACAATATTTAATTCATTTTCAAAACGTTTTTGTTCAAAGTTTCCACTTTTTATTTTATGATCTTTTAAATAACCTATTGTGTTCATTCCACCATGATCGGCAGTTAAAAACACTAAATAATCGTTTTTGCCCACATTTTTATCAAGGTAATCGAAAAGGCGTTTTAGTTCTAAATCTAATCTTAAATAATTGTCTTGTACCTCAATAGCATCAGGGCCAAATTGATGTCCAATATAATCAGGCGATGAAAAACTTAAAGCTAAAAAATCGCAAATAGCATCTTTTCCCATGTTTTCATTTTCTAAAGCAGCTAAAGCAAACTCTAGTGTTAAGGTGCTTCCAAATGGTGTTTTACTAACTAATCCAAAATCAGTATTTTTTCTGAGTTCAGCCAAATTGTAAGGAAATGTAGGTTTTTCTTTTCCTTTAAATAGTATTTCCCAACTAACATCATCAGCAGTGCTTTCAGTATATTTTTCTATGGGCAATAAAGTATTCCAAGTTTGATTTAAATAAGAATCAGGTAATTTTTTATCGTTAAAATTTTTGACCCATTGTGGCAAATCATTCACATAAAATGAGCTTGAAATAAAATTTCCAGTTTTGCCATCAAACCAATAAGCCGCATCAGCCGCATGCCCCGCAGGTAAAATTGCACCTCTATCTTTCAAAGCAATGCCTACCACTTTGGCTCTTTTTTGAGTATTCATTTCTAATTCATCGGTAATGGTGGTGCTCATTAAATATTTCGGTGACATTTGCCCCGCCTTTTCGCTTCCACCAACAGATTGAACACTATTATCTTCGGTTACATAAACCACTCTTTTTTCATTTCTATCGAACCAATTATTACCAACAATACCATTAACATGCGGGCTTGTTCCAGAATAAATTGCCGCATGACCCGGCCCAGTGTAAGTTGGTGTGTAATTATAATGGGTATTCTCAAAAGAATAACCTTTATTTAAAAGACGTTTAAAACCACCTTCTTGATATTTGTCCCAATATTTATACAAATAATCATAACGCATTTGATCAACCACAATTCCAACAACCAATTTTGGTTTTTTAATATTCTGATTTCCTGCCCAAGTATTTGAAAACAAAAAGGGTAATAAAAAAATAAGGTATTTCATGTTTCGCTTTTTGGCAAAGAAAATAATTTGAAATTAATCAAGGCCAAAAAGAAGAAATGTTAATAGAAAAGAAACATTAAAAATTTAAATAAAAATCTTTGGTTAAGTTTTTATACGCTTCGGAATATTGATGCCTTTCTGATTCAATAATTAAGGTATTTAAAAACAGTGGTTTTTGATGCAAGCCAATTTGAAAAATGATTCTTTTTTCTGCTTTTTCAGTTGTTGGTTTTATTAATAATTTTTCATTTATAAACAACTGATTTGCTTCGCATTCCTTTTCAATCTCAATAAGGTTTTCGGAAGGAAAAATCATATAAAAACATCCGTTTTCATTTAGTAGCAATTTTACTTTTTCCATTAAAAATAAAATCGGTAAAAAATCAGTGTGTCTGGCAGAAAGTCGTTCTTGATTTTCAGGTTTTAAGGCATTGATAAAAAAAGGTGGATTACAAACAATTAAATCAAATTTTTGGTTTGTTGTAAAATCTTGAAAGCTAGTATGAAAAGATAAGATGTTTTTACCAAAATCAGCAATTTCGAAATTTGATTTTGCTTGTGCAAAGGCTTTTTCTTCTATTTCAATGGCTGTAATGGCGGCATTTGGAAACTTTTGAGCCATCATTAAACTCAATAAGCCAGTTCCTGTGCCAATGTCTAAAATGTTTTTAGGGTTTTCGAAATGAGCATAAGCGCCTAACAAAACACCATCAGTGCCAACTTTCATAGCACATTGGTCTTGATAAATGGTAAATTGTTTAAACTTAAAAAAAGGATTGGCCTTTTTATTCTTCATAAGGACTCCAATCGTCAGGTTCTTCGTTTTTGTCGTTGCTTAAATAAACATCTAACAAACCTGCAGGCATTACAACTTCAATGGTTTTATTTTTGCGGTCAACGTTTTTAATAATTTCATTGTTAACCGGCACCAAAACCTCTACTCCATTAAAATCTAATTCAAGGATATTTTGAAGTGGATGATCAATAATGTTTTTGATATTTCCAATTGGTCCAAATTCGGCATCAATTACACCAAAACCAATTACTTCATGGAAGTAGAATTTATTTCCTTTAAGTTTTGGTAATACTTCAATTGGAAGGAATAAACTGTTGTTTATGATAGATGTAACTTCTTCAATTTTATTAATTCCTTCGAACTTTACAACGGCTTGTCCACCATGTTTTACATCTATTTTTTCAATAAAAAATGGAACCAAATTTTTGTTTATTTCAACAAAAACTGATTCCATTTCTTCGTATTCATTAGGATTGTCAACATCTAAATAGATTTGACATTCGCCTTTTATACCATGTATTTTAGTAATTTTTCCTAGATAAAAACAATCATTAACAGTCATGTTTCTATCCTAAAAAATTATTCTGCTGAAGTTTCTTCGGAAGAAGCAACTTCTTCAGCAGGAGTTTCTTCAATTGCAGGTGCATTTTGAGCAGCTTTTTTGTCAGCTCTAGCTTTAGCAGAAGCAGCTTCAGCTTTTAACTGTGCTGATAAAGATTTACCTTTTTCAGAAGCTAAACGCTCAATTTTTCCAGAAATTAATCCAGTTTTATCACCTATCCACTTTTCAAACTTAGCATCAGCTTGCTCTTGCGTTAAAGCTCCTTTTGTAATTCCTCTGTAAAGGTGATCTTTCATTAAAATTCCTTTGTAAGAAAGAATTGCTTTGCAAGTATCAGTAGGTTGTGCACCTGTTTGATACCAATAAAAAGCTCTATCGAAATCTAAATCGATTGTAGCTGGATTAGTGTTAGGATTGTAAGTGCCAATTTTTTCAATGAACTTACCATCACGTGGCGCGCGACTATCTGCAATAACGATATGATAGAAAGCGTATGACTTTTTACCATGTCTTTGTAGTCTAATTTTTGTAGGCATTTTGTATTGTTTATAAAATTTAAGGCCGCGAAGATAAAATTTTATTTTGATTTCCTAATTTTTATTGAAGCTCAAATTATCAATTAAAATGGGGTCAATAATTCTTTTATCTTGGACTTATAAAGTTTCCTTTAACTAAAACTTTTGAAGTATTAACATCAAATTCTGCATTACAAATGTCAACAGAATACACATTTCTTGAAATCTCATTTATGTAGACATAAAAATTCTCGTTTATCCTATATTTTTCAAATGAAATTTGTAAATCAATAGCCACCTCGAGATTAGATGATGGTTGAGATTTAACAGTTTTGTAAACACCATTTCTTGGCATTTTATAAAATATAAAATCAAATGCTGCATTTGGGCAACTGGCCGTTATTTTATAGTATTCATCGTAATGAGGTAATAATTGTGTTACATAATTTACATTTTGAAATCCCATTCCATAAGTCAATTTATTATCCGCCAAAGTGCATGGAACTTCAACTGGTGGAAAATAAATAGAATCTATTTTTACAAGATTCCCTAATTTTTTTCCATTATCATCTATAGCATAAGCCATAAAATAATAGGGTATATATTTTTCGAAACCATAAAAGGTAGTTTTAAAACGTTTGCCATAAATCTCTACATAAGCATCCTCATCATCATCAACTGGAGGTAAGTAGGCTCTGCGCATGATGCCTAATCTTGTATCGTCAATATTACCTTCAGTTAATTCACCTATTACTTCAACCGAACCATCTTCTTGCAAAGTGGCTGAAATGGTTTTAACTACTGGGCTAACATATGGTTCTTCTTTTTCGCAAGCGGAAAATAAAATACTCACTAGTAATAATAATGTTAATGGTTTCATTTAAAAGTTTTAGTTTATAAATAAATGCAAAAAATAAAAATTAATTTTATTCGCAAATGTTCAAATTTATTTGTTAGAAATAAAATATCATTTATTAGTTATTTACATTAGCCTTTTACAAAAGCTAAAAAAATGAAAATTACATTTTGCGGTGCCGCCCAAACAGTAACAGGAAGCAAACACCTTATAACTACCGAAAATGGTTTAAAATTTTTATTGGATTGTGGTTTATTTCAAGGTAGAGGTTCTGATACCTTTAACCTAAACAATTACTGGGGTTTTGAGCCAAAAGATTTAGATTTTGTGATTCTTTCGCACGCGCATATCGATCATTCAGGTTTGCTTCCAAAACTTTATAAAGATGGTTTTAGAGGGAAAATTTATACTACTTCAGCCACGAAAGATTTATGTAGCGTAATGTTAATGGATAGTGCACACATTCAAGAAGCTGATTTGGCTTTTGTAAATAAAAGGCGCTTAAAAAGAGGTGAACAAGCTTTTGAACCGCTTTATAGTATTGAGGATGCGCAAAATGTTTTATCGCTTATGCGAAATGTTGAATATCGAAATGAGTTTAAAATTAATCAACAAGTGAGTCTTCAATTTTTTGATACAGGACATATTTTAGGTAGCGCTTCTATTTATTTAAAAATTGAAGAAAATAATGAAATAAAAACATTATTCTTTTCTGGTGACATTGGTCGTTATGGCGATAAAATTCTAAAGGACCCTGAAAATTTCCCACAAACTGATTATCTAATTTGCGAATCAACTTACGGAAACCGTTTACACGAAACGCATATAGGTTCTGAAAATCATTTACTTACCGTCATTAAAGAAACCTGTGTTTTACAAAAAGGAAAAGTTATTATTCCTGCATTTAGTGTTGATAGAACCCAAGAAATTATTTTTGCTTTAAACAACATGTGGAACGCAGGACAATTGCCACGAATTAAAGTTTTTGTGGATAGTCCTCTCTCTGTAAAAGCTACAGAAATAATGCGCGATCATCCTGAATGTTATAATGATGATATTTTAGAAATTATGAAACATGATCCTGAACCTTTTCATTTTGAAGGATTAACTTTTATAACCAAAGTTGAAGATTCTAAGCAATTAAACAAATTAAAAGAACCTTGTATAATTATTTCTGCATCAGGAATGGCAGAAGCTGGTCGTATAAAGCACCACATTGCCAATAATATAGAAAATGAAAATAATACCATTTTAATTGTTGGTTATTGCACCCCAGAAAGTTTGGGTGGAAGATTGAGAAATGGAGAAAGAATAGTGAAGATTTTCGGTGAAGAATTTAACGTAAATGCAAGAATTGAAATTATGGATTCTTACAGTGCGCATGCCGATTATAATGAAATGATAAACTATTTAAGTTGCCAAAATCCTAATGAAATAAAAAGACTTTTTTTGGTTCATGGCGAACATGAAACGCAATTGGAATTTAAAAACCGACTTATTGCCCAAGGTTTCAGAAAAATTGAATGTCCAAAACAGTTTGAAGAATTTGAATTATAAAAAAAAATGCTCAAAAAAGTTCATCATATTGCCATTATTTGCTCCAACTATGAAGTTTCAAAAAGGTTTTATACCAAAATTTTAGGTTTGACAATTATTCAGGAAGTTTATAGAAAAGAAAGAGATTCTTATAAATGTGATTTAGCTTTGAATAATCAATATATTATAGAACTATTTTCATTTCCAAATCCTCCAAAAAGGGTTTCAAATCCCGAAGCTTGTGGTTTGCGTCATTTAGCTTTTTCAGTTGAAAACATAAATGAAGTTGTACTTTTTTTAGAAAGCCAAAATATTAAAGCTGAACCTATCAGAATAGATGAGTTTACTGGAAAAAAATTCACATTTATAAGCGACCCTGATTTTTTACCTATTGAGTTGTATGAAGATTAAATTTATAGTTCACTCCTACTCTAAACCATCTCAAAGGCATTTCAACAAAACCAGATTCTAAATATTCAGTATTAAAAACATTGGTTGCTTCTGTATAAACATCCCAATTTTTTCTTCTAAACCCGACCTTTAAATCAGTTACACTGTAATCTAAAAACTGAATTCTTTCCACATATCTAAAAGAGACAGCGCTGTAAAAATTCTTGTAAATTTTATTTTCAAATCGAGTTACAACCTGATTTCTGATGTGTGATAAACTGTATCGACTCAAATATTTTTTTTCTTGAATTATTTCAGCATTTATGTAAGTATAACCAATATATAAATTGCTAAAAATCAGCCATTTTTTAAGATTTATTTCTGCTTCGAAACCATCAAAAACTACTCTATTCAAATTTTGAGGTTGCCACAAAACTGCATTGCTTGTTTTAATCCAATCAATTAAATTATTGGAAGTTCTATTAAAATAAGCCATGGATGCTGAAAGGTTATTTTTTTGATATTTTAAACCCAATTCATAAGAAATGGCTTCTTCAGGCAACAATTTATCATTGCCAATATTTTCGCGGCCTTTATAATATAAATCTGTGTAAGTTGGTAATCTCAAAGCTTTTTCAGCATTGCCATACAAATGCCAGTTTTTTAAAATATTATAACTCACATCCAAGCCCGGATAAGCTGCCATTTGATAATCGGAAAACCAGTTTAAATAAATGCCTGGGTTTATTAAAACTTTATTGAACAGCAAAGCTTTATGTTCGGCAAATAAACCAATATTATTTCTTTCTCTTTCGCCTAAATTATTGCTCAAAATAGATTCGTGTCTGAACTCAAAACCCAAAGCTGTTTTACCTAATTTGCTTTTATAACTGCTGTGCAATTCAGCGCCATAAACATTGGTAAAATGACGATTTCTGAAAAAATCGGGTCTTTCGCGTAAATATCTATAATCATCAAAATTATAACGCCAATAAATTTGAGGTTTTAAGTACCAATTTCCTTTTTGTAATTCATAATTTAAACCCATAAAACTGGTTTCAGTCGATTCAAATTCTTTTGAATTGGGAACATAAAAACTTTTAGCACCAAAATTTCTGTTGACATATCCAGTCAAAAAATGGATATTACCTTGTTTTACTTTGATTTTCGATTGATAGAATGCTTGATAAATATCAAAGTCAGAATTTTCGTTAAAGCCGGAAGAACTGCTTTTTGAAATTCCAATAGATTGTCCGAAACTTTCGCCAGGCAAAGCCAAAAAAGCGTTTAAACTATATAATCCAAAATCACCAGCCATTAAACCAACACTCACAAACTTTGTATCAGGAACTTTTGTAACAAAATTAACCGCACCCGAAAAAGCATTACTTCCAAAAGTTCGAGCAGCTGAACCTTTTATTACTTCTACTTTTTCTAATGCTTCGCTTACAATTGGCACATTTAAAACATGATGACCAGTTTGTGGATCGTTCAGCTTAAATCCATTTAATAAAATGAGTGTTTGGTCGAAACTTCCTCCCCTAATTCCAATATCGGCCTGAACGCCAATTGGGCCGCGCTGACGAATATCAACTCCTGAAATATTATTCAAAATTTCGGGTAAAGACTGTTGTGGTATTGATTTTAAATCAGTTTTTTGAAGAACATTGACACTTTTTGCCAAACTACTAATTGGAATTTCTAACGAACGATTGTCAGTAATGGTTACAGCTTTTAATTGAACACTATCTGTTTGCGAAAACGCATAATAATTACTGGCAATCAATATTGCCAAAAAACTATTTTTCATGATGTTTTTTATTGATTTTTTTAGCCAATACTTTGTATTGCAATTTCGTAAGATGCGAGTCCAAAACCCGAAATTACGCCTTTACAATTTTTGGCAGTTAATGAAACATGTCGAAATTCTTCTCGAGCATAAATGTTGGAAATATGCACTTCAATTACTGGCGTTTTAATAGCTGCAATGGCATCGGCTAGCGCTACAGAAGTATGTGAATATCCGCCAGGATTAAAAATTATTGTATCAAAACTAAATCCACATTCATGTAATTTGTTAATAAGTTCACCTTCCACATTGCTTTGAAAATAATGAATTTGATGTTGTGAGAACTTATTTTGTAATTGCTCGAAAAAAGTTTCAAAAGAAATGTCACCATAAATAGTTTTTTCTCTTTTTCCTAACAAATTAAGATTGGGACCGTTAATGATAATTACTTTCGCCATGATTAATTTTTCGGGTGCTAAATTAGAATAAAGCTGAATATGATAAGTAACTGGCAAAGTTTTACCAATGAATTTTCACTGTACTTGAAGCTTGAACGCTCACTTTCAGAGAATACCGTTGAGGCTTATATGACAGATTTATCGAAACTGATTCAGTTTTTAGATTTTAAAAAATATGAGCTCAGTCCGCAACAATTAAAAGCAGATGACATTCATGAGTTTTTATCTTGGATTTATGAATTAGGCATGACAGCCAGCTCTCAAGCGCGTGTTTTATCGGGCATAAAAGCTTTTTACAAGTTTTTAATTATGACAGACAAAATTACCCACGACCCAACCTCATTAATTGAAGCTCCTAAAATTGGTCGCCATTTACCAGATACTTTAGATGTGCATGAAATTGATAAAATGATTGCAGCCATAGATCGCTCAACACCTGAAGGCGAAAGAAATGTTGCCATTATTGAAACCCTTTACAGTTGCGGTTTGCGTGTAAGTGAATTAGTTACTTTAAAAATTTCAGAAATTTATGCTGATGAAGGTTTTGTGAGAGTAATTGGTAAAGGTGATAAACAAAGATTAGTGCCAATTAGCAATGCTGCTTTGCGCTATATCAAAAACTACATGGAAAATGTGCGCATTCACTTAAACATAAAGCCCGGAAACAGCGATTTTGTATTTCTAAACCGAAGAGGAGCTAAACTGAGCCGAGTGATGGTTTTTTTAATTATTAAACAATTGGCTGAAGCTATTGGTTTGCATAAAAACATTAGTCCACATACATTAAGACATTCTTTTGCTACCCATTTGGTTGAAGGAGGCGCAGATTTAAGAGCTGTTCAAGAAATGTTGGGTCATGAATCAATTACAACCACTGAAATTTACACTCATTTAGACAGGTCTTACTTGCGCGAAAACATTATTCAATTTCACCCAAGAGCGAAGAAGTGAAAGATTAGTTTTCATTTTTTAAATCCATTAACATTTCATTTCTTGATTGAATTTTATCACTTTCGCGACTCATCATAAATTCTTATTTAGTTGAAGTCTACTTTATCATTTTTATTTTTTTTATTATCAATAACTGCCTTTTCTCAGGTTGATAATAATGTCAATATGCCCTATTTTACTTATGGAAAAGGTTTAGGAATTGGCTCACCTGATAGTTTGTTTTTATTAAACATTCGTTTTAGGATGCAAAACCGTTTTGCCTTAGAATCGAAAAGTGAAAGTGATTTAAGCATTAATGAAGTGGAAGCGCGCGTGAGAAGACTTCGTTTACGTTTTGATGGATTTGTGTATAGCAAACAATTGACTTATGTAATTCAATTATCTTTTTCGAGAGCTGATATGGACTATGATATTTTAAATATCCCAAACGTAGTGCGTGATGCTATGATTTTTTATTCGCCAAGCCAAAAATTCACTTTAGGTTTGGGACAAACAAAACTTCCCGGAAATCGCCAAAGAGTAAATTCATCGGGTGATTTACAATTAGCTGATCGTTCAATCGTTAATTCAACCTTCAATATTGATAGGGATTTTGGTGTTCAGGCATTTTATAGAGATAATTGTGGCAGAATGCACTATGTAGCAAGGGTTGCATTAAGTTCGGGAGAGGGCAGAAACTTTAATTCATCTGACAATGGTATGGCCTATACTGGACGGTTAGAAATTTTGCCTTTAGGTACTTTTAAAAATAATGGCGACTATTTTGAAGGAGATTTGGAGCGAGAAATAAGCCCAAAAATAGCTTTTGGTGTTTCTTACAACAAAAACCTAAATGCTGTTAGAACAGGCGGTCAATTAGGCAAATTTCTTTATCAACCTAGAGATATAGAAACTAGCATGGCTGATTTTATTTTAAAATACCGTGGCTTTGCTTTTATGATGGAATACATTTATAGATATGCCCACAATCCAATAACAATTGATGCAACTACTAATGATGTTAAATATGTTTACACTGGTTATGGCCAAAATTACCAAGCCAGTTATTTATTTAAAAACAACATTGAAATTACTGGAAGATACTCTGAAATTTCACCAAAAGGTTTAGTTAAAAACTATGAAAGAAATATTAAACAATACACCGTAGGCGCATCGAAATATTTTAAAGGTCATAGGGTTAAATTTCAAACAGACCTTACTTATGAAGAAGGTTTATCAAAATCAATTAATCTAAGCTCAGCCAATAATTGGCAATTGCGTTTTCAGTTTGAATTAGGAATTTAAAACATTCTCAATTAATTTGGCTGAATTATTGATTTCAGTAAAATTAAAACCAAATAAATTGAAAAATTTAATCCTATTTTTTTTGTTCTTTTCAGCAACAGTTATTTTTGCTCAACCAATAACAAAATATTCAACAACCAATAAAAAAGCAATTTCTCAATATGAAAATGCAATCAATTCGTTTCAAGAGGGAAAAATAGCAGAGGCAAAAAAAGATCTACAAAAAGCGGTTCAAAACGATCCAAAATTTGCCGAAGCTTATAGTTTTTTAGCCGAATTGGAAAGCGATGAAAAAAATTATGAAAAGGCGCTTGAATATTACGATATCTCAATAAAAAACAATCCAAATATTTCATACAGACGTTATTTATTTGCAGCACAAGTTGCTTTAATAATTGGCGATTATGCTAAAGCTAAAAGTTTTATTGATCCATTTTTAAAATTTCCTGGTCAGAAACCAATCGATATCGAAAGAGCTAAACAAATTGCTGATAATGCTAATTTCGGATTGGAAGCAATAAAAAATCCAGTTCCCTTTAATCCTAAAAATGTTGGAGCTTCAATTAATTCTGAGTTTAACGAATATTTTCCTGCGATAACAGCTGATGGTGAAACTTTTATAGTAACTCGCGAATTAAGAGGCGAACAATTTTACGGTGGAGCTAATGAAGATTTTTACATAAGCTCTTTAAAAAATAATCAATGGCAAACAGCCAAAAACCTAGGAAAACCAATCAATTCAGCTTTTAATGAGGGTGCACCAACTATTTCGCCTGATGGTCAATCTTTTATCTTTACCGCATGCCAAATGGGACCTAGTTTTGGACCAGATAGAATTGGTGCCGGAAGCTGCGATTTGTTTTTTGCCCGAAAAGTGGGTAACTCTTGGGAAAAACCAATCAATTTAGGCCCTGAAATAAATACCAGCAATTGGGAAACACAACCTTCTCTTTCAATTGATGGCAAAACACTTTATTTTATTAGAGGTAGCAGAGACAATCGCAATAGAAGAAGCGATATTTATACCAGCATTTTGTTAGAAAATGGAAAGTGGTCTTTACCTAAACCATTGAGCAATGTAGTTAATACTCCAGGCAATGAACAGTCTTTGTTTATCCACCCTGATGGAAAAACACTCTATTTTGCTTCAGATGGACATCCAGGAATGGGCGGACTTGATATTTTTATGACACAAATGCAAGATAACGGAGAATGGACAAAACCAGTCAATTTAGGTTATCCTATCAATACAAAAGATGAAGAAAGTGGTTTAATTGTAGGTCCTGATGGTAAAACAGCCTATTTTTCATCAAACCGTGAAGGGGGATTTGGAGGATTAGATGTTTATTCTTTTGAACTGCCAGAAAATGTCAGGGCCAATCCAATTTCATTTTTTAAAGGTCAAATTTTAGATAAAGAAACCAATAAACCATTGGAAGCCAAATTTCAATTAATTGATTTAGAAATTAATAAAATAATTGCTGAATCATTTTCGAATAAAGGAAATGGTGAATTTTTAATTTCTTTACCAATCGGAAAAAACTATGCTTTAAATGCTAGCGCGAAAGGTTATTTATTTTATTCTGAAAATATTTCCCTAAAAGATTTAAAATCAACTGATAAACCTTTCATTAAAAATGTGTTGATGTCGCCAATTAAAGAAGGCGAAAAAATGATTTTAGAAAACGTTTTCTTTAATACTGCTTCTTTCGATTTAAAAAATGAATCAAAAGCTGAATTGGATAAATTATTTATCTTTTTAAAAGAAAATGAAAACTTATCTATTGAAATTATGGGACATACTGACAATGTTGGGGATAAAAAAATGAATCAAATTTTGTCAGAAAATCGTTGTAAATCGGTTATAACTTATTTGGCCAATAAAGGAATAGAAAACAATCGGTTAACTTTTAAAGGATTGGGCGATGCTGAGCCAATTGCAGATAATAACTCGGAGGAAGGCAGAGCTAAAAATAGAAGAACCGAGTTTAAAGTGGTTAAAAAGTAAATAATGTAAGTTGAAGGTTTAGAAAGTTGAAGGTTAAAGAATTTCATTTTTTCAATTGGTAATTTAAAAACATAGAAGTTTAAATGAGCTTTAATTAGAAAATATGGCTCAAACTCCAAATAAAGAATTTGTCAGGCCTATCTAAAATGAATTCAGTTATTTAATTAAATAGACAATTTTTCTACTTTTGCACGCTCATGAAAAAAACAGTCGCTTTTCACACTCTGGGTTGTAAATTAAATTTTGCAGAAACGTCTAGCATCAGAAGAATTTTTGAGCAAAATGATTTCGAAAAAGTTGATTTTAAAACGGCAGCTGATGTTTATGTGATTAATACTTGCAGTGTTACAGAAAATGCTGACAAAGAATGCAAAACTATTGTTAAACAAGCCTTGAAAGCAAATCCAGAAGGTTATGTAGTTATTGTAGGCTGTTATGCTCAACTAAAGCCAAAAGAAATTTCAGAAATTGAAGGTGTTGATTTGGTTTTGGGCGCTAAAGAAAAATTTAACATTGTTCAATATATTAGTGATTTAACCAAAAAAGAAGAAGCCAATGTGCATGCTTGCGAAATCGAGGATGTTAATACGTTTATTGGTTCTTATTCAATTGGTGATAGAACGCGTGCATTTTTGAAAGTTCAAGATGGTTGCGATTACTCCTGCACTTTTTGCACCATTCCTTTGGCAAGAGGAAAAAGCAGAAGCGATAGTATTGAAAATGTGGTAAAAAATGTACGTGAAATAGCCCAAAATAATATAAAGGAGATTGTTTTAACTGGAATCAATTTGGGCGATTTCGGTAAAGGATTTTTTGGTGGAAAACAACGTCAAGAAAATTTCTTTGATTTAATTCAGGTTTTAGACAACGAAAATGGAATTGAACGTTACAGAATCTCATCTATTGAACCCAATTTATTGACCGATGAAATAATTGAATTTGTGCAAGGTTCAAAAAAGTTTGTTCCTCATTTTCATATTCCATTGCAATCAGGAAGTAACAAAATTTTAAAATTAATGCGCAGGCGATATCAGCGCGAACTTTATACCGAAAGGGTTGAAAAAATTAAACAATTAATGCCTGATTGTTGTATTGGAGTTGATGTAATTGTTGGTTTTCCGGGAGAAACAGATGAAGATTTTTTAGATACTTATCAGTTTTTAAATCAATTGCCAATTTCTTATTTGCATGTATTCACTTATTCTGAAAGAGACAATACAATGGCAGTTGATATGGGCGATGTGGTTCCAATAAGTGTACGAAAACAACGCAACAATATGTTGAGAATTTTATCGACTAAAAAGTCAAGAGAGTTTTACGAAAGTCAGTCTGGTAAAGAAAAAATGGTGCTTTTTGAAGCAGAAAATAAAAATGGTTTTATTAATGGTTTTACCGATAATTATGTAAAAGTTCGTGTGCCATTTGATGAAAGTTTAATCAATCAATTACAAGCCATTAAACTTGAAAATTTAGTAGCTGACAATGTTTTCGAAAGCAAAATTTTGGTTGGGGTTTAGAAATTATTTCTTCAAATATTTCCAGTTTCTTATTTTGCCTTCATTGAGCCATTCTATGCTGGTGTCAATTCTTTTTTGACGTGTGGCTTCTGTTTTAGCTTCTATAATCCACATCAAATAATCATTTTTTTGAGAAATACTAAAACTCTCGAAGCTGTTAAAGGCTAATTGATTTTGTTGCAAGGCATTTTTAAATTCTTCAGGCATTTCCAACAATTGAGGTTTAGCTTTTCCGTTAGTTTTTTCCAATTTCTCGCCTTTTTCAATCAAAAACATGGCTTGAATAATGTATTCTATCAAAACATCTCTATCTGGTAAATCATTAATTTTCTGAATTTTACCAAAATCACCCATGCTATTTTTGTCATCATTTTTTTTGAAAACTTGGTGATTATCTTCCATTTTTGAAACAAGCCAAAACCCAAAAGAACAATGGTATTTAAATGCTGCCATATAGCACAAATTAGTGCCTTTGTATTCGAAAGTTGGAAAACTCCATTTAATTTTTTCATCCACTTCAGGACAAGCAATGTGTACTAATTCACGTAAATAATTCAGAATAGGCTGAGAAAAATCTTCTGCATTTTGAATATAAAATTCGAATTGAGAGTTAAATTTTGACATGAAAAATCAATTTTTTAGCACTAATCTGAAACAAAATAAAGAAAGCAAAAATGTAATTGGGGTAAAAATTTTACTTTCTAAACTATTGAGTGCAAACAAATTACCCAAAGTATTAAAGGCAAACATAATTACCATTATAATTATTAATATTCTTAAAATTTTAGGATTGACTTTTAAGGTCAAGATTCCAGCATAAACACTTATAATAAATATCATTAAAAAATTAATGGCTAAAGAAATTGACTCAAACACATACATTTCTTGTTTTGATTTTAAGCGACCACCCCAAGTTATTTCATAAGGAATAAAACCTAACAAAATAGTTAAATGAAAAACAGACACCAGCATAAAAAGTACAAGTAACATTTTGGCTGTTGCTTTTTTTGAGGGAATCATGCTTATAAATTTGAGTCCAAATTAAGCGGAAAAACGTTAATCTTTAAACAAAATTTCCATATCAAATTCATTCTGAACATTGCCTGAATATGGATTGGTTTGCAAACCGAATTGGCTATAAGTCATGTGAAAAATATAGTTATAGCCAAAATTAAAAAATGATTATGGTTTTCTACCCTTTCCCGGTGCGAAAAGAGAGGCTATTTCGGTAGTTAAATCTTTGAACAAGTTTTTCTGTTCACCTTCACACAATGCTTCAATATCTTGAAAATGTTGATAGTGTATTCCTTCAATTTCTTTTTGAGTTGTTGCAATTTCATTAATTATCGAATCTTTTTTAAACGTATTGTCCTCTTCGCCCAAAATGTTGCCGTAAAGCGTATTTTTAAGTTCCATTATTTCATGCTCTTTTTCGCGAATCTTAGTTCTATGCCATTGAATAAGTTCATCATATTTTTCAATTTGTGATTCGTTGAAATTCAACTTTTTAATAATTATATTTCTTGGACCTTTATGACCGCTTTTTGGCTCTGATTTAGGAGAAACAATAAAAACCAATAATAATAAATTGGAAATTAAAAGCCCTGCTGCCAAAATGCTTATAAACTTTAGTTTGCTCATTTGTACAAAGTATTTTCAGGTAACAATCGCATACTTTTAGCTAAATTATCTTGTTGTTTTAATAATTGAGTATTATTTACTAAAACAAAAACGTTTAATAGAATAACGATAAAAAAAACCAAACCCAAGCTATAAGCCAATCTCGGAGAAATAGACTGAATTTGATTTTCAATTTTTTGCGTAATTCTTGTAATTAAAAAAGGAGAAACTTCCACTTTTTTAATTGAATTTAATAGTTCAAACTCAGGTTCCATTTCCGTTTTTTCTGATTGTTTAGACGTTTTCTTTCTCATTTTCCTTCGTTTTCATTTAACATTTTTGAGAGATTAACTTTTGCTCTTTGAACCAACGATTCAACAGCTTTGGGACTTAAACTCATTATTTCAGCTATTTCTATTTGTGATTTTTGTTCTATTTTACTTAAAATCAAGGCCGTTTTTTGATTGTCGGGCAATTGATTGATACAAGAAAAAATTTTCTTAATTGCTTCTTTGTTTTCTAACTCAATTCCGGGATGATTAAAACTTTGATTGGTATATTTTTTTTCTTCACCATTTTCGAAAAATAAAGTGGTGAAAAATGCAAATCGTTTTTGCCGCTTTTTAGCCTTTAAAAAATCAAGCGATTTGTTGATGGTAATTCTATAAATCCAAGTTGAAAAAGACGCTTCCTGCTTAAATGTGTTTAGTTTTTTGTAAACCGTAAGAAACACATCTTGCGTAATTTCTTCAGCATCACTCACATTTTGAACATATTGCAAAGCAAGATTAAAAACTAAATTTTTATATGAATGGTATAATTGTTCGAACAGCAAGTGCTAATGAAATTATGAGAGAAAGATATTTAAATAATTTATGAAACAATAAATCGAGCACTTATATTTTTTCATTGTTAGATTTGTGGCAAAAGCAATTGTTTTGATTCTGTCCCAAAAACTAAAAACATTCACCTTAAAATATAAATTAATTGTTTCCTGCTTGCTTATTTCCATATTATCAGGAAGCGCTTCTGCCCTATTTCTTATTAGTTTAAACTGGGTTACGAATCAACGCATTCAACACCCTGAATTCATTTATGGTTTGCCAATTGCTGGATTATTGATTGGTTATTTTTATCAAAAGTTTGGCCATCAAATTGACAAAGGCAACAATTTAATTTTAGAAGAAATTGAAAAACCTAGCTCAAAAATAAGTTTCAGAATGACACCTATGGTTTGGGCGGGAACCTTATTAACACATTTATTTGGAGGTTCGGCAGGAAGAGAAGGAACGGCTGTGCAAATGGGCGCTTCTATCGCAGATCAATTTCAAGGGCTATTAAAATTTGAAAAACATCAACGCTATTTGTTATTGGTTATGGGCATTGCATCAGGTTTTGCTGCAGTTTTTGGAACACCTTTGGCCGCTATTTTATTTTCATTTGAAATTATTGGATGGAAAAAAATTAATTTTTCTTCCTTTTTATTAGCCATTATAGTTGCTTTTGGTGCCAACTTTGTTTGTCATTTATTTCCCATTCAACATATTAATTACCAAGTTTTTAACCTGCCAAACATTAATCTCAGCAATTTATTTTGGTTGGTTTTAATTGGAATTATTTTCGGCTTATGTTCTATTCTATTTATTCAAACTGGTCATTTTTTTAAAAACAAAATCTTTAGTTTTATTCAAAATCTTCCTTTAAAAGCCTTTATTGGCGGAGCAGTTATACTTATTCTGGTCTTAATTTTTGATTTAAAACCTTATTTAGGATTAGGAATTTCTACTATTCAAGAATCGTTTAAATACCAATTAAATGAGTTTGAATTTCTTAAAAAATTGCTTTTAACTGTCTTTACGCTTGCTGCAGGTTTTAAAGGCGGTGAAGTAACACCACTTTTTTTCATAGGTGCAACTTTAGGAAACTTGCTACATTATATTGTTCCCTTTTCCATTTCGGCCTTAGCGGCTTTTGGTTTTGTGAGTGTTTTTTCAGGGGCCACTAAAACACCTTTTGCTTGTATTTTAATGGGTTGTGAATTATTCGGTTTTTCTATTATGCCTTACTTCGTCATAACTTGCATTGTGGCTTATAGTTTTTCAGGAAATGAAAGTATTTACTCAGCTCAAAATAATTTATTAAAAAACCATCCATTAGATTTAATTAGAATAAAGCTCAAAAAAAAAGCCTGATGTTTTAAATCTGGCTTTTCTAACAGGTTTTTATTTTTTAAAACTATCTTAAATCAATTACTTCAACTTTAGGATATTTTGTTTTATCGAAAGTAAATTGTGCATCGTCAATAGCTAAGTTTGTTTTAAACTCTAAAACTTTGTAAGTGTAGTTATTACCATCTTTTCCATTGACTTTAATTTCCATAATTTGACCTAGTTTTTTATCCACTTTTAGTCTAATTGAATGATATTGTTTGTCTTTAGGATCATCAGGAACTAAGGTTATAATATCAAAAATTGTATTGCCTTCTTTTTCTTCTTTTTCCCACTTAAACTTAAATCCTTTTTCATAAATAGTAAAAATGTTTGAAGGAGAAATAGCGCCTTCTTTTGTGTTTTCTTCATATTTATTTACTTGAACTTCATTAGCATCTTTTAAATAAGTCCAAACACTTTTAGCATCAGAAATCAATTCTTGTCCTGCAACTTTTATACGATATTTTTTGCCTTTTAGTAATATTGAGCCTTCTTGTGACTCATTCATTCCTTGTTCTTTATTTTCTAATTTATAAATGAACTTAGCCGAAATACTTGTGTATGCTTTTGTTTTTTTGCTAATGTCATCTAATATTGTTTTTGCCTTATTGGCAGGTTGCGCAAATGTGTTTGTAGTAAATACAAATAATGCTAATAAAATACCTAGTTTTTTCATTGTAATTATTTATTTCTATAAGTCAGCCAAAAACCGTTCCAAACTTCCTTCATCTTTTATGAGCACTTGTCGGGCTTTACTTCCTTCAAATGGTCCTAATATTCCAGCAGCTTCTAATTGATCAACTAAACGACCCGCACGATTGTAGCCTAATTTTAATCTTCTTTGTAATAGAGATGCTGAGCCTTGCTGATGCATAACTACTAAACGAGCAGCTTCATCAAACAATTTATCACGGTCAGCCATATCAAAATCCTCTCTTTCTCCTCCTTCTCCATCTTCACCAACAAATTCAGGTAAATGATAGGCATCAGGATATGCTTTTTGATCGCCAATGTATTCACAAATTGCTTCCACTTCAGGTGTATCAACAAAAGGACATTGTAAACGAATTAAATCATTGCCCGAAGAATAAAGTAAATCGCCTCGACCAATTAATTGATCAGCACCTCCGGTATCTAAAATAGTTCTTGAATCAATTTTTGATGAAACTCTAAAGGCAATCCTAGCTGGGAAATTTGCTTTAATAACACCAGTAATAATGTTAACGGAAGGTCTTTGTGTAGCAATAATTAAGTGAATACCAATAGCACGCGCCAATTGAGCTAGCCTTGCAATAGGTGTTTCCACCTCTTTTCCGGCAGTCATAATTAAATCTGCAAACTCATCAACCACCAAAACGATATAAGGCAAGAATCTATTTCCTAAGTTTGGATTGAGTTTTCTATTTATAAATTTCTCATTGTATTCTTTTATGTTTCTAACCTGCGCATCTTTTAGCAATTCATAACGATTGTCCATTTCAATGCACAAAGAATTCAAAGTATTTACAACCTTTTTGGTATCGGTAATTATGGCATCCTCAGTATCAGGCAATTTTGCCAAATAATGTCTTTCAATTTTATTAAACAAGGTTAACTCCACTTTTTTAGGATCTACCAAAACAAACTTTATTTCTGAAGGATGTTTTTTGTATAAAAGCGAAACTAAAATGGTATTTAAACCTACTGATTTACCTTGACCAGTTGCACCAGCCATTAATAAATGGGGCATTTTTGCCAAATCGGCAATTAAAATTTCGTTGGTAATGGTTTTGCCTAAAATTACAGGAAGAGCATGGTCAGTGTTTTGAAACTTATCGGAAGCAACTACACTTTTCATGGAAACCACTTTAGGTGTTTTGTTAGGCACTTCAATTCCAATTGTTCCCTTTCCAGGAATTGGTGCAATAATCCTAATACCTAATGCTGCCAAACTTAAAGCAATATCAGCCTCTAAACTTTGGATTTTAGAAATTCTGACACCTTTTTCAGGAACTATTTCATACAAAGTAACTGTTGGCCCAATGGTTGCCTTAATTTTTTCAATCCCTATGTTGTAGTTTTTTAGCGTATCAACAATTTGATTTTTGTTGGCTTCTAATTCTTCTTTATTAAACTCAATTTGTTCATTTCCATGATTTCTCAACAAATCTATTCCCGGAAATTTAAAACTACCTAATTCTAATCGTGGATCAAATTCGCCATACATTTCTACCAATTGCTGAGAAGTTACTTCAGAACCTTCTTCAAGCATTGGCGAAGGTTTTTTAACCACTTCTAAATCAATATCTTCTTCTAAGTCCGCAACTTTTTCTTCTATGGGATTTTCAATAATCAGCTCATCTGCATTGGTTGGAATTACCTTTTCTGGTATTTTATTCTTATCTATAAAAGTAAATTCAGGTTCTTCTTGAGCAGTTATTACCTCAAATCCTAAATCGTTTTCAACCACTGAATTTAAGTCTTGATTTACAGGGTTTTTAATAAATGGTTGAAGGTCTTCAGGCAATTCCTCCAAATCATCTTCTAGGTTTTCTTTATCGTCTGGAATTTCTTCACGGTGTGAATAAACATTAACTGGAATCTCTTCACTTTCTTCTTTTAAAGTATATGCAGCATTAGCCATTGTTGATACTTTGGGTTGAAGCCAATTATTTATAAACTGAAAAGAAAAATTGTACTTTATAACCATTAAAATACCCAATGCAAACAAGTGAATAAGTGAGGCACCAAAAAATCCAGCTGAACTAACCAACCAATCGGTTACAAAATAGCCAAATGCACCACCAAATAATCGATTGAATTTATAAAAAACTAATCCTAACAAAACAGAAGTCCAAACCATGTATAACATAGAGTTTGAAGTAAATTTTGGCAAATTTGTTATTGCTTTTCCTGTCATTAAAAACAAGCCAAATACAAAAAACACAGGCACAAAAGCCAATGAAGCAATTCCAAACCAATTAAATACAAATTGATGCGCTAATATGGCTCCAAATTTTCCAAGCCAGTTATCGACTTTGATTTCGGCATTGGTAATAATTTCCCAAACAGATAAAAACAGTTTGTCTTGGTCAGACTTCCAAGTGAAAAGATAGGATACTATTGAAAAGAATAGAACAATTGAAAATAGAAAGAAAAAAATACCAAGAATTTTCCTGAACTTTTCACCTTTCAAGAAACTAAGCTTATTATTTGCCTCAATTTTAGGTTTTTCTCCAGCTTCTTCGTTCTCAATATTTTCTTCGCTTTTATTTTTGAAGCGATTTGCCATTAGCTAAATTTTGTCATTTTCAAAAGTAGAAATGGAATTAGTATGTAAACTAAAAATACTATTGTTTAATCAACCGGAATTTGTTAATAAAGAATTGACTTAGATTTTGAATTTTTGGAGCATTTCATCCAATTCTTCTTGACTCACTTCATTATAATCTTCTGGGATTTCAAATTCGGCATCCGCCAATTTTCTTCGAATAATTTTTGAAGCAGTTAACTTCATTTTAATATCGTATTTACTGAAATAATATTCCAATAAAATATTGTCAACTTCAGGAAAAGGAGAACACCAATATGGTTTATCAAATTTTAAGCTATCAGCCGAGTAAAACAATAATTCCCTTTCAGTGCCATCGTTAATTTTTAAAACAAATTCATCAGCGTTTAAACCTGCTATGTTGCGACTTTTACCGCTTTTTTTAATTTCTAAAACTTTAAATTCTTTTTCTAAAAATTTTTCAATCTCTTCTTTGCTTAAAGAAGTGTGTTTCATTTTTTTATTTAAAATTTTAACCATTTGCACACTGTTTTGCTGCTTTAATGAGGTCACAACTGAAAGCTTAAATAAACCCATAGCACCTGACATGGTCAACTTAGTTTTATCATCCTTGTAATAACAGATCATTTGACTTGGCATTACTTCGAGCATGGTGTTGTTTGAATCGGTAGCAACATAAGTAATGTCATATTCTACAATTCCTTCAAATAAATCACCGGATGAATTTTCAAAACTATCGCAACCCGAAAAATAAAAAATAGAAGTAAAAAATAATAAAATAAAAAATTTGATTTTCATTTAACAGGCACCAACAATATTCCGTTCGAAAATACAATAATTTAGTAACCTTAAAAATTATTGAAAAAAAAAACAAGATTTTGAAAAAACTTACGCCTTTTATTTTTGTCTTTATGCTTTCTTGCAGCCATAAAGAAAAACCACAATTCGATTGGCAAGGCCACAGAGGCTGCCGTGGTTTAATGCCTGAAAATTCGATTGAAGGGTTTATTTATACGTTAAACTTTCCTATTAAAACAATTGAGTTAGATGTAGTTATAACTAAAGACAAAAAAGTGGTTTGCTCTCATGAATCCACCTTTTCAAAAGAAATATGTTTTTTGGATACCTATCAAAATAGTGAATCATTCAACATATATCAACTTAATTATGAGGAAGTAAAAAAAATAGATTGTGGTTCAAAAATTCATCCTCGTTTTCCTGATCAAAAAAGATAAAAACCATAAAACCACTATTGAGTGATGCCATTGACAGTATAGAATTTCATAGAAAAAAAAGAAATTTAAATCCAATTTTTTACAATATAGAAACTAAAATTACACCTGAAGGCGACCATATTTTACATCCAGAACCAAAAGAATTTTGTGATTTAATTTTGGAAGTTTTAGAAACAAAAAAAATTACAGAACAATGTATTATTCAATCTTTTGATTTTAGAACTCTTCAGTATTTGCATAAAATTGGATTCAAGGGAAAATTAGCTTTATTAACCGAAGACTCAACCAAAACATGGAAGCAGCATGTAGATATTTTAGGTTTTAAACCTCATATTTACAGCCCATACTTTAAATTGTTAAACGAAGAAATAATAAAATCAATTCAATCAGAAGGAATTTTAGTTATTCCCTGGACAGTAAATACACAACCAGAGATCAAAATCTTAAAAAGCTGGAATGTAAATGGTTTAATTACAGATTATCCAAACTTAATAGAAGCAAATTGAACGAATCAAATAGAATAAAAGAAGTATATGAGGCTAGAAAATTGAATAAGCAGGTTCAATTTGATGGTAGAAACTATGATTATACCTATTTTTTAAGAAAAGAAAGAGAATATTGGTATGGTAAAATAATTTCAAAATTAATTGACTTTAGATCGAAAAAACTCATTGAAATTGGCGCTGGCCATGGCGACAATCTTTTCTTTTTTGAACGATTAGGTATAAACCGAAATCAATTATTTGCCAATGAATTAATTGAAGATAGAATTGAAGTTTTAAAAAACACTTTTCCTGAAATCAAAATTTTTGAAGGCGATGCTAGAAATATTCAAGAAAATCAAAAGTTCGATATTGTTTTTCAATCTACCGTTTTTTCTTCTATTCTTAACTCAGAAATTAAAATGGAGTTGGCAGCCAAAATGGAAAATTTAGTAGCTGAAAATGGTTTGATTTTGTGGTATGATTTTATTTACGATAACCCAAACAATAAAAATGTAAAAGGAATAAACAAAGTAGAAATCATACAATTATTTCCAAATGCAAAAAGCATAAAATTCAAAAAAGTTACTTTAGCGCCACCAATAGCTCGAAGAGTTGGAAAATATTATGACTTGGTAAATTCAATATTTCCATTTTTAAAAACTCATTTAATAGCTGAAATCTATTATTAAAGACATTTTCGAAATTATTTTAACCCAATTTAGTAATTTGGGTTAAAGAATGAATTGACTACTTTTGCGGCAAAATTAAATCAGATAAAAATGAGAGAAGTTTATATTGTTTCAGCAACCCGCACACCAATGGGAAGTTTTAATGGTTCATTAGCATCAGTTCCTGCTACTAAGTTAGGAGCAACTGCCATAAAAGGTGCTGTTGAAAAAATTGGTTTAAACAAAGCTGAAATCAACGAAGTTTTTATGGGTAACGTGCTTCAAGCAAATTTAGGCCAAGCACCAGCTACACAAGCAGCAATTTATGCAGGTTTAGGCGATAAAATTCCTTCTACCACTATTAATAAAGTTTGTGCCTCGGGCATGAAAGCCGTTATGTTAGGCGCTCAATCTATAATGTTAGGCGACAATGAAGTAGTTGTGGCTGGTGGTTTTGAAAACATGTCAGCAGTTCCTTATTATTTAGATAAAGCTCGTAACGGTTATCGTTTAGGAAATGGAAGTATTATTGACGGTTTAGTATTCGATGGATTAACAGATGCTTACAACCAAAAGCACATGGGCAATTCAGCAGAATTGTGTGCCAGCGAATGCAAAATTTCGAGAGAAGAACAAGATGCTTATGCTATTGAATCTTACAAAAGAGCTGCAGCAGCTTGGGTTGATGGAAAATTTAATGATGAAATTACACCTGTTGAAATTCCTCAAAGAAAAGGCGATGCGATTATAATTAAGGAAGATGAAGAATATAAAAATGTAAAATTTGATAAAATTCCTTCTTTAAATCCAGTGTTCCAAAAAGAAGGTACAGTAACTGCCGCTAATGCTTCAACTTTAAATGATGGTGCCGCAGCTTTGATTTTAATGAGCAAAGAAAAAGCTGAAGCTTTAGGGTTAAAACCTTTAGCTAAAATTTTAAGTTTTGCAGATGCACAGCAAGCGCCTGAGTGGTTTACTACTGCACCTTCGAAAGCTTTACCAAAAGCAGTTGAAAAAGCTGGTTTAACAATGAGCGACATTCATTTTTTTGAAATCAATGAAGCGTTTTCAGTAGTTGCTTTGGCTAACAATATGGAAATGAAAATTGATGCTAGCAAAGTAAATGTTAATGGTGGTGCCGTTGCTTTAGGTCATCCTTTAGGATGTTCAGGTGCAAGAATCATTGTTACTTTAATGAACGTATTAAAACAAAAAAATGCTAAATACGGAGCTGCTGGAATTTGCAATGGCGGTGGCGGTGCATCAGCTATAGTTATTGAAAATATGCAATAAGCAATTGAAATTAAATTTTTAAATAATTGATTCCATAAAAAAAGCCTCGAGAAATTCGAGGCTTTTTTATTTAGAGTGCTTTAGCATGGTTCTGCATCTCCCCTATCTCAACAAAGTAATATAACCTTTGAACTTTTTATTCAAGTCTTTATTGGTAAGTGTATAAAAATAAGTTCCTTCTGGATGTTTTAAACCCGATGGACCAAAACCATCCCAGAAAACTCCTTCAGGCGAATCCGTTTCAAACACTTTTTGTCCCCAACGCGAGAATACTTCTAAAGAATATGACCAAGGCCCTAGATCTTTTATCATAAACACATCATTTACTCCATCGTTGTTTGGTGTAAAAATATTGGGCGCATTCGGACATTCATCAAAATAAAGATTAATGTCATCGCCAAAATAACATCTTTCGAAAAAGCTTAAGGCATAATTACCTGTATTGGTTACCGTTATATTTCTGCCTGTTTCGCCTGTACTCCAAACGTGAGCTACAGTGTCATAAGGATTAAATAAAGAAATATCAGCCTGTTTGCATAAATTAGAATCTAAACCCAAAAACACATATCTGTTTGGACGAACTACTAAATTGATGCTATCATTGAGCGGACATCCATAATAAGTCATATTTAACCAGTAATTTCCTGTTTGATTTACTGTTATAGAAGAAGATGTTGCGCCAGTTGACCAATTATAAACTGAATTAGGTTGTGGGAAGGATAAAGTCAAAGATTGACCCTCACAAATTAATGTATCAGGACCAAAATTTAAAGTTGGAGGGACGCCAATAAAACGTTGATCAGTAGTAATGCAGCGACCATAAATAACAGAAACGGCATAATTTCCGGGTTGTGTGTATGTAAAAATTGAATCGGTACTTCCTCCTGTCCACAAATAAGTAGCTCCAGCATAAGTATCCACTTTTTCTGAGAAAGGAACAAAATTACAGATTACAGTATCCGCACCTATGAGCGGCAAGTTAACTGTTGGTTGATAACTGACAGAAATGGTATCTCTTATTTCACAACCAAATTTTTTAACTATAACCGAATAAGTTCCTGGGGCATTCACTTGCAAAGAAGGATCAGTTGAGCCATCGCTCCAAGCAATCATGGCTTCTTCATAAAAAATAACTAGGTTTAATGACTCATTTGGACATAAAATGGTATCATTTCCTAACTCAATAGACAATCCTTCATTGATAACTATAGAATCACGGGCAACGCAAGTTGGTGTAGTAACATCTACCCAATAAATGCCTGAAGTATTAATAGATAAGGTATCATTTGTAGAACCTGTTGACCAATTTATGGCTGAAAAAATATTAGGAACAGTTAATACAACTGAATCGACATTACAAAGCGCTTGATCAGGTCCAAGATTTAACGTGTAATTACTAGCTTGACCTACTTTAGTAAGAATAGTGTCTTTAGCATACCACCAAGTATTAATAGATTCTTCGGTATTTGGGACAAAAAAAGCACCTCTATTTTGCCATAAATGACAACCAGAAACTACTGTGCAGCCGCCAAACAAAATATCGAAATCGTTTAATGCATCTATAGCAGTTCCAGTTACAATAAGTGTATCAGCCCAATATTTTTTTGGCAGTGGAACAAATGGAGAATTTGTGTTTGTTAATAATGGTGCGATGTTTTCTACTAAAAATCCATTGTTATTATTCTCAACATCATATACTACAAAATTTACCTCACCCACTTTATAATGAACCAAAACTTGAAAAGGACTTAAGTTAGGTAAAAGCACTCCTTGTTTGTTTTTTCCATCCCAGCTAATACAATTTTCTCCTGCAACTAATTGGTTGTTGGGTATAATAATATCATCCACATCAAACGGACTGCCGTTGGCATTAATATCAATATAAACATCGGCATTAGCTACTCCAGTTGAAAAAACATTAATACAATAATCGCTGTTTAAACAAACTTTAATATTAATACTATCTACCCATGCTGATGGCGGAGTTGGATAAATATTTGGATCAGGAGTATTTAGGAAAATTGGGTATTCTGTCTTTTTTTGATTTCCGTAATTTGAAATTTTATTGAGTAAAATATTGTTAGAGGTATCTGTAGTTCCTCTAGAATTGGCATACACCTGAAAATCGCTAGTGTTTAATCCAGGAAGAATAATTTTAGAGACAGTTTGATCGGGTGTGTAAACAAAAAAATTGGTTGAAAATGAGGGGGCTGCATTTCCAGCACTCAACATCCAAGCTTTTGACCATAATCTTCCGTCAATTGCAACTCCAGCGCCTGGCGCATCAGGGTCGTTAGGGTCGTTGTCGTTTGCCCCGGGTTCGGTTGAAACAGTAATATCAAACAATTGAAAAGAAAATTGTTGATTGGGGGTTTCGCATGAAAATTCGATGTGATAATCGCCAATTTCGGTAGGAATAAATTTTAAAGCATCATAGCCTGTTGCACCAACAAGTTCAGCGGGACCTGCCACAGCCAAATCATAAGAGGCTTGGGTGTGATCGCCAATAAAACCTTCGCCAATAATAGGCACAGTATCATTAACTACAATTACTCCAGAAGGAGAAATAATTCTATAAAACACCAATGGGTTTACATTCAATAAAGCTTCGTTTGGATTAAAACCATACTGAGCTAGTTTGATATTTCCAAAACCATAATAAACCCTTTCGCTAGCGCTGCCAACATGAAAGTTCAATCGTCCGTCAATTGGACCACCAAAAGTGGCAAATTCTAAAAAATTGCCTGGATTATTAATGTTTATAAAACCACCACTTGAATTGTTGTAAGTCGGACGGAATTGTTTTGTACCTTCTGCATTGCTTTTAATTGAAAAAAACAATACTGAAAGGAGTACAATAATATTTTTGAGTTTGCCTAAAGTCATGCAATAAATTCTCTGTCTGTGCTAATTAACAAATTATAGCTAAAAAATAAAAATTAAGTTCTAAAAATACGTTGGACATTTTTGTGAATATGACCGTTATATTAAATTTATTTTGTAATAATTAAGAAATTATTATTTAAAAAGTTTAACAATATCGTTTCCATTCGCAAACAGCATAAGGCTTAACAAAATTACTAGACCAACATACTGTGCATATTCTAAAAACTTCTCACTTGGTTTTCGTCCGCTTATTAATTCAACAAGTAAAAACAATACATGACCGCCATCAAGCGCAGGAATTGGTAATATATTCATTATAGCTAATACAATAGAAAAGAAAGCTGTAAAGCTCCAAAAGCGCTCCCAGTTCCATTCGGTATCAAATGCTTTGGCTATTGTTATAAAACCTCCTAAACTTTCATATGCCTTTACTTCAGGATTAAAAAGTAATTTTAATTGTTTAATGTAATTATCAAAAGTGTCGCCTGCTTTTCTTAATCCGGCAGGGATAGATTCTGCAAAAGTGTATTCTATTTTTTTGATTTCAAATATTTCGGACAAATCTCCACCTGGTGCTACCCCCATTAATCCTGTTGCAGGAATTTGAATTTTTAAATCCATCAATTTTCCTTCTCTTTCAAATCCAAGCGTAATTTCTTGGTTTTTGTGTAAGGCCAATTCAGCTTTCACAGCATCAAAAAATATAAGTTCTTTGCCATTTATTGAGATAATTTTATCTCCTATTTTTAAACCAGCTTTTTCTGCAATTGATTCTTTGGCAAAAGCACCTACATAGAATGGTATTCGGGGAGAAAGAAAACTTTGATCTTTAATTAACTTAGCTAGGTTAGCATTAGTAATGGGTAAATTTATGTTTTCTCCATTTCTTTCAATTTGAATCGATTTTCCCTCATTGATAACCAATTCAGCATGAATTTTATTAAAATTTTCGATGTATTTGCCATCTATTGAAAGAATTTTATCGCCATTTTGAAGTCCAATTTCTAAGCCAAGTGAATCGGTCATAATACCATATTTTGCATTTTTTGTAGGCAAATATTCTTCACCCCAATAAAGCATCATGCCCGAATAAATAACGATTCCGAGAATTACATTAACAGTAACGCCACCAACCATTATGATTAATCTTTGCCAAGCTGGTTTAGAACGAAACTCCCAAGGTTGTGGTTCTTGTTTTAATTGCTCTTTATCCATTGACTCATCAATCATTCCGGCAATTTTAACATATCCACCTAAAGGCAACCAACCAATTCCATATTCTGTTTCTCCTTTTTTAACTTTAAAGAGGGAAAACCAAGGATCGAAAAACAAATAGAATTTTTCTACTCTGGTTTTAAAAAGTTTAGCGGGGATAAAATGTCCTAGTTCGTGAAGTATTACAAGAATTGATAAACTGAGTAATAATTGTGCTGCTTGAATAAGTGCGTCCATCATAAAAAATTAAGGGCCTGCAAATGTATTTTATTTATGGTTTGGAGAAGAGATTTTTTCTTTAAAAAAAGTAAAGGCTTTTTACCTAGATTTATTTAGGTTTTACAGAATGCAAAAAGTTTCAATTTCTTTTTGTAAATGAGGGTATTGCTTTAATAATTCTTCTTTTTCGGCCAATTGAAAATCAGCAAAATCGAAGCCCGGAGAAACTGTACAACCCACTAAAGAATAATCTGAACGTTTGGCAGGACGGCTTCCAAACCATAATCCAGCCTGAATAGTAAATTGTGGCAACTCATTTTTTAATAAATCATTTCCTAATAATTGGGTATTCCATTTTCCAGATGGGTCAATCCAAAAAATTTCCAGAGGATAACCTTTATAAAAATGCCAAATTTCATCGCTTTTAATTTTATGTAAAGCGGAAAATTGCCCTTTTTCAAGCAAAAAATAAATGGCTGTGCTTAAATTTCTGCTTTTTTCCTTCTCCCCTACTTTTTCTATGGATCGATAAGTTTCGCCAAACCAACCGCCTTCTGGATGTGGTTTAAGGTTGAGTTTTTCTATTAAAAATTTGATTTCTTCTTTCATTTTTTATGACAATAAACTTTGAGCCAAAATACGTGTGGCTTCATCTGTTTTTACATAATCATCATAACTTGGTTTTTGAATAAATGTCATTTTTTGCATGCAGGTCTCTATTAAGTCTGACATGGCTAAAAACTTAATTTTATCATGCAAAAAAGCATCTACTGCCACTTCATTAGCAGCATTAATAATGCAGGCCATATTTCCACCCACCTTAAGCGCTTCGTAAGCAAAGCCTAAATTTCTGAAGGTTTCTACATCGGGTTTTTCGAAAGTAAGTTGAGGATAATTCAAAAAGTTGAAGCGTGGAAAATCTGCAAAAATTCTGTTAGGATAAGCTAAGGCATATTGAATGGGCAATTTCATATCGGGCAAACCCATTTGTGCTTTCATAGATCCATCGCAAAATTGAACAATTGAATGCACAATACTTTGAGGATGCACAATAACATCAATTTGCTCAGGCTTTAAATTAAACAACCATTTGGCTTCAATTACTTCTAAACCTTTGTTCATGAGCGATGCAGAGTCGATGGTAATTTTTGCACCCATTACCCAATTGGGATGTTTCAAAGCGTGTTGTTTGGTAACTTCCAACAAATCATCTCGTTTTTTTCCTCTAAACGGACCGCCAGAAGCAGTCAAATAAATTTTTTCTATAGGATTGTGAAATTCACCTGCCAAACATTGAAAAATAGCTGAGTGTTCTGAATCGACTGGGTAAATGTTTACCGCTTTTTCTTTCGCCAATTTGGTTATTAAATCGCCCGCTACCACCAAAGTTTCTTTGTTGGCCAAAGCAATTGTTTTTCCGGCATTGATGGCGCTAATAGTTGGTTTTAAACCCGAATAACCCACCATAGCGGTTAAAACAATATCAATTTCTTCCATTTCAACGGCTTGCGAAATAGATTCTATTCCTGCAAAAACTTTTATAAACTCATTATTTAAAGCTTCTTTTACTTTCGAATATTGGTTTTTATCGGCAATAACAACGGCATTGGGTTTAAACTCTAATGCTTGTTGAATAAGCAAATCAGCATTTGTATTGGCGGTTAAAAGTTCAACTTCAAAAAAATCAGGGTTGGCTTTTATAACCTCTAAAGCTTGAGTTCCAATAGATCCGGTTGAGCCTAAAATGGCAATATTTCTTTTTTTGATGGTTGCTGAATTCATGCGGCTAAATTAACATTTGATTAGAGACAACAAATGGAAATTTGATAGATTCTTTATTCTAATTTTTTAGCACTTAAAAATTAGGATAAATAATAGTTGAGAGAAGATTAATTTTTTTCGAAGGTTTAAAAAAAAAAATTATACTCAATTAAAACTATTAAAATCATCATTTTTTTAAAGCATTAATTGATTGTTTAAAAAAATTATGATAAAAGAAAAAAATTGTGGTTTAAAATTTTGCGCGCAAAGGGTAAGATATTATTTTTAGCAGGGTTAAAAACCAAGTTTAAGCACAAAAACTGTGACTGACAGGGCGAAGCTGTGATAAAAAGTAATTAATTTTAAGATTGATTTAAGAGATTTGATCGAGAGGACTCTGAACTTTTGAAATTAATTTTGTTGATACTTTGGCATAAATTTCAGTTGTTTTAATAGCATTATGGCCCAATAATTTTTGAATAAAAATCATGTCAGTACCTGCTTCTAGCAGATGTGTAGCAAAAGAATGTCTTAGACCATGAATACCAATTCTCTTATGAATATTTGCTTTTTTCATTGCGGTACTAAAAACTGTCTGAGCGCTCCGTGTTGTATATTGTTCGTGAAATTGTCCTTCAAATAAATAATTGATTGGCTGATATGCCTTTAGATAATCGTTGTAAAGATTTACCAAAGATAAAGGGAAGTTAACATAACGGTCTTTTTTGCCTTTACCAGCAACAATGTGTACCATATTTCGATTTAAATCGATGTGTACAATTTTCAAAGCAATTAATTCGCTAACGCGCAGGCCCATGCCATAAGCCATTTTTAGAATAAGTAAATGTTTGAGGTTATCGGTAGTTAAGAATAGTTTTTTAATTTCCTCTTTACTCAATACAGTGGGTAAAGCTTTTCTGGCCTTTGGTTTGATTACTAAATCAAAAATTTGCTCATCATTTCGAACCAATTTAAAATAGCATTTAATAGCATTCATTCGAGAATAAACTTGATTTTCAGAATAACCTAATTTTTTGATGCAGTACAAGAAATAAGAATTTAATCTTTGATTGTCAAGTTCATAGACAGGTTTATTTTTTAATAAAAACAACAGTTGAGCAAATTCATTTAAATAAGTTTTTAAAGTATGTTTTGAGAAAGCTTTTTGAATTAATGCATTTCGGAATTTGATAAATTCTTGTTGATTTACGCTATAAATTTTTGGTAAATTTTGTTCGCCAACTTCTGGATTAGGAATTCCAAGTCGATTTCTGAAGAGAGTGTTGTTTGGTACATACCATGCATTTTGTGTTCTTGACCATTTGGCACTTGGAAACTCTTTTTTAAAAACAGCAACTAAATTAGGATCGTATGGAAAGATGCATAAAATTACTTCTTGATTTCTATGATCAATGACTTTAAACTGAATTTTGCTTAGGTCTAATTTACTTGTCATATAATACGAAAGTATTGTTAAAAATAGAATAGTATAAATACGAAACAAAAAAACGTATTATTTAGCTTAAAATCAATATTTTGCTTTTGATTTTAAGATTTAGAAAAAAGGAATTAACTTCGCCAATAGATAAGTTAGCGGTCAGTGTAGTGAAACTCACGACAGACAAGAAGCTTAAATGAATTAATGGCAGACAAGAAAAATATATTAGCAATTATTGGAAGTGCAAGTTCAAATTCTGCAAACCTTAAACTTGTTGAAAAAATTGCAAGTTTGACAAAAGAGAATACTAACTTGACAATTTATAATGACTTAAAAACTTTACCGCATTTTGACCCTGAACTTTCGGCAGACAATCCACCAAGACAAATAATTGAATTTAGAAAAAACATTGAACAAGCGGACGGAATAATTATTTGCACACCAGAATATGTTTTCAGCATTCCAAGTGGACTGAAAAACGCAATTGAATGGTGTATTTCGACAACGATTTTTACGGATAAACCAAGTGGACTAATCACAGCTTCGGCAAGTGGACAAAAAGGGCACGAAGAATTGCAGCTTATTATGAAAACTGCAATGGCAAAATTTACTGACAAGACAAGTTTACTAATTCAAGGAATAAAAGGGAAATTTGACGAGCAAGGAAATCTAATTGACAACGAAACTGAAATACAAATAGAGAAATTTACAGATGAATTAATGAGATTGATAAACGAATAACTAACACCGAACCGCTAACATCGGTTTGGCAATATGGCGGCTGAAGTTCTTCTATGATACATTTGTGCAAGGGTCAACTTTAGGAATTCTATTGAACTTCAGTGCTAAAAATCCGCCACATCGCCAAGCCGAGAAACGTTAGCGGTCATTGTAGAAAGACACGACAACCACCAATTGACAATAGTAAAATGGGAAATGAA
>Ga0209278_1000114_pt1 | contig 119021 bp, 111 predicted proteins | sample JI81BgreenDNA_FD_187504 | JGI IMG/M metagenome (GOLD analysis project Ga0209278, IMG submission 187504) | Wastewater effluent complex algal communities from Wisconsin, to seasonally profile nutrient transformation and Carbon sequestration -... | ecosystem: Engineered > WWTP > Effluent > Algae... | reverse complement strand
AAAAAATATAAACCCTTATTTAGTAGATGCTTCAAACATAGTTGTAAAAGGTAAAAGTAATCCGCTTTCAAAACTGCCAGAAATGAGATTTGGCAATATGCCAAATGATGGAGGTAATTTATTATTTGATGAAAAAGAAAAAACTGTTTTCCTAGAAAAAAATCCTTTAGCTGAAAAATGGCTAAAAAATTATATGGGTGGTTCTGATTTTATTAGGGGGAATAAACGCTTTACACTTTGGATTGAAGATGAAGATTTAGACGAAGCATTAAAAATAAATGAAATTAAAACCCGACTTGATAAAGTTGAAATACATAGAATTAACAGTACGGAAATAAGTACACGAGAGAAAGCAAAAACACCAAATCACTTTTATTTTACCTCACATGAAAATACAGATTCCATAATAATTCCTGCAACTTCATCAGAAAATAGAGATTATATTCCAATGGCGTTTTTAAATGAAGATACTATAATTTCAAATTCTGCAATGGCAATCTACCACGCAGAACCCTGGCTTTTTGCCGTAGTAACCTCTCGTATGCACATGATTTGGGTTAGAAATGTAGGTGGTAAATTAAAAACAGATTATCGTTATTCGGCCAAACTCTGCTACAACACCTTCCCATTTCCAGACATCACAACCAAACAAAAAGAAAATTTAAACCTCTATGTTTTTGCCATTTTAGATGAGCGAGCCAAACACCCTAGCAAAACCATGGCGTGGTTATACAACCCCAGCACCATGCCCAAAGGTTTGCTACAAGCCCATCAAGAATTAGACCTTGCCATAGAGCAATGTTACCGTTTACAACCTTTTAAAAACGATACCGAGCGGTTGGAATATTTGTTTAAAATGTATGAAGAAATGTTGCAGAAGGATACCTTGTTTGCTAAAGTTCAAAAAACGAGGAAGAAATGATGGACACGTTATTACATAAATTGTTGGCTACTGAAACCGAAACGGAAGTTTTGGAATTTAAAGAAGCCAAAAGCCAGTTTGATAAAAACAAATTGGGGCAATATTTTTCCGCATTGAGTAATGAAGCAAACTTATTGAGTCAAAAAGTTGCGTTTTTACTTTTTGGTATTGATAATGATAAAAATATAGTTGGTACAAATATTTCGGAACAACAAATCAATGATTACAAACAAGAAATTGCCAATAACACTTCACCCAGTATCAACTTTGTTAAAGTTCATTTGCTAAATACCGAAAAGGGAAATGTGTTAATCCTTGAAATTCCTGCTGCTCCACAAGGCATGCCCATAGCTTGGAAAGGGCATTATTACGCCCGTAATGGAGAAAGTTTAACAGCTCTTAATATTGAAAAAGTAGAGCGTATCAGAAATCAAGTATCTGCAACAGATTGGAGTGCAAAAACTATTGATGAAGCTACCATAGCTGACTTATCTGTTGAAGCTATAAAAGAGGCTAGAAGTCAATATCAAAAGAAGAACACACATCTTACAGAAGAAATACACCATTGGGATGATGTCACTTTTTTAAACAAAGCTAAACTAACTATAAACGGGAAAATTACTAGAACAGCTATTTTGTTATTAGGAAAGCCTGAAGCGGAACATTATATAAATCCGTCAACTGCAAAAATTTCTTGGATATTAAAAGACAAAGACAATGTTGAAAAGGACTATGAACACTTTTCTTGTCCCTTATTGCTATCGGCAGATAAAGCAAGAGCTAAAATTAGAAACTTAAATTATAGATATTTGCAAGAAGGAACATTGTTTCCTCAAGAAGTACCACAATTCGATCCTTACATCATAAGAGAAGCTTTAAATAATTGCATAGCACATCAAGATTATACCTTGGGTGGTAAAATTAATATGGTGGAAAGAGAAGATGGTGTACTTACATTTTCAAATTCGGGGAGCTTTATTCCCCAAAATATTGAAAGCGTAATACAAGCAGATGCACCAGAAAATCAATACAGAAATCCATTTTTAGCGACCGCTATGGTAAATTTGAATATGATTGACACCATAGGTAGTGGTATAAAGAAAATGTTCATTATCCAAAAAAATAAGTTTTTCCCTTTACCCGACTACACATTTGAAAATAACAAAGTTCAAGTGCAAATAATTGGTAAAGTAGTAGATTTAGATTACGCACGTAAATTGGCAGAATTGTCCTCTCTAACCCTTTCAGAGATAATTGCTTTAGATAAAGTGGCAAAACACAAAAGCCTAACAGATTTTGAAATTAAGGAATTGAAGGACAAAAAATTGATTGAAGGTAGAAAGCCTAACTTTTATATTTCTTCATCAGTTGCAAATTTAACAGATGAAAAAAGTCACTATATAAAGCAAAGAGGGTTTAAGGATGAACACTATAAAAAAATGATTTTAGATTTTATTAAAGAATACGGCTCTGCCACCAAACAAGATATTGATAAATTAATTTTAGACCTTTTGCCTAAAGTTTTAGATGAAAACCAAAAGTCTAATAAGATTAGAAATTTGATTTATAATTTATCAAAAAAGGATGAAGCCATTATAAATCAAGGAACTATTAGGTATCCTAAATGGGTTTTAAGTTCATCTAAAAAGATGGTGTAAAAAATAATTTAGATGGACTTTAGATGGACTTTAGATAAACTTATATATATAAAATATTGAAAATAAACAATTTACAAGAATCTATTTTAAAAAAAATTAGATGAACTTTAGATGAACTTTAAACGAGAACATTGAAGTGAAAAATATAAAATTTTAAGTGTAATGTATTGTAAAACAACATGAAAAATAAAAAAAAGAAGAATGTCTAAAATAAAATAGTTTAGACATTTTTAGACGAACTTTAGACGAACTAATAAATTTAAACTGCTGAAAATAAACAATTTAAAACAATCTATCTTTAAAAAATTTAGATGAACTTTAAACGAGATTTAAACGAACTTTAGACATTTATAAAAATTAAAAGATGCCAAATTTAGTACACGTAACATACGACCAAACAGGAAATAGTAAAAGCACCAATGCACTTGGTATGCGAGAAATGCAGGAGAAAGCTTATGAAGGCAGAACTGCACAGTATTTATTGCTAAAAGCACCGCCAGCATCAGGTAAATCAAGGGCTTTGATGTTCATTGCTTTAGATAAATTAAAAAATCAAGGCATAAAAAAGGCAATTGTTGCCGTTCCCGAAAAATCTATTGGAGCATCTTTTGGGGCAACAGAACTAAAACAATATGGCTTTTTTGCCGATTGGCATCCTAACCCAAAATACAACCTCTGTACGCCTGGAGAGGAAAAAAGTAAGGTAACGGCATTTTTAAACTTTTTGGAATCGGACGAACAAATTTTGGTTTGTACACACGCCACCTTACGTTTTGCTTTTGATGGTTTGGATGTGAAAAAGCTAGACGAAACTTTGGTGGCAATTGATGAATTTCACCACGTATCAGCCGAAGGCGACAATATTTTAGGGCAAGTGTTAAAAAGCATTATGAAAAATTCAAACGCTCATATTGTAGCAATGACTGGCTCCTATTTTAGAGGCGATAGTGTGCCTGTTTTAATGCCAGAAGATGAAGCGAAATTTACCAAAGTAACCTATTCTTACTACCAACAATTAAACGGTTATGAATATTTGAAATCTTTGGGCATTGGATATCATTTTTACCAAGGCAGGTATTTCAAGAAAAATCCAGAGACAGGCATTTCGGCTTTGGCTGAAATTTTAGACGAAGAACAAAAAACCATTATTCATATTCCGAGTGTCAATTCTGCGGAATCTTCAAAAGAAAAATACGAAGAAGTCAATCATATCATTGATGTTTTGGGCGAATTAGAATTTCAAGATGAAAAAACAGGCGTTCTACACATCAAAAGTCACCGTACAGGCAAAATTTTAAAAGTAGCCGATTTGGTAAATGACAACCCAAAATCAAGAGATAAAATAAGTGCGTATTTACGTGAAGTAAAATCGGCAGAAGATATAGATATAATCATTGCTTTGGGAATGGCAAAAGAAGGCTTTGATTGGCCCTATTGCCAACACGCTTTAACCATAGGTTATAGAGGTTCACTAACTGAGATTATACAAATTATTGGTAGAGCAACACGAGATAGCAACAATAAAAACCACGCTCAATTTACCAACCTAATTGCACAACCTGATGCACAAGATGATGATGTGAAACTTTCTGTAAACAATATGCTAAAAGCCATTACCGCATCTTTATTAATGGAACAAGTGTTGGCACCAAACTTCAAATTCAAACTAAAAAAAGACGAAGATGATGAGGGAGATGACCCTTCGACAGGCTCAGGGCAAGATGATGAGAGAACCATCAAAATAAGAGGTTTCAAATTACCCACTTCTCAAAGAGCTAAAGACATTATTGAAACCGATTTGAATGACCTGAAGGCAAAATTATTGCAAAATCCACAAATGCTTAAAGCTATGCCGGGCAATGTGGAGCCGGAGGTTATCAATACGGTTTTAATTCCTAAAATTATCCGAGAAATTTATCCCGATTTAAGTGAGGATGATGTAGAAGCAGTTAGGCAACATGTAGTGGTTGATTCGGTAATAAAAAACAGCACTATTGAAGAACAAGGCGACAAGAAGTTTATAAGAATGGCGGGCAGTTTTGTAAACATTGATGACATCCACATTGACCTCATTGATAGAATAAATCCGTTTCAAAAAGCATTTGAAATTTTATCAAAATCGGTTACAACTCAAGTATTAAAATTGATTGACGAGCATATTCAATCAACCAAAATTGAAATGACCGAAGAAGAAGCAATTTTGTTATGGCCAAAAATAAAAGAGTGGGTAAAAAACAACCATGGAGAGCAACCAAACATTCAAGCTTTTGACCACAAGGAAAAGAGAATGGCGGAAGCATTAGTGTTTTTAAGAGAGTTAAAAAGAAAAAAAGCACTTACAAATGGCTAAAAAGAAACTGACGATAGACGACATTTTTAATGAAGACGATTTTGGATTATTAGATTCAAAAGCCAATACTTCAATTGTAAAATCAGATGATGACCGGCTTATTGATTCGTTTGAAGAGATAAACGCTTTCTTCGATAAAAACAAAAGAGAACCTAATAAATCAAGTATGTCTGAATACGGTTTGATGGCAAAATTGAAAAATTTTAGAGAAAATGAAGCTCAAAAGAAAATCCTAAAACCTTATGACAGGCACAACCTTTTGGGTTATGTAGAAATGGAAAAACAAACCATTGATGAGATTTTAAATGATAATGATTTGGGTTTATTAGATGCCGATAAAGATCTAGATATTTTCAGATTTAAGCATACGCCAAGACCAGAGGAAAGAGCCGAAGCGGATTTTGTTGCACAACGAAAACCTTTAAAAGAAAAAGAGTTTTCGAAATATGAAGTGATGTTTCAAAAAGTCCATAAAGAAATTAAAGAAGGGAAAAGAAAAATTTTGCCTTTCCATGATGTAGAAAAACATTTATTGGAAGGTCAATTTTATATTGCAGACGGCATTTTACTTTATTTAGAATCCGTAAATTTTAAAAGAGATAATGAAAATTTGAAGCAAAGCACAAAGAGGAGAAAAGACGGAAGAACAAGAATCGTTTTTGAAAATGAAACGTATAGTAATATGCTATATCGTTCTTTGGGTAAAATAATCTATGATAATGGTAAAATGATTTCAAATACCAATGAAAACATCGAACAAGATTTGTTTGTGAATTCTGGTCTTGTTGAAGAAGATGATGAACCAACTGGTTGGATTTACGTATTGAAATCAAAATCAACTAACGCTCAAATTGCTAATATTAAAGACTTATACAAAGTTGGTTTTGCAAGTAGCTCTGTAGATGAAAGAATAAAAAATGCTCGACACGAAGCAACCTATCTGTTTGCAGACGTTCAAAAAGTTGCTACTTATAAAGTATATAATAGAAATGCCGACAAACTAGAAAGTCTTTTACATCGTTTTTTTGCCAATGCCTGTTTAGACATTGACTTGTTTAATGAAAAAGGACAAAGACTAAATCCAAGAGAATGGTTTGTAGTGCCTTTTGAAGTAATTGAGGAAACAATTCAACTGATTTTAAATGAAAACATTGTAAATTATAAATATGATACTGAGACTAAAAAAATCAAGTTAGCATAAAAGGATTTAATTGACAAGAGTTATCACTAGTATATTGAATATCAAGCTTCATCTAGGATGTGGAGCATAAAATCAACTTTTTTAGAACAAGACAAATCTCTTATTTTGCGAAAACATCAGTAGTAAGAAAACATCCATTTAAACAGTAAACCTAAGCCAACTGCATTACGGACGTTCTTTTTTATAAATGTCATTCAAAATAAAATTTATTCTCTGGTCTAGATCGCCTTTGGGTACTTCAATCAGCTGATAACCATAATGTTCGTAGGTTTCTTTCAGGTGATTGTAAATTAATTTAGCTTGTTCGTAATTTTCATAACGCTCGGCATCACTCACATATATTTCTTTCCAAGGTGGCAAAATAAATATTTTAGTGTAAATATGTTCTTTACAACAACTGTCAAAATGAGCAGGATAGCTATCGCCAATATAATGCATGTAAGCCAAAACATCGGGAATACCACGATCGAGAAAAACTACAGGATGAGGCTCTTGGCTTGCGTTTTGATACTGTTTTTTTCGACCTTCCAATAAAAGTTCACTGAAAAGCAATGGATTTTCAAGAAATAATTGTTCGATTCCTTGCTTCTTGGCTTCCATAGTAACTTCTCTCGAAACTTCAGGATAACAGCAATACCCTCGTGCGGTTAAGCCCTCAATTATAGTAGTTTTTCCAGTTCCTGGACCACCAATAAGTACAACTATCTCTTTATCCATTTTTTAAAAATGAGTTGCAAAAATACTCAAACTAAGTGGTATAATGAAAGTATTTTTTGAGCAGCATATAGTCTTTTTTTACGTGCAATTTAATTTTTTGACGAAAAATAGACTTCAATTTATTTCGGTATTGGCTCAAAAGGCTTACGAAAAAAGTTTACAGTATCTTTCTTTTGCATTATCTTTGCTATTTATTTTAAATTTTAACATGGATAAAAAAACCGAAGAATTTTACATCCGATTAAGGGAAGAATTGAACACTACATCCGTCTGGCCAACCGATTATCTATATAAATTCATTGTGACTTCTGATTTACAAAAGATTTTAGAAATCGAAAATGCTTTTAATAATATGGGGGCGGTTATCAAAACAGCTCAATCTAAAACCGGTAAATATACAAGCGTTTCGGTTAACGTGCACATGACCAGTCCAGACCACGTGATTGAAAAATACATTGAGGTTTCAGGCATTGACGGAATAATTTCATTATAATGACAAAAGAACAAAAATACAGTAAAGAAGTGGCCAATGAGGTGGTATTTAATTTAGAATACAACTCAGAGCGGCCTCATTTAATTATTCCGGAATACGGCAGGCATTTACAAAAATTAATTGACCAAGCAGTAGCAGTAGAAAACCGTGAGGAGCGAAATAAATTAGCCAAGTACATCATTCAAGTCATGGGAAATTTAAACCCACACTTGCGAGACGTACCTGATTTTCAGCACAAGTTGTGGGATCAGCTGTTTATCATGTCGGATTTTAAATTAGAAGTTGATTCTCCGTATCCGATTCTTTCGCGTGAAGTATTGCAACTGAAACCCGATAAATTAGAATATCCCCAAAATTTTCCGAAATACCGTTTTTATGGCAATAATATCAAGTATATGATTGATGTAGCCAATAAGTGGGAGGAAGGCGAGTTGAAAAGTGCTTTGGTAAAAGTGATTGCCAATCACATGAAAAAATCGTATTTGAGTTGGAACAAAGACACGGTAAAAGACGATGTGATTTTTGAGCATTTGTTCGAACTTTCTGATGGAAAAATCAACATGTTAGACAGTACAGAAGAATTAATCAATACAAATGATTTATTGCGAACTAACCAGCGAAGTTCCAATAAAATTTCGACCACTTCCATGTTGAAGCCAAAAATCATGAAAAAAGGTAAGTTGAATAATCCGTTACATAAAAATCAAAATAGAAAATCTTAAAAACGTCGTGTGCTAAAAGCGCGGTTTGTTAATTTTTAGCCTACAACATTCAAAACCCAAAAGATTTGAAATACAATATAAAACCGAAATACAACATCCAACGAATAACTAAAACAAAATGGGAGTTTTTAAAATAGAAGGCGGCATTCGTCTTAAAGGAGAAGTGGTGCCACAAGGAGCTAAAAACGAGGCATTACAAATTTTATGTGCTGTACTTTTAACACCAGAACCTGTAACCATAAATAATATTCCTGATATCATTGATGTCAATAAACTCATTACATTATTAGCGAATTTAGGCGTAAAAATTCAGCGAAACGAAAAAGGGTCGATTACTTTTCAATCGGATGAAGTAAACGTGAACTACTTAGAAACTGAGGCTTTCAAAAAAGAAGGCGGTTCGTTACGAGGTTCGATTATGATTGTGGGTCCACTTTTGGCGCGATTTGGAAAAGGATATATCCCAAAACCAGGTGGAGATAAAATTGGTAGAAGACGATTAGATACCCATTTTGAAGGGTTTATCAATTTGGGAGCCAAATTTAGATACAACCGTGAAGATCACTTTTATGGTGTAGAGCAAACTGCCGAAGGACTCAAAGGAACGTATATGCTCCTTGATGAAGCATCGGTTACCGGTACAGCCAATATTGTGATGACGGCCGTATTAGCCAAAGGAATTACCACTATTTACAATGCGGCTTGCGAACCTTATTTGCAACAATTGTGTAAAATGCTCAATTCCATGGGGGCCAAAATTACGGGTGTTGGTTCGAATTTATTGACTATTGAAGGCGTTACGGAGTTAAAAGGATGTACTCACACCATTCTACCCGATATGATTGAAATTGGTTCTTGGATTGGTCTAGCTGCCATGACCAGAAGTGAAATTACCATCAAAAACGTGAGTTGGGAAAATTTAGGGGTCATTCCTTCTACTTTTAGAAAACTCGGAATCACTTTAGAAAAAAGAGGAGACGACATCTATATTCCTGAACACAAAGACGGATATCAGATTAAAACAGACATAGACGGCTCGATATTGACCGTTGCCGATGCACCTTGGCCAGGATTTACACCTGATTTGTTGAGTATCGTGTTAGTTACAGCCACTCAGGCAAAGGGCGATTTACTTATTCATCAAAAAATGTTTGAAAGCCGTTTGTTTTTCGTAGATAAACTCATTGATATGGGGGCGAAAATCATGCTGTGCGATCCGCATCGTGCTGTGGTTATGGGACATAATTTTGAATCGCAATTAAAAGCCACAACGATGTCTTCGCCCGATATTAGAGCTGGAATTTCGCTATTGATTGCCGCACTTTCAGCCAAAGGAACGAGCACCATTCAAAACATCGAACAAATCGACCGCGGTTACGAACGCATCGACGAACGATTGAGAGCGTTGGGTGCTAAGATTGTGCGGGAAGTTTAAAGTTGCCATTTATCTAGATGAAAATAGCAAAAGTATTAGCAATTACTTTTTTAGGTCTATTGATAGCGATATTCTTTGCAGGTGCTGGACACGGTACCTATATTCCTGCTAAAGTAATTTTTCCTTTCACAATGTTACTGGTTAATTTATCCAACGAAATAAATTTGCTTGGTATTATTCTGGCTGTAATTCAAATCCCTATCTATAGCCGAATTTTAATGAATAAACCAGAATTGAAATATCTTTTGATTGGAATACATTTATTTGCAGTTGTTTTATGTTTTTATTTTAGTAATGACTCATTTTGAATATAGGTAAACTTGCGAAACAAAAGACCGAATATATAAGTATTGCAATTAGTAGTGCGTTACTTTTTGCGCTTCTTATTTTATTGTTCGTGATCGAAATATTTATTTTTTGGGGACTTTATGGCGAAGGTGCAACTGCAAGTAGAATCTCAGAACATTGGTATGTTGAACTAATTTTGGATTATTGTCCAATGGTGTTAATCGGCAGTTATTTATTGTTTAAAATGCATGTAAACTATAAGAACCAGAAATATGTTAAATCTAAAACGAACATAATTACATTTGTGATTTTGATTCTTTTATTCTTAATCCGAAATGAGATTCAAAGACTAATATTCTAAAAATAAACTAGTAGTTACAACTATTGAAACGGTTTTGGACAATTGGTTAAAGGGGTAAATTGTTTTGATGATCTGACAATTCCGAATAAAGGGCTTAATTTAATCACGAATCCGCTGTAGTACCAGAACGCTAATTTCACTTAGACAAAAAAAACTAAGTACAAGTCTATGTCTTCGGAGAATCGTTCTATTACGTTCCATGCCTTGCTTAATGAAGTGCCGCCTTTGAATACCAACTTCTTGGCAATTTCCATTTCAAAAATAACCGTCAAGGCTTGTACTACCCACCAATCTTTTTCTACGGCAAATGGAGCCATTCCTGTTTTTTCGGCTATTTGAATGTAAGCGTTTCTTTTTGTACTATCAGGAATTGCAAACCACTTATCCATTTTTGATTGTATTTAAAGCTTGACGCATTATTACTCTAATCCACTCTGGTGCTAAACGAATGTCGTGTTCTAGTCGGTAAGGTTCTTCTTTAGCTAATTGTTTTAATATTATATTTATTTCCGATTCGGTTACTTTGTCTTTTCCTATTTCTTTTAAAGCTTGAATTACTAAGCTGCTAATTTTTCCGATTGCTGCTAAATTTTTAGGAGTCGCTTTTTTGAACACTATTTTTCTTCTGCCTAAATCTATTTTTCTTGCAGAACCATCTGTTAGATACACCACATTCATTGGCACTTGAGTTGATAATCCTAAAGCATTTAATGCCAACACCCCCGTTGGAACAATTCGAGCTTTGTCTCTTTTTGCAATTGCTTTGGCAATAGCTTCTGTGCTTGGTTTTACAGGTCCTAAAATAGGGTCTATTTCCAATCGGGAATAAATGCCACGTGCTACTCTAGAAATCTCGTTTGTTCCTACCATTCTTTCCAATGCTTTTGCTACGGCTTTTGCGGTACCAAAAGCGATGAAATCTTCGATAAAAAATAGCGAGCCCCCTTTGGCTTTTTTTATTTTAGCAATTATTTTATCATCAATACTTTGCATTTGATTTTGTGTATTATTTTGTCGCAAATATAGTATATTTTTGCGACAAAATAATAATTGAGGTATGGTAAATTTAGTGATGCTTTTATTTTAAAAGCCATTCTTTATTTGGTTTCATACATTACTTGCGTTACCTTTTACATTTAGTTCATAATCTTGGATTTATCTTTTAAAGTCCTATGAACGTACTGTTCTAGAAAAAAAAGTATGAACTCATTACGTTATTCTACGCGTGAGGGACTGACGTGGAGCTCTTTTTTGGGCATGTCCTGAAAGGCAAGCCCAAAAAAAGCGGGAACAAAAGGCCCGACCCCGATTTTTTCATCGGGGGCACGCCCAAATAAAATAATTGTACTTCTGGTTGGTAATTAGTTGTTACTAATCCACAAAATTCAAAATTTGCAATCCGAAAATCACGCCATCGCCTATAAATCCGTTTTGGTACGAACGTATATAGTCGACTCGAAACATTTTAAATTTTCCAAAACCCAAGCGGTCAAGACCAATACTAAATTCCTGATACGGCTTTCTCTCGGGAACGGATAAATTATGAAATCCGAGAATCAAGGTGCTGTTTAACTTATTGAGAAGCGGAATTTTATTCATGATATAACCTTCAAAATTGTGTTCGGCATGCATTTCAAAATAGCGGTCGTTGGTACTATTGGTGTAATACGGCATGAGATTAAAATTGTTTAAGTACCGCGAACTGGTGCCTACACGGGTTTGGTTTCCGTTAAAATGCTGATAATCAATAAATGATATATTCTCGGCGTTAAAGAATCTTCCGCCTTTGATGTTGGTGGCAAAGCTTCCTTTGTTGCCCAAGGTTTTATCGTAATAAATGCGACCTGCAACTTGTTCATATTCGTACTCAGATGCCGATGCAGCAAATGCTTTTTCAAAATTCAGAAATAAAGTGGGGTATTTATTGTTTCTGAGATTGAGCTTGGCGTCTGGTCTGGAAATGTATTTTTGTCCAAAATTAATGCGTGTGCCAATAGTGGCTTTGGTTAAATGATGTGTTTCGAATGCGGCTGTTGAAAAGTCGTTGGGAAGTAGCGGATTGTTGGAGGTATAAGCATCACTGTTTTTGATGATGGTAAAATCGGTGTTGTTGAACAGGTTTTTTCGTTGTTCATATCCCAAACTTCCCGAGAGGTAAATGCCATTAGCAATGTCTTGACCGTATGCAACATTGGCAAATTCTTTGTTATACAATTTCATGAAGTTGTTTTTGAAAAACAAGGTACTTACTGAGTTGATGAGGTTTGATATAGGATTGTTTTCGTTAAACTGACTCACAGTGCTACCGCCTGAAATACTAATTGTTGCATAATTTTGGGTATTGAATCGGTGGAGGTAACTGCCTACCATTCGAAGCCTGTCTTCGGCAAATCCGTAGTTGAAAGCGGTGCGAATTCGGGTGTACTTTCCGGTTTCTTCGTTAAATTTTACAAACGAAAATCCGCTGTCTAAAGTATAACCTTGGACGGTATTGAAATTGATGGAGGTAGGTTTCAAAATGCCGTCGTAGAACAAAGTCCAGTTTTTCTTCGAATTTTTGAAGCTGTAACCGGTGAGAATATCAAAAATCTTGAATTTATTGGTTTTAGCATCAATGGAATCCAAGTATTTATCGGACTTTCGCAAAACTTGTAAACTGTCTTTTTTAATGTAGTCTTTAGATTCTTCAACAGTTAACGGAACCGGGCGAAAAGTATTCCAAAAGAGCGTGTCTTTTTTGTTGGCATTTTCTTCAAAACTGAGAATTTCTCTAGTAAATGTTTTTTTCGAAAATTGGTCTGGAAATTCATAATTGGTAAACACATGGGTAAATTTCCCGAGGAATGAAATACCAAAAGCGCCCGCATTAAATTCTAAAGTTTGACTGTTTTTAGACCAAATATGGGTTTTAGTGTTGTAGCTGAAATTTTGTTTTAAGTGCATCGTATTCATAAACTCTTGTTTGGCACGATAGCCTTTGATTTCAACATCCACGCCATAAATGGCCCAACTGTCTTCTACAATATAAATGTAGCCTTCAAATACAGGCTCGGCATCACGTTTCGGAACCAACTTTATTTTGTTAATCATCTGATTGTGTTCGTCTTGGAAAGTGCCTTCCAAAACATACTTGTAGTAGTTAAAAGCGTTGTCGGCAATGGGCGAAATCATTTTGGCACCGAGTGAAACCGTATTTTCATAAAAATCAAATGTACTTCCACGAGCCGAATTGTAACTGTATCCGTTATCATTTCCACTGATTTTAGAGGCGATTATTTTTTCTTTAAAATTATCTGGCTTTTCATACATAATTTTTGAAATCGTCTCTGATAAATAAATAATTCCAGTTCCGGTAGAATCTAATGAGCCATCCATATCGCCAATTTCTTGACCCAAAATCTTTTTTGGTGCGTTTTTTAATTTGAAAATTCCGCGCGAATAAAAGTCGGCTTTGTAGCGAGCCATCTGTTCTGAATTTCCTTTTCGTGCTGCAATAGCTTTTCGGATTACACTGTTGGCGGGGTTTTCTTTTACGTTAATGACCACTTCGGCTAGATCGATATTTTCTTCGGCAAGTTGCACATTCAATACAAAAGGAAATTGTGTAACCGTAACCGATTTTTTTACGGTTTTGAATCCTAGGTATTGAAAAACAAGTACATAACTACCCGTTTTATTGATATTGAGTTCGTAACTTCCGTTTTCGTTAGATGAGGTACCGTTGTATGTGTTTTCAACAAAAACCGAAACAGCAGGAAGTGTGGTTCCTTTTTGGTCGGTGATGGTTCCTTTGATTTGTGCCGTGAGAAGCGTAGAGAAAAACAACAGTATAACCGTGGTAATTTTTTTCATGAAAAGAGGTATTTTGGTTGACTGAGTAGACGCTCAGTATTCTTAAAAGTTACAAGTATTTTTAAATCAAAGCATGCAAAGCAAGCTCATAACTTTTCAGCCCAAAGCCTATAATGATTCCTTTAGCATTTGGAGCGGTAAACGATTGATGCCGAAATTCTTCGCGAGCGAATGTGTTGGAAATATGTACTTCAATAACCGGAGTAGTAATGGATTTTATCGCATCGGCAATGGCAATAGAAGTATGAGTATATGCCCCTGGATTGAGGATAATACCATCGTATGAAAAACCTATTTCATGCAACTTGTCAATCAATTCTCCTTCAATATTACTTTGAAAATAGTGGAGCTGAAGGTTCGGGTTTTTCTCTTGAAGTGAAGCAAAGAAGTCTTCAAATGTTAGGTTTCCGTAGATATTGGTTTCTCGTTTTCCGAGTAAGTTGAGATTTGGACCGTTGATGATGATGATATCCATAGCATGGTATTAGGAAATAATTCGAAAATGGGTTGGCTTGGGTTGCAAACTACTTTTAGCAGCTGTAACGTTTGGTTTTTAAAACCGTAATCCAACCGAAAGTTGAATGGTTCTGTTCGTGATGCTAGCCTCTTTACTGGCTTCAGATAATCCGGCAACGTAGCGTGCTTGTACAAAAAAAGTGCGACTGATGTTATAGCCTAGTCCACCTGCTGCTGCAAAATCAAATGATTCAGTCTCAAATTGGTCTTGTACATTTTCAGACAGTAAAAATGAAAATTGCGGTCCTACTTCGAGGCTTAATTTTTTTGAAGTCAAATAAAATTTGGCTAAAACAGGCATCGAAACATAGTCTAGTTTTAGGTCTTCAGAATCAATTTTTGTTCCTTGAGAAGAATAAAGCAGTTCGGGCTGTATCGAAAAATTTTCGAGCAGGTTAAATTCAACGAGTACGCCGGCATGATAACTGATGAGGTTGTCTGAGCTAAAATCTTCACCTTCAAGTGTGGCAAAATTCCCTCCTCCTTTTATTCCGAATTTTATTTCTTGAGCGGTAAGCAGCTGAGCCGAAAACAGAAGTCCAAAAATTAAAAACAATTTTTTCATTGTGCTATAGGTTTACATTTTGATACCAAAGATATTAAATATTTTGTGCGAGCGTTACAGACTTGTTTTTTCTTTTGTTATAAGTACATAGAAACCGCCTATTTTATTGTTAATAACTTTGTTGAAAACATAAATATGTAGGATTTATAACACTACACAAAACTTCTAAATTTGATTCACAAAATCAAAAATAATAAACAATTATGAAAAAATTAATTTTATCGGTAGCGGCAGTGTTCGCTTTTGGATTTGCAAGTGCACAAGAAGTTAAGTTCGGTGCTAAGGCTGGTGTCAACTATTCTAATTTTTCTGGAGACGTTGAAGGTGCCGATGCCAAAATTGGGTTTCAAGTAGGAGGTTTTGCAGAAATTGGACTTTCTGAAAAATTCTTTTTACAACCTGAATTAATGTACACTTCTTTAGGTGCTAAAACAGATTTCATGGGTGTAGAGGTAACTCAAACTGCTGATTACATTGTTCTACCAGTGATGGCTAAGTACTATGTGGCGGATGCTTTTAGTTTAGAAGCGGGACCGCAAATCGGGTTTTTGATGTCATCAAAACTCAAAGCAGAAGGAGAATCTGTTGATGTGAAAGATCAGTTAAATTCTACCGATTTCGGATTTAATATTGGAGCAGGTTACGATTTTACTGAGAAGATTTCTGCAGGTTTAAGATATACACTTGGTATCTCAAATATTGCAAAAGACAGTGGAGATGAGAGCGTTCAAAATGCTAACTTTGCTTTAGCCTTGTCTTACAAGTTTTAATAAATTTCTGTTTTTTTTTTGAAAAAGCCATTCCTTTAGGAGTGGTTTTTTTTATTCTAGCTAATACCGTATTTTTACCTCATGAACTGGAATTCCTACATCAAAAACTATCAGTCGTATTTAAAAATCGAACGGGGTTTATCGCAAAACACAATTGATAGTTACTGTTTTGATATCGAACGATTACTGCTTTTTTTGGATAAAAATGGCATCGATGTTTCGCCTATTGTTATTCAAGAAGAAACCTTACAGCAGTTTATTTATGAAGTTTCAAAAGAGTTAAACGGACGTTCTCAAGCACGCATTATTTCAGGGTTGAAAAGTTTTTTTTCGTACTTGATTTTCGAAGATTTACGTGCAGACAATCCGTTAGAATTAATTGAGTCGCCAAAATTGGGTCGGAAATTACCGGATACATTATCTGTAAAAGAAATCGATCAACTCATTGGGGCCATCGACTTATCTTCTAACGAAGGCGAACGCAATCGGGCTATTTTAGAAACACTTTACGGATGCGGTCTTCGCGTTTCGGAATTGGTAGAACTCAAAATTTCGGATTTGTTTTTTGAAGAAGGTTTTATAAAAGTCACCGGCAAAGGAAACAAACAACGTTTTGTGCCTATTGCCGAAATTACTATCAAGTATATTTCTTTTTACAAAGACCATGTTCGTTGTCATCAAGCCGTTCACAAAGCAGATTCCGATGTTTTATTCTTAAATAGAAGGGGAAAAAAACTTACGCGAGCGATGATTTTTACCATTATCAAAAGGTTGGCTGATGAAATTAATTTAAAGAAGACCATTAGCCCGCATACGTTTCGGCATTCTTTTGCGACACATCTGCTCGAAAACGGAGCTGATTTACGTTCCATCCAAATGATGTTGGGACACGAATCCATTACAACTACTGAAATCTATGTTCATTTGGACCGCCGCCATCTTACGAAAGTGATTAATGATTTTCATCCGAGGAAGAATTTTTAAAGCAAGAACCTGTTGAAATTTCAACACGTCTTTACTCCACTATAATTATAAATTTGAGTTGTAACTTAGAACTTAGAACTTTTTCCAAAGTTAATTAATTTTCACACCTTCATATATTTGTTGTAGTTGCATTTCAATATTTACGGTTTCAATAGTAAAACTTTGTTCCATCGTTTTGTATTCGGTTAATTGCCAACTATTGTCGGAATTGCGAATAAATTTTTCAAACATCACACGTTCCGAATCGATTAAAATGTATTCTTGTAACGAATCGATTTCTCGATACAAAGTAAATTTTTCTCCTTTATCATAATTTCGGGTCGAGGAAGATAGGATTTCGATAATTACTGACGGATTGGTAATTGTATCAAAATTGTCGTCCGTAGTTTCAATTTCGCCACATATAATGCTGATGTCTGGATAAGTATATAGCGTATTTTTTGGAATGTGAATTCTTAAGTCACTCCCAAATGGTTGACATTTTTTGCCTTTCAATTTGGGACCAATAGCTAAAGCGCAATTCATGGCAATTTTGTTATGAACGATAGAAGCACCGCTCATGGCGAATATCTCTCCTCGGTAATACTCATGTTTTTCTAAAGCCAAACGCTCGGCGTCTAAATACTCTCTTTCGCTAACGAATTGTACTTCAGGAAGTTTCATATTTACGAAGTTTAGAACAAAGGTAATTTAAAATAGTAAATTACAATAGAGAAATTCCAAATTCATCCGAATCCCCTCCTTTTTGAAAGCCCCTCCTTTGGAGGGGTTGGGGAGGCTTTACTTCGCGATATTCACCGCTCGAGTTTCTCGTATCACAGTAACTTTCACTTGTCCAGGATAGGTCATTTCGGTTTGAATTTTTTGAGAAATATCAAAAGATAAAGTAGCTGCATTGTCGTCGCTTACTTTTTCGCTTTCTACAATAACACGAAGTTCACGACCGGCTTGAATGGCATACGCATTTTTGACACCGTGGAATCCAAAGGCAATTTCTTCTAAATCTTTCAAACGTTGGATGTACGAATCCAATACTTGACGTCTTGCTCCAGGACGTGCTCCAGAAATAGCATCACAAACTTGAACAATTGGAGACAATAACGATTTCATTTCAATTTCATCATGGTGAGCTCCAATCGCGTTGCAAACTTCTTCTTTCTCGCCATATTTTTCAGCCCATTGCATTCCTAACAAAGCGTGAGGTAAATCGCTTTCGGTATCAGGCACTTTACCAATATCGTGCAATAATCCAGCTCTTTTGGCTAGTTTTACATTCAAGCCCAATTCGGCAGCCATAATACCACACAATTTAGAAACTTCACGTGAGTGTTGCAATAAATTTTGACCATAAGACGAACGGTATTTCATTCTACCTACGACTTTTATCAGCTCAGGATGTAAACCGTGAATGCCTAAATCGATTACCGTACGTTTTCCAACTTCGATAATTTCATCGTCAATTTGTTTGGTGGTTTTAGCTACAACTTCTTCAATTCTCGCAGGGTGAATTCGGCCGTCGGTTACTAATTTATGTAACGCCAATCGGGCAATTTCTCGTCTTACAGGATCAAAACAAGAGAGAATAATGGCTTCTGGCGTATCATCTACTATAATTTCAACGCCTGTTGCAGCTTCGATGGCACGGATATTTCTACCCTCTCGACCAATAATTCTACCTTTTACATCATCCGATTCGATATTGAATACAGATACGCAGTTTTCTACAGCTTCTTCAGTACCAACACGTTGTATTGTATTGATAATGATTTTTTTAGCTTCTTGTTGTGCTGTTAATTTTGCCTCCTCAAGCGTATCCTGTAAGTAAGACATTGCACTGCTTTTTGCTTCCGCTTTTAGTCCGTCAATGAGCTGATTTTTAGCTTCTTCGGCAGACAATCCCGAAATGACTTCTAGTTGCTCCAATTGGCTTTTATGCATTCGCTCTACTTCTTGGTGTTTACGGTCTAAAATGGCAATTTTAGCTTCGTATTCTTTGGTTTTTGCTTCAAATTCGTCTCCTGCTTTCTTAGCTCTTGTTAGTTCACTAGATACTTGAGATTCTTTATCGCGAATTCTCTTTTCTACTTCGGCTACTTTTTTATCACGACTTAAAATAACTTGTTCGTGTTCCGCTTTTAGTTCGATAAATTTCTCTTTGGCTTGTAAAATTTTGTCTTTCTTGATGTTTTCTGCTTCTAGATTGGCATCTTTTAGAATAGAGGCAGCTTCTTTTTTTGCATTTCTGACCAAGTTAGAAACATTACTTTTTTCTAGAAGTTTTGCTATGATAAAGCCACCTGCAATTCCGATGATTGCCGCTACGATTATAATTAGTGTTGTACTCATTTTTTGTTTTTGTTTGGATGTATAAAAAAAGCCTACATTAGGGAAATGTATAAACTCGAATAGACAAGTTTTGAGCTAACTCATTGTTCAAGCTTTCCACGCGGGGCGGACGTGCTATAGTAATGATGATTCGCTCATTTTAATTTGTTAGTGTTGAGTTTACCAAATAATAACTAATGTAGGCAGTATTTTAGTCTATGTTAAGAACGTATTTTATTTTTCGAGAAAGTGGTCTAATAAATGGTTAAGCTTCGTTAATCGTTCTTGTGTTTGACTTAGGTCTTGCACTTTGTCAATTTGTTTTTGTTCTAACTGTGCCGCAAATTGAAGCGCACACATGGCCAGAACATCTTGTTTGTCTCTAACGGCATAGTTTTCTTCGAATTGCTTTATCATGACATCAATTTTTTTTGAGGCACTTCGCAGTCCTTCTTCTTGAGCAAACTCAACGTTTAAAGGATACACTCGGTCTGCAATTGATATTTTGATTTTAAGCTTTTCGTCCATTGTATTTAATCTGATAATTGTTTAACACAATAATCGATATCCCGTATTAACGCATTTATTTTTAGCTTTGTATCTCTTTTGTTTTCTTCACTGCCAAGTAATGAATTCGCAATTTTCAATGCATCATAATGACTTTGCAAGGATTTTATTTCTGTGCTTTGTTGTTGTATGATTGCTGAGGCTTTCTGTAATTCTAGCGTCAACTCTTGTTCTTTTGCTTCTAAAATTTCTATTTTACTAAAAAGTTTAAAAACTTTATCTTCAAGAGAATCAATCATTTTGACAATATCATCCATCGAATTGCTCTTCGTTACTTTAATTCACAAAGTTAGTATTCCTATTTTATTACACAATATTTTTTCGGTTTTTTTATAATATATCTGTATTTACTCGTTATCAACTTGTGTAAAAAGCGGTTATGAAAACAGTGTTTTTATGCCGAAACTTTAGTAAATTTCCATATTTTAGCCAAAAAAACAGGTAGTATGTTTTTCCGAATCATTTTATTTTTGGTATCGATTGCGGTACATGCTCAACAAGAGTATCCAATAGATTATTTCAAATCGCCTTTAGACATCAAATTGAGTCTTTCGGGTTCTTTTGGCGAACTTCGCTCAAATCATTTTCATACAGGCTTAGATTTCAAAACCAATCAAAAAGAAGGATTAAATGTGTATGCCGCTGCTGATGGATATGTTTCGCGGATTAAAATATCTCCTTTCGGATACGGAAAAGCCATTTACATCTCGCATCCCAATGGTTTTACAACGGTTTACGGTCATTTGCAAAAAGCTAATGGAGTTATACAAGACTACATCAAAAAGGCTCACTACACAGAAAAATCTTTTGAGATTGAACTTTTTTTAAAACCCACCGAATTAACGGTTAAGCAAGGTGATATCATCGCTTTTTCTGGAAATAGTGGCGGTTCCGGTGGACCTCATTTGCACTTTGAAATTAGAGATACGCAATCAGAGAAACCCATAAATCCCTTACTTTTTGGCTTTGATAAACTTATTGCAGACACGCGGTTACCTGTGGTAAACACATTATTTGCTTATCCGATTGGGCAGGATGCTGTGGTCAATAGATCAATGGAACCACTAGCTATAAATATGACCCGGGTGTCAGATAGTAGTTATGTTGCTGATAAAGTGTTGGTTAACGGTGCTGTAGGATTTGGTGTTAACGCCCATGATATGTTTGATTTTAATTACAATAAAAACGGACTATATAAGGTGCAGTCATTTCTTAACGGAAAAAATTCGTTTAGTTATCAATTTAATACTTTTGCATTTGATGAAGGTCGATATATCAATGCGCTTTTAGATTTTGCTAGGTTTAAAAAAACGGGTGTTCGTATCCAACGGCTTTTTATGAATAATCCGTATCCATTGAGTATTATAGCTTCTGAAAATAGCGGAATTATCAAGGTACAGCCCAACATTAGTACAACTTATCGAATTGAAGTGAGCGACTTTCATACCAACAAAGTCGTGATTAATATTCCTGTTCAATATTCGCCTTTAGCTTCAGAAACGCCTGCTAAAGTGGTCAAAACTCCTTATTTTTTAAAAGCCAATAACGATAATATGTACCGAAAAGATAACGCTACCGTCTTTGTGGAAGCGGGTACCTTCTACGAAGATTTTTATCTTGACTTTGACGTAAAAAATGATACTTTACGTTTGCACGACGGTACAGTTGCGGCTCATAAAAATTTTAAAGTCTCGCTTGAGTCCAACAAACTGAGTGAAGCACAAAAAAATAAAACTTTTATTGCAAGTCTGGATGGAAAAAGAAAATCGTATAACACAACAAAAGTAGTAGATAGCACGTTTACTACCTACACTCGAAATTTAGGGCTGTTTTTTTTGGCACAGGATACTATTGCGCCACAAATCAAACCGATAAATATAAAGGAAGGGAAATGGATGAGTAAACAGAAAAGTATTGATTTTGTGGTCACCGACGATTTTTCGGGGATTAAAACTTATAACGGATATTTGAACGGTAACTGGATTTTATTCGATTATGATGCTAAAAATGATTTACTTTCTTATGAATTTGACGGCCAATTTTTACAAGAAGGCAAAAATGATTTTAAACTAGAAGTTACTGATAATCTATTGAATTCATCTATCTTTGAAACGCACTTTTTTCGAAATACTAAATAAATAACGCTATCTTTTGAAAACAAAGCACTTACTATTTCTTTTATTTTTATGTTCGTCAGTACCTTTGATGTTTGCACAAACCGCTCGTATCAAAGGGGTTATTCTTGATGAAAACAAAATGCCTGTAGCTGATGTTACAATTTCATCCGGAAATAAGTCAACCACTTCTGATGCCACGGGTTTTTATATGCTTTCGGTTCCAGCTAAACAACCCGTAACGGTTATTTTCTCGCATGTAAGTTTGAAAAAAATTACCCTAAATCAGATTTTTGCACCCAATGAAGATTTTGAATTTAATCCGGTAATGAACAGTACTGCCGAACAAATGCAGGAAGTAACGGTGGTGAATAGCAAGCGAAATCGAATTGAAGGCATCACAAACATTGACCCTTCTACTATTAGAAGAATTCCTGGTGCCAATGCAGGAGTCGAAAATATTTTAAAAACATTAGCAGGCGTTAACAGTAATAACGAACTGAGTACACAATATTCGGTTCGAGGCGGAAATTATGACGAAAACTTGGTGTATGTCAATGAAATAGAAGTCTATCGCCCTTTTTTAATTCGTTCGGGTCAACAGGAAGGTTTGAGTTTCACCAATACGGACTTGGTAGAAAACGTTGATTTTTCGGCTGGAGGATTTCAAGCTAAATTTGGAGACCGACTTTCTTCAGTGTTGGATATTACCTATCGTATCCCAAAAAGATTTGGCATAGCAGCCGAAGCCAGTTTCCTTGGCGGAAGTCTAGCCGTAGATGCCGTGTCGAAAGACCAAAAGTGGACTGCCATTACAGGTGTTCGGTATAGAGATAATAGTTTGTTGGTTAACAGTCAAGAAACCCAAACCAATTTTAGACCCACATTTGCCGATGTGCAATCCTACATCACATTTACGCCGTCTACCAAATGGCGATTTAGTTTTTTAGGGAATATTTCGCAGAATAAATACAATTATCAACCGCTTACAAGACAAACTAACTTTGGAACCGTAGACGAACCCATTGCCTTGAGTATTTTTTATCAAGGACAAGAAAGAGATGAATACACCACTTATTTTGGCGCTTTCAAATCAGAATATACCGTCAATGAAGATTTTACTTTAAAATTTATTGGTTCAGCCTATCATACCATCGAACAAGAATATTTTGACATCCTTGCGCAATATTCGTTAGGTGAAGTGGAAGGTAATTTGGGTGCTGATAATTTTGGTGATGTAGTGTTTTCAGAAGGAGTGGGTTCGCAATTAAATCATGCCAGAAATGATTTAGATGCACTCATTTTTAATGCGGAAGTAAAAGGAATCAATAAGGTTAGCAATAATACCATTGAGTGGGGTTTTAAATATACTCGTGAGGATATTAGAGATCGAGTAGTGGAGTGGGAGGTTATCGATTCGGCTGGATTTTCGATTAATCCACCTAAGTTTTCGTTTCCGAATAATCAACCCGAACTGCCTTATACTGGACCTTTAGTGCCTTTTCAAAATGTTCGCGCTACTAATTTTGTTACCATCGACAGACTTTCAGGATATGCTCAATGGAGTAATAAAAGTAAACTAGGTACAGCAGATATTTGGTATAATGCCGGAATTAGAGGACATCAATGGACGGTTTCGGGTGCTGGTATTGCAAGTACTTCGCAGTTTGTATTCAGTCCGCGAGCTTCCATTGCCATTAAACCTGAGTGGCAAAGAGACATGGTTTTTAGAGTTTCGGCTGGCGTGTATCATCAGCCGCCTTTTTTCAGAGAACTCCGAAATCAGCTCGGAACAGTAATTCCTGAGGTCAAAGCCCAACAGTCCATGCACTTTGTGTTAAGTAACGATTATAGTTTTAAAATGTGGAACAGACCATTTAAGTTGGTGTCAGAATTGTATTACAAATCTTTAACAGACGTAAATCCGTATACGCTCGATAATGTTAGAATTCGATATGCTGCCAATAATAATGCCGAAGCCTATGCACAAGGACTCGATATTCGACTCAATGGCGAGTTTGTACCCGGCACAGAATCATGGCTGAGTTTTGGATACATGAAAACAGAAGAAAATATCGATAATAGAGGTTTTATAGCACGTCCTACAGACCAACGATTGAAGTTTGGAGCTTTGTTTCAAGATTATATGCCTAATATTCCAAGTGTAAAAGTGTATCTAAACATTGTGTACAATACAGGTCTTCCGGGAGGCTCTCCTTCTTATGCTGATGTGTATGCTTTTCAACGAAGATTACGCGATTACCGCCGTGCTGACGCTGGATTTTCTTATGTTTTGACCGAAAACAACAGCCAAAGACCTGAAAATCATTGGCTAAGAAAATTCCAAGATTTGTCTATTGGTTTCGAAATTTTCAATTTATTCAACAATCAAAATGCCATTACCAATACTTGGGTTCGAGATGTGTACACCAAAACCCAATACGGCGTTCCTAATTATTTAACAACGCGAGTTTTTAACATCAAGCTCACGGCCAAACTTTAGTAAATCGTCTTACGTTTTCAAGTTAGATTTGTTATCTTTGAATCAATTTCAGTTACTATGAAAAACAGTAAAATTATTTGGGTAGTACTTTTATCGGTTTTCTTTTTGAATTGCAAAGAAGAAAAGGAAATTCCGAAAGTTACCTATGAAAATACCACAAAGACCGAACTAAAAGAAATGCCCACAGATTCTGCCCAAATTGCGGTAGCAGATTTACCTATTTTAATGGAAGGCACCACATACCTCTTACATCCCATTGGTGATTACAGAGTATACGAAGGTCGGTCGAAATCTACGTACGGGACATCAAATTCAGCAAAAGTTAGTTTTTCGGTGTCGAATTATAACCGATTTGAATTAACGGGTTTTTTACAAAACTTAAAATTTCAACACGTCGATTCATCTGAAATTCGGCCGCTAACGGATAAAAAAATAGTGATTACAAATGTGAGTTATTTGAATACTATTTTCGAAAAATCTAAAAAACAATTATTGGTGTACACAGTAGTAGATCAAGATACTAATCGCGATAATAAAATGGACGGAGATGATATCAAAGCCTTATACATCAGTGCCATTTCTGGACAAAACTTTAAAAAAATAAGTAAGGAAATGGAGGAATTGATTGATTGGAATGTGGTGGAGACTAAAAACCGATTGTACTTTAGAACCATTGAAGATACCAACCATAACGGTCAATTTGACAAAAACGACCTGATAAATTATCACTTTGTAAATTTATCAAGTACAGATTTTGAAATAGAAAAGTATAATCCGCTTTAAAAAAAGTAGTTAAAAATAAAACTTATTACAGCGAGTACAACCGAAACGACTTTGATAATAACAGCAACCATACTTCTTTATTATTAATTGTTTAACCAAAAGTACAACTTTATTTAAGCTAATGCATTAAATTTATGTTAATTACTTAAAAAAAAGCTTTTAGCGTTTTAAATAAGAATATCACTTTCTAAATCTGATTTTTCTGTTACGAAGTTAAAACCCAGTCGCAGTAGTAAATCGGTTACCAATTTTTTATACCAATTTTCGGATTTGGGATGGATGTAAATTTTTTCGATTAATTCTTCGATGTCAATATCTACTTTCAAGCCATTATCAATCTGTAAATTTAGTGCCGTTACATCCGAAATAACTCTCACTTCTCGTTCATACTGAAAACTTTTTCGCTTAAATAGGAAAGGGAAAAAAGTATTTTCAAACGGAATGTACTCTTTTTTGTAGTCAATATAGTTTACCTCGCCAATGCATTGCTCGAATTCACCGTCGGCAGCCAGCGCTTTTTGTAACCTTCCAATAGTTGATTGAATAGCGAGACCTTCATTTTTTTGTGTGAAAATTTGCCACATAGCAAACGATTCATATTCGTTAATGTGCCAACTACTGATAACTACATTTTTACGATGCGTTTTATAAAAGTCTATAAAGTTTGGATTATCCTTGGCTAATTTTTTAATTTCTTCATACGTCGGCTCGCTAAAAGTGCCTTCATACTGGTCTTCAAACTTATCTGAACGCGACATGAACAATTTTTTGTACAACAATAAGTCTACAAATTTAGACAGGTCTAAATATTTCCAGATAATCGTATCGGGGTTGTCAGAAAGTTTGATGGAACTGTTTGGGACATACATTTTAAAAGGCTTTTTGAAATTTCATCTAATATTACCCGGCATAAAAAGCTATTAAAATCCAAATTACAATAAACTTTCCTATGCTCAAAAGCACCACCTCTTCACCAAAAATAGCGATTGCTCCAAAAATCAAAGCCACAGAAATGACCATAAATAACATTCCAAAGTAGGCTCTCTTCATAGTGATGTAGTTTTAATCAAAAGATTGCATGTTGACCAAATTGCTATACGTTCCGTTTAAAGCCATCAGTTGTTCATGCGAGCCCTGTTCGGCAATTCGACCGTTTTTCATCACCACAATCACGTCGGCTTTTTGAATGGTAGATAATCGGTGTGCAATAACGATAGAAGTGCGGTTTTGCATCATGTTTTCTAAGGCAACTTGTACTAATTTTTCGCTTTCGGTATCCAAAGCTGAGGTAGCTTCATCTAAAATCATAATCGGAGGATTTTTCAAAACCGCCCGTGCAATAGATAAACGTTGTTTTTGACCGCCCGATAATTTGTTTCCGCTGTCGCCAATATTGGTATAAATTCCTTTTGGCAATTTCTCAACAAATTCAAACGCATTGGCAATTTTTAAAGCTGCAATAATTTCTTCGTCAGAAGCATCTTGTTTTCCTAAAGCGATATTTGCCTTAATCGTATCGTTAAATAAAATACTGTCTTGCGTTACCAAACCCATCATCCCTCGTAGCGATTTCAAATTCAGGTCTTTAATATTGGTATTGTCAATGGTAATTTCGCCATCATGTACATCGTAAAAGCGGGTAAGTAAATTCGCAATCGTACTCTTACCACTTCCTGATTGGCCTACTAAAGCTACGGTTTGTCCTTTATTTACATCAAGCGAAAAGTTTTTCAATACAAGTTCGTTTTCGTATTTGAAATTGATGTTTTTTAACGAAACCAAGTTGTTAAATTCGGTTTTTACAACAGCATTTTCTTTACTTTGGATGGGATTTTCTTCGTGTAAAATTTCCAGAATTCTATCCGCGGCTGCATTTCCTCTTTTTACGGCATAGGATGCTTTTGAAATTGCTTTAGCAGGCGTTAAAATGTTGTAAGCCAATCCCATATAAGTAATAAAAGCGCCGCCATTTAAAGATTGTTCAACTAAAACCATATTGCCTCCATACCATAATAAAACGGCGATGACAAAAATTCCCATAAATTCACTTACCGGCGAAGCTAGATTTTGTCGGTTTCCTATCGCATTAGCCAACTGATTGAATCGTTCTGTAGAATTTTTAAAAATAGTAACGAAGTAATTTTCAGAATTATAGCTTTTTACCACTTTTAATCCGCCTAATGTTTCTTCTATAGTAGATAGAAATATGCCTTGTTCTTCTTGTGCCTTAGTCGATTTTTTTTTCAGTTGTTTACCAATGAGCGAAATAATAAATCCAGAAATAGGAATAAAAATAAACACAAATACCGTAAGTTTAACACTAATCAAAAACATCGCAGTAATGGTAAAAATAATGGTAAGCGGTTCTTTTACAATGATTTCCAAAACGGATAGCATCGAGTTTTGCACTTCATTTACATCATTGGAAATTCGTGCAATGGTGTCGCCTTTACGTTTTTCAGAAAAAAAAGCAATGGGCAGTTCGAGTGTTTTTTTATAAAGTGCATTTCGGATGTCTTTTACTATACCGTTTCGTAAAAAAGTAATAAAAAACATGGCCATGTAATCAAACAAATTTTTCAGTAAAAAGACCGTAATAATTCCGAATACTAGAATGCCTAATGTATAACCGATTCCATTTTCATCCGTAAACCGCGTTAGATGAAAGCTCAAATAGTCTTCTAAATAAGCTTTTAACTTGGTAAATCCTTGATAAACAGGTACTACGTAATTTTTTTTATCTTTCTCAAAAAGTACATTGATCATTGGCATCAAAGCAATGAACGAAAGTGTACTAAAAAGAGCGTACAGGATATTAAAAAAAATGTTTAAAAAGGCATATTTTTTATACGGCTTTACAAAAGGAAGAATTTGTTTTATGCTACTCATTATGTTTTGTGTTGTTTTCCGCTATTGCAATAGCTTTGGCTAATTTTTCTAGCAATAATTTTTTATTGGGTAGTTGGGTAAGGTATTCTGCACTTTGATATTAGGATTATTTTCAAGCATCAGATATTTTATTTGTTCAGGCGACTTTTCGCTACAAAGTATCAAGCCAATAGGCTGATTTTCGCCATCTTTTTGTTCATTGTTCTCAAGCCATTTGAGGTAAAGTTCCATTTGGCTCTTATATCCTGCTTTAAATTTCCCAATTTTTAAATCAATAGCAACCAAACTTTTTAGTGCTCTGTGATAAAACAGCAAATCGATGTAATGATCTTCGTTATCAATTATGATTCGTTTCTGTCTTGCAAGAAATGCAAAATCGCTTCCCATTTCAGTAATGAAATATTGTAAATGAGTAAGAATCATACTTTCTAAATCTTTTTCAGAATAGGTGTCATGAAGTCCCAAAAAATCTAAAAAGTACGGATCTCTAAAAATTAAATCAGGACTGATTTTTTTGTCAAGTTCTAATGTTTTTAGTTCTTCGATAATTGTATGGTCTGGTTTTTTACTGATTGCTGTTCTCTCAAAAAGTAAACTATCTATACGTTCCTGTAAAGTTCTCACGCTCCATCGTTCATGAATAGCCATTTGGATATAAAACGCTCTTTTTATTTCATTTTCGATATAAATAATTATTCGTAGATGCGACCAACTCAATTTTGCACACACTGTGTGCAAAATTGAAACATCATTAATAACAGCATGTAACTTCACAAAACTTTGTAAATTCCGTTTGTTAAAACCTGGTCCGTAAAGATGAGTTAGTTCAATACTCAAATAAGGGATAATTTTTTTTCCGTAATCTGCTCTAGCATTATTTAATATAGCGTCATTAATGTATTTGCCAATATTCCAATTTAATAATGTAAGTTCTTGATTAACGGTTTTGGCAACATTTACGCGCGTTGTGTTGATTAAACCTATAATAGCATTTAATAAGTTGGGATTATAAATACTTACTTTTTTATCCATTATTACACACCTAAATCAGTGATAATTTGCTTTATTTTAGTTTTCAATTCGGCTTCTACTTTTTCAAAGTTTTCTACTTTATCAAGAGAAGTATTAACACTCACATAGAACTTTATTTTTGGTTCAGTACCACTTGGTCGCGCTGCAATTTTAGATCCGTCTTCGGTATAATAAATTAATACATCTGATTTAGGTAACGAAAGCGATTCTGTTTCGCCGCTCAAAAGATGTAGTGCTGTTGAATTTTTGTAATCCTCTACCATTACTACGCGTTGACCGCCGAGTTCTTTTAATGGATTTTGACGTAAATCAATCATCATTTGGTTGATTTCGGACAAACCTTCAATTCCTTTTTTGGTCAACGAAACTAAGTGTTCTTTATAAAAACCAAAGTCTACATAGAGGTTGAGTAGTTCTTGATAAACGCTGCTTCCGTTGGCTTTGGCTTGTGCAGCAACTTCACAAATCAATAATGTAGCGGCCACAGCATCTTTATCTCGCACGGCATCTCCTACCATGTAGCCAAAACTTTCTTCACCTCCGCCAATAAATTGAAGTTCAGGAAAATCTTTGATCATTTTGGCAATCCATTTAAACCCAGTAAGCCCTACTTTGTAGCCCACACCGTAGCCGTCTGCCAATGCCATCATCATGGGTGTAGAAACTATGGTAGAACCCACAAATTGTTTTCCGTTAATTTTTCCTGCTTTTTTCCACTGTTCCAATAAAAAAGCGGTCATTAAAACCATAGTTTGGTTTCCGTTGAGAAGCATCATTTTTCCAGAACCGTCTCTCACCGCCACACCTAATCTATCACAATCAGGATCTGTACCAATTAAAATGTCGGCTTGTACTTTTTCAGCTAGAGCCAATGCCATGGTCAAGGCTTCTGGTTCTTCTGGGTTGGGAGATTTTACCGTAGGAAAATCGCCATTGGGTTCTGCTTGTTCCGTAACGAGATGTACATTTTTGTATCCGGCTTCGGCCAAAGTTTGCGGCACAACAGTAATTGAAGTACCATGCAGAGAGGTAAACACAATAGTTAAATTGTCTTTAGCCTCGGCAGGTGTGTTAAAGCTAGCGTTTTCTATAGACGACTTTACAAAGGCATCGTCTATTTCTTTATCAATAAATTCAATTAAATTTTCATTCGCTTTAAAATTGATTTCACTGTAATTTAAATCTTCAATTATTTGAATAATTTCGCCATCTTGGGGTGGAACTAATTGGCCGCCATCCTCCCAATATACTTTGTATCCGTTATATTCCGGCGGATTATGTGAAGCGGTTAACACAATTCCAGCTTGGCATTTTAAATAGCGTAAAGCAAAACTCAACTCTGGCGTGGGTCTTAAATCCGAAAATAAATACACTTTTATGCCATTTGCCGAAAAAACATCGGCTACTACTTTAGCAAGTGTTTTACTATTATGACGACAGTCATAAGCAATAACTACTTTTATTTCTTGGTTCGGAAAAGCCGTTTTCATGTAGTTTGAAAGCCCTTGTGTGCTTTTTCCTAAGGTGTATTTGTTAATTCTGTTGGTCCCGACACCCATAACGCCACGCATGCCGCCGGTGCCAAATTCTAAATTTTTATAGAAACTTTCTTCTAGCTCTTTTGGAGATGAAGTCATCATTTCCTTGATTGCATCTTGAGTATTTTCATCAAAAGTAGGAGTGAGCCACTCGTTTACTTGTTCTAAAATGTTTGCAGAAATGTTCATGTTTTTTATGTGTTAGTGAAACCTATTTTTTTTCGTTCAGATTGTTCTATTGCTTTTTTATTTGTATCCATTAAATAATTTAATGCTGTATAAATTTCTGGAAAATGCCGTTCTACTTCTGTCATTCTTTTTGAAATATCTTCAAGAGATAAAATCGAATTACGAAGCATTACGAAAGTTCTCATTATAGCGATATTTACATCAATCGCTTTTTGTGATTTTAATACTGACGACAACATTGCTACACCTTGTTCTGTAAAAGCAAAAGGCATATATCGCGTTCCTCCATAACCTGAGGTCGCAAATTGCGACCTCAAATTGTCAAATTCTTCTTTTGAAAGCTCAAACATAAAATCTTCGGGAAATCGTTCAATATTTCTTCGAACGGCTTGCTTTAGAACTTTCGTTTCAATTTCGTAAAGTTCCGCTAGATCAAAATCTAACATAACTTTATTATCTCTAATAATGTGAATTTTACTATCAATTGCTTTCAATTTTGTCATGGCGTATATTTTTTAAGGGTTATTTAATTTTTCAGTTTCAACTTGAGGTCACAATTTGTGACCTCAAGTTGAAACTAGTTGCTTAATTTGATATCACACATTGTAAAAACAAATATTTTAAATCACTTTCGAAATCTTATACCTTTCTTCATTATTTTTTGTTCGCAAAATAATTTCGCCCAAAAAGCCGGCTAAAAAAAGCTGTGTGCCAATAATCATCGATGTTAATGCAATATAAAACAAAGGATTATCAGTAACTAAAATCGTAGCATAACCCGTTTTTAATTTTACTAATTTAATAATAATTATGAAAAATGTGGCAAAAAAACCAATTACAAACATAATAGAACCAAGTAAACCAAACAAGTGCATCGGTCTTTTTCCGAATCGGGACAAGAACCAAATAGTGATGAGGTCTAAAAATCCGTTGATAAAACGGTCCATGCCAAACTTTGTGGTGCCGTATTTTCGAGCTTGGTGCAATACTACTTTTTCGCCAATTTTTCTGAAACCAGCATTTTTTGCCAAAACAGGAATGTAACGATGCATTTCGCCCGAAACTTCAATGTTTTTTACCACTTTGTTTTTGTAGGCTTTCAATCCGCAATTGAAATCATTTAATTGCACGCCAGATGTTTTTCGCGCAGCCCAATTGAATAATTTAGAAGGTAAATTTTTAGAAACTACCGAGTCGTACCGTTTCTTTTTCCAACCCGAAACCAAGTCAAAGTTCTGATTGGTAATCATTTCGTACAGAGCCGGAATTTCCTCAGGACTGTCTTGCAAGTCGGCATCCATCGTAATAATTACATCGCCTTCAGCTCGCGCAAAACCAGCGTGCAAGGCTTGTGATTTTCCAAAATTTTTCAAAAACCGAATGCCTTTTACATTAGGATTTTCGTTCGATAATCCTTCGATAATTGCCCATGATTTATCGGTACTGCCATCGTCAATAAATAAAATTTCGTAGCTGAATTGTGCAGTGGTCATCACTTTTACAATCCAGTTATGAAGTTCTACTAACGATTCTTCTTCGTTGAGAAGTGGGATAACTATTGATAAATTCATATTTAAAGGGTTCTCTTGTTTCTAAAAATGAGGGCCACTAAAAATCCAATGAGGCAGTCTCTTAACAGGTATTTGATAAATCCGGTAAAGACCAATGCGGCAGTAAACGGATTTAAAGTTTTGGACATTTCGAGTGCTTCATTAATTTTTTCTGGTGACTCTGCATTTTGCTTCATTGTATTGATGCCATAATCAATAATAATTTGCTTTAACGCTTCTTTAGCTTCCGGCGAAAGTATAACGAGGTATAAAAGTAACAAATACACAGACCCCATAAAATTACCTACTAAAATAGTAAAAAAATAGCTCGAAAACGATTCTTTAAAAGTAATCCAGCCACCTAATTTTTTTTTGGCTTGCAAAATAGAAGCTATTCCGAAAGCAATAATTATAAAAACCGCTGTAAAACCTAACCAAACATTTGTGGACAATTCGGGTTGATATACATTAATATACGTAAAAAAAAGAATCAAAAGGCATCCTAAAACGAAGCCATTTCTAAATCCAATTTTTTTAATAAAGTCGTTCATTGCGTTATTGAGCTAATATCAGCCACAAATATAACAATTCCGCTTTTACTATCTTCAAAAATCATTTTCTTAATCGCGTAAAAAAAGATAAGTAAAGATTTGTTTATTAAAAAATAAGTGTATTTTTGCACTCTGAAATTAAAAAAGAGTAACCCAAAAAGTTATAATGCGTTTATACCTTTTTCTTTATCGAAAAAGCCGCAAAACATATTATTTCAAAAATAAAAAATAACATTTACCATGAAAAAAGGAATTCACCCAGAAAATTACAGATTAGTTGCTTTTAAAGATATGTCTAATGACGATGTTTTTATTACTAAATCTACTGCCGAAACTAGAGAAACAATTGTACACGAAGGTGTTGAATATCCTGTTGTTAAAATGGAGATTTCTAGAACTTCTCACCCTTTTTATACAGGTAAATCTAAACTTATTGATACTGCAGGACGTATTGATAAATTTAAAACCAAATACGCAAAACACGCTAAATAATTTAGTTTGTTTTTTACATCATAGAAAGCTTTCCAAAAAATGGGAGGCTTTTTTTATGTTTTAAAACCAATTTACTTTGTAACTTTGAATTTATAATAATCAGAAAATACAGAAAATGAACTACATACTTTTTGACGGAACTGTCCGAAACGCATTATTGCCATTTACTTTTACACGCCCCGTAGCCGACATTCGTGTGGGTATTTTAACCATTCGTGAAAAATGGGAACACTATTTAGGATCAACAACCACTACCGTTACTGAGGAATATTTGCAAGAAAAATTTCCGATGGTAGAAATGGAAGAAAATGTGTTAATCAATGCTTCATTTTTACCGAATCCCGTTTTAGCAGCTATGATTTCGAGTCTAGAACGCAATCAAGCGATTTTTAAGGGAGATGATGTGATTGCATTTTATACGCAAGACTCACAAGAAGAGGTCAATTTTGATGCGTATGAAATTATTGAGTTTCAAGAAGAAGTGCTTTTTATTCAAAATACGTGGGATATTTTCCAAAAAAATGATGCAGCCATACGTGAAGATTTTGAACTTTTAACCGAAGACCGAAAATCACAGGTCATTCCTAAGAGTGTAAATGTCATCGCTCCCGAAAATATTTTTATTGAAGAAGGGGCTAAGTTAGAATTTGTGACTTTAAATGCTTCAACTGGTCCTATTTATATCGGTAAAAATTCCGAAATCATGGAAGGCTCTGTAATTCGCGGACCGTTTGCCTTGTGCGAAGGTGCTCAAGTTAAATTGGCTACCAAAGTATATGGTGCTACCACGGTTGGCCCTCATTCCAGAATTGGTGGCGAGGTCAATAATTCAGTACTTTTTGCATACAGTAATAAAGGGCATGACGGATTTTTAGGAAATTCAGTTTTAGGAGAATGGTGTAATATTGGAGCGGATTCCAACAATTCAAATTTGAAAAACAATTATGAAGAAGTAAAATTGTGGAGTTATGAAACAGAGGGTTTTGCCAAAACAGGTCTACAATTTTGCGGATTAATGATGGGCGACCACAGTAAATGCGGCATCAACACTATGTTTAATACCGGAACGGTCGTGGGTGTAAGTGCTAATATTTTTGGAGCTGGATTTCCTCGCAATTTTGTACCCAGCTTTTCATGGGGCGGTGCTTCGGGTTTTACCACTTACATTACCAAGAAAGCGTTTGAAACGGCTCGAATTGTAATGTCAAGAAGAAATGTGGAATTTGGAGAGCAAGACCAAAAAATTTTAGAACACGTTTTTGAAGAAACTAAAAAATTTCGAAAAGACGTTTAAACAAAAAAGCCTTAATTGAAACGATTAAGGCTTTTTTTATGATGTAATGCGCGATTAATTCTGCTCGAATATTCTGTAAAAATTTCCTTCGCTGTCAAATTGCAACATAATTGCATCGTTGACTTCTACGAAGCTAAAGCGAATGCCTTTTTTAATCTCCGTTACTTTTGCATTTGGATAATTTTTCTGAAGGTATGTTCCTACAGAAGGTTGTAGCATTGTGGTAGGAAGTGAGGCGGTTTTTGATTCGATTTCCTTCCATCTTCCGCGGTTATTGAATTCGATGATTGTACCATTAGTCAATTGTACTTTGTATTTAAAGGTAGTTCCGTCGGCTTCTTTTTTCATTTCTTGAATAGGAACTCCTTTAAAGTTTGATGCTAAAAATGCAGTAGCTTCGGGTGGTAATTTCTTAAAATTTTGTTTTTGTTGTGCAGTCATAATCATGGACGTGGCTAGGAATACTACACTCAATATTTTATGTAATTTCATCATTATTTATAGGTATTAGTTTTAAATCACAGCAAAGTACGAAAATATATTTTTTTAAGACCTAGTTTAGGTAAATTATTTTACACGATTTTTTTTAACTCTTTTTAAATCCAACATATTCAACCCATTTATACCAAGATTTTGTACTTCTTTTCGACTAAAACGAGCTACTTTATCATAAAAGAGCGGTATCACAGGGGCTTCTTCCATGATGAGCTGATCCATTTCTCGGTACAAAGCATAACGCTTTTCAAGATTGGTTTCCTTAAATGCATTTTCATACAATTGATCAAATTTACCATTTTTAAAATGGGTATAATTCGGTCCATCGGGTGCAAAATTCTTACTGTAAAAAAGCGATAGGTAGTTTTCAGCATCAGGATAGTCGGCAATCCAGCTGGCTCTAAAAAAAGATATTTTTCCTGTAGAAATTGCCTGCCGAAGCGTAGAAGGCGGATTGATATCTACCGAAACATCTAAGCCTATTTTTTTCCATTCGCGTTGTAAAAATTCGGCAATATCAACGTAAGAGGCGTTGGTGCTCAGAAATAATACAGGATTGTTGTTGCCTGTTTCTTTTTTATATTGAGCAATTAAATCGATGGCTTTTTCAGGGTTATACGTGTAGCCGTCAAAGGCTTGATAACTTGGTAGTCCGTCTGGAATCATGCCACTCGTGGCGGGTGTTCCCATTCCGTTTCGTAAATATAAAATCAGTTTTTGTCGGTCGAAACCGTAGTTCATTGCCTGACGAATATTTTTATTTTTAACCACCTCGCTGGTTCCATCTAACCGAAACCCGAGGTATTCTGTATTGAGATACGGCCCTGTTATTAAGTTAACTTCGCTTTTGTACTGGTCTTGCAGCGTTCCTTTTTGGGTAAGAATTTCATCTTTGTAAGAAGGATCAAGTCCGGAAATAAAGTCTAATTTTCCTTGAATAAATTGTAAAAAACCACTTTGCTTGTCAGGTAAAAAAGTAATAGCAACGGCTTCTAAATAAGGAAGCTGACGACCTTGTGTGTCTTTTTCGAAATACAACGGATTTTTCCGCAACACTAATTTTACATTTTCTTCCCACAGTTTAAATTGAAAAGGTCCTGTACCCACGGGGTTTGAACGAAAGTCACTGTTGCTGTTTTCCACTACTTCCTTCGGAACTACGGATCCATATTTCATGGCTAATAATCCTAAAAATCCGGGAAAGGCTTTTTGTAATTTTATTTCAAAAACACTGTCGTTTATTGCTTTAAAAGAAGCTACGTTTTGCAAAATCCAGCGTCCAGGCGAAGCTACTTTTTCGTCTAAAATTCTACTGAACGAATAAGCAAAGTCTTGTGCATTAACAGTTCGGGTGCTGTCTTTTCCGAAGGCAGCATTTTTATGAAAGTAAACGTCCTTTCGTAGAACAAATTGGTAGGTTGTGCCATCTTTTGAAATGTTCCATGATTGCGCAATATCCGGTTGGACATTCAACTGATTGTCGAGTTGAACCAGCCCATTAAATAAATGATTACACGCCCAAATATTGGTTTGAACCTTTGAAAAAGCAGGGTCTAAAGATGTTATATTAGCATCTTCATTATATCTAAAAACCAGATGTTCACGTTCTATTGCAGCTTCTTTTTTGCAGGAATGAAGTGTTAAGGTCAAGCAAATTAGCAGGATATAGTGGCGTATTGTTTTCATTTTAAAAAATATTGTATGTAAATTTGCATCGTATTTACAAAATGTAAATATAGCTAAAATACCTATTTGCCTATCGGGCTTCGGATAATGATTCAAACTAAAAAAAAAGTAGCTTTTTATACCTTAGGTTGCAAATTGAATTTTGCTGAGACTTCTACCATCGCTCGAAACTTTCAAGAGGAAGGTTTTGACCGTGTGGAATTCGAAGAAGTAGCGGATATTTATGTCATCAATACCTGTTCAGTAACTGAAAATGCGGATAAGCAATTCAAACAAGTGGTCAAAAAGGCAATGAAGCTCAATGACAAAGCCTTTGTAGCCGCCGTGGGTTGTTATGCCCAATTAAAACCAGAAGAATTAGCCGATGTAAACGGAGTGGATTTGGTTTTAGGGGCAACCGAAAAATTTAAAATTACTGATTATATTCACGACTTGTCTAAAAATGACATGGGCGAAATTCATTCTTGCGAAATTTCGGAAGCTGATTTTTATGTAGGAAGTTATTCTATAGGCGATCGGACGCGGGCATTTTTAAAAGTACAAGACGGTTGCGATTATAAATGTACCTATTGCACCATTCCGTTAGCAAGAGGAATTTCGAGAAGTGATGCGTTAGAAAATGTATTAAAAAATGCCAAAGAAATTTCTGAACAAGGCATTAAAGAAATTGTTTTAACGGGAGTTAATATCGGCGATTATGGCAAAGGAGAATTTGGAAACAAAAAGCATGAACATACGTTTTTAGATTTAGTAAAAGCATTAGACGCGGTTGAAGGCATCGAGCGTTTGCGAATTTCGTCTATCGAACCTAATTTATTAAAAAACGAAACCATCGAGTTTGTGGCGCAAAGTAGGACTTTTGTTCCGCATTTTCATATTCCGCTGCAATCAGGAAGTAACGCTATTTTAAAGTTGATGAAGCGTCGTTACTTACGAGAAGTATACACAGAACGGGTGGCAAAAATTCGGGAGGTCATGCCACACGCTTGTATAGGTGTGGATGTGATTGTAGGATTTCCAGGCGAAACCGACGAGCATTTCTTAGAAACGTATCATTTCTTGAACGATTTAGATATTTCGTACTTACACGTTTTTACCTATTCAGAACGCGAAAATACCGAGGCGGCCATAATGGAAGGTGTAGTTCCAGCCAATGTTCGTGCCAAACGAAGTAAAATGCTTCGCGGATTATCAGTTAAAAAACGACGTGCTTTTTATGAAAGTCAGCTAAACACCGAACATACTGTTTTGTTTGAAGGCGAAAATAAAGAAGGGTACATTCATGGTTTTACAGAAAACTATGTAAAAATAAAAACGCCATGGAATCCAGAGTTGGTTAATACTTTACACCAAGTAACGTTAACCAAAATTGACGAAGACGGAAGTGTGAGAATGGCATTCCAAAACGAAAAATCCCAAATTCCAACCTTGTAATTAGATTGAAATTGGGATTTGATTCTGTTTTATTTCATTTAATTTACAGCATCAACCAATCGAATAAATTCAGATTTATAACCTTCTTCATCGTTGGATAATCCTGATTTAGCTAATTTTCTTATTTCGGATTGCGATGTGTTTGAAATTAATTTCGATTCTCTCAATTTCAATCCAAACCAAGCTACGGCAGTGCTGAATCTGAAATCTGCCGAACTTTTTTCTAACGCAACATATTTGTTATCAATGGTTTTAAGCATTTCTATGCTTTTTTCGCCATCGGGTTTTTTATACCTAAATTTGATAGTGGCCAATTCGTCATCATAATTTGCGACTTCCTTTTTTGTTTTGGTATATTTTAAGTCAGACGGAATATAATTACTTTCAACTCCAGTAGGAATAATTTCATATAAAGCCGTAACGGTGTGTCCACTACCCAATTCTCCGGCATCAATAGCATCATTTTTAAAATCTTCAGCTTTCAACATTCGGTTTTCATATCCAATTAATCGATAGGCTTGTACGTGTTTTGGGTTAAATTCAATTTGGATTTTTACATCCTTAGCAATAGCAAACATTGACCCTTTGAATTCTCTCCCTAAAAACCGATTGGCTTCTTGAATATTATCAATATAGGCATAATTGCCGTTGCCTTTATCAGCTAGAATTTCCATTTTACTGTCTTTGTAATTTTCCATTCCGTATCCTAAAACGGTTAGAAAAACCCCTGAACTTCGTTTTTCTTCAATCAAATCTTCCATTTCTTTATCAGATGAAGCTCCTACGTTAAAATCGCCATCGGTTGCAATCACCACACGATTGTTTCCTTCTTTAATGAAATTTTTCTGTGCTAATTTGTACGCCAATTCAATTCCTTCGCCACCAGCTGTACTTCCTCCTGCTTCCAATTCATCAAAGGCATCCATAATTTTTTCTTTTTCATTTCCGGATGTTGGCTCTAAAACCACGCCAGCCGAACCAGCATAAACCACAATCGAAACTTTATCTTTTTCGCGAAGTTCTTTTACCAATATTTTCATCGATTCTTTCAATAGTGGTAATTTATTTTCGTCATTCATCGAACCCGAAACATCAATCAAAAAAACCAAGTTGGAAGAAGGTAAGTTGGTCATAGGAATAATTTTTCCCTGCAAACCAATTTTTAGAAGTCTATGGTTTTCATTCCACGGGCATTGACTAAATTCTGTATTAATCGAAAACGGATTTTCGTCATCTGGTTGGGGATAGGTATATTTAAAAAAATTCAGCATTTCTTCTACTCGAACAGCATCCTTTGGAACTTTTTGACCATTATTAATAAAACGTCTAATGTTTGTGTAAGAAGCATTGTCAACATCAATCGAGAAAGTAGAAAGAGGTGATTGTATTGGAGATTCGAAAGCATTTTCCTTTATTTCTGCATAACTTTCGGTATTTTCTTCGCTTGCATAACTTTCGGGCATTTCTAGATCAAGAGTTTCAGATACTTCTGTTGCTACGGCTTCCTCAATTGGTGCTTCTTCTGTTTTTTCTTGCTTGCAACTCGTAAATATAAACATCAGGAATGCCATGAAATAAAAATAGTTTTTCATAAAGATTAAAATTTTAATGATTAAGTATTGATTTTTGCCATCAATAAAGGCTAGCATTCCGGATATACTAGGATGATTATTGGCTTTTTTTTTAATAATTCAAATTTGATGCCAAAAAAAAACTTGCCCTTTTGATGTTAATTTTTGCTTTATGTAAAAACTGGTAGTGAATTTTTATAACAATAAAGTAATTCATCAAAATCAAAGTTTTCTATTGAAATGCAAAACGAAAAATCCCAAATTTATAAACTTTGACAATTCCAAAACAAAAAGTTCCAAACGCTATACTTCTACATTTGGAATTTGGAATTTAATTATTGGAATTTCTAATATCTGTAATGAAAAGTAATGGTAGTCATGCGATAAACCGAAGTGCTGTATTGCTCGATAATTTCGAATTTATTTCGTCCTTTTTTTTCAAATGAAAGAATATTTTTGGCGCTAATTTCTACATACATTGCTTGACCTTCCATCATAAACCGATCGCCTTTTTTTCGGTAGGCAGCCCTAATCAAATCAAATTCAGATAGATTCCAAGTGATATTATGCGATTCGAAATCTTCACGGTTGGTGTACAATCCAGTTGTGATTTCCGTTTTTGAACCATAATATTTTTCGATATCTTCAAAAAAAGCCAAAACATTGCTATTTACTTCCTCTGTTGTCATGAAGTAAAAGTAGCAACTAATTTGCAATAAAAAAATCGCAAACTAAGAAAATCGACTATTTTATAACGTACTAAAGACGAATTCCAGGAGGTAACAAGCTTTTAAAAACGGGGTTTTTTCGAAAAAAAGCAGCTATTTTAGGAAAAACAGGTACCACTTTCCACTTGTTTTCAGTTGCTATTTGCATAATCTCGGATAGAAATTCAGTGATAAATTCTTCATTATCAAAACCATCAGGAAGGTTGAGTCGGGTTAAGAATATTTTTTTATCTTGAAAAGAATATTCTAAAGTAACTAAATGTTCGTTAAAATAGGTTTCAAATTGTCTTGAGAACGTATTGTCTTTAATTTCCATAATTGTAATCTTAGCGCATTTTGAATGGGTTGAATAACTATAACTCACATTATAGGTTTAATTACAACTGCCAAATTCAAATCATAATTTCATGATAAAATAATACTCAAGGTCAGTTGTAGAAAAAAAAATCGAGTATTTTTATGCAAAATTCGTAATTTAATATGAATTTTACATATATAAAAGCGTTAAAACACAGCCGATGGAAAAAATTCATGTTTATTTTATGCCCGGTCTAGCGGCAAGTTCGCTAATTTTTGAACGAATCGACCTTCCTAAAGAACTTTTCGAAATCCATTTACTCGATTGGGAATTGCCTTTGCCTGATGAAAGTCTCGTGGCGTATGCCCAACGGATGGCCAATTTGGTTATACATCCTAATCCGGTTTTGATTGGGGTTTCCTTTGGCGGTGTATTGGTGCAAGAAATGGCGCAGTTTTTAACAGTTCAGAAATTGATTATCATTTCGAGTGTTAAAACCAATCACGAGGTACCACTTCGAATGAAGTTTGCTAAGTCAACTAAAGCGTATAAATTATTACCCACAAGTTGGTTACAAAATGTTGAACTTTTAGCCAAATATTCTTTTGGGAATGCCATAAAGCAACGCCTCAAATTATACGAAAAATACCTTTCCATGCGTGAAAAAGTCTACTTAGATTGGGCTATTGAGCAAATGTTGTTGTGGGATAGAACTGAACCTGATACTTCAGTTGTGCATATTCACGGAACGGCAGACGAGGTTTTTCCTGTAAAAAATATAAAAAATTACATTCCGGTTCCGGGAGGTACTCATATTATGATACTTAGTAAATTCAGGTGGATGAATGAAAATTTGCCTAAAATTATCTGTTCTAATTCGAAATAAAATCACTAATTTCTTGTTATACTAGTAAAAATTATAGGTTATGAACCAATTTAAAACACTTGGCAGTCTTGTAGGCGTAATTCTAATCAGCGGAACGCTAATTCACGCTGTGTCGTTAACCAAAACTGCGTCAAATCCGAATACAATGGAACGATATTATCCGAGTTCGATAGATTTTGCAGGAGAAAAAACACCTTTAGAAGTAGCCGATGTAAAAGAACGATTTGATCGTGAACTCATCGTCAATAGAAATTTAGACGCATCAACGCTTTTGATTATCAAGCGTGCCAATCGTGAATTTCCCATTATCGAACCTATTTTAAAAAAATACGGCGTCCCGGAAGACTTTAAATATTTGGCCGTGGCCGAAAGTGCTTTGATTAACGCAACTTCATCTGCTGGAGCCAAAGGAGTTTGGCAGTTTATGCCTGCCACAGCTAAAGAGTATGGCATGGAAGTTTCTGAAGAGATAGACGAAAGATATCATTTAGTCAAGTCTACCGAAGCTGCTTGTCAATATTTGCTTAACGCTAAAAATAAAATGGGTTCTTGGACACTTGCCGCAGCATCTTATAACGGTGGTTTGGCCGGAATTAACAGGCAAATTGCAAACCAAGGCGAAAATAATTATTACGATTTACTGTTGACTGAAGAAACCCATCGCTACGTTTTTCGGATTTTGGCACTTAAAGATATTTTGCAAAATCCTGAATTATATGGCTTTACCCTTCGTAAAAATGAGTTATATACTGGAATTCCAACCAGAACAGTGGTAGTGAGCGAATCCATCCCTGATTTGGCAGCGTTTGCAAAGCAAGAAGGAATCAATTATAAAATTCTCAAGGTACATAATCCGTGGCTTCGCGATAGAAAACTCACCATCAAGCCCGGAAAAACCTACGAAATCGAAATTCCTACCAGCGGATATTAAATTTTTGACAATCCAGATTCTGCGTTTATTTCACATAAAAAAGCGGTTAAATAAAAAATCCATTTTTGAACTATTCAAAAATGGATTTTTTTATGATAAAGTAAAGATTTTTACTTCTAACTTTCTAGCTTCCCTCCTTTGGAGAGGTTGAGTAAGCCTAGGCGGGGGAGGCCTAAATCTTCTTCATCTGATCTTTCATCATTTTGATTTGCTCCTTTAGCAAGCCTTGCTTGTCTAGTTTTTTGGCCTCATTAAGCAAGTTAGTTGCTTCTAGTTTTCTACGTCTTGTTAACGCAACACCAGCCAAATTTAACTTAGCAATAGCCTTGTCAGTATCCATATTTAAACCTAATTCCAATGCTTTTTTAAAGTGCTTTTCAGCTTGGATAATATTGGTTTGAGACAACATCAACCCATGCAGGTACTGAAAATAGCCTTGCTGTTTCCGAACGAGTGCCGCCTCGGGATTTTTAATGTACCCCAACCATTTTTGAGCTCCCTGAAAATCTTGCTTCCGCAACTTTAAAAAGGCCAGAAGGATAAATTCGTTTTTGAAGTATAAAAAGATAAAAATAGTAGACAGTAATAATAGAAAAATTCCGTTACCAATATTATCCTCCGTAAATTGCCAGATTCCTGTAGCAATGATTAATCCTGCCAAGAAAAGTTTAATGTTTTTATGATACATCGTCAATTGTTAATTTGTGCGAACAAAGATAATAAAATCATTTAAAAATAATTTTATAAAACCACTTGCTAGAAAAAAAAACCTTTGTATATTTGCACTCGGTTTTTAAGGAAAGTATATTTTCCAACCCGAGCAAAAAATAATCATAGATTTTAAACATACAAAGCAATGAGCAAAAGAACATTTCAACCATCGAAAAGAAAGAGAAGAAATAAACATGGATTTATGGAACGAATGGAATCTGCGAACGGAAGAAAAGTTCTAGCACGTAGAAGAGCAAAAGGAAGACATAAACTTACTGTTTCTTGTGAGCCAAGACATAAAAAATAATGATTAGTTTTTAATCAATTATAAGCCGTTACTTTAACTAGTAGCGGCTTTTTTTTAAAATCGTTTATGAATTTAATTTTTTTTTAGGAGCTATTTCCCGCTATCCGCTAAATCTTTTTAATTTTTGAAAAAAAAATTAAAAGGGATACCGCTGCTATCGGGGCTAGGATACTAGGAAAAGCAGAATATTCTTTTTTTTGCGGTCGTACGGACAAGTCGCGACTTGTCCTCAAAAAATACGGTAGGGACAAGTCGTGACTTGTCCTTGAAATAAAGAAAGGACAAGTCGCGACTTGTCCTTGAAATAAAGACAGGACAAGTCGCGACTTGTCCCTACGGGAATACACAACACAACAACACAACAACACAAAATAAACACACAATGCCCAAAGACAACTCCATTAAATCGCTTTTAATCATTGGTTCAGGACCTATAGTAATCGGTCAAGCTTGCGAATTCGATTATGCAGGCTCACAATCGGCACGCTCTATTCGCGAAGAAGGAATTGAAGTCATCTTGATCAATTCCAACCCCGCGACAATCATGACCGACCCTTCGATGGCCGACCATGTGTACCTGCTTCCGCTAACAACCAAATCCTTGATTCAAATTTTAAAAGAACATCCACAAATTGATGCAGTATTGCCAACAATGGGTGGACAAACGGCATTGAACCTATGTTTAGAAGCCGACGAAAAAGGAATTTGGAAAGACTTTGGTGTAAAATTAATTGGAGTAGACATTAATGCCATAAACATCACAGAAGACAGAGAACAATTCAAACAGTTATTGCTCAAAATCGGAATTCCAGCAGCACCGGCAAAAATTGCAACCTCATTCCTCCAAGGTAAAGAAATAGCTCAAGAATTTGGTTTTCCACTTGTAATTCGGCCATCGTTTACCCTTGGAGGAACAGGAGCGGCTTTTGTTCACACCAAAGAAGAATTCGACGAAAAACTAACCTATGGATTAGAAATGTCGCCTATTCACGAAGTGTTAATTGACAAAGCCTTGTTAGGATGGAAAGAATATGAATTAGAACTTTTACGCGATAAAAACGATAATGTAGTCATTATTTGTTCGATAGAAAACATGGATCCGATGGGTATTCATACTGGAGATTCCATAACGGTGGCTCCAGCAATGACACTGTCTGACACGACTTTTCAGAAAATGCGCGATATGGCCATTCTAATGATGCGAAGTATCGGGAATTTTGCTGGAGGTTGTAACGTGCAATTTGCCGTTTCGCCCGACGAAAAGGAAGATATCGTAGCCATCGAAATCAATCCACGAGTTTCTCGGTCATCGGCTTTGGCATCAAAAGCAACGGGTTATCCGATAGCGAAAATTGCTTCAAAACTCGCTTTAGGATATACTTTAGACGAATTGCAAAACCAAATTACCAAATCCACTTCGGCATTATTTGAACCGACTTTGGATTATGTAATTGTAAAGATACCGCGTTGGAACTTTGATAAATTTGAAGGAGCCGACCGAACTTTAGGACTTCAAATGAAATCGGTTGGGGAAGTAATGGGCATTGGTCGTTCGTTTCAAGAAGCTTTGCATAAAGCAACACAGTCTTTGGAAATTAAACGTAACGGACTCGGTGCTGATGGAAAAGGATACAAAAATTACGAGCAAATTATTGAAAAACTAACCCATGCAAGTTGGGACCGTGTTTTCGTAATTTATGATGCTATTCAAATGGGAATTCCATTGAGTAGAATCCACGAAATTACAAAAATTGATATGTGGTTCTTGAAGCAGTACGAGGAGTTGTATGCTTTAGAACGCGAAATATCGAATTATAAAGTAGATACACTTCCGAAAGAATTACTTTTAGAAGCCAAACAAAAGGGTTTTGCCGACCGTCAAATCGCTCACATGATGGGTTGCTTAGAAAGTCAGGTATATAAGTTACGTGAAGAAAAGCAAATTAATCGTGTTTTTAAACTGGTTGATACCTGTGCTGCCGAATTTACAGCGCTAACACCTTATTATTATTCGACTTTCGAAGCTGAGGTTGAAAAACCCGACGGAACACGATATGTTCATAACGAAAGTATTGTAACCGATAAGAAAAAAGTAATTGTTTTGGGTTCGGGTCCAAACCGTATCGGTCAAGGTATTGAGTTTGACTATTCTTGTGTACACGGTGTTCTGGCAGCTAAAGAATGTGGTTATGAAACCATTATGATCAATTGTAATCCAGAAACGGTTTCGACTGATTTTGATACCGCTGACAAATTGTATTTCGAACCTGTTTTTTGGGAACACATTTACGATATCATTCAACACGAAAAACCAGAGGGGGTTATTGTGCAATTGGGTGGACAAACTGCTTTGAAACTAGCAGAAAAACTTTCGAAATACGGAATTAAAATTTTAGGAACCAGTTTTGACGCTTTGGATTTGGCCGAAGATAGAGGTAGGTTTTCTGAGCTTTTAACCACTTTGAATATTCCTTTTCCAAAATTCGGAATTGCAGAAAGTGCAGAAGAAGCCTCAAAGTTAGCAGATAGTTTGGATTTTCCTTTATTGGTTAGACCTTCGTATGTGTTGGGCGGTCAAGGAATGAAAATTGTCATCAACAAGAAAGAATTAGAAGAACACGTAATAGATTTATTGAAATCAATTCCTGGGAATAAATTATTGTTGGATCATTACCTTGATGGCGCGATTGAAGCGGAAGCAGATGCGATTTGTGATGCCGATGGAAACGTTTACATCATCGGAATCATGGAGCACATCGAACCTTGTGGCGTACATTCGGGTGATTCAAATGCTACTTTACCTCCTTTTAATTTAGGTGAATTTGTGATGCAACAAATCAAAGAACACACTATAAACATCGCTCGAGCATTGAAAACCGTTGGTTTAATTAACATCCAATTTGCTATCAAAGACGATACGGTTTTTATTATTGAAGCCAATCCAAGAGCATCACGAACAGTACCATTTATTGCAAAAGCCTATGGCGAACCTTATGTAAATTATGCGACGAAAGTAATGTTGGGTCACAACAAAGTAACTGATTTTACTTTCAATCCGCAACTGAAAGGATTTGCGATTAAGCAACCGGTTTTTTCTTTTAGCAAATTCAAAAACGTGAATAAAGCGTTGGGTCCAGAGATGAAATCAACGGGAGAAAGTATCTTGTTTATTGATGATTTAAAAGACGATCAGTTTTATGAATTGTATTCCAGACGTAAAATGTATTTGAGTAAGTAAAGTATTAAGATTAAAGTATTAAGTATTAAGTATTAAGTATTAAGTATTAAGTATTAAGTATTAAGATTAAAGTATTAAGACATAAAGCTCCAGGATTGGAGCTTTTTTATATTTATAATTCGCCAAGTTTGCCTTTTTGGGTGTTAATTTGACGAAACATAAATTTACATTTCGCCAAATTAAAATAAGATCCAGTGAATCACAAATAGCAGTATCCTTCTATCGCAAAAAGATTTTTTTGATTAACAAAGTTCAAATTATTTATGTTTTTTTGTACTGAAAAAAAACAATTTTAGCTAATGTCATTAAGTAGAGTCAACTATCGCAAAGCAAAATCTGTAGTCAATACCGGATTTGGAACCAGTGCTTCTAATTATGGTGGTTGATTTATAAACAAAGATGGAAGTGGCAATGTGCAACTACGAGGTTTGAATTTTTTGACACGAACCAGCTGGTACCACACCATGCTTGCCTTGCCAAGATGGAAATTTTTGGGAATACTTTTTGCATTTTTATAGGTGTTAATTTGTTGTTTGCCTCTTTGTATTACATGATTGGTATCGAATATTTAAACGGAATCGCAAATTCGGGTTCAGAAGTAGAGAAATTCGCCAAAGCATTCTTTTTTAGTACCCAAACTTTTACTACTGTTGGCTACGGCCACATCAGTCCCAATGGCTTTTATACCAGTGCGTTAGCTGCTACAGAAGCTTTAGTCGGGTTATTGAGTTTTTCGATTGCAACGGGACTTTTTTTTGGTCGATTTAGTAAACCTACCGCACATATTCAGTTTTCTCAAAACGCATTAATCAGTCCGTTTAAAGAAGGAAAAGCATTAATGATTCGATTAGTTCCTTTCAAAAACACCAACTTTACAGATGCCGAAGCGAAAGTCACACTTGGAATGATAGTGAATGAGAATGGTCAATTGGTCAATAAATTTTATACACTTCCCTTAGAATTGAATAAAATCAATTCGCTTAGTTTAAGTTGGACATTGGTCCATGAAATCAACGAAGAAAGTCCCTTGTGTAATTGCGACGCCTCGTATTTTGCCGAAAATAAAGGAGAGATTTTGGTTTTTATAAAAACTTTCGACGACATGTTTAGCACCATTGTTGGAGCTCAAACTTCGTACACTTTTAACGAAGTGGTTTGTGATGCGAAATTTGAAATGATGTACCACGACAATAAAAACCACACCAAAACTATTTTAGAACTCAATAAATTAAGTAGTTATGTCAAGATATAAAATACTACTTTAGCAAAAATACGTTTGCTATATTTATTTTGTTTGATACTTTATTTTTTACCACACTTGGAATTTCAATGGCAAAATCACTTGCATTAACTGAAAAATTAGTTTCTATTTCAACACCATTAGCGGTTTTTTTAATTTTAGCTATTGTAGTAATGTCTTTTGATTTTCCATGCATGTCAAGTTTTCCACTTATGGTATATTCTTTCGAAGTAGTGGTTAACTCATTGATATTAAAGTTTTTAATAATTCCTTTAAACGTAGCTTTTGGGTAACGAGTAGATTCTAAATAATTTTCATTAAAATGCTCTTCCATCAAAGCAATTTTAAATTTGAACCCTTTAATTAAGGCCAGGCTAGCAATTTCGCCAGTTTTGGTATTTAAAATACACGTTACATTTTCATTTTTAGCTTTGATTTCTTCAAAGGAAGGCACTGATGCTTCAAAGAAAATTTTGCCGTTTTTTGTCATAACTTTATCCTGAGCAAATGTTAATAGTGCACAAAACAGAAAGCTTGTAAGGAGTATGTTTTTCATGATTTTTTTTATAAAATTAAGGTTGTAGGCCGTCTTCTTGCCATTTTGTTACAATGTTGATCGTGGCTTGTGGAAGTTTAGGTCCACCTTGAGGCATCAAAAGTGAATTGCCTTCTTCAAGCATAATTCTTTCAATTAATCCTCTATTTAAAACCGCATTCCTAACTTTGTCGTACGTATCTAGTGATAGATTGGTACCAGGAATGGGTGTCGACCCATGACAAACTGTACAACTGTTATCCATGATGGGTTTGATGTCTATTGCATAGCTTACTTGTTCTGGTAAAGGTTCTGAATTAATAAGGTCAGAAGTACTGTCGTTTGTGCAACTCCATAAAAGTGTCAGCATCGAGAGTAAAATAAGAGGTTTTATTATTTTCATTTTTTTTATTTCAAAGTTAATTATTAAAGTTAATAAAATTCGGATAAGTTGTAAAATTAATTAAATTTGTTAAAATTATTATCATGAAAAAAGCAGTTGTTTTTTGTTCTGTTATTCTAATAGTAGCTGTTGTGGTATACTTCTACACCTACCAAGGTCATCGGGATATTGCCTCTGAAAAACCAGATTACCGCCTGAGCCTTTTGCAACTTCAAAATGATTTTAAAGCAAACGATAGCCTGTTTAACGCTAGATATGCAGACAAAACTATTGAGATATACGGAAAAATTACTTCCTTGGATTTATCCAACAAAGCAATAATGCTTGATGAACACATCTCAATTTCTTGCACAGATGCAATACCCGAGAATTTTGTAGTGTCCGATTCTGTTTCTGTTAAAGGTCGCTATGTTGGGTACGATGATTTATTGGAAGAATTCAAAATTGACCAGGCAATTATTGTAAAAAAATAATCTTTCTTACTGTTTTTATCGTAAATATGTAGATAATCATAATCTAAAACCCCATGAAATTTAAACTCTTTTTTTTACTGTTACCTTTTTTATCTTTCGCTCAAGAAGATTTACTGAGCGAGATTGATACCGTTATCGAAAAACAAGTTGCTACAAGTGCTTTTAAAGCAATGAAAATTGTCAATCTTGAATCGACAAAATTGGCCGCCAAAGGCGATTTGTATTTTATTGTGGCGCATCGTTTTGGGTCAATCAAAGATGGTTTTGAGGGATTTTATGGTTTAGATAACGCCAATACGCAAATCAAGTTTTTATACGGACTCAAAGATTGGCTTACCATTAGTGGTGCTCGAAATGAACTTGCGTATGATTTTTCGGTCAAATACCGTTTGAAAGAGCAAGTAGATGGTGGATTTCCTTTTGCCATAGTTGGTTTTAATAGTTTAGCTATCAATAACACCTTGACTGAAAGTTTGTACCCCAATATGACATTCGAAAACCGATTGATTTATGTTACGCAGCTTTTAATTTCAAGAAAATTTACGGACCGACTCTCACTTGAGCTTGCTCCAACATTCTTTCATGAAAACTTTGTGGCCGATGATTTACAAAAAAATAGTCAGTATGCGATAGGTATTGGAGGTCGATACAAGCTAACCAATCGATGGTCTATCAATGCTGATTATGCCGCTCATTTAAATCGTGCTAGTGGTTCAATTTATAAAAATCCGCTTTCTATTGGAGTTGATTTAGAAACAGGTGGACATGTGTTTCAAATGCATTTTACAAGTTCACAAGGCATTCACGAGGCGGGTTTCTTGGGTCAAACTACAGGCGATTGGACCACAGGAAACATATTTTTCGGGTTTAACTTGGCTCGTGTATTTTAAAAAAATCAGTTGATTTTAACCCGATAACCTTCAAACAGTTCGTGAATTTCGTCGTCGTTAAAATGTTCGTTAATCGCAATTTTGGGGTGTGTGTTTTTAAGCTTTGTAAGTTGAATTCCGTGATAAAACCGTCTTTTTTCGTTGTCTGATGATACAATCAGACCAGGGACAATCGTTGTTTTGTTGTCCTTGTCTTTGGCCACCATTGTAAAATAAGACGAATTACAATGTTTACACTCGCCTGTTCGAATGTTTTCTGATTCAACTCGGATACCCACAATCATCGAGCTTTTCCCAACAAAATTAACCGACGCTTTTAAAGTAACTAGCTCGCCAATTTCAATCGGATTTAAAAAATCTACCGTATTTACAGAGGCGGTAACACAGTAGTAGCCCGAAAATTTTGACGCACTCGCAAAGGCAATTTGATCCATTAAGGAAAGAATATAACCGCCGTGAATTTTTCCACTAAAATTGGAATGTGATGGCAACATAAGTTCGGAAAAGATAACTTCAGATGCTGAAACAGGTTTGAATTGCATGATGTTTAGGCTTTTTATGAGTGCTTAAAAGTACAATCTAATTTTCAACTTCACTACTATTTTCAGTATTTAAAAAATATTCAGGTAAATTCTTACTTGCTTTTGCACCCATAATTTTCAGTTTTTGTACACTGTTTACCAAATTTCCTTTGCCTTCCACGAGTTTGTTCATGGCGAGTCCGTATTCGCTTTTTGCATCGTCAATTTTCTTTCCGATTCTTTCCATATCAGTAATAAAACCGTAAAATTTGTCATACAAAGCTCCGGCTTGTCTAGCAATTTCGTAAGCGTTTCGTTGCTGTTTTTGGTTAGACCAAATGCTATCAATCGTGCGAAGTGTAGCCAAAAGTGTAGAAGGCGTTACAATTACAATATTCTGTTCAAAAGCCTTGTTATAGAGGTAGTTATCTTGGTTTAATGCCGCAGCAAAAGCTGATTCTATAGGGATAAATAACAATACAAAGTCAGGACTTTCGATATTATATAAGGTGTGGTAATTTTTTGAACCTAGCTGTTCTATGTGCTTTTTCAGTGAAAAAATATGTTCGTTGAGGTACTTGTTTTTTAAAATTTCATCTTCTTCGTTGATAAATTTTTCATAAGCCAAAAGCGAAACTTTCGAGTCGATTATCATTTTTTTTCCTTCTGGCAAATGAACGATAACATCTGGAATCTTTTTCTCACCATCCACCGTAAAGCTTTGTTGCACGTCGTATTCGCGACCTTTTTCTAGTCCAGATTTTTCTAAAACGCGTTCTAAAACCAGTTCGCCCCAATTTCCTTGTATCTTATTATCGCCTTTTAAAGCCTTGGTTAGGTTGATGGTTTCTTTATTCATTTGTTCATTCAAGTCTTTTAAACCTAAAATTTGTTGGCGCAAAGCTGCATGGTAGTCGATACTTTCTTTATGAGTATCATCGACTTTTTTTTCAAAATGTAGAATTTTCTCTTGCAAAGGAGCTAAAATTATTTTGAGATTTTCTTGATTTTGCAAAGTGAATTTTGATGATTTTTCTTCTAAAATTTTATTGGCAAGATTTTCAAATTCAGTAGTAAATTTTTTCTGCACGTTTTCTAGTTCTGCTCTTTGCTCTTTGCTTCGTTCTAAAAGATGATCAAAATCAGCTTCTTTTTTGGAAAGTTGAATCTGGATAGCTTCTTTATCACTTTGAATTTGTTCTCGGTCTACTTGTAGCTTTTTTATTTCAAATTGTAAAAATTGCTGCATGCCGCTTTGTTCTTCTTTTGCAGTAGCAATAGTGGTTTCTAACTGCTTGATTTTATCTGTAAAGTATTGTTTTTCAATTGAATAATTTGAATTTGATATCCATTTACTTACAAAATAGCCTATCAAAAGATTTACCATACTTGCTGCACCAATTATCAAAAAATCATTCATATCGTTCTTTTTTTACTGTTTAAAATTGGATAGAAATGTACATATTTTTCGTGGATATTTCCCACACTAAAACTGTTGAATTAGTTGGTTTTGATTTTAACTTTTCAACAATTTTTATGTTTTTATAAAAGTTGCTTATTTAAGTGCTATCCTATTTTGTTTTCAGCTAATCGATAGTATCTTTGTCTTTTATAGTTGTCCAATTAGGGCGTTTTTCCTATTATTTATTCTATGATACATCGGCATTTTTTGATTTACAAGCCATACGGATATTTGAGTCAGTTTGTCTATGAACAAAAACGGAAGAAAAAATTATTAGGAGAATTGTATGATTTTCCGGACGGAACTATGGCAATTGGTCGATTAGATGAGGACTCTGAAGGCTTACTTTTACTCACAACTGATGGAAAAGTGAGTCAAGAAGTGCGAAGTAAAAAGGTTTCGAAAGAATATTTTGTGCAAGTCGATGGAATTATAACCCATAAAGCTGTTGAGCAGTTAAAAAAGGGTGTAGAAATAGGTTTTGATGGCGAAAAATACATGACTTTACCTTGCGAAGCTAAGAAAATTGAAAATCCTAATTTTGAAATTCGTTCTAAAAAAGTGCGCGACGATAGACATGGACCTACTTCTTGGGTTTCGATTACCGTTAACGAAGGAAAATTTCGTCAGGTGCGAAAAATGACTGCCGCTGTTGGATTTCCTACTTTAAGATTGGTTCGGGTTCGTGTAGGAAATGTACATTTGCATCAAATGAAAGTGGGCGAAGTCGTTGAAATTACTGATTTATTAGAAAAAGTACTTTCCTGAAAATCTTAAAAATTAAATTTATGTTGAATATTGTTTTGGTTGAGCCAGAAATTCCAAATAATACAGGAAATATCGGTCGATTATGCGTCGGAACAGAAAATCGGTTACACCTTATTCATCCGTTTGGTTTTCAAATTACCGACAAGAATCTCAAGCGTTCTGGATTGGATTATTGGGTACATTTAGATTGGCACGAATATCAAAATATTGCCGAATGGCGAAACCAAATTACTGATGTTTCTCGGGTTTTTTTGTTTAGTTCGCATGCCGAAAAATCGTATTTGGAAACTGATTTTCAAGACGGCGATTGGTTGGTTTTTGGCAAAGAATCCGTTGGTTTAAGTAAAGAATTGTTGGCTGAATTTCAAAATCATTTGAGCATTCCGATTTCGCCTTTGGTGCGAAGTTATAATTTGGCCAATGCCGTGGCTTTTGTCATTGGCGAAGCAAAACGGCAACTTTGGATGAAATCGAAAGGTTGAATCAATTCTCGCAAAGGCGCCAAGTCGCAAAGTTTTTATCTACTATTTTCGCGCTTAAATTTTTGAAGTTTCACTTTAAGTCTCTGCTATCGAAAGTTGTCGGCATTGCGAGAAAAACAAATTCAATTAGAACTCGAAACTATTTATTACCAAAAACAAATTTTCCTTTTGTAGCATCAAAATCGATATTTTTATCGTCAAACAACGTATTGAAAACGCCACTTTCAATCAATTCGCAAGGCGAACTTTGGATGGTTTTTTCAGGCGTCATGATGATCATCTCATCACAAAGTTGAATTGCCAAATCAATGTCGTGAGTCGAAAATAAAATGCATTTATCGGTTTCTTTTGCTAATTTTTGAAGCAGTTGCAGTAAGGTGAATTTGTGTACCAAATCTAAATGAGTAGTAGGTTCGTCTAAAATAATTAACGGAGTATCTTGGGCTAAGGCTCTTGCAATAAGCACTTTTTGCAGTTGTCCGTCGCTGATTTCAAAATGCTTTTTTTCTATTAAATGTTCAATTTTGGTCAAACTGATGGCTTCATTCACTTTCAAAATATCTTCAGAAGTCATTGTTCCTAACCAGTTGGTATAAGGTTGCCTACCTAAGGCTATTAATTCAAAAACAGTCAAATTACTTGGTGGTAATTGTTCGGTTAAAACCACACTCATTTCTTGTGCCAGTTGGCTATTCGAAAAGTTGTCAAGTTTTTTGTCGTTTAAAAAAACGTTGCCTTCCAAAGGTTTTAAAATTCCTGTAATGGTTTTCAACAGCGTTGATTTTCCAATTCCGTTTGCACCCACTAAGGCAATCAGTTTTCCTTTTTGCAATTCAATTTTAACATTTTGAGCTACAATTTTGGTCTCTTTTTTAGTTCGATAACCAAGCGTGATGGCATTTGTTTTTAAGATGACTGCATTCTTCATACTCTAATTATTGAATATTTTTCTTCCCAATTAACAACCAAATTACCACAGGAGCTCCCATAATTGAAGTGATCGCATTAATAGGCAAAGTCATTGATAAAAATGGCATTTGCGAAATGATATCACAAGCTAACATCAATAGTGCTCCAATCAAAAGTGTACTGAAAAACAATGTTTTATGGTTGCTGGTTTGGAACAATAATTTGGCAATATGTGGTACCGCCAATCCAACAAAAGCAATTGGTCCTGCAAAAGCAGTGATGCTTCCCGCCAATAAACTTGTGGCAATGATAATGACAAAACGTGCTTTTTTGAAGTTTAATCCTACGCTTTTTGCGTAATTTTCGCCTAAAAGTAAGGCATCTAATGATTTTATACTGAATAAACTCAAAAGCAATCCAATACCTACGACAATTCCCAAAATTGAAATTGAATTCCACGATAAGTTACCCAAATTCCCCATTGACCAAAAAGTGAATTTCTGCAATTGTTCGGCAGAACTAAAGTAACTCAACACGTTGACAATCGCTCCAGCAAAACTCGCAAACATTAAACCTACTATCAAGATTGACATGGTATTTCGAAGTCGTTGTGCCACAATTAATATCGCTAAAACCACTACAAAACTTCCCAAACAAGAGGCTAAAACAATTCCGTAATTGGATAAAACAATTGAATTTAAAAAGCCTGGTAAAAATCCCGCTCCTAAAATCACAAAAGCAACTCCCAAACTTGAACCTGAACTCAATCCCAAAACGTACGGTCCGGCCAATGGATTTTTGAACAAAGTTTGCATTAAAAGTCCGCTAATTGAAAGTCCCATTCCAACTAAAATTGCCGTTATGGCTTTTGGTAATCTAAAATTCAAAATGATGTATTCCCAAGTAGATTTGGATGATTCTTGTCCGGCTAAAATTTTAAAAATTTCTTTTAACGGAATGGAAACTTGTCCTGAAATTAAATCCAACATAAAAAATCCCGCTAATAAAAAAGCGAAACTTGTAAAGAAGAAATAATGGTTTTTTTGCGACATTTACTTTATTTCTGTTGAATTAGTTTTTAGGAAATCATATTGAAATTTGCTACTTTTAAGACTATAAAACTAAACTTAATTCAAGTTTCATTTTATCCAAAGTAGAATTACTTATTGCATCTGAGAAATGACGATGAATATAAATATTCTCATACTTATTTAATTCGCTAATATCCATTTTGGTTTTGTTTAATTCGGCTAATCTTTCAAACAATCCAGTTTTTTTATATAAAAATTCAAAATCATTCATTAGTCCCCAAGCTACAAAAATTACTTTGTCAAAACTATTTAACAGTTTGTCCAATTCAATTAAATGACTTCGATTTTCATTTGAAAGTAAGTAATCTATAAAAGTTTTTTTGTTTGTTTTTGCCATTCCTGTCGTTGGAAAACCAATTAATTCAACGAATGAAATTTTATCTGCATATTTACTTTCTACTTTTAATTTTGAGAAAATTTTGTGGTATCGTTTTCCATCTCCTTTGTAATTTGGTAATAGAAAGGGATGGTGGATTTGATGTTTTCTCCAAAATGTAACTCCATCTTTTAGATAATCAGAAACAAACGGAAACATTTCTTTACTTTCTAGTTCTGATGACCAATTTGGGTCTCTGCCAACGAATAATATTTTAGCATCAATCGGATTTGCTCCTTGATAATTCTTTTTGGAGTATAATTCATTCAAAATCAATGATGGATGTCTATCGAAATTGGATTTTTTCATTTACAAATGAGTTTATATGGAGGTCTTTTATTTTGAATAATATTGATTTTATTGAATCTTTTCAAAAAAGTAAGGTTTATAATTCGGTAATAGTTCAGGATGAAAAATATGAACCAAATCTTTTAAAACCAAATCAGGTCGGTTTGGAGCCAATTCATAATACAAATTACCACCCGTTTTTCCTTTTTTATTACTGAAAGAATAGACTTTTTTGTTTCTAAAAGCAGTAAATTGATTGTAATGTGGATTTGCTTTTTGCATTTCTTTTAGTGAAGAAAATTGACCGGAGGTAATCCAGAAATCAGCGTCTTTTGCTTTTTCAAAAACTATTTCAAAAGACAATGCCAAACTTCCAGTTCCTTCCGTTTCTTCCCATAAATATCGACCTCCCGCTTCTTTTATAAGTTGAGCACCCCAACTCGAACCTTTAGGCAAATACCAGGTTCCTTCAAAAATATCTCCAGCCAAAACGGTCGGTTTATTTTTTACTTGTTGAGCCAATTTTACCGTATTCGTATATTCTTTTTCGATGGATTTAAAAATAGAATCAGCTTGTTTTTCTTTTTCGTACAAAACGCCAAAAAACTTAATCCATTCGGCTTTTCCCAGCGGCGTTTTTTCGTTCCAATCGCCATTTAGCAAGATTTTCAAACCGCTTTTTTCTAAATTATCTAACGTCGGATTTTTGTTGTCAATGCCGTAACCAATAAAAACATCAGGATTCAAATCAATGATTACTTCAGTGTTTAAATCTTGATTTTGACCGAGTTCTTTCACTTTTCCTTGCTCAATTAAAGTGCGAACTTTTTCGGATGAAATGTAATTTAAATTGGGAAATCCAGCTAAAGATTTTTCAACTTCAAGCATTTCCAACGAAGGAATATGTGTAGTAGAAGTCACTACAATGGATTGAATTGGTACTGAAACAGTCGTGTATTTCTGCAAACTATCAGGAACAATTGCATTTTTTTCTTTTAAAATGTAAGTGTATTTTTTTGTCGCATTGGGCCAAGGATTTTTAACAGTTACAATTGAATATTTTTCATATCTATTGATTGAAAATCCTGTGGCATACTCGACTTGATTTTCTGAAGTGGTGGTTTTTGTCGAAATTTCAGTTTCATTTTTTTTGCAACTGAAAACGAAGAAAAGAGTGAACAAGAAAAATATTTTGTGGATGGAAATTTTCATGAAAAAAGATTTTTTGCCTTGCAAAGGTAAATGTTATTCTGACTTTTTGGAGAAAAATTAAAATCGAGCCTTCAATTTAAATTTTTTATTTAACAAAATCGTGGTTGAAAATTGAAATTTTAAACTACTTTTACACCCGAATTAAGGTTGTGATTTTATTTTGAAATCACATTAAAAGGGAATTTGGTGCAATACCAAAGCTGTTCCCGCAACTGTAAGCTACAAAAGCTTGTTGTAAACTACAAAACCATTGTTTCGACTTGTCGGGATGAGAAGGTAAACAACAAGACGCAAGCCAGGAGACCTGCCTTTTTTCGTAACGAATATCGAATCTTCGGGAAAAAAGATTCTGAAATTATGACTTTACGATTGTTTTTGTTTTTTTGCGGAATTTTATTTTGCCAATATTCGTTGGCACAAAATCGTCCTGCCATCAATTTAGATGAAGTGGAAGTGGCTGATTTGGCGCTCAAAAAATATGCTGACTCGCAATCGGTTCAAAAACTAAACGATTCCATCATTCGAAAAAATCAACCTTCCTTGACTCATTTATTGAATTTTTCGACAGGAATTTATTTTAAAGAAAACGGTTTGGGAATGGTTTCTTCGCCTTCGTTTCGAGGAACAACCGCACAGCAAACAGCAGTGGTTTGGAACGGAATCAATATCAACTCGCAACTTACTGGACAAACGGATTTTAATACCATAACTACTTCCGACTTCAATTCCATCAGTGTTCGGGCAGGCGGCGGTAGCTCTTTTTACGGCACAGGTGCCATCGGTGGAAGTATTCATTTGAACACGGATTTGCGTTTTAAAGACGAATTTTCTAATCGGCTTTTAATCAATTACGGTAGTTTTAATACGTTGAGAATCAATTATCAATTGAAATTTTCAGACGAAAAAGTCAGTTTTTTTGGAAGTATTTCCCGAAATAGTTCTGATAACGATTATGAATATCTGAATTCAGATTTAAAAAACGAGAACGGCAATTTTGTCAATTCAAGTTTTAACATTGGTTTTGGATACAAACTCAATGCGACCAACATTTTAAAAATTTATAGTCAAGTTTATGATGGCGAAAGGTATTTTTCACTCATCAATCCAACGGACACGCGAACCAAATACCAAGATTTGAATACCCGAAATTTGGCTGATTTAACTACATTTTTGGGCAATTTTACATCCAATATCAAAGTGGGTTTCTTAAGTGAAAAGTATAAGTATTTCGAAAACATTTCGAATGAAAATTTCAATTTTGGTCATGTAGAAACGCTTTTGGCAAAATACAATTTATCTTATAAAATTTCATCGAAAATCCAAACGGATTTTGTCGCCGATTTTAATCAAAATAAAGGAAATGGTTCTGATATTCAACAAGAAAAGCGAACAATTGGGGGATTGGGTTTACAGTTCAAACACACTTTAAATTCAAAGTTGGCTTACGATTGGAGTTTGCGACAGGAGATTACGGACAATTACAAAAGCCCGTTGTTGTTTTCTGTAGGATCTGTTTTCAAACCTGTTGCATTTTATAAATTGAAAGTGAATGTTTCGCAAAATTTTAGAATTCCAACGTTTAATGATTTGTACTGGTTTGGTGCAGGAAATGTTACTTTAAACCCTGAAAAATCATTGCAAGGCGAAATAGGAAACGTTTTTCAATTCGAGAATTTTAGTTTTACGGCAACTGTTTTTCACTCCAAGATTAAGGATATGATTCGTTGGCTTCCGCAAAATGGAGGTGTTTTTCAACCCATCAATACTTATCATGTTTCGATATTGGGAGGCGAATTTGCAATGAATTATCATAAAAAAATAGAGAAGCATCATTTTGATTTTAATGCGAACTATTCGTACACCAAATCAGATAATGAAAAAACGAATAAACAGTTGACTTTTGTTCCATTTCACAAATCGGCAGCTTCTGCATCCTATTCGTACAAACAATTTTCTGCCTTTTATCAGTATTTGTTTGTTGGCGAAGTTTTTACGCAAACCGATAATGATCCACAAAAAGTGGTGCAAAGTTATACGGTTTCAAACCTTGGAATTTCCACTTTTTTAGATGCAAAAAAGCATTTCAAGTTGGGACTTTCTGTTTTAAACCTGTTTAACGAAAATTACGAAAGTGTTGAAAACAGACCGCTTCCCGGACGAAATTATGCAATAAATTTAAACCTTAATTATTAGATTATGAAGATTACCCGATTGTTTTTTGTGGCTTTGGCCAGTTCTATTTTGCTTAATTCTTGTAGTGACGATGATGGCAACTCGCCAAACATTCCACTTGGCGCTTATGACGAAGGCGTTTTGATAGTGAATGAAGGAAACGCGTCGGCGGGAACCGTTTCATTTCTGGATGATGAGACGGACCTAGTTAGTCAAGATATTTTTTCTGCCGAAAATCCGGGCGAGGGTTTAGGTGGTTTCGTTCAATCGATATTTTTTGATGACGATAAAGCCTTTATTATTTCAAATGGTTCGAATAAAATTACGGTTGTTAATCGGTACACGTTCAAGTTAATTACAAAAATTGAGACTGGTTTTAACGTTCCTCGCTACGGCGTTGTTGAAAATGGGAAAGCGTATGTGACCAATTTGGCAAGTTTTACGAATTTGACTGATGATTTTGTGTCGGTTATTAATTTGAATACCATGCTGGTAGAAAGTACCATTCCTCTCAATGCGATTGCTGAGCGAATTGTGGAAGAAAACGGGAAACTGTATATTTCGAACGGAAGTTATGGCGTTGGAAATTCGATTACGGTAGTGAACGCGGCAACTAATGCTATTGAAACAACAATTGATGTTGGCATTTCGCCTACTTCGATGGAAGAAGAAGATGGGTTTTTATACGTTTTATGCGGGAATAATGTGGCAAATAGTAAATTGGTAAAAATCAATTTAGCCAACAATCAGATTATTTCTGAACTGGTTTTGATGGGTTTAATCAACGCCCAAAATCTTTCAATAGAAGACGACAAAATGTATTTTACTGTAAATTCGGCGGTGTATGCTCAAAATATTTCGGCAACAACCGCAAGTTCAACGCCACTTTTTACTTCTGGAGCAACCACTTTATACGGATTTACTGTTGAAGACGATAAAATTTATGTGAGTGATGCGAAGGATTATGCTTCTAACGGCGAAGTTTTTATTTACAACACTTCTGGCGTTTTGCAAAAGCAATTTAATGTAGGTTTGATTCCAAACGGATTTTACTTTAACGATTAGTTTTTGAAAAATGTTAATAAAAAAGGGTTTGCATCAAATGCAAACCCTTTTTTATTATACTATATGATGGATTATAGTTGTGCAATAACCTCTAAGATTGCGTTGGCAATTGCTTCGTGTTGTACTTCGTTTGTTAAATATTTTAGGTCATTGTCGTTAGATAGGTAACCCATTTCGAACGTTACGGCGGGTGCGAAGCTGTTTTTCAATACCATTAAATTAGCTTCTTTTACACCTTTTGAATTAAAATGGTGTTTGCTTACAAACTGGTTGTTGAGCAGTTCGGCTATCTTTTTTGATTGTGCAAATGCTTTATTTTGTGGCGATACGTAAAATTCCAATCCTGAAATTTCTTTATTGGGATTTCCGTTGACATGCAGTGATAAAACTAAATCGGGCTTTAAATCATTGATAAATTTAGCGCGATTGTCTAAGGATACAAACTGGTCTTCGGTTCTGGTTAAATGGATAACAATGTTGTTGTTTGTATTGAGTTCTTTGATTTTATAAGCAATGGCCTCTACTATTTTTTTCTCGGCGTAGTGGTCAATTTTCAGTCCGTCATCGTGGCCTCCGTGACCGGCATCAATAACTACTACAATCGGTTTTTTATCAGGAGTAGTATTTGGTGTTGCGAAAGCAAGAGCTGCAAAAATGCAAATTGCAAGAGTTATTTTTGAAATCATTTTCATAAAGTTGGTTTTAAAGGTTGTTTAGTAGAACGACTGAGTTTGCGATTTATTTTAGGAATCCAAATCAATTGTATTTTATTCTGAAAAAGAGTGTGCCTCGCCACCGTTCTTCGCGTGAGGGACTGCCGTGGAGCTCTTTTATACCTCGTCCTGATAAGGCGAGGTATAAAAAGCGGGAACAAAAGGCCCGACCCCGTCTTTGAAAGATTTTCTCGTTACAGAAAAATGGTGTTAAGACGGGGTCACGCCCAAATTAATTATAGAAAGGCAGGTGTTCTATGGCTTCAGTGGTTGGTATGTACATTTCGTTTCCGAAGCGTTGCAGTGCTTTTGAACTTTTGAATTCCTTGCCAAATTGGGTTGTATTTTGTGGTGAAAAGCGACCGCTTCCGTTAATTAAATTTAAGGCGGCATTTAAAAATGGTTCATTTTCGTTGCCCAAAATTCCCATATTACCTGGATTTTCAGCAAGTGGATTTGTTGGTGTCAAGCCGTCTTGGTAATCGCCGAAACCGTCTTTGTTTATCGTTTTAATGACAATGGGTTGCATGGCAAATTTGTGTCGCGGGTTGACTTTTTCTTTGTTAAATGTGGGAGAATCGTATAAGGTTACGGAGCCTACATTTTTTCCGATGGTTTTGGTGCCAATTTGAATTACTTCGATATAGGGTTTTAATCCATTGATAACCAATTCACTAGCGGATGCTGTGGAACCAGTAGTAAGGATGTACACTCGGTTGAGATTGAGGTGATTGATTGCGGTATTTCCGATGGTGTTGGTGAAATTATTGACCAGTTGACTGGGATTGTTTTCTTCAAAATAGGCTTGTATCTTACTGTTCCATTGTTGTTTAGCAAATAGTTGGCCGGTAAATTGCCCCGTAATCATACTGGCTAATCGGGTAGCTGTTAAAACCGAGCCGCCACCGTTGTAGCGTAAATCGAGCACTAAATCAGTTACATTTTCTGTTTTGAAAGTGCCAAAGGCTTGGTTTAATTGACTGTCAAAGTTAGCGGTAAAACCGTTGTACATCAAGTATCCGACTTTTTTATTGTTGGTTTGAATTACTTTATTAATTAGAATTGGATTTTCGGTAAGTTCAGTTTTATGCAATGTAATTGATTGGCCGTTTGGGGTGATGGCACCATTGTCAAAGTTGGCTAAGTTGATGGTATAGTTTTCGTTGGCTAATAAGTCCCGAAAGTTGTTAGTGTTAAGATTTTGGCCGTTAATGCCCGAAAAAAGCATTCCACGCGTTACATTTTTCGCAGCGGCATCAGAGTTGGCAATCACATAGTTGACCACGCCGTACACCTCAGTTTGGCTGCCAGGCTTGAAGCGTAGGGTAAATTCCATTCCGTTATTTTTTGTAACGCCTTGAAATAGATTTTCTAAAAACACATAATCTTCAACCAAAACGCTAAATCGATCAAGGGTTTGCGGAACTCTCAAGTCGTTAAACAGTTCAAAAGGATCGTTGTATGTACTTAAAAAAGTATTGAGTTGTGCTTGGTTTTCGAATCGGTCGTCGGCTAGGTCAGGTACATCGTCTTGCCATAAATAGTATAAATTCAGACCTTTCCAGATAAAATTAGGGATTTCTAAATTAGTAGGAATTGATACTTCATCATCGTCATTACAGCTTATGGCTAAAACGGCGGATAAAAAAACTAAAATCAGTGCTTTATAGGTAGTTTTCATTTTGACTTATGTTGAATATAGTTACGTCAGTGTTTTCGAAAAACAGAATGGATTTACGGTATAATAAATTTAATTTGAGTCACTTTTTTTCTTTGTGAAGAGGTGCTGCAAGCTGAACTTTTCTTACTCTCTTGGGTAACGAAGATAAAAAACTATTGCTTCATTTCCAAAGAGAAAATGGTAAAATTGCCCTGGTTTATAGGATTTGCTGATTACAGTTTGGCTTGTTTGTAAAAATAGCAAATTTGAATTTATATTTCTTATCGAAAATGTCTTTCAGTAAATTAATTATTTAGTTGGAATGTTTTTCAAGTGCTATGGCGTAAGTGTGTTTGTTTTTTTCGAAAAAGATACTATTTAGCCTTACATTTACAGCGTTGATGTAAGCAAAACGCGAGTTATTAAAAACTATTGGCACGTGGTTTGTTTATTGTAATGTATGAATAATAGGTCAAGTCATGAAGGAATGCCTTACCTTACACATTAGATTTTTTTGTTAGGCTATCAAGAAACAGGTGTTCTTTTTGTAATATTGTAGTAGTAGAATTGAAGTTGTAGAAATTGAGGGTGTTTTTTGATATGGAACCACAAAAGTGCATAAAGAGTGTTTGCCGAAATAACCCTTGGAATCCAAATGGGTATGATGTTTTGTTTTTTCGTTTTAATTTGCCAAAAATGAAAATGATGATTATCGGTCTTTTGTGTGTTGGAATGCTGGGGTGCGAGAAGGCTAGGGTGGAGGATGATTTAGGCACTTTTAACGATCCTAAAAAAGCTTTGATAGAAACTAAAAAAGCATTGGTGTTGCTTTCTAATACTTTACATAAAGGTTATGAGAGTGCTAGTTTACTTACTGAATACGAACAAACTAAGAATAAAATATTTAACGTAAAGGGAGATCATAAAAAGTCCGACCTTGAAAAAAGAAAATAAAATGAAAAAAATTTACGTACTACTTGTTTTTGTGCTTTTACCTAATATGTTTTTTGCACAACAGTCGGTTTTGGATAAATTTGATGGAGCCGAAGATGTAAAATCCATTCTTGTGACAAAAAAAATGTTTCAAATGATGGGTAACGTCAAGATGGATAGTAATGATAAAGAGATGCAACAATTTATCAATTTGACTAAAAAGTTAGATAATTTAAAAGTCTTTCGCTCGTCTAATCCTAAAGTAAAATCGGAATTAAAATCTACCGCCGATCAATATTTGGTTTCGGCAGGTTTAACCGAGCTGATGCGTGTTCGCGAAGGAAGCCAGAACATTAAAATAGCAGTAAAATCAATAGGTAACGGAAGTCAGGTCAAAGAATTGTTAATGCTTATTGAAGACAGCGGCGTGAGTAATGAAACTGTTTTGATGTCGTTAACCGGCAATTTTGACTTAAACGAATTAGCTGTTTTAACGGATAAAATGAACTTACCAGGCGGTGCCGTTTTAAGTAAAACCCAAAAGTAATTACTGCAAATTATTGAATTTGTGTTGCAATCGGAATGAGCTGATATTTTATTTCATAATATGGTAGGGTGCTTGCAAAAAAGTAAAAAGCCTTTGGTGTACTTACCAAAGGCTTTTGTTTTTATTGTAGACACTATTTTTCAGTTATTTTATAAACAAGAAAAATTAAATGATATTTAATTTATAGGTAAAGTAGCATTTGGCGAATAGACCGAATTTTTGATAATCCGAAACACGAATTCTTGTGTTTTTGATTTCTGTTGAAGGTGTGTTTTTTAGCTTTGTCAATAGTTTTTTGTAGTAAACGTAGGCAGTATAAACGCCAAATTTAGCTTCTATTGGTAAATTTACGATTCCAGTAAAAGCGGCTTTAAAGTCAGCTTCAATTTCGGCAATGATTTCATTTTTAGAATTTTCGTCTAATTTATTCAAATCTGCATTTGGGAAATAGGTGCGACTTAAGTTTTCGAAATCTGCTTTCAAATCGCGCAAAAAATTCACTTTTTGAAAAGCAGAACCCAATCTCATGGCGGGTGCTTTCAGTTCTTCGTATAATTTATTATCGCCGTTTACAAAAACTTTTAAACACATTAACCCCACAACATCAGCCGACCCATAAATGTATTCATGGTATTCGTCTTTGGTTTTGTATTCTGATTTGTGTAAATCCAATCGCATGCTGTACATAAAAGCATTGATTAATTCTAAATCGATATTGTACTGATTGACTGTTTTTTGAAACGAATTTAAAATCGGATTCAAACTTATTTTTTCAGTTAATGCGCGATGCAAGTCAATTTCGAAGCGTTCGAATAATTCACTTTTGTTGTAATCATGAAAACTATCTACTATTTCATCTGCAAATCTCACGAAGCCATAAATGTTGTAAATATCCTGACGTATGGCAGGAGCCAACATTTTTACTGCCGAAGAGAATGAGGTGCTATATGATCGAGTAACAGTTTTGCTGCAATCAGATGATACGGTGTCAAAGATGGATTTCATAGGCAGTTTATCTTTTATTAATTAATTCAGACACTAATTTTCCTGAAATTAACGCTGGTGGCACGCCAGGTCCTGGTACAGTAAGTTGACCTGTAAAATACAAGTTTTCAACTTTATTGCTTTTTAGTTTTGGTCTTAAAAAAGCAGTTTGTAAAAGGGTGTTGGCCATACCGTATGCATTTCCTTTGTAGGAATTATAATCAGTAACAAAATCATTTTTGCAAAATGATTCGTTAAATATAATATTATTTTTGACTTTTTGTTGTGTTAAAGTTTCAAACCGATCAATAATTTTATCAAAATAGGTGGCTCGAAGTTCGGGTGTGTCTTCAATTCCGGGTGCCAATGGAACTAAAAAAAAGCCAGATTCCATTCCTTCAGGTGCTGCTGTTGAGTCAGTTATCGAAGGAAAGTTGGCGTAAAATAAAGGTTCGTCAGGCCATTTTGGTTCGTCATAAATGTCTCTTGCATGTTGATCGAAATCAACATCGAAAAATAAAATATGGTGCGAAATATTTTCGAGTTTTCGGTCAAATCCAACATAAAATAGTAATGATGAGGGTGCAAAGACGCGGCTGTTCCAATATTTTTCAGAATACATTCTGTTATTTGGATCCAACAAGGTTTCTGAATGATGATAATCTGCACCACTTAACACCACATCTGCCTCAATGCGCGAATTATTAACAATTAGTCCAACAGCAGTGCCATTTTCGACTACAATTTTATTCACATTTGCATTAAATTGAAACTGAACACCTAACTCAAGCGCTAATTTTTCTATGGCTTTTACCACGTCAAACATTCCTGTCTTAGGATGCCAGGTGCCTAAACCGAAATCAGCATAGTTCATAAAACTGTAAAAAGAAGGCGTATTTGAAGGTTTGGCACCTAAAAATAAAACTGGAAATTCAAGAATTTGAACTAAACGCTGGTTGGTAAATTCTTTTTTTACATCCTTACTAATCGTACTGAAAAATTGTCCAACTTTTTTGGCTGTTTCAACAGTAACTAGTTCAAGAGGAGAAATACCAGGTCGGTACACTAAATCTTTAATGGCAATATCATAGTTGCTTTTGGCCTTAGCCATAAATTGCTCAAGTTTTTTTCCGCTTCCTTTTTCGATTTCTTCAAAGGTTTGAACTATTTCAGGAAGATTATCGGCTATTGCAATAAAATCATTGATACCATAATATACTCTGTAGGCTGGTGAAAGTTTGACTAATTCATAGTAATCGTTCGTTTTTTTGCCAAAGTCATTAAAAAAGCGTTCGAAAACATCGGGCATCCAGTACCAACTTGGTCCCATATCAAAAGTAAATCCTTCTTTTTTTAATTGTCGAGCTCGTCCGCCAATTGTTGCATTTTTTTCATAGATAGTGACGTTCTGACCTTTCTTAGCGAGATAACACGCGGCGGATAGGGCAGAAAAGCCGGATCCTATTATTGCGATTTTTTGAGACATTCTGTTCTTAACTGTTTAAAGTGTTTTAATAATATGGTCCATAGATAAAAACAGGCGTGTTCTGTTTGCGGTACTTTCCATGCCTAGTTGTTCAAGTCCAATTCCTGTGAGCCACAATTCGCTTCCATCATTAGTTTGTATGATTGCTTCTTGAAATTTTTTAATATAGGCATTAATTTCATCAGCTGAGGGAGAGGTGGTTATATAGGTCAAAAACACACACGATTCAAATTGTTCTGTTAATTGTTGTAAGTCGTCGATTTGAATGTTCTCTCCTAAATAAATACATTTATACCCATTTTTGATTACCTCATAGCTCAAATATTTTAAACCAAGATTATGACTTTCCTGCAGTGGCAAAAATAATATAAATACTTTGTCTTGCGTTATGTGTTGATTTCTGGAAGCTGCCTCTATTTCTATTTCTAATTTTTGTTTGATTAAATGCGTAATAAAATGTTCATGGGCCGCTGTTATGGTGTTTGTTTGCCATAAAAGCCCAATTTCGTTAAGTAAAGGTACAAAAACATCACTAAAGATAGCCGTAAAAGACTTGTTAGCCAATAATTGGTCATAAGATTTATAGAATTCATCCTGGTCAAAATTTAACATAGCCACTTTAAATGCATTGATTGCATGGCTTTTGTAGGTTTTATTAGTGATGATATCCTTCACTAAACGAGGGATATTTTCGTTAGGATACTGCGAAATTTTTGAAATTTTATAGCCGTGGTTGTGTAATAAGGTGATGTTTAATAGTTTTTTAATGCTCGAAAAGTCATAATACCGGATGTTGGTATCCGTTCTCATGGGTTCTAAAATATTATACCGCTTTTCCCAAATTCGTATCGTGTGTGCTTTTATACCTGAAATGTTTTCCAAGTCTTTGATACTATAGGCATTTCTAAAAGTGTTCATTGTTTTGTTATTTTTCTTAAACAAAAGTACAATATAAATTTACAGAAAACTAATTTGATTGTTTTTTATTTTAAAAATTAGAGGATAGGCAAGTTTTTTACACAAAATAGTATGCTTACACCTTTATCTGATGCGGTTTTTTCGGATATTTTCTTGTGATGGATTCTCTTTGACAGCTGAAAAAAGCTTATCATGAAAAGTTTTTTATCGTGGTATAAAAAAAACACCCTAAAAAAGAGTGCTTTTAAAATGGTTTAATATATGTTTAGTAAAACCTTTGTAAACCCTTACAAACAGGCTTAATTTGTGACCACGGTGGGATTTGAACCCACACGCCCTTTCGAGCACCACCCCCTCAAGATGGCAAGTCTACCGTTTCTCCACGTGGCCTAAAAAAGAAAGGTTACCCGTTTTACGAATAACCTTCGTGACCCGACTGGGGCTCGAACCCAGGACCCCATCATTAAAAGTGATGTGCTCTACCGACTGAGCTATCGAGTCTGTACATTCAAAAAAGAGTTTTTTTACTTTCTAAATTTCGCGAAGCTAAAATCGTCTTTTGGCTACAGTAACTTATCTTCAATGAAAACTTGTACAACAGTACGATAATTTTCAATCTAATAAATTTTCTTTCAGCAGCATTTTAAAGTTTTTGTGACCCGACTGGGGCTCGAACCCAGGACCCCATCATTAAAAGTGATGTGCTCTACCGACTGAGCTATCGAGTCATTTTTCCTTCTTTGAATGCGGGTGCAAATATATGACCTTATTATTTATCAATCAAAGCATTTTTACTTTAAATTTGATTTTTTTTTAAGGCACAACTTAATCATTTGTTTATTAAGGGTTTATTTTTTTTAAGTAGTATGTTATTGGTTCATTCACTCTTTATTTATTGATTTCAATTATCAAAAATTACGGATGTTACATTACTTTTAAGGCGTATACTTATTAATCGTCCATTTTGGAGTTGTTTTTTATAAGCACTTTTAAGTTTACTTCTCTAACTCTTTAACGCTTGAGAGGTGCCAAGAAAGCCATATTTGGGTTGTATTTATTTCACAAACACTAGGTATTATAATGAAAAAAATAGTTTTACTGGGTTATATGGGTGTTGGAAAATCGACTGTAGGAAAAGAACTAGCAGATCGATTGCAAATTCCTTTTTATGATTTGGATGATTTAATCGAAAAGAAAGTCCAAATGGCTGTTGCCACTATTTTTGAACAAAAAGGCGAGATTTACTTTCGCAAATTAGAGCATACCATTTTACACGAAATGATGGCTCAGTCGGATGCATTTGTTTTAAGCTTAGGTGGTGGCACTCCGTGTTATGCTAACAACCATTTAGTACTCCAGCAGGCAGATTGTTTTTCGTTTTATTTGAAGGCGTCAATTGCATTGTTGGTTGATCGTTTGCGTGATGAAAAAAATAAACGACCTTTATTAGCATATTTAGACCACAATGAATTTACAGAGTATATTGCTAAACATCTTTTTGATCGCAGTTACTTCTATAATCAAGCTAAGTTTAAGATTTCAATCGAAGGAAAAACGCCACAGCAAATTTCTACTGAGATAGAGCAATATTTAACTTAAATAGGCATAACTGTTTTCAGTATCAAAAACCACATGTACGTGCTCGAACAACGAAGTTGAAAGTGATATGCCTTTAAAATCTGCTTTTACGGGATATTTTTTATGATTCCGATCGATTAAAACAGCCGTTTTAAATTTTTTTAAAGGAACATCTAAAAAGTGTCTTACTCCATAAACAAGTGTTGTACCCGAATTGAGTACGTCATCAACCAAAACGAGTCCCTTGTTTTTATATTCGTCTGAAGGTATTGATGTTGTGATTGGTTTTTCGGGTTGCTGCTTATCTATAAAAACTTCACATAGCAATACTTTAATAGGAGCTATCGACTGCAATGTTTCTGCTATTTTTTCTGCAAATACATAACCATTTGAAGCTATTCCTGCAATGACAATTTCTTCTTCATCAACGAAGGTTTCATAAATTTGATAAGCAATTCGTTTTATTTTGTGTGCTATTTCTTGATGCTTTAAAATAGTATTTTGACTCATACGTACGTGTAATTGGTTGTAAATTTAATCAATAAATGTTTCGTCTTCAAATTCTTCATCAAAATCAGTTTGATAATCGTCTATATCTCTACGGTCTTTTTTCGTAGGTCTTCCTTCGCCATTTTTTCGGTAATGTTCTTTAGAAAGTTTGAGCATTTCCACATGAGCAAAAGCTTCTGCTGGAGTTTCGTCTTTTCTGTAAATATCTACTAGTTTGGCTCCTACGCGATTGTCTGGAATAGCCAAGACCGTAATTTTTCGTGTAATTTGATCTTTCCTGAACGTTATAGTGTCAGTCGGGAATACTTCTTTTGATGGTTTTGCAACTTGCCCGTTAACCGTGATATGATTTTTTTTGCAAGCCTCCGTAACCATATTTCGGGTTTTATAATATCGTATGCACCACAAATATTTGTCAATTCTCATCTGTTTGAAAAATCAGCGTTAATTATTATTACAAAAATAAATCTAAATTGTATCTTGCGGGCAAAATTATCAATTATAATGAACAAATTAAGTTTTTATTTCATAACCGCATTATTGGCTATTCTTTTATTTTCTTGCGAAAAAGATGAAGAAACGAAAATTCCACCACCAAGACCTTTCGACGAGCAATACGCCAGAGACTTGGATTCAATAGAAAATTATTTAAAGACGCACACTTTTACAGTTGTAGATGTTGATAACCGCATTGATGTAGTTATCGATACCTTTATCGTTGGCAATGCCGAAGGAAAAGTTTCTATTTGGGATAATACGCAGTACCCCTTAAAATGGAAAGATGTAAAGACGGACAGTCGAGCTTCGAACTTAGTCAATGGCGCCAGTGCTGATTCTACTACATACAGAATGTATTATTTTATCATTAATGAAGGAGGCGGCAACCAAGCCACACGTTTTGACTCTACTTTTGTAAGTTACCGCGGCTGGCGTTTAGATAATACACAATTTGATATCAATAATTCTCCTATTTGGGCAACTTTTCCAAGGATAACAAATGAAGAGGTGACTTTGATATCTGGATTTCGTCAGTTTACCAGTCTTTTAAAAAGTGCTGAGTCGTTTTCAGTAGGCTCCAATGGTGCTGTAACCTTTAATAATTACGGAGTTGGAGTAGTGTTTTTACCCTCTGGATTGGGCTATTTTAACAGTTCTCAATTTAATATACCGAGTTATTCACCGCTTGTTTTTACAGTTCGTTTGCACAGTTTGAGAGAACGCGACCATGATAGAGATGGTATTCTTTCTAAATTTGAAAATGGAAATAATGAAGAAAACTTGTATATTGTAGATTCAGATGGGGATAATATTCCAGACTTTCTCGATATTGATGACGATAATGATAGAACTAGAACGCTGCTAGAAATTACAAATCCCGTTACCAATCAGCCGTTTGCTTTTGGTGAAATTCCTACTTGTCCGGGTAAAACTATAAAGAAACATTTAGACCCGAGTTGTCAATAAGTCAAAAAAAATCCTACTATAAAAAAGCCTCATAGATTTTCTTATGAGGCTTTTTTTTGGATAAAATTTTCAAGGATAAGTTGGTGAAAAACCAACCTTAGATCATGAAAGATTTATTTTCTCTTCATTACTCTTTTAACGGCTTCGATGATGGCATCACTCGTTAAACCGTATTTTTTCATCAATTGTTCGGGTGTGCCTGATTCGCCAAAACTATCTTTTACAGCTACAAACTCTTGTGGTAACGGACTGTTTAAAGCCAATACGCGTGCAACACTTTCGCCTAAACCGCCAATGATATTATGTTCTTCGGCAGTTACAATACATTTGGTTTTAGCCAATGACTCTAAGATTGCATTTTCATCCAAAGGTTTGATGGTGTGAATGTTGATCACTTCGGCAGAAATTCCTGCTGCTTCAAGAGCTTCTGCGGCAACCAATGCTTCCCAAACCAAATGGCCCGTAGCTACAATGGTTACATCTGTGCCTTCGGTTAAAACAACCGCTTTACCAATTTCGAATGTACCGTTTTCGGGTGTGAAATTTGGTACGGTGGGTCGTCCGAAACGCAAGTAAACAGGTCCATGATGATCAGCAATGGCCAGAGTAGCAGCTTTTGTTTGATTGTAATCGCACGTGTTGATTACGGTCATGCCGGGTAGCATTTTCATCAATCCGATGTCTTCTAAAATTTGGTGAGTTGCACCATCTTCTCCTAAAGTTAATCCCGCATGTGAGGCACAAATTTTTACATTTTTGTCAGAATACGCTACAGACTGACGGATTTGGTCATAAACTCTTCCTGTCGAAAAGTTAGCGAATGTTCCTGTAAACGGAATTTTTCCACCAATGGTTAAACCTGCTGCAATACCAATCATGTTGGCTTCTGCGATTCCGATTTGGAAAAAACGCTCGGGATGATTTTTCTTGAAATCGTCCATTTTTAAGGAACCAATTAAATCAGCACATAGGGCCACTACGTTTTCGTTTTTCTCACCCAATTCTGTCAATCCTGCTCCAAACCCTGATCGGGTATCTTTATTTCCTGTATTTGTGTATTTGTTCATTAGTTCTTAAGATATTTTATTTTTTGTTTGTCAATTAATAATCGAGTGTCTATATCTGTAAATTGCTTTAATTTAGCAATTGATTTTCCGCCCGGATGGAAATCAATCTCAGCATAAGTGGGCAGATAATTAGTAGGTAAAATCACGTTCTGGCAGCATGGGAAATGATTAAATAAATATTTCATGATAGTTGGAAAAAATTTACTTTCACTTTTAACTGCCGTAACCGATGATCTAGCAACTGCAGCGCGTTTTTTATCATTCTTAAATCTTGTGATTTTAAATGTAGTGATTGAATCTGTCGTAGTTTGTTGTACTTCATAATGATTTTTAGCGTAAGACTCAGGTAAGATTTTTTGACTTCCTACTGTAGAATGTAAATAAAAAAAATCAATTTCGTTTTTATAGTTTTCCATTTGAAAGAAGTGATTCATTTTTTTTCCATCGTCAATAACACTACCTACCAAATCAGTTCCGAAATTTTTAGCGTAAAAAAAATACGTACTATCTTTAGAATTAAACATAAAAACAACACTGGCGCGTCCGATTTCGCTATATTCTATTAATTTGTCAAAAACATAGTTTTGGCCGAACATTGTTTGAGATAGTAGTAACAACAAAAGTAATTTTTTCATGTATAGATCTTTTATTTAATCATCGCTGGGAATATGAATTCATGTTTTTTAACAGTGTATTGAGTCGTTTTATTTGTTCTGTTATTTATTTCTTTTTTAGTAACGTCTACCCTTTTTCTTTGTTAAATTACCTCAGCTTTAAAACTGCTTTTTAACTGTCATTTGGTATGATTTACAGTTAAAGTAAAGTCAATTTTGGAGATTTCTTCTAGTTGGTACATACTTGAGATTGATCCGTTAACTTCGGAGTATGCTCTTGTTATAACCTCTTTATTTTTTAAGGTGAATCTGTTGGTCCACATCGGCGAAATTAAGGGTGGAAAATTATAATGTTGATTTTGAGCAATCTCCGATGGAGTAGTTTCTATAATAAATTTCAACAGAAGTTTTTTACGTTTCTTATTTTTATACTTATTTACAATTACAATGCCCTTTTCTTGATTTGAATAATCTACTTCATGATATCTTTTTTGTTTTTTTCTATAGTAGTCTAGGTTAAAATATCGATAATACTTTGTTTTTAGAAAATTCAAATCGGTTAAATCAAAAAAGTTTTTATTCCCTTCAAATTCGTAACGGCGATTGTTAGTATAGTCCATTAATTGTATACCTAGTGCTTCATTGTTTTTAATAAATATAGTAAGCACATACGAACTATCCTTACTGTTTGAATAAGTTACAGTTTTAACAATACTCGCTGAATTTTCATCTGTTTTTTTGTAGTTATAAACAGTATAATAGTCAAAAGTAAATTTCGATTCGGCATCCTGTGCAAAACCATAAGCTACTGCAAAATATAAAAGTATAATGAAGATGTTTTTTATCATAAAACTTTAGTAAAATCAATGCTAATAATCACCCAAGGTTTCTGGATTTTGAGCCAAGGCTTTTTCTAATTGTTCGTCGTTGGGTGCTTTTCCGTGCCAAGCATGAGTGTGCATCATAAAATCTACTCCGTTACCCATTTCGGTATGGAGTAAAACACATATTGGTTTTCCTTGTCCGGTTTTTGATTTGGCGTTGGTCATTCCTGCTATTATTGCTTCAATGTCATTTCCTGCTTTGATGTCTAAAACTTCCCATCCGAAGGCTTCAAATTTAGCACGTACGCTTCCCATATTCAAAACCTCATCGGTTGATCCATCAATTTGTTTTCCGTTTAAATCGACAGTAGCAATAAGGTTGTCTACCTTTTTGGCTGCGGCATACATGATGGCTTCCCAATTTTGACCTTCTTGTAACTCGCCGTCTCCGAGTAGAGTGTATACTAAATGGTTATCATTGTTTAACTTTTTAGCCTGAGCTGCACCAACGGCTACTGATAATCCTTGTCCTAATGAGCCTGATGCTACCCGAACGCCTGGTAATCCTTCGTGTGTGGTGGGGTGACCTTGCAGTCGTGTGTTGATTAATCTAAATGTAGCAAGTTCGGCAACTGGAAAATAACCGCTTCTGGCTAAAACACTATAAAACACGGGAGAAATATGACCGTTAGACAGAAAAAATAAATCTTCGCCTGTGCCATCCATATCAAAGCCTTCTTTTCGGGTCATGATGTTTTGGTACAGAGCCACAAAAAATTCGGTACAACCGAGTGAACCTCCGGGATGACCTGAATTTACAGCATGTACCATTCTCAGAATGTCTCTTCTTACTTGTGTGCTTAAATCGATGAGTTGTTGTGTGTTGGGTTTCATTTTTTTTGTAAAAGTTTGAATGTGGCAAAGATAGACAGATATTTCAATATTATTGTGTTTTGAAAAAACGGAATTGCAAGAAGTTGTTAAAAGTTATAAACGATTTTTTTTTTGGGAAAGTTACTTTGGCATCCTTGTTTTTTGTGTTCAGGGACGGTTTTTCTGGTTACCGCGATTTGCGTTAGGGATTGTAGTTGGAGCTCTCTCGCTGGCCTTGCAATTGCGATAGCTATTGCAAGGCCAGCGAGAAGCGGGAGCGGAAAGCCCGACGCCTTCTAGCTTTTTTACGCGTCCTGAAAGGCGGGTAGAAAAGCTAGAAGGGGTAACGCCCCAAAAAAAATCCTCAAGCTACTTTGAGTTTGAGGATTGATTTAGTAGGGGAGAATCGGTTTATTCTTGGACTAAAACCCACTCTCCGGTGGTAAGAAGGCTTTCGGCTTTCTTGTATTTCATGGTTTCGGTTTTACCACTCATGATGTGTTTTACGGTAACATTGTCGTTGCGATTGATTTTGGGCATATCGCGTTTGATGGTTTCTGTTACCTGACTCTGTTGTGGTTGAGTTGTTGGATTGCTGCCGTTTCGAGTGTCAGTTGTACTGTCGTTTCCGTTTACATCGTCTTTAGTGGCTGTATAATTTTCTGTTTGGCGTACTTCTTTGGCTTCTTGAATGGGGGTTGTGTTTTGCTGAGGCAAATCTCCTTTGAAAAGGAACGATACGACTTCTTTGTTTACACCGTTGAGCATGGCGCTGAATAATTTGAAGGCTTCAAATTTATATATAAGTAGCGGGTCTTTTTGTTCATGCACGGCTAACTGTACTGATTGTTTTAGCTCGTCCATCTTGCGAAGGTGTTTTTTCCAAGCTTCATCAACGATGGCTAGGGTGATGTTTTTTTCGAAATCAGCAATCAGTTGTTGTCCTTCGGTTTCGTAGGCCTTTTTTAAATCAGTAACCACATTGAGCGATTTGATACCGTCGGTAAACGGCACCACGATTCTTTCGAATTGGTTATTCTTGTTTTCAAAAACATTCTTGATAATCGGCATGGCCTCTCGAGCACTTCGGGCTGTTTTTTCGGTGTAATATTCTAAGGCACTTTTATAGACTTTTCCGGCAATTTCGTTCGGACTTAATTTAGCAAATTCGGCTTCAGAAATCGGGCTAGTGATGGAGAAATAGCGGATGAGTTCGAACTCGAAGTTGCTGAAATCACTCACTTCTTTGTTGGAAGTGGTGATTAACTCACAGGTGTCATAAATCATGTTAGCGATATCGACTTTTAATCGTTCGCCGTGCAGTGCATGACGTCTACGTTTGTAAACTACTTCTCGTTGAGCATTCATCACGTCGTCATATTCTAACAAACGTTTTCGAACGCCAAAGTTGTTTTCTTCTACTTTTTTCTGAGCTCTTTCAATGGATTTGGTCATCATCGAATGTTGGATAACTTCACCTTCTTTTAATCCCATGCGGTCCATTACTTTGGCCACACGTTCTGAACCAAAAAGACGCATCAAATTATCTTCTAGTGAAACATAAAATTGAGAACTTCCCACATCTCCCTGACGTCCGGCACGACCTCTTAACTGTCGGTCTACTCGACGAGAATCATGACGCTCTGTGCCAATAATTGCTAAACCTCCCGCAGCTTTTACTTCGGGTGTAAGTTTAATATCGGTTCCTCGACCTGCCATGTTGGTAGCGATGGTTACCACTCCTGGTTTTCCGGCTTCCTCTACAATTTGTGCTTCTTGCTTGTGCATTTTAGCATTCAAAACATTATGAGGAACGTTTCTCATTTTTAACATTCGGCTGAGTAATTCAGATATTTCAACAGAGGTTGTACCTATTAATACGGGTCTTCCTGCTTTTGATAATTCGGTTACGTCTTCGATTACGGCATTAAATTTTTCGCGAACCGAACGGTAAATGAGGTCTTCTTTATCTTTTCGTGCTAGAGGTCGATTGGTTGGAATTTCAACAACGTCTAATTTATAAATTTCCCACAATTCTCCTGCTTCGGTTACAGCCGTTCCTGTCATACCGGCTAGCTTATTGTACATCCTAAAGTAATTTTGCAAAGTTACCGTTGCAAAAGTTTGGGTAGCGGCTTCAATTTTTACATTTTCTTTGGCTTCAATAGCTTGATGCAAACCATCAGAATATCTTCGGCCTTCCATGATACGACCTGTTTGTTCGTCTACAATCATGATTTTATTGTCCATGATCACATACTCTACATCTTTTTCAAACAAGGTGTAGGCTTTGAGCAATTGTGTAAGGGTATGGATTCGCTCGCTTTTTACGCTAAAATCTTGAAATAATTTTTCTTTTTCTTCGGCTTCAACGTCTTTTTCTAATTTTAATTTTTCGATGCGAGCTATTTCGGTACCAATATCGGGTAAAACGAAAAAGTCGGCATCTTCGTTAGTCGATAGAAATTTAATACCATTATCGGTAAGTTCTACTTGATTATTTTTTTCTTCAATTACAAAATACAACGCTTCGTCCACTTTTGGCATTTCGCGATTGTTGTCTTGCATGTACTGATTTTCGGTTTTTTGAAGTAATTGTTTAATTCCTTCTTCGCTTAAAAATTTAATTAAAGCTTTGTTTTTTGGCAAAGCTCTGTAGGCTCTCAATAGCTGGAATCCGCCGTCTTTAGTATTTCCTTCTTTGATTAATCTTTTGGCTTCGGTTAGAAATCCGTTTGCAAGTTGTCTTTGGAGTGTAACCAAATTTTCGATTTTTGGTTTCATCTCCACAAATTCATGGCGATCTCCTTGTGGCACAGGACCCGAAATAATTAAGGGTGTTCGAGCATCGTCAATAAGTACGGAGTCAACCTCATCTACGATTGCAAAATTGTGTTTACGTTGCACCAAATCAGCAGGCGAATGGGCCATATTATCTCTTAAATAATCGAAACCAAACTCGTTATTTGTTCCATAAGTAATGTCGGCGTTATAGGCTTCTCGTCTTGCATCAGAATTGGGCTGGTGATTATCGATACAATCTACGGTCATGCCATGAAACTCGAAAAGTGGGGCTTTCCAGGCACTATCTCGTTTGGCCAAATAATCATTTACAGTTACTAGATGTACTCCGTTTCCGGTTAAAGCATTTAAGTACAAAGGCAAGGTAGCTACTAAGGTTTTACCTTCACCTGTTTGCATTTCAGCTACTTTTCCTTGGTGAAGTACGATACCGCCTATGAGTTGCACGTCATAATGAATCATGTCCCAAGTAATCTCTTTTCCGGCCGCCGACCAAGAGTTGGCCCACACGGCCTCGTTACCTTGAATGCTAACGTATTCTTTTTTGCCAGACAAGGCAATGTCTTGTGGCGTGGCTGTAACACGAATAGTGGTGTTTTCTTTAAATCGTTTGGCTGTTTCTTTGACTACGGCGAAGGCTTCAGGCAAAATTTCCATCAACGTTTTTTCGCTCACGTCGTAGGCTTCTTTCTCAAGGGTGTCGATAGTAGCGTAAATGTCTTCTTTATCGTCGATATCGGTTTTTTGTTCTACTTCTATTTTCAGTAAAGCAATTTTATCGTCTTTCTCTTTACGTGCTTGTTTAATTCGATTTTTAAATTCGGTAGTTTTAGCTCGTAAGTCGTCGTTGGATAACGATGATAAGGCGGCTTCGAATGTTTTGATTTTTGTTAAGTAAGGTTGAAGTGCCTTTACATCTTTTTCGGATTTATCGCCAACGAAGGCTTTAAGAATGCTAGTAATGAAGCTCATATTTGTTTTATTCTTTATTTCAATTAATTATTCTAACAAAAAAAAGTCTCATGTGAGACTTTTTTGGATTTATTTTTTAATATTCATCCTCGTTCCAAAGATAGTCTTCGTCTGTTGGATAATCAGGCCAAATTTCTTCCATTGATTCGTAGATTTCTCCCTCATCTTCAATGGATTGAAGATTTTCTACCACTTCCAAAGGTGCACCGGCTCTGATTGCATAGTCGATAAGTTCATCTTTGGTAGCTGGCCACGGCGCGTCACTTAGATACGATGCCAATTCTAATGTCCAATACATCTTATTATGATTTAATGATTTTATGCAAAAATAAATTTTTTACGGACAAAGTCAAGTAAAATTGTATTTATTTTAAAAAAGTTAAGAACGTTTTTTTGTCAAGGCTTTCTGAGCCTTACATTTTTCTGAAAAGACAGGGGTTAAAACCTTAATATTTTTCAGGAATCCACTTAATTTCTGTGGCGTTTAGGTCATGAGACAACTTCCGTGCCAAGACAAAAAGATAGTCAGAAAGGCGGTTTAGGTATTTAAGTACGTAGCTGTTTACGGGTTCTATTTCGTTTAAATGCACCGCAAGACGTTCAGCACGACGGCAAACGCATCGAGCGATATGACAATATGACACAGCAGTATGACCTCCAGGAAGCACAAAATGAGTCATTGGCGGCAGACTTTCTTCCATGAGATCAATAGCATTTTCGAGGAAGGCAATATCATTTTCAGTAATTTTCGGAATATTTAGACGCTCTTTTCCGTTTTTAAGAAATTCTTTATCAGGAGGCGTTGCTAAAATAGCTCCTACTGTAAAAAGTTTATTTTGAATTTCGGCGAGATTCTGTTGGATGATACTGCTGATTTCTTGGTCTCGAATCAATCCTATATGCGAATTTAATTCATCTACCGTGCCATAACTTTCTATCCTAATGTGATGTTTAGGAACGCGTGTGCCGCCAAAAAGTGCTGTGGTACCTTCATCTCCTGTTTTTGTGTAAACCTTCATTTGTGTGCTAACTATTTTTTGATGATTGTATAATGTTACGTTTTTTTGATGAAAAGTAGGTACTTCTCATTTGTGTATTTTTTAAATTTGGGCTAAAGTTACGGTTAAATCTGCCAAAACTACACTGTTATTCGTTTGAAGTACGATTTGATTTCTAAAACGAATTCATCGTGTGCTTTTGTCGATTGTAAAATTAGATGTTTCCTTTTAGTAAAAGATACGTTTTTAAACGGGTTTTAATTTTCTAAAATCATGTTTTGTTATCCATTCTGCGGCAGATTTTGTATTGTTTTTGAATCAACTTAGCAATCCCCAAAGCGACTTAACTTCTAAGATTCCATCTGTAAAAAAAGTTTTTTTTACCCGAATCACAAAGTGTTCTTTGACTTGTTCTTTCCTAAAAAAAATGATTCCCCATTGAAAGGTGTCAATGGTTACGGTTACTTTTGGATGTGCTTTAATCGTTTCCCAAGTTTCCTCCATATCTCTTGACCAATGAATATCATCAAAAATCCAAACGCTGTCGGCGGTTGCATGAGGCAGTAAATTTTCAACATATTCTAGTGTGGCTTTTTTAGAATGGTTTCCATCGAAATAAACCAAATCGAAGATTTGAGGTTTCAAGTTTAAGGTTTCAGGTTTCAGGTTTTCGAAAAATAAAGAAAATTCGGTGTTAACAAATTCAACAGAATGAGTAGGAAACTTAAAACTTGACTCGGGCTTATGCGAACTGGCGATGCAAACTTGAAACATTTCTTTAGTGGTAGCCATCGTCTTCGGACAGCCTTCTACAGTAGTCACTTTTGTAAAATCATGCAAGGCTAGGGCAGAAGTAGCTAATCCTAACGAAGTTCCTACTTCTAAAATACTTTTGGGTTGAAAATAGCGAACGATTCTAAAAAGTAATTCGGCATTATTTGAGCTAATTCCTGCGGTTTTTGCGATTTTATTGATGGCTCGAATGTTGGATTTAAAAACGCGTGAACCGGCACCAAAATCGGTTACTTCAATACTATTTTTATTTTCTAGAAGTGATTTTCTGTATGATTTTAATACTTCGTATTCTGGATACTTTGTGTTATCATAAAAACATTTCGTAACCAAATCAAACACAAAGGGCGAATGTATGCCGTGTGCATTCTTTGATTTCCAAAGGAATTTAAGGTAGGATTTAAATTGTTGCAGCACTACGTTTTTCAAAGTTTAGCACAAAGTAACACAAAGAATTTAGAACAAAAAAACTTCGTGCAACTTTGTCTAAAACGTGGTGTTACATTGAGAAATTTATTCCATTTTCGCACTCAACTCAAACCATCGTTCTTCCTTTTTTTCTAATTTATTGATAATCAGCCGGAGTTCGTTTGCCTTTTTTTCAATTGCATCATCAGAAACTTTCCCTTCGACAAACAGCTGTTCGATTTGTTTTTTCTCAAACTCCAAATCTTTAATTTCACGTTCCAATTTTTGAAATTCTTTTTGCTCGTTGAAAGTTAAATTTCCAGTAGGATTGTTTTGTTTCCAGGCTTTTTTTGCTGTCATCGCGAGGTTCGAAGCAATCTCTTTCTGCTGCACATCGGCACTGTCTTCGTATGCTCTGAAATCCGAATAATTTCCGGGGAAATTCTCTATCACACCATCGCCTCTAAACACAAAAAGGTAATCTACAATCTTGTCCATAAAATAGCGGTCGTGCGAAACCACCAGTAAACAGCCTGGATAATCCATCAAGAAACTTTCTAAAACATTTAAGGTTACAATATCCAAATCATTTGTAGGTTCATCTAGAATCAAAAAGTTCGGGTTCTGAATCAAAACCGTACACAAATACAAACGTTTCAGTTCACCACCACTCAATTTTTCAACAAAATCATATTGCTTTTTACTGTCAAAAAGAAAGCGTTCCAATAATTGCGAAGCCGAAATAATTTTCCCTTTCGTTAGCGGAATGTATTCGCCATATTCTTTGATAATATCAATCACACGTTGACCGGGTTTCGGGTTGATACCGCTTTGGGTGTAATAACCAATTTTGATGGTTTCACCCACAACTACTTTTCCGCTGTCTAACGGAAGTGTTCCAGTCAATAGGTTCAAAAAAGACGATTTGCCGGTGCCGTTTTTACCAATAATCCCGATGCGTTCGCCACGCTGAAAATCAAAACTGAAGTTGTCTAAAATTACTTTATCGCCAAATTTCTTCGAAATTTTGTGCAACTCAATAATCTTACTTCCCATGCGTTCCATGTTGATTTCCAGTTCCACTTGGTTTTCTTTCCGTCTGCTTTCTGCTTTTTCTTTAATGACATAAAAATCGTCTTGGCGCGATTTCGACTTCGTGGTTCGTGCCTTAGGTTGGCGTCGCATCCATTCCAATTCCTTTTTAAACAAGTTTTGAGCCTTGTCGACACTCGAGTTTTCTGAGGCAATTCGTTCCTCTTTTTTCTCTAAATAATAAGAGTAATTTCCTTTGTATTGGTATAATTTTCCGTTGTCTAACTCAATAATTTCATTACACACCCGTTCTAGAAAAAACCTATCGTGCGTAACCATAAACAACGTAATATTTTCCTTGGCAAAATAACTTTCAAGCCACTCAATCATCTCTAAATCAAGATGGTTGGTAGGTTCGTCTAAAATTAATAAATCCGGCCTGTTGATTAAAATGATAGCCAAAGAAAGTCTTTTTTTCTGACCACCCGACATGTTTTTTACCTTCAAACTAAAGTCTTCCAGCTTTAATTTAAACAAAATTTGCTTAAACTGCGTCTCAAAATCCCAAGCATTATGCGAATCCATTTTGTCAAAAGCCCGTTGATAAGACTCCTCATTATCAGGGTTTTCCAACGCTTTTTCATACGCATGAATCACTTTCAAAACCTCATTATCACTGGCAAAAATACTTTCCTCAATCGTCAATTCGTCTTGCAAATTCGTGTCCTGCGACAAAAAAGCCATTCGTATATCTTTTCTAATCACCACCTGACCCGTATCGGGTTCGTCTTCGCCATTAATAATTTTCATAATCGACGTTTTCCCCGACCCGTTTTTCGCAATAAAAGCAATCTTCTGGTCCTTGTTTATCCCAAAACTAATGTCTTTAAAAAGCGTCCGTTCTCCAAATGATTTTGATATGTTTTCGACTGAAAGATAATTCACAATGCTAAATTTTTTCGCAAAAGTAAGCTTTATATAATGAACAAAAAATTAGACTCATCAATTAGTGGTTCAGGAACGAACGGCTTGGGCTTCTTTGTTTTCCATTTTCCAGCTTTCCGCTCCAATCTCTGCAGAAAAAGCCGAGGATTTCCGCTGCAATCTGGGTTATCAAGGATACTATTGGCTTTTTCGGAAACCTTTAGGCTATCTTTTCGGTAAAATTCCTAGCCATCCAGTTTTATGCTAAGATAACGTGAGTTCGATCTGAAAAGTAGACATAACTTATTGATTTATAAACTCTAAAAAATTAACAACAGATAAACTTTGTGAAACTTAATGTATTCTTTGTGTATATAGTGCAAGAGCTCAATTTTTTTGTCACACAAAAGCCGGAAAGAAATCATCAAAGCTAAAGCATTTCAGTAACAAATTAATAGAAATCGGGCTCACGTTAAATAATTTATCTGATTATATTTGCCTCATGCAATTATCAGTCATCATCCTCAACTATAATGTACGCTACTTTTTAGAACTCTGTTTGCTAAGCGTCCAAAGGGCCATTCAAAACTTGGATGCCGAAATTATTGTAGTCGACAATAATTCGCTTGACGACAGTTGCCAAATGGTCAAAAAAATATTTCCCAACGTAATTTTAATCGAAAACAAAGAAAACGAAGGTTTCCCCAAGGGCAATAATAGAGGTGTTAAGCTAGCAAGAGGACAATATATTTGTATTCTAAATCCCGATACAGTTGTTGCCGAAGATACTTTTTTAAAAATTCTGAACACTAAAAACGGGCCATTGAACACGGGTATTATCGGCTGTAAATTAATTGATGGCGCCGGAAATTTCCTGCCCGAATCAAAGCGCGGTGTTCCAACGCCTTGGGTAGCTTTTACCAAAATTTTTGGCCTGTATAAAATTTCTAAGCTTTTCGGAAAATATTATGCACAACATTTACACGAAAACCAGTCGGGTAAAGTGGATATTCTCGTTGGCGCTTTTATGGTCATGACACGCGATTTATACAACAAAGTAGGCGGTTTTGACGAAAATTGTTTCATGTATTCTGACGATATCGATTTGAGCTACATGATTTTGAAACAAGGAAAGTATAATTATTATTTTCACGAAACAACGGTTATTCATTACAAAGGCGAAAGTACGGTGCGAGATGGAAAATACATGAATCGCTTTCGTGAGGCCATGCAGTTTTTCTACAAAAAGCATTTTAAAAAGTCGATTATTTTTGACTCTTTTATGACAATTGGAGCCTTTGTATTTTCGCTTAGTAAGAAAAATCAAAAGGCGAATGCCAAGAAAACTATCGATTTATACATTGTTTTTTCGAAAACCCAAGTAAACCTTAATTTAGACAAGCCAACTCAAACGCTAAGTGCTTTTTCAGCATTTAAAAATGATTTTAATAGCCAAATCGAAATCATCTTTGATGTAAATGACTTTACATTCAAGGAAATTATTTGTTTCATGGAGCATAATAAATCAACAAATCTTTCTTTCAAAAAGTATATACCCCATTCGAATTTTCTAATCGGGAGTAATAATTCAATCGATAGAGGAGAAATTATTCACATAAAAAATTAGTATATTCTTTACAAAATGAAGATAAAATAACTAATTTTGCAATCAGGATTTAAAAACACAACTTTAGATTATTAATATGGCAAAGTTTGAATTGAAACTTCCAAAAATGGGAGAAAGTGTCGCAGAAGCAACCATCACTAATTGGCTCAAAAATGTGGGAGATGTTATCGAAGCAGACGAAGCAGTGCTTGAAATTGCTACTGATAAAGTAGATTCAGAGGTGCCATCGGAGGTTTCAGGTGTTCTGACCGAAATTTTATTTCAAGTAAATGATGTTGTACAAGTGGGTCAGACTATTGCCTATATTGAAACTGAAGGCGGAAGCTCCCAAACCCCCGAAGGAGGAACCACAGCAGTTGCAGAAAATCTGGCTTCTCAACAAATTGAAAATCAAGTAAGCGAAATTATTGGTGCCGTTAATCAAGCTTCTCCTTCAGGAACGGATGGGGTCAAATTCTTTTCGCCATTAGTAAAAAATATTGCCAAAGAAGAAGGAATTTCAGTTGCTCAACTTGAAGCAATCATAGGAACCGGCAAAGACGGTCGCGTAACAAAAGATGATATTCTAAAATATGTTGCCGATCAAAAAAATAATACGAAAGCTACACTTGCCAAGCCTGTTGCTCAATCTACTCACCAAGCTTCGGGACAAAATACGCAACCACAAGTTGCTCAAGTTGTTCCCCCTTCGGGGGTTAGGGGACCATCGGTTTCCGTAAATGGTGGCGACGAGATTGTCGAAATGGACCGTATGCGAAAACTGATTTCCGGTTACATGGTCGCTTCGGTTCAAACCTCGGCACATGTACAATCGTTTATTGAAGTCGATGTAACCAACATTGTTAAATGGCGGGATAAAGTAAAAAATGCGTTCGAAAAAAGAGAAGGTGAGAAACTCACTTTTACACCTATTTTTATGGAAGCCGTTGCCAAAGCCTTAAAAGATTTCCCAGGCATGAATATTTCGGTAGATGGCGATTATATTATCAAAAAGAAAAACATCAATCTTGGTATGGCGGCTGCATTACCCAACGGAAATTTAATTGTACCGGTAATCAAAAATGCTGATCAATTGAATTTAGTAGGTATGGCAAAGGCCGTTAACGATTTAGGAAACCGTGCAAAAGCAGGAAAACTAAAACCAGATGATACTCAAGGCGGAACCTACACAGTTACGAATGTGGGTACCTTTGGCAGCGTTTTCGGAACACCCATTATCAACCAGCCACAAGTAGGAATTCTTGCCCTTGGAGCCATCAGAAAAGTACCAGCGGTAATCGAAACCACAGAAGGCGATTTCATCGGTATCCGTCAAAAAATGTTCCTTTCACACTCCTATGACCATCGAGTTGTAGATGGCGCTTTAGGCGGAAGCTTCGTGAAACGCGTTGCCGAATATTTGGAGGCATTTGATGTGAATAGAGATTACTAATTCTGAACTTGTTTCAGGTTCTATAATAACCTTAAACCGATGCTATAAAGTGTCGGTTTTTTTTATTATTTTTGATGTATTAAATCCATTTTATGAAAATTTTGTTTCCAATAATCGGTATACTATTCCTAATTATTTCCTGTAAAGAGGCAATTAAAAATGAAAAAAAGTTCGTTGCCGAGCAAAGTTTTGAAGAAATTCAATTTGTAGAACCAAAGGTTAGTAATAGCTTGGTTGTAAATAGCAAAGAAGATTTATTAGGTTATTGGGTTGGCGATTTTAATGCTAGTTTATCCGATGAAGAAATGGATACAATTTATGGAAACGAAAACTATTCAAACTTAATCACTAGAATAATTACTTTTTCTATAGATGAAATTAAAGGTGATTCTATCATTGGTCATTCCATTTCTGCCGGAAATATTAGCCCGTTTAAAGGCTTATTGGTTGAAAATGCTTCCAATTTTGAAATGAAAGTAGATGAATTTAAAAAAGAAAGAACGGATGGTAATTTTTATATTCAAATTAAGAAGTCTGATTCTGTCATGAATGGAAGTTGGCAAGCCTACAAGCCTTCAGAATTAAAGATTTATAAACGAAATTTTGATTTAAAGAAGAAGCTCTTTGTTTATGATAAAGAAGCAGTATTAAACAATACGTTCCACAATACGGATAAATCAAAAAGTGTAACAATAACTGATACCATTGATGATGAAGTTGAAGTTTATGACCATACAGAATATTTTTCTACAACTGAAAAGCTCTTCGAAAAGAATGCTTCAAACGAAGAACTAACTTCTGATTTTGTTTCCAATTTATCAAAAGCTGATATATTTATTCTTAGAAATTCCATTTTCGCACGTCACGGATTTGCTTTTCGTGATAAGCAATTGCGTATGTATTTTGAACAATTTTACTGGTATATGCCTGTTTTTGGAGATGTGAAAAATGATTTAACCGAAATTGAAAAGAAAAATATAGATTTACTTCTTCGTTATGAGCAAAATGCAGAAGAATACTATGATACTTTTGGAAGATAATGTGGTTTAAATATTCAAAATATATTTTGTGGATTGGTTATATTTATTTTTCATATCTGCTTTTATTGATAACACTCCAATATATACCATACCATACAGACATTGCTTTTTTACGGATTAAACAAGAAATAATTGTTTTAAATCATTACAAAATTGCATTTTTTACACATGTCTATACCAGTATTTTTTTGATGATTTTTGGGGCATTACAATTTTCAAATTACATTCAAAAGAAGCACATAAAACTACACCGAATTTCAGGAAGATTTTATGTTGGAATTCTATTGTTGCTTTCTGGACCAAGTGGTTTGGTAATGGCGTATTACGCAAATGGTGGTTTACTTGCCCAAATTTCCTTCCTATTGTTGTCTGCTTTTTGGATATCATTTACCTTTTTATCTTTCTATTTCATACTGAAAAAACAAATTATCAAGCATCAAAAATTTGCTATTCGAAGTTTTGCCTTGACCGTATCTGCAATTTCACTTCGATTGTTCAAATATCTAATAATCTTCTTTTTTGAACCTTTGCCAATGGATGCCTATCGGATTGCGGCTTGGTCGGGTTGGACTTTTAATTTACTTGTTGCCGAAATAATTATTTACTATAAATTTTCAAGAATTAGTAAATGAAAAAATCTTAAATTACATTTGTAGAATATAAAATCTCAATGGAACTTAAATTAACAAAACCTATCTGCTTTTTTGACCTCGAAACTACCGGAATTGATATTTCAAAAGATCGAATTGTTGAAATTGCCATCTTCAAAGTTTTTCCCAACGGAAATAAAGAAAGTAAAACCTGGCTTGTCAATCCTACTATTCCTATTCCTCCAGAAACTACTGCGGTTCACGGCATTACTAACGAAAAAGTAGCCAATGAGCCTACTTTTGCACAACTCGCATCGTCGATTCATAATATGATTAAAGACGCTGATTTGGCCGGATTTAACTCGGATCGGTTTGACATTCCGCTTTTGGCCGAAGAATTGTTAAGAGCCGGAGTCGATTTTGATATGAAAAACAGAGTTGCCGTTGATATTCAAACCATTTTTCACAAAAAGGAAGAGCGAACTTTGAGTGCGGCATACAAATTTTATTGTGGTGAAACACTCGAAAACGCCCATTCTGCCGAAGCCGACACTATGGCTACGTATGAAATTCTAAAATCGCAATTAGAACGCTACGACGATTTACCCCGCGATATGAAAACCCTCTCGGAATATACCACCCGGAAAAAATCGGCTGATTTTGCAGGATTCATCATCATTGACAAAGATGGCGACGAGGCATTTAGTTTTGGAAAACACAAAGGCATGAAAGTAGAAAAAGTACTCGAAACAGAGCCAGGCTACTTCAGTTGGATTCAAAATGCCGATTTTCCACTATACACTAAAAAAGTATTGACAGGAATAAAATTAAGGAAGTTGAATACGAAGTGAGTCGCAGTCTCAGTTTTCAGTCTCAGTGAACAGTCACAGGAAGCACTCGCAGTTTTCAGTCTCATCTAGCAATGGTAGGGACAGTTTTGGTTTGCAGTCTTTAAGAAATGATGTAGTACTAGAAATATTTTGTTATGGATTTTAAGGATTTACTTGCTTATAGAAAGCATTTTCATTGGCGATGGAAATAAAAAATAGTACTGATTCATTTCCGAAAGAAGAGAAATATGCACTGACAGATCAAATTAGAAGATCGTCTAGAAGTGTTTGTGCAAATATGGCTGAAGCATATAGAAAAAGAAGATACATAAATCATTTTATAAGTAAATTAACTGATTGTGATGGAGAAAATTCAGAAACTACCGTCTGGTTAGATTTTGCTCTTGAATGTAATTACATATCGTCAGAAATTCACCATGAATTTACTCGTAAATCCGAAGAAATCGGAAAATTGATAAATTATATGATCAATAATCCAGAAAAGTTTGGATGTGATTCAAAATAAAGAGAATAAAATAAAAAATGGAGGTTAAATGATAAACTGTAAACCGCGACTGTAAACTGTACACTGCGACTGTGACTGTAACTGCGACTGCGACTGCGACTGACCACTGTGACTGTGACTGTGACTGACTACTGCGGCTGAAACCTGAATACTATAAAAAAATGAAAATAATTTGCATTGGTAGAAATTATACCAAACATATCGAAGAATTACAAAACGAACGACCAAAAGAACCAGTTGTTTTTTTGAAACCCGATACGGCTGTTTTGCCGAAAAATATGCCGTTTTTCATACCTGATTTTTCAGATGATATTCACCATGAAGTTGAAATTCTGGTCAGAATCAATCGGGTAGGCAAGCACATTGAGCCGCGATTTGCTCATAAATATTACGACGAAATTGGTTTAGGCATTGATTTTACCGCCAGAGATGTACAAGCACAACTGAAAGACAAAGGTTTACCTTGGGAAAAAGCCAAGGGATTTGATGGCTCGGCCGTGATTGGAAATTTTGTACCTAAAAGTAATTTTGAATCGCTAAAATCCATCAATTTCGAACTAAAAAATAACGGAACTATTGTGCAAAGAGGTTGTACATCAAACATGTTGTGGCAGATAGACGAATTGATTGCGTATGTTTCTCAATTTTTCACCCTAAAAATAGGCGACATCTTGTTTACCGGCACGCCAGAAGGGGTTGCAAAAGTAAGCACCAATGATGTTTTAGAAGGATTTATAGAAGGTCAAACAATGTTTAAGATACAAGTTAAATAAATGGCTTTACACTACAACTTGGCTAAGGTACATGCTTCGTCAGAGAATGATTCCGACTTTGTGCTTACTATTTTAAGGCTTTTCGTCAAGGAATTACCTGTAGATATCATGCAATTAAAAGAGGCAATCCTTGCTAAAAATCATGAAGAAGCCTCTCTACTATCATCCAGAATTACAAAAGCTTTAGACTTTTTAGGAATGACCATTGCCTTTGAAGAAAATAAATGCATCGAAAACTGGGCCAAAGAATTGGGTAAGAAAAAAGAAATCATCGATACGTTCAAGAGTTTAGAAGAACGTATTCAAAAAGCGGTCAAGGAAATTAAGAAAGATTTTAACCTATAAAATTAAAGCTAACGGCCATTATGAAAATACTACTTGTCACTTTCTTTCTGTTTTTTACGGGCTCATTTTTCGGACAAAAATCGTATTCTTTTGATTATTTAATTGAGTACGAATATAAAAGAGATGCAAATACGCCTAGTAAAACTGTTTTCCTTTTAACGAATTCTGAAGATAATTCTTATCATATCATTGCACGTGAAAATAATTCAGCCACTCTTGATATTTACTTTAGGGATGTAAAAGGGTTGTACAGTTCTTCCGTAGTCCATCGAAAAGGTTTCTTTATAGCTGAAAATATTGATTTACCTTGCGAATCTGTGCGATATCAAAAGGATAAAGTTGATCTGAAAAGGTACGAATTTGCTGTTAATCCTGATACCTTGATTGCAAATGTTCTGTACAAAAAATATTCAATGAAATATGGAAAGGAAAGGGAAGCCTTACGATATAAAACAGGAAAGTCATATTATATTATCGAAAATGAAACTGATTTTCACAAGCCTTTACTGATTTTTTCAACGGTATTTGATGTTTCTGTTACTAGTGAAATTTTTCCAAATGGGATTGCTAAAGAAATTTACAACACTTCAAAATTTGGCTTAAAATCGCACTACAAATTAGTGAAATATACCAAAGTGAATAAAGCAATTGCTTTTCCAAATTGTCCTAAAATACAACCTTAATTTATAGCAAATAAATTCATGAAAGCAGCAATAGTTACCATTGGTGATGAAATTCTAATAGGTCAAATAGTAGATACAAATTCTTCGTTTATTGCAAAATCGTTAGATAAAATAGGTGTTGAAATTGCAGAAATGATTTCTATTTCCGACCAAAAAAATCATATTTTGAGCACCTTTGAGCTGCTTCAAAATAAGGTTGATTTAGTAGTTATCACTGGAGGTTTAGGTCCCACAAAAGATGATATTACCAAAAAAACATTTTGCGATTATTTTGGAGACGAATTGGTGATGGATGAAGAAGTATTGCTGCATGTTAAATCAATTATCGAAGGAATTTACAAGCGTCCGATTACACAATTGAATAAAGATCAGGCCTTAGTTCCATCAAAATGTACTGTTTTAAAAAATCCAAACGGAACGGCACCAGGTATGTGGATGAAGAAAGAGAACACTGTTTTTATTTCGCTTCCTGGCGTTCCTTACGAGATGAAGGATATTGTTGAAAATCAAATTATTCCTAAAATAGTGCGAGAATATCAGCGGCCGTTTATTATTCACCAAACGATTATGACGTATGGTCAAGGAGAAAGTTTAATTGCCGAGAAAATTGAAGATTGGGAAAATAATTTACCGCCAGCCATAAAACTTGCCTATTTGCCAAGTCCGGGTAGGGTTCGATTACGACTTTCGGCTCGCGGTACAGACGAAGCTGTGTTGAAAAATATGCTTCAAGAACAAGTACAAGGTCTGACGAAACTTATTGGCGAAATCATCGTAGGGTTCGACGAAAATGAAAGTATTGAAGTAATGCTCGGTCGACTTTTGAAGCAAAAAAATAAAACCTTATCCACAGCCGAAAGTTGCACAGGTGGCAAAATAGCCCAAAAAATAACTTCGGTTCCTGGAGCTTCTTCCTATTTTAAAGGAAGTATTGTGTGTTATGCAACTGCCGTTAAAACTGAAATTTTAAAAGTTTCTGAAGAAACTATTTCAAAACATTCAGTAGTGAGTGAAGAGGTGGCGCGAGAAATGGTACTTAATGTTCGAAAACTTTTACAGACTGACTATGCTCTTGCCGTAACCGGTAACGCAGGACCTACTAAAGATGATACCCATGCACCCGTGGGTACGGTTTTTATTGCCCTAGCTACCCCGAATTCGGTACTTGTAGAAAAGTTTGATTTTGGTCAACCTCGTGAAAAAGTGATAGATAGGGCTGTAAATAAAAGCTTAGAAATGCTTCAAAAAGAAATTTTAAAAAATGTGTAACAATAATTTTGTACAAAGGTTTATTTTTCTTTTCTTTGCACCCTGATTTTGAATAACGATAAAAGATAAGCATAATGTCAAGAGTTTGTAGCCTTACAGGTAAAAGAGCGATGGTAGGAAACAATGTTTCTCACGCGATGAACAAAACTAAGAGAAAGTTTTCTGTAAACTTAGTTAAAAAGCGTTTTTATCTTCCAGAAGAAGATAGATGGATTACTCTTCGGGTAGCTGCATCTACAATAAAAACAATTAACAAAAATGGAATTGACGCAGTATTGAAAGCTGCTAAAGCAAACGGATTTATAAAATAAATCATCCTTACTAAATATAGAGCACGATGGCAAAGAAAGGCAATAGAATCCAAGTAATTTTAGAATGTACTGAACACAAAACGTCAGGTGTTCCAGGTACTTCAAGATATATCACGACTAAGAACAAGAAAAATACTCCAGACAGATTAGAGATTAAAAAATTTAATCCTATCTTGAAAAGAGTAACTGTTCACAAAGAAATTAAGTAATAATCTACGATTAGAGTAAGAGTTTTTTTTAATTACTTTTTTACTTTTATCAAAATTCATTTTAATCATGGCAAAGAAAACCGTTGCGTCATTACAAACATCTTCTAAAAGATTATCGAAAGCCATCAAAATGGTAAAATCTCCCAAAACTGGAGCTTACACTTTTGTAGAAGCTATCATGGCACCAGAACTTGTAGACGAGTTCTTGAAAAAGAAATAAGTTACACAATTATATGTAAGATAAAGCCGCTTTTGTTTAAAAGTGGCTTTTTTTTTTTACTTTTGTCTCAAACAATATTTTTATGAACAAATCTAACTTTGTATCTATTTTAGTGCTTTTTGTACTAAGCTTTAATCTTTTATCTGCCCAAAATTATGTTCCTGCTGTAGGAAAATTAAATAACGGACAAAATTTGAATGGTCTTTTGAAAAATAACTTTCAAACCGATGATGAATTTGTTTTTTTAAAAGATAATGGTCAAGAAAAAAAAATCAATGTAAAGGATATTGCAGAATTATTGATTGAAGGTAAAGAGCAATATATTGGTAGAAAAATTAGTTATCATCCTAATAGGTTGCTTACAGCTAAGCAAATTAGTGATACGCAAGAGACTGACTTGCAGTTGCGGGAGTCAAAGTATGTGCTCCTTAAATTCTTAGTCAAAGGAGATGTTATCTTGTATAAGACTGAAATCAATGGTAAGAGTTTGTATTATTACAGTAAAAGCAATGCTAATGACTTGCAATACCTTGAATATTTTTCTTACAAGTCTTCGGATAATTTAATAAAAACAAACACCCAATTCAAACGGTCATTGCTTAAAGATGCTAATTGTAGCGGTCTAGTAACGGATAGCTTTCAATACATTGATTACGCCGAAAAAGACTTGGTTAAAGTTGTTAACGCACATAACATTTGCGTAAACGGAGCTTCGACGGTGGTTAACGAAGATAAAGGGGATGATAATAACTTTAGAACGTATGTGTTTGGAGGCGTAAAAATCATAAATGGTGTTATGGAGTCGGATGATTTTTTGTCTTCTCAGAAATTTACGGACAGTCATCTCAGCCCCAGTATTGGTGTAGAGTTTTCGTATACGGGCTTTGGAAGAAGCAAAAAATCTGAAGTTTTTTCAAGGATAGATTATAGCACTATTGATTTTTATCAAAGTGCCACTTCTCAAACACCTATGGGAGTTACCACTTATAATGAAGATATTGCTTATAAATCGTCTGTTTTGGGTGTTCTGGTGGGGTACAGGTATAATTTTAACAGTCTAGCAGATGTTAAGAAAAACAATTTTGCACTTGATTTCGGGCTCAGTTCTGCATTTCCGTTGAATCCTAGCTTGATATATAGAAATAAACTAGAGCAATCTCCTGATTTCGGTTCACTTGACCTCAGTGATTTGTCTAATAGTGTGGTTTTTGGTTTAAGTGTGGGCACTACTTATACATTTGCTAAACGATACACAGTTGAAGCGAGATACACACTCAGTTCCAACTACACAGATAATTTGTCCACTTTAAAATCTAATTTTTCAAATTTTAATGTTGGCTTTAAATACCTAATCTTAGAGTAAAAATAGCATGAGTTTTTTTAAAAAAATATTCTCTTCACAAACTAAAGATTCGGGTTTAACCGATGAGGCTAAAGCGTCTTTAGACAAAGGATTAGAAAAATCAAAGTCTTCTTTTTTTTCTAAACTCACCAAAGCAGTTGCCGGAAAATCGAAAGTAGATGATGAGGTTTTAGATAATCTAGAGGAAGTACTTGTGGCTTCTGATGTGGGTGTGAATACGACGCTAAAAATTATTAAACGCATCGAAAAAAGAGTTGCCGAAGATAAATATTTGGGAACCGATGAGTTAAATCAAATTTTGAGAGACGAAATTGCAGGTTTACTCTCTGAAACCAATACGGTAAACAGTACACATTTTGATATCCCGGCCGATAAAAAACCTTATGTTTTGATGGTGGTAGGGGTTAATGGAGTAGGAAAAACTACTACTATTGGTAAATTAGCGTATCAATTTAAAAAAGCGGGTTACAGCGTAGTGCTTGGTGCTGCAGATACTTTTAGGGCTGCCGCTATCGATCAATTGCAAATTTGGGCCGACCGCGTGGGCGTTCCTATCGTGAGGCAGCAAATGGGTAGCGACCCTGCCTCTGTGGCTTTTGATACTTTAAAATCAGCGGTAACACAAAACGCCGATGTGGTTATTATTGACACAGCCGGAAGACTACATAACAAAATTAACCTCATGAACGAACTTACAAAGGTAAAACGTGTGATGCAAAAAGTGGTAGAAGATGCTCCACACGACGTATTGCTTGTGCTTGACGGTTCGACTGGGCAAAATGCCTTTGAGCAAGCCAAACAATTTACGGCCGCTACGGAGGTTTCGGCATTAGCGGTAACTAAACTAGACGGTACCGCCAAAGGTGGCGTTGTGATTGGGATTTCGGATCAGTTTCAAATTCCGGTGAAATATATTGGAGTAGGTGAAGGAATTGAAGATTTACAAGTTTTTAATAAAGTAGCCTTCGTAGATAGTTTCTTTAAATAATTCTGTAACTGTTTTAGACGTATTTTTTGGTTTTCCTGTCCGCGTGAGGGATAGAAATGGAGCTCTCCTGCCTATCTCTATTCCGGTGGGAATCGAGATAGGCAGGAAGCGGGAATGGATAGCCCGACGCCAACACCCAGAATTTACTTGATTTTAAAGATGAAATGAACTGGGGTGTTGGGGTCACGCCCAAATTCTACTGGTTTAAGACAGCTTTGATTTTTTGCCACAACACCTCGTCAAAGTCTGAAAGTGCGGCATTTGATTCATCAGCGGCGTTTCCCATTCGGACTATAACCATCTTTTTTGATGGAATAATATATATTTTTTGGTCGTTTTTACCTAACGCCATATACATATCATTTGGGCCTGAGGTAATCATGCTTCCCGGAAATTCGAATTGCACTAGCGGTAGCCTGTAGCTAGGTTCGCCATTAATCCACCATAGATACCCGTAACTTTTATTTATTTCTTGTGATTGATTGACCGCTTTTTGAATGAATGAAGTGTTGACTATCTCTTCGTTTTGCCATTTTCCGTTATTTAAAATAAGTAAGCCAAATCGGGCCATACTTCGGGTAGTGCTGCGGTAAACGCGGTTGTTTTCAAGTGTAAACCAACTACCATCCATGCCAATTTTGTTCTTTAATTTGGTGGTAAAGTAATTTTCAAAATTGTCGTTTACGGCCTCCGAAATTACATCTTGGATTTTTACATAAACATTGTGGTATGCCCATCGCGTTCCAGCGTCGGCTTTGTAAGTAAGGCATTCTGGCAAAACGCAGTCGCCATTAGCCAAGTCTTCGATGCCAGAAGTCATAGTCAATAAATGCCGATTGGTTATCAAATTTTCTTTATTAACGGGCATACTGGTCCAACCTGTACCTAAATAATCAGATACTTTATTATTTAAGTCGATATAGCCTTCTTGTTCGGCAATACCCGCCACTGTGGCAGTCAAAGTTTTGCCAGCACTTGCCCAATACCAGTTGGATGAAGGGGTGTGATTGTTAAAATAGTCTTCAAGTACGATTTTTCCATCGACCAGAACGATGAAACTTTTTGAATTTTTTGATTGTAAAAAAGTACGCAAGTCGGGTAGGGCATTTTCGTTCCAACCTAATGATGTTGCCGACGTGGTTTGCCATTCAGTACCCGTTAACGGCGGAAAATACAGTGAAGCTGTATCTTGAGGAGCATCGGGTTCTTTTGAACAAAATGCAAATAGCAAAAAAAGTGATGCTGTGCTGATGTATTTTACTGATTTCATACGATGTGATTTTTGAAGGTATTCTGGATTGCAAACTTTTTAAGGTTCATAAAAATCTGAATCATAAGAGAATAAAAACCATAAAAGTAGACTAAAAAAAAGTAAAATAGTTTAATGACATTGTTTTTTTATCCTAGAATTATATAGTAACTTTAGGTTTTTAAAAACGGGAAATGAAAAAACTTTTGCTTTTATTAATCATGCTTACTTTTGGTGTCTCGTGCCAAGAAAAAGCGAGTAAAAATAGTGATGTACAATTGCTTAACGGCTATTGGGAAATTGAAGAAGTAACCTTAGCCGATGGTGCTAAAGTAAGTTATAAAATAAACGAAGACCTCGACTTTTTTGAAGTAAAAAACGATTCTGGTTTTCGGAAAAAGGTAAAGCCTCAATTTAATGGAACGTATCTTGTGAATGATACTTACGAAAAAATCAAGATAGATAGGGATGCAAAAGGTACTTTTATCAGGTATCAAACAAAATATGCCACCTGGAAAGAGCAAATTATAAGTTTGTCTAAAGAGCAATTGATTTTAGAAAACGAGCAAAATGTGCAATATCAGTATAAAAAACCAGTTTATTTTACGGTAAAATAATGACAAAAAGACTAAGTAACGAAAATACGGTAGGCGATATCTTGCAGGTTTTTATCAAACAAAATCGACTCGAACGTGGTATTGATGAGGTTTCGGTCAAGGAAGCTTGGAAATCGCTCATGGGTAATGGTGTCAATAGTTATACCAAAAGCATTGTGTTTAAAAATTCCACTTTGTATGTTGAACTTACATCGTCTGTTTTGCGTGAAGAATTGAGTTTCGGAAAACATAAAATTATAGCGATGATCAATGAAGAACTTCGACGAGATGTAGTGCAAGATGTAGTGTTACGGTAATAATTATCGTATTTAGCTAAAAAATAAAAGTCCAATTTCAATCGAAACTGGACTTTTTTATGGGGTTTGCTGTTTTTATACTGAATGACATTTTAGTGTCATTGCAAAATAAATTTTAGAAATTTTCTCTGCCAGAAAAGTGGAAATCACTCTCGATAGCTGCGTTTTCGTCAGAATCTGAACCGTGAACGGCGTTTTCTCCGATAGAAGTTGCGTATGCTTTTCTGATGGTTCCTTCTGCGGCTTCTGCAGGATTAGTAGCGCCAATTAACGTTCTGAAATCTTCTACAGCATTTTCTTTTTCTAAAATTGCTGCTACGATAGGTCCTCGTGACATAAATTCTACTAGTTCTCCGTAAAACGGACGTGCCGCGTGAACTTCATAAAATTTTTGTGCGTCAGCAACTGTAAGTTGAGTCAGTTTTAATGCAACAATCTTAAATCCTGCATTTGTAATCATTGCCAGAATGTTTCCAATGTGTCCGTTTGCTACTGCATCCGGCTTAATCATGGTAAATGTTCTATTTGTAGCCATTTTTATATTTTTAAATTCGGTGCAAAAATAGTTTTTTAAAATGTATTACAAATAGGTTATTTCGTTTTATTTGTGTTTATCAATCATTTTCAAGTACAACTACTTCAAAGCGGTTTTCTAAGGGTTGTAATGTGTGTAATAATTTATTTATCAATTGATTACCGTTTTCAAGATAAAATTCTGAAAAGTTGGCATAGCGTTCTTGCAAACCTTGCTGCGGAAATAATTCGTTTTGTAAAGAAGTGGCTCGATTAATTTGGTCTTCAAAGCGCTTTTTTTCGGCCTTCAACAATCGTTTTTCGAGGTTGTTTAAGCCTTTTATCTGTTTTGTTTCTTGTGCGTTAACCGCTCCTAAAAAGGAAGCATCGGTTTGTTTAGCCATGTCGCGCAGTGCAGAAAACTGAGCTTGTAAATATTGTTTCTGTGCGGAAAAATCGAGTATTAGATTTGATGACTGAACCGTAATTTTGTTTTTTAAGGCTGATTGTTTTAAAAATAAATCACCCCAAGAAAGGTTGAGTTTATCAGCTTTTTGTGCTTGTTTCGAGGTAGCGAGTACAACTGAATTTCGAAGTAATAATACAGGAAATGTAATTTTTGATGCTTCAAAATAGGATTTTAATTCCAGCCAGTAAGCCAATTCTCCACCGCCACCAATGTAGCACAGATTAGGCAAAATAACTTCTTGATACAAGGGCCTCATGATTACATTTGGACTGAATTTTTGCGGCTGGTTTTCAGCTTCAGAAAGTATTTCCTCTTGCGTAAATTTTAAATTTGTATTGTTAACCCAATAGGAGCCGTTTTGTAAAATAATTCGTTCACGCAGATTGTCTTCCATGTAAAATAGGTTTATTTCGCGTGGATTTACTTGGATTTTATAGTCGGATAAGCACTCTGCTGTAGCGGTTACTTCTTTATGTGCTAGTTGATGTACTAACTCATTTTTGATATGTGGAATAAACATTCTTTTTAGGTCAACATTGTCTGCGTCTAAAATCACCAACCCTTGATTTCCAAATAGTTGATTGGCTAAATATCGCGTGGCATCGGTCAAGTTGTGATGCTTACAGTAAGCTTCTTCAAACCAATTTTTTAAGGTATCGGCATTTTCTCCTAAGCCTAATTCATTTTTGTATACGTCAAAAACCAATTCCAATCCTGCTGTAGAAAGTCTTCCTACAGGACCCGAAGCTTCGTGGTTCCAACGAAATTTTTTACCCTTAAAGTTAAAATAGTTTATCTCCTCAAAATCATGGTCTTCAGTTGCCATCCAGTAAATGGGCACAAAATTTTTATCAGGATATGCTTCTTTCAATTCTTTGGTTAAATTGATGGTAGAAATTATTTTGTATAAAAAATAAAGTGGTCCTGTAAATAAATTGAGTTGGTGCCCGGTAGTAATGGTAAACGTATTGGTGTCGAGTAAGGATGCTATGTTTTGGGAAGTTGACTCAGATGCAGCTATCGATGTGTATTGCTTGTTTACAACTGAAACCAAAACCTCTCGATGGGCTTGGGTGTAGTTTTGGTGTTTTTCTGCAATTTGTTGTTTAAAATTTTCAACAGAAGGAAAGCGATTGTAAAAAGGTTTTAGATGTTCTTTTTGGTCTAGATAATCATTCATTAAAGGAATAAAATATCCAGACGCTTGGTAGCTGATACAGTCGGTGGGCATAGTTTGAAATTTTGGTAAAAGTACAGAAAATTAAAGTACTGCTAATTGCTTTAACAATTGGTTAGGAAATGAGGTTTTCAGTAGTAGTTGATTTATTTTAGTAGCAGTCGTTCCTCATTAAATTTCCTAAAAATCGAGTTGCAATACATCAAAGTTCAACTTTGTGTTTGCTTATTGGTTGAATAGCTGTAATTTTGTGTACCAATTTGACTCTGTTTGAAATCGAAACTTTTCTTAATCACGCCTCCGTTTACACAACTCAATACGCCGTATCCGGCCACTGCTTATATCAAAGGGTTTTTAAATACCAAAGATATTCAAAGTGTTCAGGCCGATTTGGGTATTGAAGTAATCCTGAAAATGTTTTCGAAAACAGGGCTCGAAGCTATTTTCACAGCAGCCGAGAAGTATCAAAATCCAAGCGAAAACAGTCAGCGAATCATAGATTTGAAGGAGTTTTACATCAGTACCATTGATGCCGTTATTTTGTTTTTGCAAGGAAAAAACCCCACTTTAGCCTTGTCTATTTGCCAAGAAGATTTTTTGCCCGAGGCGTCTCGTTTTTCGCAAACCGAAGATTTAGAATGGGCCTTTGGAACCATGGGAACCCAAGACAAAGCCAAGCATCTCGCTACACTTTACCTCGAAGACCTTTCGGATTTAATATCGGAGTGTGTTGATCCACATTTTGGATTCAGTCGTTATGCTGAAAGATTAGGCCGATCGGCCAATGTTTTTGATGAATTATACAATAGTTTACAAGAAAAGCAAACCTATATTGATGTTATTCTTTTAGAAATTTTAGCACAACGTATCAAGGAGGTTCAGCCTAATTTAGTTTTAATGTCTGTACCTTTTCCAGGAAATTTATATGCAGCTTTTCGTTCGGCACAATTCATTAAAGGCAATTTTCCAAACATTAAAATTGCCATGGGTGGTGGTTTTCCGAATACCGAACTTCGTTCAATTTCGGATGTACGTGTTTTCGAATTCTTCGATTTTATCACTTTGGATGATGGAGAAGTACCCGTTGAAGAATTGGTATTGAACCTCGAACAGCCAAATCACAATAAATATAAGCGGACTTTTCTGTTAGAAAACGGAATGGTTGTCTACAAGAATAATTCACTAAAAAGCGATTATAAGCAGTCGGATGTTGGCACGCCTGACTATTCTGATTTGTTTTTAGACCGTTATATTTCAGTTATTGAGGTGGTAAATCCAATGCATCGTATGTGGAGCGATGGCCGGTGGAACAAGCTAACTATGGCTCACGGCTGTTATTGGGGCAAATGTACTTTTTGTGATATTTCTTTAGACTACATCAAACTTTATGAACCCATTGCTGCCACAATTCTTTGCGACCGAATTGAAGAACTTATTGCCGCTACTGGTCAAACGGGTTTTCATTTTGTAGACGAAGCAGCTCCTCCTGCTTTAATGCGAGCTTTGGCCTTAGAGATTTTACGGAGAAAAATCAGCATCACTTGGTGGACGAATATCCGTTTCGAGAAAAATTTCACCCGAGATTTATGCATTTTACTTAAGGCTTCGGGCTGTATTGCCGTGTCGGGCGGACTTGAAGTAGCTTCAGATAGATTGCTCCAACTGATTGAAAAAGGAGTAACCGTAGAACAAGTGGCTCAAGTAACCCGTAATTTTACAGAAGCCGGAATCATGGTTCATGCTTATTTAATGTATGGTTATCCAACACAAACGGAACAAGAAACCATCGACAGCCTTGAAATGGTTCGGCAATTGTTCGAAACGGGTGTTTTGCAATCGGGTTTTTGGCATCAATTTGCCTTAACAGTACACAGTCAGGTGGGAATGTTTCCCGAAAAATTTGGAATCACAAGGAGTGATTCTGTTGGGACTTTTGCCAATAATGACGTTGAATTTACGGATAAAACAGGTGTTGATCATGAACGTTTTAGTTTCGGATTGAAAAAGTCTTTGTACAATTTTATGCACGGTGTAGGATTTGATTTTCCTTTGCAAGATTGGTTTGAATTTAAAATTCCAAAGACGACTATTCCGTATAATTATATAGAGAATGCGATACTCCAACCTGATTCTTTAGTAGTTAAACCCAGTGCTAAAATCGTTTGGATAGGAGGCAAGCCAAGGGTTGCGTACGAAACTAAGTCTAAAAAAGGGAAGAGTTGGTCGCTAATCAATCTGTTATTCAATGATAAGAAAGCGACTATTTCGGTGCAGTTCAATAAAGAAGAAGGGGAGTGGTTTGTGAAAGTAGTAGACCTGATTTCAATTCACAACACCAAGTTAATGTCATTTCAATCCTTAAAAACCGATTTTGAAAACAGCGGATTAGAAAACTTTGAGCTCTTTTGGCATTCAAAACCTGTCAAAAAATTAAAAACTTTTGGTCTACTGGTTTTGTAATTTTGGGCATGTTATTCGGCTACTTCGGCAGTGTCTTTTTTCTTTTTCTTCTTGTTTTTTTTGAGTTTTCCATCGTTTTCGATTAGAAATTCTTTGAACAAGGTTTTTTGCTTTTCGGTAAAAATTTCTAGAAACTTTCCTTCCATTTCTTCACGGGCTATTTTGCTTTTTTCTATCATCGCCTCATTCGGAATGTTCTCTAACGCAATTTCATTATTCTTTTTTATAAAATCTTCTACTAAATTTTTCACCACTGCACTCTGAAATGCATCGAGTTGTAATCGCGTAGTAAGTCGTTCAGTCATGGCTTTCACGTAGTCAACGGGCTCTGCTTTTTGAGGTTCGGGTTGTCCGCCTGCACCACCTATACTGCGGTCTAATCCTACAGGATTTCTATTGTTTTGAAACTGACTATAGGTAGTAAAACCAGTGATAAAAACTGCCACAAATAATATTTTAGATAAAAGATTCATTTGATATTTATTAATTGTTAACAATAGCCTCGCCATACAAGTCGAATTCAGTGGCCTCGGTAATTTTTACCATCACAAATTCTCCTGTTTTAAGGTACGTTTTTGTCGCGTCAATCAACACTTCGTTATCTACATCAGGGCTGTCAAATTCCGTCCGACCCACAAAGTGTGTTCCTTCTTTTCGGTCAATCATACACTTAAATACTTTGCCCACTTTTTCTTGATTCAAATCCCATGAAATCTGTGATTGTAATTCCATAATTTCATTTGCACGAGCTTGTTTAACCTCGGCTGGAACGTCGTCTTCGAGTAAGTAAGCATGCGTGTTTTCTTCATGCGAATAAGCAAAACAACCCATTCGGTCAAATTTCATTTCCTGAACCCAGTCCCTCAAAGTTTCAAAATCTTCTTGGGTTTCTCCTGGATAACCCACAATAAGAGTTGTTCTAATAGCAATTCCAGGAACTGCTTCCCGAAAATCCTGCAAAAGTTTGGTTGTCTTCTCTTTAGTCGTTCCCCGTCGCATCGATTTCAAAACCGAATCCGAAATGTGTTGTAACGGAATGTCGATGTAATTACAAATCTTAGGTTCTCGTTTCATCAGTTCTAAAACATCCATCGGAAATCCCGTCGGAAAAGCATAATGTAACCTAATCCACTCAATGCCTTCTACCTTGACCAATTCTGAAAGTAGTTCGGCTAAATTTCTTTTTTTGTAAATATCTAAACCGTAGTAGGTTAAGTCTTGTGCGATCAAAATCAGTTCTTTCACGCCATCACGAGCTAAACCTTGAGCTTCTTTAACCAATTTTTCGATAGGTTGCGAAACGTGTTTGCCTCGCATCAACGGAATGGCACAAAAACTGCATGGTCTGTCGCAGCCCTCTGCAATTTTCAAGTAGGCATAATTTTTGGGCGTTGTCGTTAAACGTTCGCCAAGCAATTCATGTTTATAATCAGCACCTAAAGCTTTTAATAAGGCAGGTAGTTCTGTGGTGCCAAAATATTGATCTATATTCGGAATTTCTTTTTCTAAATCAGGTCTATAACGTTCTGATAAACAACCTGTAACAAAAACTTTGTCAACTAAACCTTTTTCTTTTTTATCCGCATATTCCAAAATCATATTCACTGATTCGGCTTTTGCATTGTCAATAAAACCACACGTATTAATCACAATAATGTTACCTTCACGCTCTGCCGGTGCCTCATGTTCAACGTCTTTGCCGCTAGCTTTAAGTTGTCCCATGAGCACTTCGCTATCATACACGTTTTTAGAACATCCGAGCGTTATTACGTTTATTTTATTTTTTTTTAAAGATTTGGTTCTCATAGTGATAAAGACTCTATTTTTTTAGAGTGTGCAAAATTACATATTTATTTTTATAAGCGGGTATCTTTTGGCTTTTTTAGAAAGGCTTGGTCCCGCTTTTCGCAATATCTCCCGCTGTCATTGCTTCGTGCCTCGCATTGACAGCGGGAGGATATTTGCTTCAATCGGGGCTAGGTCGCAGCGTCTGTCTGTTTTTGTAATCTAATCGTTTTTTTATCAACATTCACATATCTAAACAGCTGCAGCGACTTATTAATAATGCGTCATTTTTTTTCTTGTAAAATAGAACCCCAATATTCCACCAATTAAAAAACTTAAAACAATGCTAAAATTACTTGTAACGGGATGTCCTCCCTCAGATGGTGGAAAACTGAAAAAAATATCGAAGTAAAAAGTAGTTTGATGAGAATGATAATAGCAAATATCCGGAATAATTAACCTCTCAATGAGAAACACATTAAGTAGAATAGCTACAATTCCACAAATTAAAAAAAATAAACTATAGATTACAGCTTTAGACAAATTACTGCATTTTAAACTTATTTACTTTTCGCATAATTTCAAAAATAGTTGATTTTCAGGCAATTTTCAATTACTGCCACACGCGTTAAGACCTTTTGTACTGAATTACAATTCAAATCCAAGTGTGAGCGTAACATTATTTTGCACAGCTTCTATTCGAGCGGCATCTGTAAGACCTTGCGTAAAAAACGGGGTGTTGTTTTCTCTTCGGGCATGAGTATAAGCCATATCCAGCTTGAACATTCCAAAGTTGTAACCAAACCCAGTAGAAATGCTATTTAAGTTACCAATAGTTTTAGTGTCTTTAAACGGACTTTCCTCAAACCGATAACCGCCTCTCAAGCTCCATTTTTTAATACGGTATTCGGCTCCAACACGAAGTTCATTTGCCATCCTAAGTGTCGAACTGATGGAAGAATTAGCGTCTACAAATTCATTTCGTGGTCTAAATTGTGCTGTGCTGTAATCTTTTATTCCATAATCAACACTAATTAAACCTGAATTTCCAAAAACATAAGCAAGGCTTCCAGAATATTTTGCAGGTGTTTGTAAGCGATAGGTTGGATACAATATAATGATGTTGGGGTCAACAAAGTAGGTGTCATCTCTCGGACCACATGACGGACAATTTACAGATAAAGTTTGAAGAAGCTCGTCATTTAAATTATACCAAGTAGGCGATTCAAATGCCAAGCCCACACGAAATTCATTAGTAACTTTAGCAATAGCACCCAATTGAAAAGAAAATCCAGAACCATAGGTGTACAATTCATTGTTAAAGCGGGAAGCCTGAACACCATCTGAAGGATTATTGCCTGGAGAATCCTGATAATCTTCATAGAAACTTGAGGTACTTCTAAAATCAGTAAAATGTGCATTTAAATTTATTCCGAAATAAAAACGCTTGTCGTATTCGGTTGCAAAATTGAAAGCAATTTTACTGTTATATCCCAAAGATTCTACACTGTTTTCTTGGTAATAATTGCCGTTCGTATTCACTGCCGAAGCATATTGACTAGCGCCAATAGCTTGAATTAAACCGCCTTGTAACCCCAGAAAACCTTGTTGTTCGGCATAGTTTAGGTTCGTAAAAGAGTTGCTGTTCAATACATTTACAGGAATACCATTGGCATAGCTTGTAAAATAATTAGCTATTGAATTAGTAGGATTTATCCCTTGCGAAAATGTGGAATTCCGTAAATTATTGGTTTTGTCGTAGTTCATCGCAAGGGTAAATTTACCCCATTTGCTGTCGGGATTGGCATTGCTAAAAACCCAAACACCACCAAACTGATTCAAATCTAACGAAGAATCAGTAATAGTATTAGAAGTGCCATAAAAGTTAGAAGCATTTCTTCGATTGGCATTTGTAACTGTTATGGAAGAAAAATTATTAAGAAAAACAGCCGAACCTGCTGGATTTAAGTTTATTGCTGATAAATCGCCTCCTAGTGCTCCAAATGCACCTCCCATGGCTTGAAATCGTGCCGTACCATATATATCATCTTGGCTGTAACGCATAGCATCAAGCGTCTGTTGACTTTTTGCACTTAAAAATGTAAGCACAAAAAGCAAAGGATAAAATACTTTTTTCATGTGTGTAAAATTTTTGTTGTGTACGTCAATCCGCAATTCTAATTTGGATTGTAGCTACATTTTCTAGAAAACGGTTTTGTAATCATAATAAGCTAGCCCAAAACGAACCGCTTGCGGTTAAAAAATGCCTATGTAACATATTTTTGGACATAGGCATTTTATTTAAATATAAGTTCTATCGTCTTCCGCCACCGCCAGACGAACGTCCGCCACCGCCGCCAACGCTGCCTCTACCACCTCCCATTGATCCAGATGATCGGGTAGAAGAGGAGGGACTTGAAACTCTTGTGGGAGACGAAGAGCGTGTTGACGAAGACCGTGTTGTTGATGAAGAATTAGATGGTGTGTTTCTTGTAGTCGGTCTAACGGTACCTTCAGAACGTGTCGACGAATTGGTAGCGTTACGTCTCGTAGAATTAAAATCGTAAGTACGAGTTGCACTTGAGTTTCTTCGTGTGGAATCGTACGTACGTGTCGAACGATTGGTAGACAAATAATTGTTTCGTGTATTACCGTTGTTTCTACCGTTAAAATTGTTGCCTCGACCTAAATAGTTATTGTTTCGGCGTCCTACCCCAAAAGCGTAGTTATTTCCATAATAGTTGTTAAAGTTCGGGTGATACGGATTGCCAATCCAGCCTCCGTAAACGGGAACACCCCATCCCCAGCCGCCGCCCCAGCCGAAACCAGCACCCCAGCCAAAGCCACCACCCCAACCAAAGCCACCGCCCCAGCCCCAATTTGGACCCCAACCCCAGCCCCATCCAGGACCGTAGAAGGCGTTCATGCCCCAGAAAGGACTATTCCAACCGTTCATACCCCAAGAGTCTTGGTATACATTAACCACAACGTTTTCATTGCTAGAACCCCATCCGCCTTCATTTCTTTCTGCGTTTGGGTTGTTTTCGTCGTATGTGTTTGAAGAATAGTTATCTACATCTGTAAATAATTCATCGTCTTGTTTCGATTCAAAGTAGTTTCTATAAACTACACTGTTGGCGGAAGAACCGTTATTTTCAGTCGATCTTCTTGCATTAGAGTAGATGCCGTCACGGTCTTCATAACTCGTGTTTTGGTAGCTACCACATGAAGAGAAGCTAACTGCTAAAACTCCCGAAAAGAAAAATAGAGCAAAGCGTATGCAGGTGTTATTAGAAATTTTCATATCTATTGGGGTATTTTATTGTTGTTGTATACAAAAATAGTTAGTTTTGCCGAACTATTTAGTTAAAATAAGTTAAACAATTTTTATGCCAATATATTCATTATGAGTAAGAATCTAACAACGCGTGCACAGGACTATTCCAAGTGGTATAACGAGCTTGTTGTCAAGGCCGATTTAGCCGAAAATTCAGGCGTTCGGGGCTGTATGGTAATTAAGCCTTATGGCTATGCTATTTGGGAAAAAATGCAAGCCGAACTTGACCGAATGTTCAAAGAAACAGGACACAGTAATGCCTATTTTCCGTTGTTTGTTCCGAAAAGCATGTTTGAGGCTGAGGAAAAAAATGCTGAAGGTTTTGCAAAAGAGTGTGCAATTGTAACGCATTATCGACTTAAAAATGATCCTGAAAAACCAGGAAAATTGATGGTAGATGCTAATGCTAAGTTAGAAGAAGAATTAATTGTAAGACCCACTAGCGAAGCTATTATTTGGTCTACATATAAAGGTTGGGTTCAGTCGTATAGAGATTTACCTTTACTTATTAATCAATGGGCCAATGTAGTACGATGGGAAATGAGAACGCGTCTTTTTCTTCGAACGGCCGAATTTTTATGGCAAGAAGGTCACACGGCACATGCTACAAAGATGGAAGCTATTGCCGAATCTGAACAAATGATGAACGTCTATGCTGATTTTGCACAAAATTTTATGGCAATTCCAGTTATTAAAGGAATCAAAACCGAAACAGAGCGTTTTGCAGGTGCAGAAGAAACCTATTGTATCGAAGCTTTGATGCAAGACGGTAAAGCCTTACAGGCAGGAACTTCTCATTTTTTAGGTCAGAATTTTGCCAAAGCATTTGATGTTAAATTTGCTAACGCAGAAGGAAAGCAAGAATATGTTTGGGGAACGTCGTGGGGAGTTTCGACACGATTGATGGGAGCTCTTGTAATGACTCATTCAGACGATAACGGTTTGGTTTTGCCTCCTAATTTAGCACCAATTCAAATTGTAATCGTACCCATTTATAAAAGCGAAGAGGAATTAATGGCTGTTTCAGAGGCTGCAAACGAATTAGTAAGTCAGTTTAAAAAATTAAAGATTTCAGTAAAATTTGATGATCGAACGACACAAAAACCAGGATTTAAATTTGCAGAATGGGAACTAAAAGGGGTTCCAGTTCGAATTGCAATCGGGCCAAAAGATTTAGAAAATAAAACGTTCGAAGTTGCACGACGCGATACCTTAACTAAAGAAATTGTTTCAAAAGATACTGTAGTAACTTATGTTAGCACTTTGCTCGACACCATACAAGCATCTTTGTTTGAGCGTGCTTTGCAATACCGAGACAGTCATATTACAGAAGTAAATTCGTTTGAAGAATTTAAAGATGTGTTAGAAAACAAGGGCGGTTTTGTGGCTGCTCATTGGGACGGCACGGCTGAAACTGAAGAAAAAATCAAAGAAATGACTAAAGCCACCATCCGATGTATTGCTTTAAATCAAGTTAAAGAGCACGGAAAATGCGTGTTAACAGGCAGTCCAAGCCAAGGGAGAGTACTGTTTGCAAAGGCATATTAAAAAAAGAAGAAAAAAAATACGTTGAGTATTGCGTGAATAAAAAATAGTTGTATTTTTGCATCCGCATTCAAATAGCATGGCCCGTTCGTCTATCGGTTAGGACGCCAGGTTTTCATCCTGGTAAGGGGGGTTCGATTCCCCCACGGGCTACGATCTTTTTATGATGAGTTTACACTAACTTTAAAAGTGAAATGGCCCGTTCGTCTATCGGTTAGGACGCCAGGTTTTCATCCTGGTAAGGGGGGTTCGATTCCCCCACGGGCTACAAAATAAACTAAGAAACCTCAGTTTATTAAACAACTTAGAGAATAATGGTCCGTTCGTCTAGGGGTTAGGACGCCAAGATTTCGTCTTGGTAACAGGGGTTCGATTCCCTTACGGACTACAAACAGAAACAATAAAAGATAAAATTATAATAAAATGGCAAATCACAAGTCAGCTTTAAAGAGAATCAGAAGTAACGAAAAGAAAAGAGTATTAAACAGATACCAACATAAAACTACTCGAAATGCTATCAAAGCACTTCGTATTGCTACAGACAAGTCGGAAGCTTCTGCCAAATTATCTGCTGTGATTTCAATGATTGATAAATTAGCTAAGAAAAACATCATTCACAGTAACAAAGCTTCTAATTTGAAATCAAAGTTAACAAAACATGTAGCTAAATTGTAATACTAGTTATTAAAAGTTAAAAAAAGAAAGTGCTCAGGGATGAGCGCTTTTTTTTGCTCTTTATTTTGCAGGATAGCTACCATAACAAGAGTATTTTATTGTTTAACGTCATTTCTGGCTACCACTTTTTGCGTTAGGGGTTGAAGTGAAAATCCTTTTTGTGAGGAACGAACAAAAAGATTGTAACGGAAGACCCGACCCGCCGCGGCGGGAAACGCCCGAAATATTAAAATTTGAATTGTTGATATCAACAGAAGCAGTAGTTTATTTACTGACATTGTATTAAATTCTCGCAATCTTGACTCCAAAATATCCGCTTAAACCTATCAATTAGATTATTAAAGAGTTAAGTTAAAATTTTATACTCATTTCTTTTCAAAAAAAGCGTACATTTGCACCCTCAAAAAATATTAGATGGAATCTATAAGAAACATTGCAATTATTGCCCACGTCGATCACGGTAAAACCACTTTGGTAGACAAAATTATGTACCATTGTCAGCTTTTTCGTGATAATGAAAACACAGGTGACTTAATCCTTGACAACAACGATTTAGAGCGTGAAAGAGGTATTACCATTACCTCTAAAAACGTTTCTGTTCAATATAAAGGAACAAAAATTAATATTATCGACACTCCTGGTCACGCTGATTTTGGTGGCGAAGTGGAGCGCGTTTTAAATATGGCCGATGGGGTATGTCTATTAGTAGATGCTTTCGAAGGACCAATGCCTCAAACACGTTTTGTATTGCAAAAAGCAATTGATTTAGGACTAAAACCATGTGTAGTAATCAACAAGGTAGACAAAGAAAATTGTACACCAGAAGAAGTGCATGAAAAAGTATTCGACTTGATGTTCGAACTTGGTGCTACCGAAGAACAATTAGACTTTCCAACGGTTTACGGTTCAGCTAAAAATAACTGGATGTCAGATCATTGGGAAAATCAAACCCAAAGCATAGAACCTTTGTTGGATATGGTCATCAAAAATGTACCTGCACCAAAAGTTTCTGAAGGAACCCCACAAATGCTAATTACTTCTTTAGATTTCTCCGCTTTCACAGGTCGAATAGCAATTGGACGATTAGAAAGAGGTATTTTAAAAGAAGGAATGCCAATCTCGTTAGTAAAAAGAGACGGAAAAATTATAAAATCAAGAATCAAAGAATTACATACCTTTGAAGGTCTTGGTCGTAAAAAAGTAGAAGAAGTAATTGCCGGAGATATTTGTGCAATAGTTGGAGTAGAAGGTTTTGAAATCGGTGATACAATTGCTGATTTTGAAAATCCAGAAGGCTTGCAAACCATTGCTATTGACGAACCTACAATGAGTATGTTGTTTACCATCAACGATTCGCCATTCTTTGGTAAAGAAGGTAAATTTGTAACTTCGCGTCATATTAGAGAGCGTTTGACAAAAGAATTAGAGAAAAACTTGGCAATGAAATTGGGTGAAACCGATTCTGCTGATAAATTTATGGTGTTCGGGCGTGGAGTTTTACACTTGTCTGTCTTGATTGAAACCATGAGAAGAGAAGGCTATGAACTTCAAATTGGTCAACCACAAGTTATTATCAAAGAAATTGACGGTAAAAAATGTGAGCCAATTGAAGAATTAACTATTGATTTACCCGAAAGCCTTTCAGGAAGAGCCGTAGAATTTGTAACGATGCGTAAAGGTGAAATGTTAAGTATGGAAACCAAAGGCGAACGAATGATTATTAAATTCAACATTCCATCACGCGGAATTATTGGTTTGAGAAATCAATTGCTTACTGCAACCGCTGGTGAGGCAATTATGGCACACCGTTTCATCGGTTACGAACCTTACAAAGGCGAAATTGCCGGACGAAACAAAGGTTCGCTGATTTCTATGGAAAAAGGAAAAGCAATTCCGTATTCTATTGATAAATTGCAAGATCGTGGTAAATTCTTCGTGGAACCAAATGCCGAAATCTATGAAGGTCAGGTAATTGGCGAAAATTCTCGTGGAGATGATATGTGTGTAAACGTAACCAAAGAGAAAAAACAATCTAACGTTCGTTCTTCTGGAAACGATGAAAAGGCAAGAATCATCCCGCCAATCATTTTCTCTCTTGAAGAAGCTTTAGAATACATTCAAAAAGACGAATACGTTGAGGTTACACCAAAATCAATACGTCTGAGAAAAATATTTTTAACAGAAACAGATAGAAAAAGATTTAAAGTCTAAACTGTTTTTTAAATTCCAATTTCAAAAATCCCAAATTCCAACGAGTAGGAGTTTGGGATTTTTTTGTGTTTTTACGAATTTGAAATTTGGTATTTTCTTTTTTGGAATTTAGAATTTACCATTTGAAATTTATTTTTCTTTAGAAGCCACTCCTGCTTTTCGCTACAAGTCCTCGGCAAAAAAGCTCTTTTTCTAAGCCATAAAACGAGCTTCCGTTGGTCGCTGTTTTCTGGCAAGAAAAAATAGCTTTTTTGCCTGTGGGCTTTCCGCTGCAATCAGGGCTAGTAGTGTAATGTACTGATAATTTACACTAAACTTTGTTTGTTCCAAAGTTCGTAGTATTTACCTTTTTGAGCTAATAAATTAATATGATTTCCAGACTCTGTAATTAATCCATTTTCCATTACTAAAATGGTATCAGCATTTGCAATGGTGCTTAGTCTGTGAGCAATAATAATGACGGTTTTGTTGTTTTGTAGATGTGATTTTCTGAGTTTTGTTACAGAAAATAAAAAGTGTGTTTAATGTATTAAAAAGCGGATATTAATTTTTTAATACGCTTTGGATTTCTGCGTTCGTCAATTACAAATTTTACAGTAATAGTATGTAATTCAAATCCAAAAAACACAGCAATATGTTATGAGTAAAATTAAAATAAATTTTCAACAACTGTTTTTTGAGGCAAAGCAATCTTAAAATCTAAATTTTTTATTTTTTCTTTAATACCGCTTTCTAATTTTAAACTATATGCATCGCTCTTGTTTCTTTTGGCATAATAATCCATTATAGAAAAAAAGTTGCACTTTAGCAGTTCTAGTCCAAATTATCTCCTTTTCTTCCATTGATCAACCAAATTATCCATGTCAGATTGCAAAAATACGTTGCCGTTTATAATATCTTCATCTGCTTGTTTAAGAAGTTCTAATTGATAATCAGACAAAACATATTCTTTTGTTGACTCATCAATCAATTGATTTATTTTTTCTAAAACAGCCAAGTCTTCAATTGAAGAAATATTCTGTCTTACTCTTTTTTGTAATGCCGCTACTGTCATACCTCCATTTGGTTTAAACAAATTTACACTTTTATTTTCATTGAATATATTTTTAAATTAATTTTTAACGACTTACAAACTCCCCCTTTGGGGGCTGGGGGGCTTTCGGATTCAACCAATCATCTACTTCTCAAACAGTAAGTCATATAAACTTCTGCGAGAGATAATGAAACGTGTAGTTAAAGTCATGCCTTTGGAAACTTCAGATTTGTAACCCGATTTTAATTTTAATTCTTTAATATCTAAAGCACATCGCACTTTCAAATAGGCTTGATTATCTTGAAGCGTTATATTTCTATCAATATCGATTACTTCGCCAGTTATCATGCCCCATTGATTATAATTAAAGGCATCTAACTGAAATTTTACTTTTTGATTGCGTTTGATTAAGCCAATATCATTCGGTGACACTGTGCTTTCAATAATTTTAATTTTACACGGTTTACCATCAGAATCAAATATAAAATTCCGAAGAGAATACCATACTTGCATTTTATAAATTGTTTTACAAAGTAATCGTCTGCTAAACTGTCTTTTATTTTCGAATAAATTAAGTTTAAAAACCTACAAATACCTCACCTTCTTCGCTTTTACCACAAAGTACAATCCTACAATTATGAAAGGAATACTCAACCACTGTCCTGTAGAAAGCAATCCCAATGCCGATTCAAATCCGCCCTGACTTTCTTTAACAAATTCTACAATAAATCGAACGGTAAAGAGTAAAACCAAAAACATTCCGAATAACAAACCTTGTTTCTCTTTCATATCGGTTTTCCAATAGCCGTAGAAAAGTACCAAAAACACAAAAATATATCCAAATGCTTCATACAATTGAGAAGGATGTCTAAAGGGAATGGCAGCTAAAACATCGCTAAATTGTGTGTCTTGTTCTAAGGCCTTGAAAGCTTGATTTGTATTTGGAATTCCTGTCAAGTCTTGGACGTTTCTTCCAACCCAAAACTCGTCTTCACGAACAAACTTTACTGCATAAAAATTATCGCCTAAAGTGGTATGTCCATAAATTTCTGAGTTGAAAAAATTGCCTAATCGTACAAAAATAGCACCACTCGCTACGGGAATTACGATTCGGTCTAAAACCCATAATAAGGGTCGCATCATTACTTTTTTGCTAAAATAAAACATAAAGATAATAATGGCAATTGCCGCACCGTGACTTGCTAAACCACTAAAACCTGTAAATTGAAACTCAGGTTGTGTTTTGAAAGGCAGAAAAACACTGATGGGGTCTTGAGAAAAAAGTTCGGGTTGGTAAAAAATTACATGACCTAATCGAGCTCCTAATAAAGTAGCTAGAACGGTCCAAATAAATAAAGAATCCAATTTTTCAATAGGTTCATTTTCGTTTACAAAAATATGTTTCATAATGTACCAGCCTAGACCAAAGGCTATTACAAACATCAAGCTGTAATACCGAATCATAAAAAAACCTAAATCAAATCCTTCCGAAGGATTCCATACTATTCCCAATAAATGCATTGTATTTTATTTTAGTTGTACAAAAATAGGATTTTGAATTTAAAACCGCTTTAAAATTGTATTAATGTTTGTGATTGCACGATTTTGGAGGTACAGGGTCATACCCGCGTTTTCCCCAAGGATGGCAACTCAAAATACGTTTTAAACCCAAAACACCGCCTTTGAAAAGACCGTGTCTTTCTAATGCTTCTAGGGTATATTGCGAACATGTTGGCTCAAATCTGCAAGCGGAGGGAAAAAATGGAGAAATTCCCGCTTGGTAAAACCGGATTGCTATTGTGAAAGGGAAAATGAGTATTTTGTTGAACATATTTTTTTTAAAAAACAAGAGGTTCCAATTGCTCTTGAAAGCCCCTCCTTTGGCGGTTCCGAAACTTCGAGAGAAGATACTAGCGATTATTCACTGCGACTGAAAACTGAGACTGAAAACTGAGACTGAACACTGCGACTGAACACTGCGACTGAATACTGAGACTGAGCACTGCGACTGAACACTGCGACTGATTACTGTACGCTAAAACTAGTTCCTTCTTTTCCGTCTTTCAGTTGAATTCCGAGCTCCAATAATTGGTTCCGAATGGAGTCTGACATGGCAAAATCCTTATTGGCACGAGCCAAATTTCGCATTTCAATAAGCATTTTTACAAGACCTTCTACTTTATTTGTTGATTCTGATGTGTTTTTGGCGTTTTGCAATCCTAAAATATCAAAGATAAAAGTTTCAAAGGTTTGTTTAAAATCAGCTAAATCTTCGCTCGATAAGGTAGACTGACCTTCCTTCATAAGATTAATAAATCGAACTCCTTCAAAAAGGTGGGCGATTAATATGGGTGTATTAAAATCGTCGTTCATGGCTTCGTAGCAATCTTCTTTCCATTTTTGAATCGAAAGGGTAGAGGTAGTGCTACTTCCCAAAGTATTTAAATTAGCAACGGCCTCCATTAATCGTGTAAAGCCGCGTTCACTTGCCAACATTGCCTCATTAGAAATGTCTAAAACGCTTCGGTAATGTGCTTGCAAAAAGCAAAACCGAACTACATTAGGTTGAAATGCTTTTTCAAAAAAAGTATTAGCACCTGAAACGAGTTCCATGGGTAAAATGTAATTCCCTGTTGATTTACTCATTCGTAAACCGTTCATGGTAAGCATGTTAGTGTGCATCCAATAGTTTACAGGCGACACACCGTTACAAGCTTTGCCTTGAGCAATTTCACATTCGTGGTGCGGAAATTTCAAGTCCATTCCGCCACCATGTATGTCAAAAGATTCGCCTAAATATTTAGTACTCATAGCGGTACATTCTAAGTGCCATCCTGGAAAACCAGCACCCCACGGCGAATTCCATCGCATAATATGGGCTGGCGAAGCATTTTTCCAAAGAGCAAAGTCTTGCGGATTTTTCTTTTCGGATTGTCCATCAAGTACTCGAGTGTTTGCTAAGAGTTCATCGATATTTCGATTACTCAATTCACCATAATTCAAACCTTTTTCGTTGTAGGCTGCCACATCAAAATACACGGAGCCATTGGTTTCGTAAGCAAAACCCAATTCAATTAATTTTTGCGTAAGCTCAATTTGCTCTATGATATGGCCTGTAGCAGTGGGTTCGATTGTTGGTGGTAAAAAATTAAAATAGTCCAAAACCTTTCTAAAATCAACCGAATATTTCTGAACAATTTCCATCGGCTCTAGTTTTTCAAGGCGCGATTGTTTTACAAAGCGGTCGTTATCTACATTCTCGTCATCTGTTAAATGCCCGGCATCTGTAATGTTTCGAACATATCTGACTTTATATCCCAAATGAAGTAGATACCTATAAATGACGTCAAACGACATAAAGGTTCGAACATTTCCTAAATGAACATTGCTGTACACGGTTGGACCACAAACATACATTCCTATTGCCCCTTCGTGAAGAGGAGTAAACAATTCTTTTTCGCCCGAGAGCGAATTGTAGATTTTTAGGGCTTGTTGTTTGTATAAAGGCATTTTATATTTTTTTGGAGCTCTATCCCGCTATCCACTCTATCTTTTCCTCGCTAAAAACGCGAGAAAAAGGATGCCGTTTCTATCGGGGCTAGGAGTGTAGTCTTCGAATTAAAATTTTGTTTCCATCTGAATATAGTTCAGAAATTCGCGTCGCGTGGATTCCTCTTTAAATTTCCCGCCAAATTCTGACGTTACCGTGCTACTTTCAATATCACGAATTCCTCTAGAATTTACGCACAAGTGTTTGGCATCAATCACGCAAGCCACGTCTTCTGTATTTAAGGCTATTTGTAATTCTTGTACAATTTGCATTGTAAGACGTTCTTGCACTTGTGGTCTTTTGGCATAATATTCCACAATACGATTCATTTTTGAAAGGCCAATGACACGACCGCTTGAAATGTAGGCAACATGTGCTCTTCCTATAATAGGTAGCATGTGATGTTCGCAAGTAGAATAAACGGTGATGTTTTTTTCAACCAGCATTTCGCCGTATTTGTAGTTGTTTTCAAAAGTTGAAGCTTTTGGCTTATTGGCAGGATTCAAACCACTGAAAAGTTCTTGTATAAACATTTTAGCAACTCGGTTTGGAGTTCCTTGAATACTATCATCAGTAAGATCCATTCCTATTGTATGAAGTATTCTTTTTACATCTGCTTTAATGGATTCAATTTTTTCTTTGTCAGTTAGTTCAAAAGCATCTTTTCTAACTGGATTTTCAGCACTCGTTGCAATATGATTGTGTCCAATCTCGTCATGCAATTCCTCAGTATTTATCATGTAGTGATGTTACGTTAATATATTTTTAAAAATAAAGCACAAAGGTAAATAATAATATCTTAAGAATTTCTAAAGGTGTTAAAATTTAAATATTAAAAAAGTGCCGCGAATTATTTATTATTTTTTTGTAAATTTCGACGCTTAAAATTTTGTTAATAGAATATTGTTTTACGGTTTTGAAACGACAAGGCTGTTAAAATTAATACAAAGTCCTTTCTATCAGTTGGGTGCTTTTAAATTTATCATTTATGAAAAATAACTACTTTGTTGCAGTTTTTTTATTTTTAGGGAGTCTTTTGTCTTTTGCACAGGAAGCGCCTGATGTTTTTGTTGAGATACAGCCTGCACAGTCGCCTTGTTTTCCAGGTGATTGTACTACACTCACAGCCTCTTATAGTGGAGCAAAACCTACCACTGATTATACTGTAACACCAATAATCTATTCACCACTTTTTGCTTTTGACGATCCGACGGCTACACAAATTCCAATTCCAACCACAGGTAACCAAGATGATTTTTGGGCAGCAGATGTGTTTAATTTACCTTTTCCATTTTGCTTTTACGGAATAAATTATAACAACCTGCTTGTGGGTTCTAATGGTCTTTTAAAGTTTGGACCTTTAGCAGAATTGAATGGTTTGAAGGGTACATTCTGCCAGTATAATATGAATGATGTTTTAATTCCGAGTGCTGCTTTTGTGATTCGGAATGCCATTTATGGGGTGTATCAGGATATTGACTTTGGATCAGGTATTGGAAGTATCAACTATAAAGTTTTTGATTCTTATCCTAATCGTACATTTGTAATGAATGTTTCGGGAGTACCGCAATGGCCTGCGGGTTCTAATGGGAACAATTTACAAACAACGCAAATAGTGTTATATGAGACTACAAATATCATTGATGTTTTAGTAAAACGCAGAGTTCCGAGCACTGCCTCTTGGGCTGAAGGTGTTCTGGGAGTTCAAAACGCTGCTGGAACTTTAGCAAAAACACCTCCAGGAAGAAATACTGGACTTTGGTCTGTACAAGATACGCCTGCAAGTCCTTCTGAGGCGTGGCGTTTTACACCCTCTGGAGCGGGAACCGAGACTGTAAATTTTGTTTGGAAAAATCAGGCAGGCGAAATCATTGCTCAAGGTTCTGGAGCAGCATTTTCAAGTATTACTGTTTGTCCTACAGTAGCACAAACATATACCGTTGAAGCCACTTTTTTTAGATGCGATAACTCGACCGTAACCGTTTCAGATAGTTATTTATTAGAAATCGAGGAGCCTTTACCAGTCTTAGATCCTCAAGATATTACCATTTGTGATGACGAATATCCTGTAACTGTAAACGTCAATCAAGATACATACATTTTAGACGGAGCAAGCTCATTTGATTATGAAATTTTATATTTTTTAGATCCCGTTGCCGCTCAAAATCAAGCCGATTCGCAAGCAATTCCAACAGTTAATGGTGTAACTAACATTACCCTTAACAACGGAAATCCTGTTACTATTTACACTTTAATCAGAGAACCTTTTGGAGGTATCTGTGTAAATGTTCGGCCGTTTACAGTACAAGTTGAATTCCCTGAAGGTGATTTTACGTATCCTGATGATACAACACCTCCTACATATTGCTTCAATTCTAATAGTGCTTTGGCTCCTGTGCTGGACCCAATTTTAGGTTTAACAAGCGGCGGAACGTTTACAACAAATCCTCCTACGGGTTTAACTATTGACCCTGTAACGGGTGTTTTAAATTTAACGGGTGCTGTGCCAGGAACCTATACTATTAATTATGATATTCCTGCAAATCCTGCACCAGGCGGATGTCCTGCTTTTAATGCCAACACAGTTGTCGTAATCGAAGCTTGTATTGATGCAACGGTTAGTAATTCTGGAGATGTGTGTCAAGGTACACCTACTTTTGACTTATTTGCAGATTATGCTGAAGTTCCAGGTGCGGGTACATCCTATTCATGGACTGATAATTCTGGAAATGTTATTTCTACAGTACAGGATCCAGTAGGTGTACCGGTTCCGGCTGCAGCTGGCTCGTATAATTATTCTTTAGTGATTACGCAAAATGGTTCAGCCTCCAATCCATTTGTTACCACCCTCATAGTCCACCCAACACCCACGGCAAGTTTTGTATCTAATTCCACTACAATATGCACCAATGCCACGATAGATTTGCAATTTACGGGCACTCCGGGTGCTACGATTGAATTCACGG
>Ga0209278_1000113_pt1 | contig 121530 bp, 126 predicted proteins | sample JI81BgreenDNA_FD_187504 | JGI IMG/M metagenome (GOLD analysis project Ga0209278, IMG submission 187504) | Wastewater effluent complex algal communities from Wisconsin, to seasonally profile nutrient transformation and Carbon sequestration -... | ecosystem: Engineered > WWTP > Effluent > Algae... | reverse complement strand
ACGTTAGCCCGCTCAAACATGCGTCGCAGTACGACCGGCGACTTGCAGCGTATGTACAAGATGCGTACACTCGGGCCATGCTCAGATTCGAGTGGGATCCCAAGAAGGCAGCGGCCAACCTGCGCAAGCACGGGGTCAGCTTCGAAGATGCTCAGACTGTCTTCGCAGACGAGAACGCAAAACTGATCGATGACCCGGACCACTCCGAAGACGAAGACAGATTTGTTCTACTCGGATTGAGCAGCACCCTGAGACTGCTCGTGGTGTGCCACTGCTATCGATCAGAGGGCAATGTCATTCGTATCATCTCAGCTCGCAAGGCTGAGGGACATGAGCGCAACTCATACCCATGAAGGTGACCTATGCGCAAGGAATATGACTTCACCGCAGCACGCAAGAACCCTTACGCTGTCCACTTGAAGAAGCCAGTGACCATCCGACTCGACCAAGACGCAGTGACATATTTCAAGTCGCTCGCGGACGAGACGGGCATTCCATATCAAAGCCTCATCAACCTGTACCTCCGCGACTGCGCTGCCTCGAAGAAGAAGATCAATCTGGCCTGGGCGTAAGGCAGTTGAGCATTCACCGGGTGCGGTCCAACCCCTCGCTCAAGCGGAGCGCCAACGGCATGCCGTCGTCGCCCGCTGAGCTCAAACGTTAGCCATCAGGCACCGCATGCCTACACCGAGGCAAATGGGTTGAAAACTTCCAGCCCCAACGCATTGAAGTCACTGACGTTTCGCGTTGCAACGGTCAATCCGTGCACCTGCGCAGTGGCTGCAATCATTGCGTCTTCATAAAGCGTATCGGACTTCCTGTGCATCAATCGCGCCCACGCCCTGAATGTGCCGGTATCCATTGGCAGCACGTTGTAGCTGCCAGAAACTTGTTCGAGCCAGCCCTCGATTTCTCGCGCTTTGCCGGGGTCTTGTTCCCGAGTCATCTCAATGCCGGCCTGAATCTCGCCCAGCGTCACTGCGGACAGGTGCAGCTGCGCGTCATCCAAAGATTCAAGCCAAGCAACCACGCCTCCGTGTGGGCGTTGGCGGCGGAGTTCAGATACCACGTTGGTGTCCAACAGGTACTTCTTCAGCACAGCATGGGCTCCGCCTTGCGTCGCGTGGCCTTGCCGCGAGCAGGCAATTCAAAGTCTGCCCGCGCATCGTCAGACAACAAAAGCTGCTTGAGTGAGGGGCGCGCGGCTGATTGGAGCCTGCGCCACTCGTCCACAGGAATGAGCACAGCGGCTTCCGTGCCTCGCCGCGTCACCATCTGCGGTCCTTCGAGCAGGCAGGCATCCAACAACTCGCTGAACCGCGCCTTTGCATCTTGAACTGGCCACGTATGCATCGCCATCTCCATCGAACTAGACATTCAACTAGTCTGCATTACTTGCCACCGCAAGTCAAACAACCTTCGGTGGCCCAAGCCAGGCTAACGAGTAAGGATAGATGATCGCGCGAAGCCGCGATCTGAACCGTTTGTTGGACAAGCCCGGTGGAGGAAGAAACGAAGAGTTTTTGCGCCCCTGAAGATTGATCCGTGGGATCGGGGGGCGGCGGGCAGGCGGTGGTGGTCTGCCAGGGTTTGGTTGGCGCGGTGACGGTGTCGGTGTCGGTTGGGTTTCTCGGGCCAGCGAACGGTCGATTGTCTCGGTTTCAGTGCGCGCGGCTCCAGCGGCTGTGCGGTAGTGGCTCAGGCCGGGTTCATGGGATCTCGGGTGTCAGCCGTTTCAGTGCTGTGTGACCTCTACCGGGTCCACCTTGTCGGGCCGCTCGGTCTGTGGTGCGGCGCAGGGTGGCACCGCTTCAGGTCGCAAGCACCGCCGCACAATCACCATGGCCCCCGGGCTGACGCCTGACCCCCACAGGGCCTTGCCACGTGGCCAAGTGGTGCAGGCTGGCTTAAGCCATGCCTCGGGCCTCTTCATGGGCAGTGTTGCTACCCTGCGTACCTTCGGTGCGCGCTCGCCAGTGAACTCGGGCGTCAGGCCTCTCGCATCCCAAGTCACGTCTTAGAATGAAAGTCTTATGAACTGGCTCGACGCTATCAAGTGGGACGCGCAGGGCCTGGTGCCCGTGATCGCGCAGGAAGCCGCCACCGGCGACGTGTTGATGTTTGCCTGGATGAACCGCGAGGCGCTGCAGAAGACGGCCGAGCTGGGGCGTGCGGTGTACTTCAGCCGTTCGCGCAACAGGCTGTGGTTCAAGGGCGAGGAGTCTGGTCATGTGCAGACGGTGCACGACATCCGCCTGGACTGCGACAACGATGTGGTGCTGCTCAAGGTGACCCAGTTGGGGCATGAGCCGGGCATTGCCTGTCACACGGGGCGGCACAGTTGCTTCTTCCAGCGCCATGAGAACGGCCGTTGGGTATCGGTGGAGCCGGTGCTCAAAGACCCGGAATCGATTTACAAGTGAGTTCCATGTGAGTGCCATGTCCCCGTCTTTGTCTGAAAGCGATTCGCTCGCCCGCCTGGCTGCGGTCATTGAAAGCCGCAAGCCCGCTCACGGCGGTGACCCTGAAAAGAGCTACGTCGCCCGCTTGCTGCACAAGGGGCCGGACGCCTTTCTCAAAAAGATTGGCGAGGAAGCGACCGAGGCGGTGATGGCCGCCAAGGACTGCGACCACGGCGGTGACGCGCAGAAGCTGGTCAATGAAGTGGCCGACCTCTGGTTTCACAGCATGATCGCGCTGGCCCACTACGGCAAGGCACCGGCCGACGTGGTGGCCGAACTGGTGCGCCGCGAGGGCCTGAGCGGCCTGGAAGAAAAAGCGCTGCGCAAGGCGCAGGCGCGCGAAGCGTCTGAATAAACCCCATCTGCACAGGAGTCCGGCATGCGCAACGAATCCGATGTCATTGACGTCCAGGCCAAGGGCGATGCGCAGGCCGAGTCGCTCAAGACCGTTGGCTGGATCAGCTATCTGCTGCACCTGATCGTAGCGGTGGCCGCCGTGGTGCCGGGCGCCCAGGTGGGTATCGGCATCCTGCTGGTGGCCCTCATCATCGATCTGGTCAAAAAGGGCGATGCCGCCGGCACCTGGCAGGCCAGCCACTTTGCGTGGCGCATCCGCTCAGTGCTGTGGGCTGGCGTGCTTTACGTGGTCACCATACCCCTGTGGCTCTTGCTGTTGCTGCCCGGCATGGTCGCCTGGGCCATCATTTCCATCTGGTTCCTCTACCGCGTCGTCAAAGGCATGGTGCGCATGAACGCGAGCCAGCCGATGCCCGACTGAAGCCCCCAACCCATGAGCGCTCACGACCCGAACTGCATCTTCTGCAAGATCATCGCCGGCCAGATCCCGTCGAAAAAAGTCTTTGAAGACGAAGACCTCTTCGCCTTCCATGACATCCATCCCTTGGCGCCGGTGCATTTTCTGATGGTGCCCAAACGGCACATCACCTCCATGGCCCATGTCTCGGCAGAGCACGAGCGTCTGCTGGGCAAGATGATGGTGCTGGCCCCGACACTGGCCCTGGAACAGGGCTGCAACCCGTACCCTGCCGGTGGGTTCCGCATCGTGTGCAACACGGGTGCCGAAGGCGGCCAGGAGGTGCACCACCTGCATGTGCACGTCATGGGTGGGCCCAGGCCCTGGCGCCGGGGTTGAACGCCCGCGAGGCTTTGCCTGTCGTCGGCGGCTGAACCAAAAGCGGGGGCTTAGAATCCCAGCCATGGCGCGTCAGCGCATTTCTTTTACGAGTTGGAGAGACACATGGGTTCCTTTTCCATTTGGCACTGGCTGATCGTGCTGCTGATCGTGGTCATGGTTTTTGGCACCAAGAAGCTCAAGAACATCGGCTCTGATCTGGGGGGCGCCGTCAAGGGCTTCAAAGACGGCATGAAGGATGCAGGCAACGCCACCGCCGACGCGCCCGCTGCGGCGCCGGCCAGTCAGGTCACGCAGAGCACCGTGGCCGACAAGGGTGCCATTGACGTCGAAGCCAAGCAAAAAAGCTGATCCATTACGCACGGGCAGCCCAAACTGCCCTGAACGCTTCCGTGCGCACGGGCTTGACCGCTGTGCCCGCACCGCCATCACGACAGCCTGCACATGATTGATCTGGGCATTTCCAAACTCGCCCTCATCGGGGTGGTGGCGCTGGTCGTCATCGGCCCGGAGAAACTGCCACGCGTGGCGCGCACGGTGGGTGCCTTGCTGGGCAAAGCGCAGCGCTATGTGGCCGATGTCAAAGCCGAGGTCAACCGGTCTATTGAGCTCGATGAGCTCAAGAAGATGAAGGACTCGGTGGAAAAGGCTGCGCGCGACGTGGAAAGCTCGGTGCAGGACACAACCCAGGACTTTGAAAAGTCGTGGTCCGAAGCCACTGCCGGTCTGGACGGCGGCACCACCGACTACAGCGACTCGCTGGGCCGCATCGGCGACGACCTCTACCCGACCTACCGGCATCCGCGCAAGAACTGGCGCCTGAAGAAGGGTGCCGTACCCCAGTGGTACAAGTCGCGCAATGGCGTGCGCACCCGCGCCCAGTCCGGTGCCGCCCGTGTGGCCCGGTTCCGCCCCCGTCCCTCATCCCCTCCCCGTTGATGTCCGAATCCCCGAAATCCGACGACGAACTCGCCGGGACCGAACAGCCCTTCGTGCAGCACCTGATGGAGCTGCGCGACCGGTTGATGTATGCCTTTGGCGGCCTGGCGGTCTGCATGGCATTGCTGGCCATCTGGCCCGGCCCCAGTGGCCTGATCGACCTGATTGCCGTTCCCATCCGCGCCCACATGCCGCCGGACGCCAAGCTGATCGCGGTCGGTGTGTTCTCGCCTTTTTTCGTGCCGCTGAAGGTGTTGGCCATGGCCGCGCTCCTGCTGTCGCTGCCGTGGTGGATGTACCAGGTCTGGGCTTTTGTGGCACCAGGTTTGTACAGCCATGAAAAACGCTTCGCTGTGCCGCTGATCATTTTTGGCAGCCTGCTGGCTTACTTGGGCATTGCTTTCGTGCAGTTTTTTGTGCTCGACAAGATGTTCGGCTTTATCCAGCAGTTCACGCCGCAGAGTGTGGCCGCAACGCCCGATATCGCGTCGTATGTGGAGGCGATTTTGTCCTTGTACCTGGCCTTTGGGCTGGCGTTCCAGGTGCCCATCGTGGTGGTGCTGCTGGTCAAAATGAACCTGGTGAGCATCCAGCAGCTCAAGGATTTTCGAGGCTATTTCATCGTGTTGGCGTTTGTCGTGGCCGCCGTGGTGACGCCACCGGACGTGATTTCCCAGCTGGCGCTGGCCATTCCGATGTGCCTGTTGTACGAGTTGGGTATCTGGGGTTCTACGTGGTTTGTCAAAAAGACCGCGGCCCCGGCCTCTGATGAGACGGTGGCCTGAAAACCCTGCCCGTCATCGATCCGCTGGAGTGGTGTGGGTGGGGCGCGGCGCTGCAGCGCCCCGGTTTTGTTCCGGGGCCTGGCGTGAGAAGGCGGGGCCGCCCATCAGGCCACGCGGGCTCGAATTGAAGAAACGGGCGCCCGCTGTTAACGGGGGCGGTTCACGCCGGTCGGGTCGCGTCGGCCAGGCACCACCCGCACCGTGCTGACCTCGCCGTTGCGCACCACCGTGAGCTTGGCTGCCTGGTCAGGCGGCAGGGCGGCCACTGCCGCCAGCAGCTGAGCCACGTTGTTCACCGGGCGATCGCCCACCACGGTGATCACGTCGCCCGGCCGAATGCCGGCCTGCGCGGCCGGGCCGTTTTGCAACACACCGGTGATGATGACGCCCTGACCCTCCGTCAGACCCAGGCTCTGAGCCAGTTCAGGGTTCAGGTCCTGCGGCTCGACACCGATCCATCCGCGTGTGACCTGTCCGTCGCGCACGATGGCCTCCATCACACTGCGTGCCGTTGAGGTGGGGATGGCAAAGCCAATGCCCATCGACCCCCCGGAGCGCGAATAAATGGCGGTGTTGATGCCGATGAGGTGGCCTTGGGTGTCGACCAGAGCACCACCGGAGTTGCCGGGGTTGATGGCGGCGTCGGTCTGGATGAAGTTCTCGAAGGTGTTGATGCCCAGCTGTGTACGACCCAGCGCACTGACGATGCCGCTGGTGACGGTCTGGCCCACGCCAAACGGGTTGCCAATGGCCAGCACCGGGTCGCCAATCGCCAGCGTGTCCGAATCACCGAGGGTGATGACCGGCAATTCGGTGAGTGGGATGCGCAAGATGGCCAGATCGGTTTCCGGATCGGTGCCGATCACCTGTGCAGCGGTCTTGCGGCCATCAGCGAGAACCACTTCGATCTGGTCGGCCTCTTCGATGACGTGGTGGTTGGTCAGGATGTAACCCGCCGGGCTGACGATGACCCCTGAGCCCAAGCCTGTCTGGGGCTGGTTTTGCCCTTGATCACCAAAAAAGAACCGGAACCAGGGGTCCTGGCTGTGGGGGTGATTGGCCGGTGCCTTGCTGGTGCTGATGCTCACCACAGTGGGGGAGGCGCGCTGGGCCGCTTCGCGGAAGCTTGGCAGGCCGCCGCCGGCCGGTGCGGACACGGGTGGTGCGGCTTCCAGCACCGGCACCACCATGGGCAGCCTGTTGCCCTGGCCCAGCCAGGCTGGCTTGAGGGTGGCCACCACGAACAAGACCGCCAGCATCACGGTCACGGATTGGGCAAATATCAGCCAGAGTCTTTTCATGTCGTCCACATCGGGGAAGAACTGCGCGGCCACAGAAACGCCCCGCACCGGCATTGTCCCGCATATGCCCGCCGGGTCGGCGAGTTCAATAGGGATTGACCCAAGTCAAGACACAAACCCGTCTTTGCCGGTGCAATCATGGTCCTTGCAACACAAGTATGAGGTGTCCACATGAAAGCGCTCGCGGACCTGTTTTCCACCGACTATGGCCTGCTCAGCTTGGCCGTTCTGGCTTTTATCCCGGTGATGGCCTACTGGTTTTACCGGTTCTTCACCCGCAAAATGAACGAGTCGGTGCGCGAGACATCTTGAAACATACTCCGCCCCCCGGTGTCGGCGGCGTGGTGAAAGTGCTGGCGTGAGGGGCTGCTCCTCACAGTGAGTGGACAATGGCGTCACGGGTCGCTCGCGCGTACGGCGCGTACGGCGCCTCAGGCCAGCGCCAGACCGACCGGCTCCGCCATGTCCGTGCACGTATGAACACACTCCACCCATCAGCCTCTCGCGAGCAGCTGCTCTTCGCCTTTGACGCCTTGCTGCAGCCGACACTGTTTCGTGACTATGGTCCCAACGGCTTGCAGGTGGAAGGCAAGCCAGCGGTGCGCAAGATCGTCTCTGGCGTCACCGCGAGCCTCGCCCTGATTGAGGCTGCAGTGGCCGCGGGAGCCGATGCCATCTTCGTGCACCATGGTCTGTTCTGGCGTGGCCAGGACGGTCGGGTGACCGGTTGGATGAAGCAGCGTCTGGCGACCCTGCTGGCGCATGACATCAACCTCTACGCTTACCACCTCCCCCTGGACGCGCACCCTGCGCTGGGCAACAACGCACAACTGGCGCGACGGCTGGGGGTGGACCTGGGGTCCGATGCCGATGCACCTCAGCGCTTTGGCGAGCAGTCGCTTGGCTTCATCGGTCAATGCCAGCCCGTCGCGCTGCAAGCGTTTGCCCGGCAGGCCGAGCGTGTACTGGGTCGCAGCGCCACCCGGGTGGGTGATCCCGATCGCACGGTGCGCCGGGTCGCGCTGTGCACCGGTGGCGCGCAGTCGTATTTCGAAGCGGCCATTGCGGCGGGTGTCGATCTGTTCATCACCGGCGAAATCTCCGAGCCACAGGCCCATTACGCCCGTGAAAGCGGCGTGGCCTATCTCGCGTGCGGCCACCATGCCACCGAGCGCTACGGTGCACCGGCCGTAGCGGGTCATGTTGCAGAGCAATTCGGCCTGGTGCACACGTTTATTGACATACCCAATCCCGCCTGACGGTGCAGATCCCATGAGCGGCACATCACTCAAACCGCCTTTGATGATCACCATGGGCGACCCGGCGGGTATCGGACCCGAGATCATCGCTGCGGCCGTGCGGCTGCGCCCTTCACTGCTGCAGCAGGTGGTGGTGGCGGGTGACGTGCCCACGCTGCAACGTGCATTGGACATCACCAGACACCTGCACGGCGCCGACGCGGTGAAGGTTCAGCCCGTTGACGCACTGTCGTCATGGCCTGCCCCCACCCCCGGACACCTCACCGTGGTCCAGGCTTGCGAGCGGGCTGGCCCGGTGCCATGGGGGCACGTCAGCGCAACGGCCGGCCGCATGGCGGCCGAGTGCATCGGGTGGGCTGCGCGTGCAGCGCTCAGCGGTCAAGCGCGCGCTGTGGTCACGGCGCCCATCCACAAGGAAGCCTTCGCAGCTGCCGGTATCGAGCACCCGGGGCATACCGAATACCTGCAGGCACTGGCCGCTGCGCACCTGGGCGTGCCAGTGGAGCAGGTGCCTGTGCGCATGATGCTCAGCGCCCCCGGGTTGCGCACGGTCCTGTTGAGCATTCACGTCTCTTTGCGTGAAGCACTGCGAGCGGTCACGCAAGAGCAGATTCTGCAAACCCTGCACATCACGGTAGCCCACTTTGGCCGCCTCGGCTGGCCGCAGATCCGCATCGCAGTGGCCGGGCTCAACCCGCATGCGGGTGAAGGTGGTTTGTTTGGCCGGGAAGAAATGGAAACGATCGCGCCCGCTGTGGCACAGGCCCAGGCGCGCGGGTGGTCGGTCAGTGGCCCGTACGCGCCCGATACCGTGTTCATGCGCGCTCGCCAGGGCGAATTTGACGTGGTGCTGGCGATGTACCACGACCAGGGGCTGATCCCCGTCAAGCTATTGGGCTTGGACGACGGCGTCAACACCACCCTGGGTTTGCCGTTCGTGCGCACCAGCCCCGACCACGGGACCGCATTCGACCTGGCAGGCACAGCCAGGGCCAGTCCTTCCAGCCTGCTGGCAGCGATCGAACTGGCTGACCATGCGACCGGTTGAGCACCACGAGACCGTTTCGGCTGTTCCCGACGCAGCTCGGGCGCGGTTTGTGTGTGCTACGGCTTGCGCAGGCTGTCGCGGATCTCGCGCAGCAGCACGATGTCTTCGGGTGGCGCGGCCGGTGGAGCCGGTGGTGTTTGCCGCCGCAGCCGGTTCATTTGTCTGACCAGCAGGAAGATCACCAAGGCCAGGATGACGAAATTCAGAACAACCGTCAGAAAGTTGCCGTAAGCCAGCACGGCGCCGGCTTTTTTGGCTTCGGCCAGCACGGTGTCGGTCTGGCCTGCGAGGGGAATGAAATAGTTCGAGAAATCAAGACCGCCCAGCACCAGGCTGATCATCGGCATGACGATGTCGTCCACCAGCGAGCCGACGATCTTGCCAAAGGCTGCGCCGATGATCACACCCACGGCCAGGTCCATCACGTTGCCCTTGAGAGCAAACTCCTTGAACTCACTCATCATGCTCATGCACTGCTCCTGCTGCGTTGCGTCAAGGCGGGACACCCACTGTTGGGCATCGGTTTTGCATTCTCACACAGCACCACACCATTTGCCTCGCACAGGCGGCAGACGCGCTGGCCGGGCCCAACGCTGTGTCGCGGGTTTTCTGCCCTTGTCCCCACACGCTCCATTACAATGCAAGGTTAACCCTAGTGTGATCTCCCGACCCGAACCGCAATTGAAAGATTCCCATGAGTGATGCTACTGCCGATGCGACTGTGGACAACGGTCGCCGAACCTGGCTGATCACCTCCGCTGCCATGGGTGGCGTGGGTGCTGCAGCCGTTGCCGTGCCGTTTGTGAGTTCCTTCCAGCCATCCGAGCGTGCCAAGGCCGCTGGTGCAGCGGTCGAGGTGGACATCAGCACCATCGCGCCAGGGGCCAAGGTGGTGGTGGAGTGGCGCGGCAAGCCGGTGTGGATCATGCGCCGCACCGAAGAGCAGCTCAAAGCTCTGGAGAAGCTCGATCCTGCGCTGGCCGATCCGAATTCGGATCGCACCAATTACCCCACCCCCGAGTACGCCAAGAACCGCCATCGCTCGATCAAGCCGGAAGTGTTCATCGGTGTGGGCATCTGTACCCACCTGGGCTGCTCGCCCGGTGACAAATTCGCGGCGGGCCCGCAACCGTCCTTGCCCGATGACTGGGTGGGTGGATACCTGTGCGCCTGCCATGGCTCCACCTTCGACCTTGCCGGACGCGTGTTCAAGAACAAGCCGGCACCCGACAACCTCGAAATCCCGCCGCACCACTACACCTCGGAAACGACGGTGCTGATCGGTGAAGAGAAGAAGGCTTGAGCGGCTTGCGCCAGCACAATGAACACAGAGGCTCCTCATGGCTGAATTTAAAGAAATCTCCCCCGACGCGCCCACGGGTGCGAAAGTGCTGAACTGGTTCGAAAACCGGATCCCATCAGCCTTCTATATCTACAAGCGCGACCTGGCCGAGTACTACGCGCCCAAAAACTTCAACTGGTGGTACATCTTCGGATCGTTGGCGCTGCTGGTGCTCGTCATCCAGATCGTCACCGGTATTTTTCTGGTGATGCACTACAAGCCCGATGCCAACCTGGCGTTCGCTTCGGTGGAGTACATCATGCGGGACGTGCCCTGGGGCTGGCTGATTCGCTACATGCACTCCACAGGGGCCTCGGCTTTCTTTGTGGTGGTCTACCTGCACATGTTCCGCGGCCTGATCTACGGCTCCTACCGCAAGCCGCGTGAACTGATCTGGATCTTCGGCTGCGCCATCTTTTTGGTGCTGATGGCCGAGGCCTTCATGGGATACCTGTTGCCTTGGGGTCAGATGTCCTACTGGGGCGCGCAGGTGATCGTGAACCTGTTCTCCGCCATCCCCTTCGTGGGCCCTGATCTGGCGCTGCTGATCCGCGGCGACTATGTGGTCGGCGATGCAACCCTCAACCGCTTCTTCAGCTTCCACGTGATCGCGGTGCCGCTCGTGTTGTTGGGCCTGGTGGTGGCGCACATCATGGCGCTGCACGATGTGGGCTCCAACAACCCGGATGGCGTGGAAATCAAGGCCGGTCCGAAAGGCAATCGCTGGTCCAGCACCGCGCCTGCCGACGGGGTGCCTTTCCACCCCTACTACACCGTGCACGACGTCTTCGCGGTGTCCTTGTTCCTGATGGTGTTTTCCGCCATTGTGTTCTTCGCGCCCGAGTTTGGCGGCTATTTCCTGGAATACAACAACTTCATTCCCGCCGATCCGCTGGTGACGCCCCTGCACATCGCACCGGTGTGGTACTTCACCCCGTTCTATTCCATGCTGCGAGCCATCACCACCGAGATGACCTTTGTGTTGATGCTTTGCGTGGCTTTGGGTGCAGCGTTCGCCGTGTTCAAGACCCGCTTGTCCGCTCTGTTCAAGGCGATCATCGTCGGTGCATCAGCGGTGACCATTGCCCTGTTGTACCTGATCGACGCCAAGTTCTGGGGGGTGGTGGCCATGGGTGGCGCAGTGGTGATCCTGTTCTTCCTGCCCTGGTTGGACAAGAGCCCCGTCCGCTCCATTCGCTATCGCCCTGACGGGGTAAAGTGGCTGTTTGCTGTCTTCGTCATCAATTTCTTGATCCTGGGTTACCTGGGCGTGTTGCCGCCATCGCCGCTGGGCGAGCGTGTTTCCCAGGTGGGAACCCTGTTCTATTTCGGGTTCTTCCTGCTGATGCCGTGGTGGACGCGCTTGGGGCAATTCAAGCCAGTGCCTGACCGCGTGACCTTTCAGCCGCACTGAAGACACCAACGGAGAGTGGATCAAATGAAAAAATTGCTTGTTGGGCTGGCTATGGCCTTGGGTCTTTCGGGTGCGGTGATGGCCGCTGGCGGCGGTTTTCCGCTGGAAAAGGCACCCAAGCGGACGAACGACATGGCAGCGCTGCAAAACGGCGCGAAGCTGTTCGCCAATTACTGCTTGAGCTGTCATTCGGCTGCGTTCATGCGCTACAACCGGTTGCGCGACATCGGCTTGACCGACAAACAGATCGCAGAAAACCTGACCTTCACCACCGACAAAATTGGTGACACCATGCGGGCATCGATCGACCCGAAGCAGGCCAAGGAGTGGTTCGGCGTGAATCCGCCCGATCTGAGCCTGATTGCGCGCTCACGGTCCAGTCGAGAGGGCCCCGGGGTTGACTATGTGTACACCTTGCTGCGCACCTATTACCGAGACGAAACCAAGCCTACCGGCTGGAACAACAAGGTCTTCCCGAACATCGGTATGCCCAATCCCCTGTGGGAGTTGCAGGGGGAGCAGGCGCCGGTCATGGAGAAGGTGATGAGCCACGGTCATGAGGTTGAAGTGGTCAAGGGTTGGCAGCAGGTCAAGCCCGGCACCATGTCGCCCAAAGAGTTTGACCAGAATGTGGGGGACTTGGTCGCCTATCTGCAGTGGATGGCCGAGCCTGCCGCCAACACACGGGTTCGCATCGGCGTGTGGGTGTTGCTGTTCCTGGGGCTTTTCACTGTCGTTGCCTGGCGTCTGAATGCAGCGTTCTGGAAAGACGTCAAGTAAACACGTTCCGCCCCGCTGCGGTGTTGCAGCGGTGGTGTAGGCTCTCACAGTGGCTTGCGGCGCCGCCCTCCGTGCGGCACGGCGGCCACTGTTTTTCTTAGGAGACTCCCATCATGATGGTCTTGTATTCGGGTACCACTTGCCCGTATTCCCACCGCTGCCGCTTCGTGTTGTTTGAAAAGGGCATGGACTTTGAGATCCGGGATGTGGATCTCTACAACAAGCCCGAGGACATCAGTGTGATGAATCCTTACGGGCAAGTGCCGATCCTGGTCGAGCGCGATCTGATCCTCTACGAATCCAACATCATCAATGAGTACATTGATGAGCGCTTTCCCCATCCCCAGTTGATGCCCGGCGATCCGGTGGATCGGGCGCGGGTGCGTCTTTTCCTGCTCAACTTTGAGAAGGAATTGTTCACCCATGTATCGGTGCTGGAGTCACGCAGCAGCAAGGGTAACGAGAAAGCGCTGGAGAAGGCGCGCGCCCATATCCGCGACCGCCTGACCCAACTGGCGCCCGTGTTCCTCAAGAACAAGTTCATGCTGGGCGACAGTTTCTCCATGCTTGATGTGGCGATTGCTCCGCTGCTCTGGCGCCTGGACTTTTACGGCATTGAGCTGTCCAAGAATGCGGCACCGCTGCTCAAGTATGCGGAGCGCATCTTTTCACGTCCAGCGTACATTGAGGCACTGACGCCCTCAGAAAAAGTGATGCGCAAATGATCGGATCGTTCGGCCGGTAAGGCTCAGGCTTGATGGGTACATGTTCATGCAGTCTGCTGATTCCCCTTTGCCCTCGACCCGGCCCTACCTCATCCGTGCTTTGCACGAATGGTGTGATGACCACGGATTCACGCCCTATCTGGCGATCAAGGTGGGGCCCTCCGTGCGGGTTCCCATGGAGCATGTGGACAACGGTGAAATCGTGCTCAATGTGAGTTTCAGTGCCACCAGCGGCTTGCGTTTGGGGGATGATTTCATCGAGTTCCAGGCCCGGTTTGGAGGCGTCCCACGTGACATCGTCATACCGGTGGACCATGTGATCGCCATTTATGCCAGGGAAAACGGGCAGGGTATGTCGTTTCCCGCTCCAACGGCACAGCGCTCATCGCCCGCCTTGGCGCCGGTGTCCAAGTCCGACGGGCTGTCCGTACAGCCTGCCCCCGTGGCCGGCGATGATCGGGGTGATGGCGATGATGGTCCTTCGGGTGCACCGCCAGCGCCGGGTCGGTCGCACCTGCGTCGCGTCAAGTAAACTTCTGTTTGGGCCGCTTTAGCTCAGTTGGTAGAGCACTCGCCTTGTAAGCGATAGGTCGTCTGTTCGAGTCAGACAAGCGGCACCACTGGCGGGTCCAATCCTGCCAGGGTGTTTCCCATGCAGGCACTGGTGAGTCGCGAGGGCTACCGTGGCGCTGACTGCACCTTGATGCGAATGCTGTCGACGGCAGTTTCTCCGTCACACAGGGCCTGCAGGAACAGGGGGACCAGTTGACGCAGTTTGGTGGCAGCAGCCGTGTGCGTCACCAGCAGGCACCACTGCTGGTCTTGTATCGGTCCGCAGTGCACCTGCCCGCGCAAGCTGGCGGGGATCAAGGGTTCGATGCGTTGAAGGCAATTTCGGGACTTGCGAACCCGCTCCTGTAGCGTCGCCAGCGTGGGTGCCGCCTGCACGGCCTCAGCCAGGCTGTACACATGACGGGACTGTGGAGGCTTCATGCACATCGGGTCGCCTGAGCCGGCGGCGTCAGTGAAAAGGTAAGTCGGATGCACATCATTATCACGGACGCGTGGCTGGCGAAAAGCCAGGCTCTGCACCTCAACGGCTGGAAGTTGCTTGCTGCCGGCTTGCTGGGGACCTTGCTCATGATGCTGGGCGCGGTGGCCGCGTACCACTGGGTTTTCCTGCACGGCGTGCGACAAGGCTGGCCGGGCTTCGAGTCGGTTGCACGTGTGGTCACTCAGGGCGACGTCAACGCCCAAAATCTGTACATGCGGGAGAACCTCGACGCCATGGCCAAGCGCCTGGGTGAGATGCAGGCACGCATGTTGCAGCTGGAGTCGCTGGGCGAACGTGTGGCGGGGCTTGCAGGCCTCAATCCGACCGACATCAAGCGCCTGCCGGGTGCTGGGGGTGCACTCGTCGCCGGGCGTTCGCTGACCATGCAAGAGCTCACTGCGGCCATGGACCACATTGAGACCGCCAGTGGCGCACGCATCGACTGGCTGACCGCTGTGGAATCGCGTCTTTTCGATCAGGCCATACAGCGTGCCCTGGTGCCCACCGAGGCGCCGGTCAAGAACGGCCGCATCGGGTCTTCGTTTGGCTTCCGTATCGATCCGTTCACCGGTCGCTCGGCCCTGCACACCGGCCTGGACTTCCCGGGTGATGTGGGGACGCCCATTTACGCAGCGGCTGGCGGTGTGGTCATCGTGCAGGAATACCATCCTGCTTACGGCAACATGATCGAGATCGACCATGGCAAGGGACTCATCACCCGTTACGCACACGCCTCGCGCGTGCTGGTGAACAAGTCTGACATTGTCAAGCGTGGGCAAAAGATTGCCGAAGTGGGCTCGACGGGGCGTTCCACCGGGCCGCACCTGCATTTCGAGGTGTGGGTGTCGGGGGTGGTGCAAGACCCGGCCCGTTTCCTGGCCGCAGGGGACAACCTGGCCGCCAATGCACAACTGAACCAGGCCCTCGGTCGACCCTGAGTCGCATCAACCCGCCACTTCCGGCTGTATCGCCTCCGTTGCGACGGGTTCCTGCCGGCAGCGGCGCTCTGCCAGCAACCGTCGGCCGTTAAAATGTCGGTTTCGCCTTTGAAAGAAGACCGCACCCTGTGATTGGGCGCGACGTTCTGGTCAGCAGGGCGCCCAGCTGATCCACCGAGCGAACCGATCTTTCACCGCCCGCCCATGCCGCCGCCCACGGCGGGCATACAGCCCGTACTTATGGCCACAAACTTCCTGACCAAGCTATTCGGCAGCCGCAACGAACGTCTGCTCAAGACATACCGCAAGGCGGTGGACCGTATCAATGGTCTGGAACCCCAATACGAAAAGCTCAGTGATGACGAACTGAGGGCACAGACCGATGTCTTGCGGCAGCGCTTGGCCGACGGTGCCACGCTGGATCACATCTTGCCGGAGGCCTTCGCCGTGGTGCGCGAGGCGAGCAAGCGGGTCATGAAAATGCGGCACTTTGACGTGCAGCTGATCGGCGGCATGGTGTTGCATGCGGGCAAGATTGCCGAGATGCGCACGGGCGAAGGCAAAACCCTGACGGCGACGCTGCCGGTGTACCTCAATGCGCTGGCCGGCCGGGGCGTGCACGTGGTGACGGTCAACGACTACCTGGCATCGCGCGATGCGCAGTGGATGGGGCGTCTCTACAACTTCCTGGGTCTGACGGTGGGCATCAACCTGCCGCAGGCACCGCGCGAACAAAAGCAGGCGGCTTACAGAGCCGACATCACCTACGGTACCAACAACGAGTATGGCTTTGATTACCTGCGCGATAACATGGTCTACGAGCCAGGTGATCGTGTGCAGCGCGGACTGAGCTTTGCGATCGTTGACGAAGTGGATTCGATCCTCATCGACGAAGCGCGCACGCCGCTGATCATCAGCGGACAGGCCGAAGACCAGACCGCTGTCTACATGGCCATCAAGCAGCTCGTGCCGCACTTGGTGCGACAGGAAGGTGAGGCCGATCCGCGCACCGGCGAAGGGGTGACCAAACCGGGTGATTTCACCGTGGACGAAAAGTCGCACCAGGTGCACCTGACCGAGCAGGGCCATGAAAAGGCCGAGCAGCTGCTGGCACAGGCGGGCCTGCTGGCCGAGGGGGCGTCGCTGTATGAGCCCGCCAATATCTCCTTGATGCACCACCTGGTCACGTCGCTCAAGGCGCACCACCTCTACCACCGCGACCAGCACTACGTGAACCAGAACGGCGAGATCGTCATCGTGGACGAGTTCACCGGCCGTTTGATGCAAGGCCGCCGCTGGAGCGACGGTCTGCACCAGGCGGTGGAGGCCAAGGAAGGCGTGGCCATACAGCCCGAGAACCAGACGCTGGCATCGATCACCTTCCAGAACTACTTCCGCCTCTATGGGAAGCTTGCTGGCATGACCGGTACGGCCGACACCGAGGCCTACGAATTTCAGGAAATTTATGGTCTGGAGACGGTGGTGATCCCGCCGAACCGATCCAGCCAGCGCAAGGACGAGCTCGATCGTGTCTACAAAACGACGCGCGAGAAATACGCCGCTGCCATCGCCGACATCCGCGAGTGCCATGAGCGCGGGCAACCGGTGTTGGTGGGTACTTCGTCGATTGAAAACTCGGAGGTGATCGCGCAGCTGTTGCAGGCCGCTGACCTGCCTCACGAAGTGCTCAATGCCAAGCAACACGCTCGCGAGGCCGAGATCATTGCGCAGGCCGGGCGACCGGGTGCCATCACCATCGCGACCAACATGGCGGGTCGGGGTACCGACATCGTGCTCGGCGGCAACTTGGAAAAGCTGGTGGCCGAGGTAGAGGCGGATGCGACGCTGGACGAGGCCACCCGCATCGCCCGCATCGACGTGCTGCGCCGCCGTTGGCAAAGTGACCATGAGAAGGTCAAGGCCCTGGGCGGCTTGCGCATCATTGCCACCGAGCGGCACGAGAGCCGTCGAATCGACAACCAGCTGCGTGGCCGTTCCGGCCGCCAGGGTGATCCGGGCTCTTCACGCTTCTACCTGAGTCTGGACGACTCGCTGATGCGCATCTTCGCCGGTGAGAAAGTGCGTGCCATCATGGACCGCTTGAACATGCCCGAGGGTGAGGCGATCGAGGCGGGCATGGTCACCCGCAGCATCGAGAGCGCCCAGCGCAAGGTGGAGGCGCGCAACTTCGATATCCGAAAACAGCTGCTGGAGTACGACGACGTGTCGAACGACCAGCGCAAGGTGATTTATCAGCAGCGCAACGACATTCTGGATGCGCAAAGCCTGCGGGCACAGATCGATGCGCTGCGTGAAGGCACATTTGAAGCGGTCGTGCAGCAATATGTGCCGGCTGAAAGCGTGGAGGAGCAGTGGGAACTGGCTGCGCTGGAGAAAGTGCTGCGCGAGGATTGGGGGCTGGAGCTGCCGGTGAGCCAGTGGGTGTCGGAGGCCGAGTCGATCGATGCACAGGACATTCTGCAGCGGGTGCAGGACGCAGCCCGCCAGGCCTTTGAGGCCAAGCTGGCCTTGGTGGGTGAGGAAAACTTCACAGCGTTCGAGCGCATGGTGCTGCTGCAGACCATTGACAGCCAGTGGCGCGAGCATCTCTCGGCCCTCGACTACCTGCGCCAGGGCATCCATTTGCGCGGCTATGCGCAAAAGCAGCCCAAGCAGGAGTACAAGCGCGAGGCCTTCCTGCTCTTCGGTCAGCTGCTCGACAGCGTGAAACACGATGTGACCCGTACCCTGATGACGGTGCGCGTGCAGAGCCCTGAGCAGGTGAGCGCGGCAGCCCAGCAACTGGAGGAGCGCGCCGAGCACATCGCCAACGTGACCTACACCGCGCCGAGTGAAACCGGCGAGCCCGAGTCCACCGTAGATGCCAGCACGGTGGTAGCGGCGGTCCCGCGCGTGGGCAGAAACGACCCCTGCCCCTGTGGCAGTGGGAAGAAATACAAGCACTGCCACGGCTTGCTCAGCTGAGGATCTTCGGCCCGGCAGTGGTCTGTCTTTCACCGATACCGCGCAGCGCCTGGGTGCCGTCGGCTGCGCAGCTTGCTCCCCTTCAGCCCCCTTGTTGTCGCGTCTCTCTCCTCTGGAACTCCAGCCATGGCCGTGAACTACACCCCTCCCCAAGCCCACGATCTGCTGCCGGTTGCCGGCGTGCGCATGGGGGTGGCCGAGGCGGGCATCCGCAAAGCGCAGCGCAAAGACCTGACGGTGTTCCTGCTCGACGAGGGTTGTGCCGTGGGGGCCGTGTTCACGCAAAACCGCTACGCCGCCGCGCCGGTTCAGGTGTGCCGTGAACACCTGGCCGCTGGATTGGGCATTCGTGCCTTGGTCGTCAACACCGGCAACGCCAACGCGGGCACCGGCGCGAGCGGCCTGCAGCATGCCCGCCAGACCGCCAGCGCCTTGGCCTTGGCGCTGGGCGTGCAGCACGAGCAGGTGCTGCCGTTCTCCACCGGGGTGATCATGGAGCCCTTGCCGCTGGATCGCCTGATGGCCGGCCTGCCGGTCGCGCTGGCTGACGCTGCCAGCGCAGCGGGTGCCAGCGGTGAGCAATGGTTGCAGGCGGCAGAAGCCATCATGACCACCGACACGCTGCCCAAAGCCATCAGCCGGCGGGCTGTGGTGGGCGGCAAGACGGTGACCGTCAGCGGTATCGCCAAAGGGGCCGGCATGATCCGCCCGAACATGGCGACCATGCTGGGCTATGTGGCCACAGACGCCGCTGTGGCGCCCGGGCTCATGAACACCCTGGCCCGCCGACTGGCCGACCAATCGTTCAATCGGGTGACGGTCGATGGGGATACCTCCACCAACGACTCCTTTGTCGTGGTGGCCACCGGTCGTGCCGATCATGCCCCCATCACCGATCTCGACAGCGCCGACGGCCGGGCGCTGCTGGCGGTGATGACCGAAGTGGCGCAGTTTCTGGCCCATGCCATCGTCCGCGATGGTGAGGGCGCCACCAAATTCATCACCGTGCGTGTGGAAGGGGGAGCCAACGCGCAGGAGTGTCGCCAGGTCGCGTACGCAGTCGCGCATTCCCCGCTGGTCAAGACCGCGTTCTTTGCCAGCGATCCCAACCTGGGCCGCATCCTGGCGGCTGTGGGTTACGCCGGTATCGGCGATCTCGACGCCACCAGAATCGACCTTCACCTGGGCGATGTGCATGTGGTCCGGCAAGGCGGCCGTCACCCGGACTACCGGGAGCAGGACGGCCAGCGCGTGATGAAGGCTGATGAAATCCTGGTGCGCATTGGTCTGGGGCGCGGTACGGCCACCGAGACGGTTTGGACATGCGACTTCAGCCACGACTACGTCACCATCAATGCCGACTACCGCTCCTGAAGTCATTTGCAGCGCGGCGGCCCGCATCCCGTTCGAGCCCGTGACGCAGGCTTGCCACGTCCGCTTGTGCGGTGGCGCTGGGTAACCCTGATATTGCTGAAGGTTTTTCGATGAATGAAAAATTCGAGCGCCTGCTGGCGCGTGCAGAGCAGTTGATCGATCGCGTCGAGGCGGTGTTGCCCCAACCGCTGTGCGCACCCGACTGGGGCGCCTCCATCGCCTTTCGCTACCGCAAGCGCAGCAGCGGGCACGCCGTGCTGGAGCCAGTGCGCCATGTGGCGCCCATGCGGCTGGCGGACCTGCAGGAAATCGACGATCAAAAGGACAAAATCCGCCGCAACACGGAACAGTTCGTGCAAGGGCGGCCAGCCAACAATGTGCTGCTGACCGGTGCCCGCGGCACGGGCAAGAGTTCGCTGGTCAAGGCCTGTCTCAATGAGTTTGCGCCGCAGGGGTTGCGCTTGATTGAGGTTGACAAAGCCGATCTGGTCGATTTGCCCGACATGGTGGACCTGGTGGCCGACCGCCCGGAGCGTTTTCTGGTTTTCTGTGACGATCTGAGCTTCGAGGATGGCGAGGCGGGTTACAAGGCACTGAAGTCGATGCTCGATGGCACTGTATCTGCGGCCGGCCATAACGTGCTGATCTACGCCACCAGCAACCGACGCCATCTGCTGCCCGAGTACATGAAGGAGAACCTCAGCTACACCCACACGTCCGACGGCGAGGTCCATCCAGGCGAAGGGGTGGAGGAAAAAATCTCGCTGTCCGAGCGCTTTGGGCTGTGGGTGAGTTTTTACCCTTTCAGTCAGGATGAGTACCTGAGCATCGCAGCGCAGTGGCTGGCCTCCTTTGGCGTTGCACCGAGCGACATCGAGGCCGCCCGGCCGCACGCGCTGGTTTGGGCGCTCGAGCGTGGTTCGCGCAGCGGTCGGGTAGCCTACCAGTTTGCGCGGGATTACGCAGGTGCTCGCGCGAGCGCTTGAGCCCATGAGCGATCCGGTTTTGGTGGTGGACGGCGGTGGATGTGCGGCGGCCGATCGGCCGTTGACGCAGGTGGCGGTGGGCATTCTCATCGCGCCCGACGGTCGTTATCTGCTCACTTCACGGCCCGAAGGCAAGGCGTATGCCGGATATTGGGAGTTCCCAGGTGGCAAGCTCGAAGTGGGTGAGTCGGTTGAGCAGGCGCTGCGGCGTGAGCTTCAAGAAGAAATCGGGCTGACCATTGGTGCGGTGCATCGCTGGCGCGTGCAGCGCGTGGACTATCCGCACGCGCTGGTAGAACTGCACTTCTGCAAGGTTTATGAATGGACCGGTTTGTTGCAGATGCGCGAAGGCCAGCACTACCGATGGGAACAGTTGCCGGTGCAGTGTGCGCCCATTTTGCCGGGTACCGTTCCGGTGTTGGCCTGGTTGGCCAATGCGCCTGGTCAGCGTTGAGTATCCGGCTGTTGGGCCTCGTCCGAGGACCATCCTGCGCTCGGATCGTTCTCGTCTGACAACCTGAACTGCTCGCTGGCCCAGGCACCCAGATCGTGTCCTTTGCAGCGTGCGCTGCAAAATGGCCGGTACCGGTTTTCTGGTGCGTAGGCGCTGACATTGCCACAAGCGGGGCAGCGGACCGTGCGCACGGAGGCCCTGGTCGTTCCGCACATGTCCACCTCATGCACAGAGGGTGAGCTCGAAGCTGGCATCTTCGGGCACCAACTGCAGCCGACCGCCTTCTGCGGTACGCATCAACCTCACCGAGGCGAGCAGGCGATTGCCGCTGATTTCCGGTATCAAGTCGAGCACCGGATCGATATGCAATCGCAACAGTTGGAAAGTGCGGCTCTGGGGCAACATCTGCTGGAAGTGACCACCCACAGCCACCACCTTTTGCGGGGTGCCGGTTTCGCGCAGCAGGCGCAGCAGCAGCACGATGGCAGCGGCCAATGGAGCGAAGGTCTGCGTCCAGGTCTGCAGATCGCGCTGGCGCCGCTCGGCCCGCAGGTGCTGCCACGCGTAATAGGCTGGCAGGTCGAATTCGCAGGTGCCGCCCGGAATGCCAATGCGGCTGCGAATGCTCATCAGCCAATCGTCTTCGGTCAGCTGCTGCCCGGTTTTGCCGGTCGACAGATTGAGTTGCTCAAAGCAGGTGTCGAGCTGCCCCACCACCGCGTCGAGCGCCTGCTCGGAGATGGCGGGGTTGCCCCGGTAGCTGTTGAATTGCTGGCGGTGGCGGTCAATGTCTTTGAGCACCTCGGACTTCATGTCCGCGCGAGATGCCACATCCATGATCTCGAAGATGGTCTGGATGGCAAAGTGGTGGTCCAGCGAGTGGCTGCGCGGGATGAGTTCCTCCAGCCGCTGGAACAACTGTTCCAGCCGCAGATAGGTGCGGATGCGTTCGTTGAAGGGATATTCGTACAGGATCACAGTGGCATGGGGACGAAAGCGGCACCAACAGGCATCATAGCCCGAACCGCCGGGCCAGTCGGTACACCCCATGACGCAGCGACGGCAGGTCGAGCCCATCGTTGAACAGCACCGCATCGGCAGCGGCCAGGCGCTGAGCGCGAGTGCTCTGCTGCGTCAGTACCGCTTCGACAACCGTTCGTTCCCAGCCGTTGCGCGCCATCACCCGGCGAATCTGGGTTTCAGGTTCGCAGTCGACCACCAGCACCCAATCGAGTTGCGCACGCCAGCGCGGCGAATCCACCAGCAATGGGAGGTCAAAAACGGTGCAGGCCGACTGCGAGGCCACCGCTTGCCGGGCCACCTCTTGCCCGACCAGCGGGTGGATGATGGCTTCCAGCCGTGAACGAGCCTGTGGATCTGCAAAGGCGTGTGTGCGCATGCGATCGCGGTCCAGACTGCCGTCAGCCGCGACGAAACTGCTGCCAAAGCAGGCTGCAATCGCCGGCATGGCGGCCCCGCCCGCCAGCGTACACGCCCGGGCGATCGCGTCAGCGTCGATCACGGTGGCGCCCTTCTCGTGCAGCATCCGCGCCACGGTGCTTTTGCCGCTGCCGATGCCCCCTGTGAGACCCAAACGGCAGGTCCGTTGCATCACAGTCCCAAAACCGCCAAGATGGAAGAGGGGCCAAAAAACAAGGCTGTCAGCCCTGCCAGCGCCAGAAATGGACCGAAGGGCACATAGCCGCCCTCGCGCAACTGGCCGCCCATCTTCATCGCGATCCCCACCAGCGCACCGATGACCGATGCCATCAAGATGATGGGAATCAGCGCGGTCCAGCCAAACCAGGCGCCCAAAGCGGCGAAGAGCTTGAAGTCGCCATAGCCCATACCGTCTTTGCCGGTGGCCCACTTGAAGCCCCAGAAAACCAGCCAGAGCGAGACATAGCCACCGACCGCCCCCCACAGCGCCTGCGACAAGCCTGTGCTGGTCAAGCCCAAGGCTGCCGAGCACAGACCCGCCCATACCAAGGGCAGCGTGATGTCGTCGGGCAACAAGGTGGTGTCCCAGTCAATCATCGCCAGACTGAGCACTGCCGCTGCAAAACCACACCACACCCATGCGCCGGGACCCATGCCCCAACGCCAGCCACACCAGGCAAACAGAACCGCTGTGGCCAGTTCGATCAGTGGATAACGCACACTGATGCGGCTGCGACAGGCTGCGCAACGTCCACCCAACGCGAGGTAGCTCAAGACCGGTATGTTTTCAAACCAGCGAATCTGATGTCCACAGTGCGGGCAAAAAGACCGTGGAACGACCAAGTTGAACGACTCTGTCGCTGCCGAGGAGTCCTCAGCAATACCCTGCGCACTGGCGCATTCCGCGGCCCAGCGCCGTTCCATCATCTGCGGCAACCGGTGGATGACCACATTCAGAAAGCTCCCCACCAGCAGCCCCAGCAGGCCCAGACCCGCAGCAGCCAGCGCGCCTGCCTCGGGCATCAGACCACCTGGCCGAGCTTGAAGATCGGGAGATACATGGACACCACGATTCCACCGATCAAGGTGCCCAGGATGACGATGATGATCGGCTCCATCAGACTGGACAATCCGGCCACCATGTCATCAACCTCCTGCTCATAAAAGTCGGCTGCCTTGCCCAGCATGTGATCGATGGATCCCGACTCCTCGCCAATGGCGCACATCTGCAGCACCATGGAGGGGAAGATGCTGGCATTGGTCATGGCATTGGTCAGACTGGTGCCGGTCGAGACTTCCTGCTGGATTTTCTCGGTGGCCTTGGCATACACCGAATTACCCGATGCACCGCCCACGGAGTCCAGCGCTTCAACCAAGGGCACGCCAGCGGCGAACATGGTTGACAGGGTGCGCGTCCAGCGGGCCACCACCGATTTTTCTACCAGCACGCCGAAAATGGGCAATTTGAGCAACAAGCGGTCCATGAACTGCTGCACCCGTTCGTTGCGCTTCCACGCCTGCATGAAGAAATAACTGCCGCCACCCAATGCGCCAAAAATGATGTACCAGTAATCGACAAAGAATTCGCTCATGCCGATCACCATCAGCGTTGGCGCTGGCAGATCGGCACCAAACGAACTGAACACCTCTTTGAACGAGGGAATCACAAAAATCATGATGATTGCCACGACCGCGAAGGCCACGATGATGACCGAGATCGGGTACATCAGCGCCGATTTTATTTTCGACTTGATGGCCTCGGTCTTTTCCATGTACAGCGCCAGGCGGTCGAGCAACTCTTCCAGAATGCCCGCTGCCTCCCCCGCTTCAACCAGGTTGCAATAAAGGCTGTCGAAATACATCGGGTGCTTGCGAAAGGCCGCGCTGAGCGATGTACCCGTCTCGACATCGGAGCGGATGTCGTTGAGCAATTTGGTGACGCTGGGATTGGGATTGCCGCGGCCGACAATGTCGAACGATTGCAAGAGTGGCACACCCGCTTTCATCATCGTGGCGAGCTGACGGGTGAAGATGGCGATGTCTTTGGGTTTGATGCGTTTGCCCGAGCTGGTGCGACGCTTTTTGATCTTGCTCGGTACGATCCCCTGACGGCGTAAGGCTGCCAGCACCTGATTTTCGCCACCCGCCCGTGTTTCGCCACGCACGGTTTTGCCAGCCCTGTCTTTTCCTTCCCATTCGAAGACGAGATCTTTGCTGTTTTTTTTGCTTGCTGCAGTTGCCATGAACGCCTCTGATGCCTCGTATGGGGGACTTCTGGATCAATCGTTGGTGACGCTGAGCACTTCTTCCAGGGAGGTCACGCCCTGCATGACTTTGAGCAGGCCGGACTCCCGCAGTGTGCGCACGCCCTCGGCGCCAGCCTGTTTGGCAATATCCAGTGCACTGCCCCCTCGCAGGATGATGCGCTGAATTTCTTCGGAAATGGGCATCACCTGATAAATGCCGATACGACCTTTGTAGCCCTCGTTGCAGGCAGAGCAGCCCACCGGTTTGTACGGCGTCCAACTGCCGTCGATATCCTCGATACGAAAACCAGCCTCCAGCAGTGCTTTGCGCGGTACATCCAGGGGTTCACGGCAGTTCTGGCAGAGGCGTCGCGCCAGGCGTTGGGCCACGATCAACAACACGCTCGAAGCGATGTTGAACGTAGGCACACCCATGTTCATCATGCGCGTGAGTGTGGTGGGGGCATCGTTGGTGTGCAGGGTCGACAACACCAAGTGGCCGGTTTGTGCCGCTTTGATCGAGATATCCGCAGTTTCCAGATCACGGATCTCGCCGACCATGATCACGTCCGGGTCCTGCCGCAGAAAAGCGCGCAAGGCGGTGGCGAAGGTCAGGCCTGCCTTCTCATTGACATTGACTTGGTTGATGCCCGGCAGATTGATCTCCGAAGGGTCTTCTACCGTCGAGATGTTGATGCCCGGCTTGTTGAGGAGGTTCAGGCAGGTGTAGAGCGATACCGTTTTACCCGATCCGGTCGGGCCGGTGACCAGCACCATGCCGTAAGGGCGGCTGATCGCTTTGAGCAGTCGTTCCTTCTCCTCCGGTTCATAGCCCAGTGCATCGATACCCACCTTGGCGCTGCTGGGGTCGAGGATACGAATGACAATTTTCTCGCCAAACACGGTCGGCAGTGTGCTGACCCTGAAATCGATCACCCGCTCTGCACCCATTTTCAGCTTCATGCGCCCATCTTGGGGCACCCGCTTTTCCGAGATATCCAGACGTGAAATGACCTTGATGCGAGATGCCAGCTTGTCTTTGATGGCCACCGGCGGCGTCGCTATTTCTCTCAATTCACCATCGATGCGAAAACGTACCCGGTAATGATGTTCATAAGGCTCGAAATGCAAGTCGGACGCGCGCATGTTGAATGCGCTGAGCAGCATTTTGTGCAGAAATTTGACCACCGGTGCATCATCGACATCCGGTGTGGTGTCGGCGAGGTCTGCAACCCCTTCGGTGTCAATATCGTCGAATTCAATATCACCAGTGGCCAGCTGATCGAGTGCCTGATTGGCACTGGTGGTCTGGCTCTCGACCAGCTTGCTCAACTTGTCGTATTCGGCAATGACCCAGTCCACCCCCATTTGAGTGGAGAACTTGATTTTGTCGGCCGCCTGCTGATCGGAAGGGTCGGCGGTGGCCACCAGCAGGCGGTTGCCGCGTTTGCCCAGCACCACAATACGGTAGTCGGCGCAGATCTTGGGGTCCAGCAGACCCCTGGGAAGTCGCTGTGTGTCGACCGCATCCAGGTCCAGCAGGGGCGCACCAAACGCCGTGGACATGGTATGTGCCAGATCGACTGCCGACACGGCGCCCGAACCCGTGAGCACGGCGATGAAGCTCGTGCGGGTGCTTTGGGCACTTTTGTACAGATCCTCGGCAGCCTGTTGCTCGAGTTTTCCTGCCGACACCAGCGCTCTTGCCAAGCCAGGTAACGCCATCGAGGGCTGATCCAAGATCACGGTATCGAGTGAAGCCATACGTCCATCGCCTGTTGTTGCCGAAGAAGTTACCACAGATGATGCTGCCGTTACGCGACGACCTCGCAGCCAAGGGCAGGCGCCCGCTTTGACCGGATCAAGCGGCAGATACCAGTGCGTGGTGAGAAAGGCTGTCGCGTACGGGGTGCTTCGCTCTTTTGGCGCACGTTCAGATGGTCAGCGCCGAACTGCCAGCGTGTGAGTTGCTTGCACCAGCGACTGTCAGTGACCGATGAAGCGGTGTTCCTGTTGGCCAAGAAAAAAGCCCAAGCGTCTGGTGCACTTGGGCTTTTCCGTTTTTCATCTGGTCGGGGTGAGAGGATTCGAACCTCCGGCCTCTACGTCCCGAACGTAGCGCTCTACCAGGCTAAGCTACACCCCGTTTCGCCCCGCAGGGGCAGCTCCTCGATCACAGATCTCTCGATCACCGTCAAGACCGCCGCTCCTGTAAGGCAGCCGCTAATTGTAGCATTCCTGACTGGTACCGATTGGCCGGCAGCGATGCGGCGGCATCGATGGCGCGCTGAACTTCTGTCATCGCACTGGTCCTGGCTGCCTGCAGGGCGCCGGTGGTGCGCACCACCGCCAGGATCGCGTCCAGTCGTTCCAGCTCGCCATTCTGGATGGCAGCGACGATCATCTCCCGCTCGGCACTGTTACAGCGGCGCAGCGCACAGATGATGGGCAGCGTGACTTTGCCTTCGCGCAGATCATCGCCGAGGTTCTTGCCGAGCTCTGCCGTGTCGCCCTCGTAATCCAGCACATCGTCGATGACCTGAAAAGCGGTTCCCAGAGCTTGTCCATAGGTGGCGCACGCTTGCTCGGTGGCGGCATCCGCTCCCATCAAGATGGGCGCCAGTCGGGCGCTGGCCTCAAACAGTTTGGCTGTCTTCGAGCGGATCACACGCAGGTAGTCGGCTTCGTCCAGGGTGGCATCGTGCATGTTCATGAGTTGCAGCACTTCGCCCTCGGCGATCACGTTGGTGGCGTCGGACAGTACCTGCATCACCCGCATGTTGTTCGCGTCGACCATCATCTGGAAGGCACGGGAGTACAGGAAATCACCCACCAGCACGCTCGCTGCGTTGCCAAACCGCTGGTTGGCCGTCGCCCGTCCACGGCGCAGGGTGGACTCGTCCACCACGTCGTCGTGCAGCAGGGTCGCGGTGTGGATGAATTCCACCACCGCAGCCATTGTGTGGCGGTGGGGGTGCTGACTGCCCAGAGCGCCGCTGACCAGCAACAGCAAGGCTGGCCTGAGGCGCTTGCCGCCAGCAGAAATGATGTACTGCGCCACCTCCTTGACCAGGGGTACGTCCGATGTGAGGCGGTCGTTGATCACCTGGTCCACCCTCAGCATGTCCGTCCGGACCAATTCGAGCGGCGATTCGGGTGTGTGTTTCGGGTCAGTCAAGATAAGGAGGTGGTCACAAAGAAATTCCGACCCGCATTATAGGAACGCGTACCCTGCCTTTGATGCCCAGATACCGGTGTTCATGAAGGCCTGGCGGTCCCCGACGGCTTGGAGGGCGATATGGAAGGCGTTAAGGCAGCGTGCTAGAATTTGCGGTTCGGTGGAGCAGGTCTGCCGAACGAGCCGGTCCGAGAGGGCCGGCGCAACTTCAAGAGGTTCATATGTACGCGGTCATAAAAACCGGTGGCAAGCAGTATCGCGTGGCTGCCGGCGAGAAAATCAAAGTAGAACAGATTGCTGCGGAAGTGGGCCAGGAAATCGTGATTGACCAGGTTCTGGCTGTCGGCAACGGCACCGAGCTGAAGGTCGGCACGCCCCTGGTGAGCGGCGCAACAGTCAAAGCCACGGTGTTGGCTCACGGTCGTGGCGACAAGGTTCGCATCTTCAAGATGCGCCGTCGCAAGCACTACCAGAAGCGCCAGGGTCATCGTCAGAATTTCACCGAGCTGCAGATCGCTTCGATCGCCGCCTAAGGAGTGGTTTGAAATGGCACAGAAAAAAGGCGGCGGCTCTACGCGAAACGGGCGCGATTCCAAGCCCAAGATGCTCGGTGTGAAGGCTTTCGGTGGTGAGCTGGTGTCTGCCGGCTCCATCATCGTGCGCCAACGGGGCACCAAGTTCCACCCGGGCAACCATGTGGGCGTGGGCAAGGACCACACTTTGTTTGCCACTGCCGATGGCCGCGTGACCTTTGCTGTCAAAGGTCCCTTGAACCGTCAGGTGGTGAGCATCACGCCCGTGTGATGCGGTGCGCCCAGCGGGCGTGACCACAGTGCACGACAGTGTTTCTGAAAAAAGGCCCGCTTCCTGCGGGCCTTTTCAGTTGGATTTTTACAGGTACCCATCATGAAATTTGTGGACGAAGCCACGATCGACGTCGCTGCAGGCGATGGCGGTAACGGCTGCGCGTCGTTCCGGCATGAGAAGTACAAGGAGTTTGGTGGGCCGGATGGCGGCGATGGTGGGCGGGGCGGGCATGTGCTGGCTCTGGCCGATGCGAGCCTCAACACGCTGGTGGATTTTCGCTACACCCGCCGTTTTGAGGCGCAGCGCGGTGAGCACGGCAAGGGTTCCGACATGTTCGGTGTCAAGGGCGAGGACATCGTGCTCAAAATGCCGGTGGGCACCATCATTCGCGACGCCGAGTCAGGCCAGGTGTTGTGCGAACTGCTCAAGCCCGGCGAGCAGTTCACGCTGGCCAAAGGCGGTGATGGCGGCTTTGGCAACATGCATTACAAGAGTTCCACCAACCGTGCGCCGCGCCAGAAAACACCTGGCTGGCCCGGTGAGCGGAGGACTTTGCAACTGGAGCTCAAGGTGTTGGCGGACGTGGGACTGCTGGGTATGCCCAACGCGGGCAAGTCCACCCTGATCGCGGCCATTTCCAACGCCCGGCCCAAGATTGCTGACTACCCTTTCACCACCCTGCATCCCAATTTGGGTGTGGTGCGTGTTGGACCCGAGAAAAGTTTCGTGGTGGCGGATGTACCGGGTTTGATCGAGGGGGCGTCCGAAGGCGCCGGTCTGGGTCACCAGTTTCTGCGCCATCTGCAGCGCACCCGCTTGTTGCTGCATCTGGTGGATGTGGCACCGTTTGACGAGTTGGTCGACCCGGTGCAGCAGGCAAAAGCCATTGTGGCGGAACTCAAAAAGTTTGACCCTGCGCTGCATGCCAAGCCCCGCTGGCTGGTCCTCAACAAGCTGGACATGATCCCGCCGGAGGAACGTTCAGCCCGGGTGCAGGACATCGTCAGACGCCTGCGCTACAAAGGGCCCGTCTTCGAGATTTCTGCGTTGACGCGTGAGGGGTGTGAGTTGCTGGTGCAAAAAATTTACGAGCACATCGCCCGTGTCCATGAAGCCAGCCAGCCACCGGCTCAAGTGGACCCGCGATTTGCCGGTGAGCCCTGACTTTTTCGCAGATGGATAGACATGTCTGACGTGCAGACGCTAGCGCCCCCCCTTCTTGACGAGCCCGCTGTGGTGCAGCAAGCCCGGCGCATTGTGGTGAAGGTGGGCTCCAGCCTGGTGACCAACGAAGGTCGTGGTCTGGATGAGGAGGCCATCGGTCAATGGAGCCAGCAACTGGCGGCCCTGGTACAACAGGGGCGCGAACTGATCATGGTCTCCAGCGGGGCAGTGGCCGAAGGGATGAAGCGCCTGGGCTGGCGCACCCGCCCGAAAGAAATCCACGAGCTGCAGGCAGCTGCGGCTGTCGGTCAGATGGGTCTCGTGCAAATGTACGAGACCAAACTGCGTGCGTGCGGCGTCGGCAGTGCGCAGGTGCTGTTGACCCATGCCGATCTGGCCGATCGGGAGCGTTATCTCAATGCCCGTTCCACCTTGCTGACCTTGTTGCGCCTGGGTGTGGTGCCGGTGATCAACGAGAACGACACGGTGGTCAACGACGAGATCAAGTTTGGCGACAACGACACGCTGGGGGCGTTGGTGGCGAACTTGGTCGAAGCCGATGTGCTGATCATCCTGACCGATCAGAAGGGTCTGTACACCGCCGACCCCAGGCGCGACCCCACCGCGTCCTTTGTGCATGTGGCCAGGGCTGGCGATGTGCAGCTGGAAGCCATGGCCGGTGGTGCCGGTTCGGGTATCGGCAAGGGTGGCATGATCACCAAGATTCTGGCGGCCAAGCGTGCTGCCGGGTCGGGCGCTTCCACGGTGATCGCCTGGGGGCGCGAGCCGCGCGTGCTGCAGCGCCTGTGTGAGGGCGAGGCCATTGGCACCTGTCTTGTGGCGCAAACCGCCAAGCAACAAGCCCGCAAGCAATGGATGGCCGATCACCTGCAGCTGCGTGGTGCGGTGCAGGTGGACGCCGGGGCGGTTCAAAAAATCGTGGGCGAAGGCAAAAGCCTGTTGCCGATCGGCATGACGGGCGTGGACGGCGACTTTGTGCGCGGCGATGTGATCGCGGTGCGCGACGCTCAGGGCGTGGAGATTGCCCGGGGGCTGGCCAACTACTCCGGCGCTGAAGCGCGGTTGATCTGCCGCAAGGCGTCAGCCGACTTTGAGCGCCTGCTTGGCTACGCTGCCGAGCCAGAAATGATCCACCGCGACAACCTGGTGCTCACGCGTCTTTGATCGAGTGGATCACGCGGCCAGGGTGCTTGCGCTTCGCGGTCTGAACCCCTTTCAGTTGCGTGCACGACCCTGTGCCTGCGGATTGGGGTCAAAGCTGGCACCCGGTGGCAATTCCATGTCGGCATGGTGCGGACGCATCAAGGATCTTTGCACATGCTCCAGCGACGGCAGACCCATGCGGGCACCGCCGCGCAAATAGCGCGAGCGCCCGTCGCTGCGTGGCAGATAACGCGACAACTCGGTCAGTGCCATTTCATACACCCCGCGCTTGAACTCGACCACCACGTCCAGCGGTACCCAGTAGTCGTTCCAGCGCCAGGCGTCGAATTCGGGATGGTTGGTCGCGCGCAGGTTCAGGTGCCAGTCCTGCGCCACCAGGCGCAGCAGGTACCAGATCTGTTTTTGACCTTTGTAGTGGCCGCGGGCATCCCGGCGGATGAAGCGGTCCGGCACTTCGTAGCGCAACCAGTCTCGCGTGCGGGCCACGATGCTCACGTGTTCGGGCTTGAGTCCGATCTCCTCGTGCAGCTCGCGGTACATGGCTTGCTCCGGAGTCTCACCCCGGTCAATGCCGCCTTGCGGAAACTGCCAGGAGTGGGAGCGGATACGCTTGCCCCAGAACACCTGGTTTCTCTGGTTGAGCAGAATGATGCCGACATTGGGCCTGAAGCCTTCTCTGTCAAGCATAATCAACCTCAAATTTGTAAATTGTCTCGATTATGCATCGCGCCTGACGGAATGCGTACCCATTGAGACCGGTCCCACAGCCCAGGCCGGGTAAACACCGACCGGCTGTCTGCCGATATCGCCCATCCCGCTTTTTCTCCCTGTTGGCCTCGGCTCGCGCCCTGGCGGTCTGTCCATGAAAGCTTCCCAGTTCCTCATCACCACCCTCAAAGAAGCCCCGGCCGATGCCGAAGTCGTGAGCCACCAGCTCATGACCCGCGCCGGCATGATCCGCAAGCTCGGCGCCGGCATCTACAATTACATGCCCATGGGCCTGCGGGTGATCCAGAAGGTGCAAGCCATCGTGCGCGAGGAGATGAACCGCGCCGGTGCGGTCGAGATGACGATGCCCGTGGTCCAACCGGCCGAACTCTGGCAGGAGACCGGGCGCTTCGAGAAGATGGGGCCGGAGCTGCTGCGCATCCAGGACCGGCATGAGCGGGACTTTGTGATCCAGCCGACCAGTGAGGAAGTGGTCACCGACATTGCCCGCCAGGAGCTGCGCAGCTACAAACAGTTGCCGAAGAACCTGTACCAGATCCAGACCAAGTTTCGCGACGAGCGTCGGCCGCGCTTTGGCCTGATGCGCGGGCGCGAGTTCATCATGAAGGACGCCTATTCCTTCGACCGCGACGAGGCTGGCGCCAAGGCCAGTTACCAGGTCATGGCCGCCGCCTACCGCCGCATCTTCGACCGCTTCGGCCTGCGGTATCGCGCGGTGGCCGCCGACAGCGGCGCCATCGGCGGTGACCTGAGCGAGGAGTTTCAGGTGATCGCCGCCACGGGCGAGGACGCCATCGTTTACTGCCCGCACAGCGACTATGCGGCCAACATGGAAAAGGCCGAGGCGCTGGCGCCCGCCGGCCCGCGGCCTGCAGCCCACCAGCCGATGGCCAAGACCGCTACGCCGGGCAAAAGCACCTGTGCCGACGTGGCCGAGCTGTTGGGCGTGCCGCTGGCCACCACGGTCAAGTCGCTGGTGCTGGCGACCGAAGAAAAGAACGCGAACGAGCAAACAAAGACCACTATTTGGCTTCTTTTGCTTCGTGGTGACCATGACATGAACGAGGTCAAAGTGAGCAAGGTGAAAGGTCTCGGGCCGGGCTTCCGTGACCCGGAGCCCGGAGAGTTGGACGACGCAGGGCAGCCTTTGCACAAGTGGAGTCTTGAAAACAAAGGCTTCCGTTTTGCGACTCTGCCCGAGATCGAGGCGCACTTCGGCTGCAAGCCGGGCTACCTGGGCCCGATCGGCCTGAAGCAGCCGTTGAAGATCGTCGCTGACCGCGAAGTGGCGGTGATGGGCGACTGGATTTGTGGCGCCAATGAAGTGGACTTCCACCTCACCGGCGTGAACTGGGGCCGTGACCTGCCCGAACCTGACTGTGTGGCCGACATCCGCAACGTGGTCGAGGGCGACCTGTCGCCCGACGGCAAAGGCGCGCTGGCCATCGAGCGCGGCATTGAAGTGGGCCATGTGTTCTACCTGGGCACCAAGTACAGCAAGGCCATGAACGCCACCTTCCTGGACACTGACGGCAAACCCAAGCATTTCGAGATGGGTTGTTACGGCATCGGTATCACCCGCCTGCCGGCAGCGGCCATCGAACAGAACCACGACGAGCGCGGCATCATCTGGCCCGACGCCATCGCGCCGTTCACGGTGGTGGTCTGCCCGGTGGGGGCCGACCGCAGCGAGGCGGTCAAGGCCGCGGCTGAGGAGCTCTACACCGGCTTGCTGGCCGCGGGTGTGGACGTGATCCTCGACGACCGGGGCGAGCGCCCGGGCGCGATGTTTGCCGACTGGGAGCTGATCGGTGTGCCGCACCGGGTGACCATTGGCGAGCGGGGGCTCAAGGAGGGCATGGTCGAGTACCAGCACCGCCGCGATGCCGCCGCTATCAAGGTGCCGGTGGCCGAGGCACTGGCCTTCATGAAGGGCCGCCTGAGCGCGTGAGCGCGGTGATGACCGACCTGGGCCGTCGCCAGTGCCTGCTGCGCGCGGCGGCGCTGGGCGCGGCTGGCTGGAGCGTTGCTTCGCTCGTGCAGGCCGGTGGGCAACTGGAGGAGCCACTGGCCGATTCGGTGCGCTCCGCGCTGAGTGCGGCCATTGCCAGCAACGCCCCGCCGGTACCCGAGTTCAGCGACATGAACCGGCGGCTGGCCTACCTGCGCTGGCTGGGGGCGACCAGCGACCGGCTCAAGCAGCGCAAGCCCGATTTCCAGACCCGCATCGAATTCCTGCAGACGGTGTGGTACGAGTCGAAGCGCGCGGGGCTGGACACCACCATGGTGCTGGGTTTGATCCAGGTCGAGAGCGCCTTCCGCAAATTTGCCATCTCGCGCGTGGGCGCCCGGGGTTACATGCAGATCATGCCCTTCTGGTCGCGGCTGATCGGGGACGGTGACCCCGGCAAGCTGTTCCACATGCAGACCAACATCCGCTTCGGCTGTGTGATCCTGCGCCACTACCTGGACCGCGAGCGCGGCGACACCTTTCTTGCACTGGGGCGCTACAACGGCAGCCGTGGGCGCGCCGAATACCCGAACGCCGTTTACGCTGCCGCGCGCCACTGGGTGCACCCCGACGCCTGAGCCCTGCCGGCTTACTGCAGGAAGCCAATGCGTGACTTGCCTGACCCGGCCCTGGGCAGATCGCCCGGCTCCAGGCTGAAGCGCTGGTCCAGCCGTGCGTTGCCGAAGGCGGTGACCAGGGCGCGGCGCATCTCGCGCGGGGCGAGGCCGGCCAGCTGGTCCAGCACGTCATCGGGCGCTTGCGGGTCGAAGCGCTGGCCCCAGTCGTGTTCACCGCGGATGCTGCGGTAGAGCTGCGCCGCGATCTTGCGCGCCGCTTCGGGCGAGGGCGGCTGGATCGCGAACACGTTCATGCGGTTGAGGATGGGTTCGGGGATGCTGCGCTCATCGTTGGCGGTGGTGATCCAGATCACCTGGCTGGCGTCGATCGGCACCTCGGCGAACTCGTCGATGAAGTGCTGCGCCGTGTCGTGTTCCAGCAAGCCGTAGAGCGCGCCCAGCGGGTCGTACTGGGCGTCGGCGCTGGCCTTGTCGATTTCATCGACCACGATCACCGGGTTGGCGTACTGGCCGTCGACCAGGGCCTCGAACACCTTGCCCGGCTTGGCGCCTTTCCATTGCGACGAGGAACCCGAGAGCAGCCAGCCAGCGGTCATGCTGCTCATGGGCACCAGGCTCATGCTGGTGCCCAGCAGGTCGGCCATCTGGCGGGCAAAGTGCGTCTTGCCCACACCCGGCGGGCCGAGCAGCAGCATGGGGGTGACCTCCAGGGCGTCCTGGCTGTCCTGGCTCAGGGCGACGTGGCGCTTGACGTCGTCGAGCACCTCGGTGAAGTTGGGCAGCTGCTCGTACAGCGGAGCCATGTCCGGCAGCCCCGAGGGCTTGACCGCAAAGCGGTTCGGCCCGCGTTCGAGCATCCGCTGCCAGGTGTTGCGCAGACCTTCGTGCTCGCGCTCGTTGCCACTGGCCTGCAATTTGGCCAGCTTGCGCTCGACCTCGTCGGCGCTGAACACGCTGCGCATGCGGGCAATCGGCAGTCCGAGAGAGGATGAAGCGACCAGGCTGCGGGAGCTCATGCGGTTCTCCTTTGAAAGGTTTGGCAACGCTTTCATTCAAGCACAACACGTGCCACCGCTCAATGCCGGAAAAGCCCTGAAAACCGCAGCCCGTCCCGTCGCTGCAGACGCCAGAAAGTACAAAGCCACCCGAAGGTGGCTTGGCAGGGGCGCCGGTGGGGGCGAATACAGAGGTGGGGTATCAGGCCTGACCGGCGATGACTTTCTGCAGCTCGCCCGATTGATACATCTCCATCATGATGTCCGAGCCGCCGATGAATTCGCCCTTGACGTAGAGCTGCGGGATGGTGGGCCAGTTGCTGTATTCCTTGATGCCGGCGCGGATGCCGTCGTCTTCCAGCACGTTCACCGTCTTGAGCGTCTTGGGATCGACGCCAGAGGCCTTGAGGATCTGGATCGCCCGGCCGGAGAAGCCGCACATGGGGAAGCTGGCATTGCCTTTCATGAACAGCACGATGTCGTTGTTCTTGACCAGCTGGTCGATCTGGGTTTGCACGTCGCTCATGGTCTTTGTCCTGTCGGTTCGTTGAGGGGGCGCCGGGCGCTCCGGCAAGGGGGGCATTATCGCAAGCCGGTCCAGCGGCCGCCGCTGCAGCGGGCGATGCCCGCGAGGTCGTTGCGGCTGCTCACCTGTTGGAAGCCGGCTGCGTTCAGCAGCGCGCGCACGGCGGCGGCCTGGTTGTGCCCATGCTCGAGCAGCAGCCAGCCGCCGGGGAGCAGGGCGGCGGGCGCCTGGGCCACGATCTGCCGGATGTCGTCGAGCCCGTCCGGGCCGGAGGTCAGCGCGGTGATGGGCTCGTGGGTGAGGGCGGTCAGGTGGGCGTCGCCCTCGGCGATGTAAGGCGGGTTGCTGGCGATCACGTCGAAGCGTTCGCCCGGCACCGCCGCCAGCCAGGCGCCGTGGGCGAAGCGCACCGGCAGTGCCAGCCGCTGCGCATTGGTCTGCGCCACGGCCAGGGCGCCGGCGCTGGCGTCGGTGGCGGTGACCTGCGCGTCCGGCCGGCGGCTGGCCACGGTCAGCGCGATGGCACCGCTGCCCGTGCCCAAGTCCAGCAGGCGCGGCGTGTGGGGGCCACCCGGCCGGGGCAGCGCATTCAGCGCCCAGTCCACCAGCACCTCGGTGTCCGGTCGCGGCACCAGCACGCGCGCGTCCACCCGCAGGCGCAGCCCGCCGAACTCCTTCTCGCCCAGCAGGTAGGCCACGGGCTCGCCGGCCTGGCGCCGTTGCAGCAGCGTGGTCCAGCGGGGGGATGCATCGGCGGGCAGCGGATCGCGGTCGTGTGCGATCAGCCAGGCGCGGTCGTGTGGCGAGCGGCCCAGGGCGTGCAGCAGCAGCATCTGTGCATCCAGCCGGTCCAGGCCGGCGCGGGTAGCCTGTTGGAGCACGTCTGCCAGTGTCATGGCAGCGGCCTTGTGCAGGTCGGCCGTGGAACCGGCTTTGCCGGGCCACAGGGTGCGGCCCCCTTCAGCAGGGAAGACGCGAAGCGGCGCAGGAGCGTCATGCTGCGCCTTCCAGCTCGGCCAGCAGTTCGGCGCCGCGGGCCACCTGCAGCGCGTGGATCACGTCGCCCAGGTCGCCCTCCATCACTTGCAGCAGCTTGTAGAGCGTGAGGTTGATGCGGTGGTCGGTCAGCCGCCCCTGCGGGAAGTTGTAGGTGCGGATGCGGTCGCTGCGGTCGCCGCTGCCGACCAGACCTTTGCGGGTGGCGGCTTCCTTGGCGGCGCGTTCGCTGCGCTCCTTTTCCTGGATGCGGGCTTGCAGCACCTGCAGCGCCTTGGCCTTGTTGCTGTGCTGGCTGCGGCCGTCCTGGCATTCGGCCACGATGCCGGTGGGCAGGTGCACCACGCGCACCGCCGAGTCGGTTTTGTTGATGTGCTGGCCGCCGGCGCCGCTGGCGCGGAAGGTGTCGATGCGCAGGTCGGCCGGGTTGAGCTTGACCGCCTCGGCCTCGTCGGGCTCGGGCATCACGGCCACGGTGGCGGCGCTGGTGTGGATGCGGCCCTGCGTCTCGGTGGCGGGCACGCGCTGCACCCGGTGGCCGCCGGATTCAAAGCGCAGCTGGCCGTAGACGTGGGCGCCCGGCCCGCGGCCGGCCATGCGCAGCACCACCTCTTTGTAGCCGCCGAGTTCACTGGGCGACTCGCTCACGATCTCGGTGGTCCAGCCCTGGCTGTCGGCGTAGCGGGTGTACATGCGGGCCAGGTCGCCGGCGAACAGGGCCGACTCGTCACCGCCGGTGCCGGCGCGGATTTCGACAAAAGCCGGGCGTTCGTCGTCAGGGTCTTTGGGCAGCAGCCGTTGCTGCAGTTCGGCGTCCAGGCGGTCGAGCTCGGCTTGCGTGGCGTCGATTTCTTCCTGTGCCAACTCGGCCATCTCCGGGTCGGTCAGCATGTCCTGCGCGGCAGCCAGGTCGGCCTCGCGCTGCTGGTGGCGGTTGAAGACCTCAACAATCACCGACGCATCGGCATGCTCGCGGCTGAGGCTGCGAAAGCGCTCCAGGTCGTTCACCACGTCGGGTGCCGAGAGCAGGGCATCGAGTTCGTGCAGCCGGGCTTTCTGGCGCAGCAGGGTGTCGCGGACAAAGGGTTTCATGCAGCAGGCGGGACGAGGGCGACGGCGTGATGGAGTGCACGGGGCCGATGGACCGTGCTGGGGCGCACCGCATGGCGCGCGGCCAGCCTCGCTAGGACTTTTCGCGCAGGAACAGGCGCGAGACGGTCTGCGCCGTGGCGGCGCGGGTCTCGGCATCGCCGGCGCGCAGCTCGGCCAGGGTGCCGTGCAGCATCTTCTGCGTCAGCCCGCGTGAGAGGGCTTCGAGCACCGCCTCCACCGGCTCGCCCTTGGCCAGCAGCTTCTTGGCGCGCGCCAGTTCGGCGGCGCGCCAGGCATCGGCCTGGGCATTGATCTGCTGGATCAACGGCACCACGCCACCTTTGGCCGGGTCGCGCTGCTCCAGCCAATGCAGGAAGCTGAGCACGCCCGCGTCGATGATGGCCTCGGCCTGCGCCACGGCGGCCTGGCGGTTGTCCTTGCCGGTCTGCACCACGCTGGCCAGGTCGTCCACGGTGTAGAGGTAGACGTCGGACAGCTCCTTGACCTCGATTTCGATGTCGCGCGGCACCGCCAGATCGACCATGAACATGGGGCGGTAACGGCGCTTCTTGAGCGCTCGCTCGACGGCACCGAGGCCGATGATGGGCAGGGTGCTGGCGGTGCAGCTGACCACGGCGTCGAATTCGTGCAGGCGGTCGGGGATGTCGGCCAGGCGCATGACCTGCGCGCCGAAGCGGCCGGCCAGCGCCTCGCCACGTTCGAGCGTGCGGTTGGCAATGGCCATGGCCTTGGGCGTCTTGGCCGCAAAGTGGGTGGCGGCCAGTTCGATCATTTCGCCGGCACCCACGAACAGCACCTTGATGTCTTTCAGGTCTTCGAACAGCTGGCTGGCCAGGCGCACGGCCGCTGCGGTCATGCTGATCGAGTGGGTGCCGATCTCGGTCGAGGTGCGCACCTGCTTGGCCACCGCAAACGAGCGCTGGAACAGCTGGTGCAGCGTGGTGCCCAGGGCGCCCGCTTCTTCGGCGGCGCGCACCGCGTCCTTCATCTGGCCCAGGATCTGCGCCTCGCCCAGCACCATGCTGTCCAGCCCGCTGGCCACGCGGAAGGCGTGGCGCGCCGCCTCGCCTTCGTGCAGGATGTAGGCGTGGTCTTTGAGCACGTGGGTGCTCACGCCACCGGTCTGGGCCAGCCAGTCCAGCGTCGGGTCGACGGCGGCCGGATCGCCGGCGCCGTAGAGCTCGGTGCGGTTGCAGGTGGACAGCAGCGTGGCCTCGGGCTGGCGGGGCAGGCTGCTGCGCAAGCCGTCGAGCGTGGGCTGGATCTGGTCGAGCGCAAAGGCAAAACGGCCCCGCAGATCCAGCGGGGCCGTGTGGTGGTTGATGCCGAGCGTCCAGACAGCCATGCACCGGATTATAAAATTTGCTGCCTTTCAAAGCCCATCCGTCTGCGCATGACTTTTCTGGCCCTGTTCGGGCACCTGCTCAACTTCGCCGCGCCTGCGGCGGGCATGGCACTGCTGTTGTGGGGAATACCCCGTGTGTGGCCCAAGGCGCGCAAGGGGCGCTGGGCAGCGCGCACCGAGCTGTGGGCTTTGGTTGCCGTGGGCTTGGCGGTGCTGCTGGCTGGCCTGGTGGTGTTCGGCCGCGACGGCAAGATGCTCACCTACACCGCCTTGGTGCTGGCCCAGGGCAGCCTGGTTTGGTGGGTGCGCGGACGGTAAAGCCCCCCGCAACAAGGCGGTGTGCGGTGGCTCCGCCTGGTGTCGCTTTACCTGGGCGCAGAACGCCGCTACCGGTGCTTGCGGCTGCTCTGTGGAACCTCATGGAGGCGTCAAACGGTCGACGCTGTCGCTGATGATGCCGTCGATGCCCCAGGCCTCCAGCCGGGCCACGTCGCTTGCTTCGTTGACCGTGTAGGCCAGGGCGCGCAGACCTGCCGCCCTGGTGCGGTGCACGGCTGGGCCGGTCCATTGGGTGTGCTCGCAGACGACGGCGACGCAAGCCAGTGACTGGGCTGTTGCCAGCCAGTCCGAGCGCAGCGACGTCAGCAGCAGGCCGCGCGGCAACTCGGGTGCTGCGCCCATGGCGGCCGCCAGCGCTTGCGGCTGGAACGAACTCAGCAGGGGCGGCACGGCGCCCGCAGCGCCAGACCACAGCCGCCGTGCCTCGCGGGCCACCGCAGCGCCGGTTTCGTGTGCGCGGCCGGGGCAGGGCTTGATCTCGATGTTCAGACAGTACCCGTGGGCCAGGCAGAACCGCGCCACCGTTGCCAGGGTGGGCAAGGGTTCGCCTGCAAAGCGGGGCGAATGCCAGCCACCCGCGTCCAGGGCGCGCAAGGCGGCCCAGGGCCAGTTGGCGGCCGGCCCCGTGCCGTTGGTGGTGCGCTCCAGCGTGTCGTCGTGCAGCAGAAAGACCACACCGTCGGCGCTGAGGCGGGCATCGCATTCGAACATGCGCCAGCCCAGTCGTGCCCCCGCCTCGAAGGCGGCCAGCGTGTTCTCGGGTGCTAGTCGGCCAGCGCCGCGGTGGGCAATGCGTGGCGGGTAAGGCCAATCCAGGCGGGGCGGCAACGTGTGGGCCATGGCAGTCGGGGGGCGGCATCGGCGGCGTCAGTACCCGCCATCGGGGTGTGTCTTTGCGGGGCTGCGCGCAGGGGGCTGCGGTACCATCGTACGCTTTGCGGTTGCCGCTGTCAGCCTTCTGCCCCATGAACGCCCCTATCCCTTTGTCGCTGCTGGAGCCGGTTGCCGACGACGCGCCCCGCCTGCGCGAGATTCCTTACAACTACACCTCGTTTTCAGACCGGGAAATCGTCCTGCGGCTGCTCGGGTCCCGGGGCTGGGAGCTGCTGGACGAACTGCGCGGCGAGCGCCGCACCGGCCGCTCGGCCCGCATGCTGTACGAGGTGCTGGGCGACATCTGGGTGGTGCAGCGCAACCCCTACCTGCAGGACGACCTGCTGGACAACCCCAAACGCCGCCGCGCGCTGGTCGATGCGCTGCACCACCGCCTGGGCGAGGTGCAAAAGCGCCGCACGCCGCAGGACGACCCGGCGCGCGATGTGTCGGTTGGTGAACTGCTGGCGTCAGCCCGTGCGGCGGTCGATGCCTTTGCCCGCTCGTTCGAGGAAATGGCCGCACTGCGCCAGCGCACGAACAAGGTGCTGCGCAAGCTGACCGCCAAGGACAACATCAAGTTCGACGGCCTCTCGCGTGTGTCGCACGTGACCGACGCGACCGACTGGCGGGTGGAATACCCCTTCGTCGTGCTCGCCCCCGACACCGAGGCCGAGATGGCGCACCTGGTCAAGGGCTGTGTCGAGTTGGGCTTGACCATCATCCCGCGCGGGGGTGGCACCGGCTACACCGGTGGCGCCATCCCGCTGACCTGGAAGAGCGTGGTCATCAACACCGAGAAGCTCGAAGCGATGACCGAGGTGGAACACATCCGCATCGGTGGGCACGAGCAGCCGGTGGCCACCGTGTGGACCGAGGCGGGCGTTGTCACCCAGCGGGTGGCCGATGCGGCTGAGCGCGCGGGCTATGTGTTCGCGGTCGATCCGACCTCGGCGGAAGCGTCTTGCGTGGGCGGCAACATCGCCATGAACGCCGGTGGCAAGAAGGCGGTGCTCTGGGGCACGGCGCTGGACAACCTGGTGAGCTGGCGCATGGTGACGCCGCAGGCCGAGTGGCTGGAGGTCACGCGCCTGGACCACAACCTGGGCAAGATCCACGATGCCGAGGTGGCCACCTTCGAACTGAAATACTTCGCCGCCGACGGCAAGACGCCGCTGCGCACCGAACAGCTGGCCATCCCGGGCCGGACCTTCCGCAAGGAGGGCCTGGGCAAGGACGTGACCGACAAGTTCCTCAGCGGCCTGCCGGGCATTCAGAAAGAAGGCTGCGACGGCCTGATCACCAGCGCGCGCTGGGTGGTGCACCGCATGCCTGAGCACACCCGCACCGTGTGCCTGGAGTTCTTCGGCAATCCCAAGGATGGCGTGCCCTCGATCGTCGAGATCAAGGACTTCATGTTCGCCGAGCAAAAGCGCAGCGGCACCCTGCTGGCCGGCCTGGAGCACCTGGACGACCGGTATCTGAAAGCCGTGGGCTACGCGACCAAGAGCAAGCGCGGCACGCTGCCCAAGATGGTGCTGATCGGCGACATCGTGGGCGATGATGCCGACGCCGTGGCCCGCGCCACCAGCGAGGTCATCCGCCTGGCCAACGGCCGCAGCGGCGAGGGCTTTGTGGCCATCAGCTACGAGGCGCGCAAGAAATTCTGGCTCGACCGCAAGCGCACGGCGGCGATCAGCAAACACACCAACGCCTTCAAGATCAACGAAGACGTGGTGATCCCGCTGCCGCGCATGGGTGAGTACACCCTGGGCATCGAGCGCATCAATATCGAACTCTCGCTGCGCAACAAACTCAAGCTGTGCGACGCGCTGGAGGCGTTTTTTGCCCGCGGCAGCCTGCCGCTGGGCAAGACCGACGACGCCAACGACATCGCCAGCGCCGAACTGCTGGAAGACCGGGTGCAACAGGCGCTGGCCCTGGTGCGCGAGGTGCGCGCCCTGTGGGCTGGCTGGCTGCGCGAGGTGGACAGCCTGTTCCCCCAGCTGCAAGACCATTCGCTGCGCGCGAGCTGGAAGACGCAGATCCGCACCCCGCTGCAGCAGATCTTCAGCGGGGCATCTTTCGGCCCCATCCTGGCCGAATGCAACACCATTCACCAGCGGGTGCTCAAAGGCCGCGTCTGGGTGGCGCTGCACATGCATGCCGGCGACGGCAATGTGCACACCAACATCCCCGTCAACAGCGACGACTACGAGATGCTGCAGACCGCGCACGAGGCGGTGGCCCGCATCATGGCATTGGCGCGCAGCCTGGACGGTGTGATCTCCGGTGAGCACGGCATCGGCATCACCAAGCTCGAATTCCTGAGCGACGCCGAGCTGCAGCCCTTTGCCGAATACAAAGCCAAGGTCGACCCCGAAGGCCGCTTCAACAAAGGCAAGCTGCTGCGCGGCGCAGCGCACCAGGCGCTGGCTGCACGCGATGCCAGTGTGCGGCAGGCCGATCTGGCCAACGCTTACACGCCCTCGTTTGGCCTGATGGGCCACGAGTCGCTGATCATGCAGCAGAGCGACATCGGTGCCATTGCCGACTCGATCAAGGACTGCCTGCGCTGCGGCAAGTGCAAGCCGGTGTGCGCCACCCATGTGCCGCGCGCCAACCTGCTCTACAGCCCACGCAACAAGATCCTCGCCACCTCGTTGCTGATCGAGGCTTTTTTGTACGAAGAGCAGACGCGCCGCGGCATCAGCATCAAGCACTGGGAAGAGTTTGAAGATGTGGCCGACCACTGCACGGTCTGCCACAAATGTCTCTCGCCCTGCCCGGTGAAGATCGACTTCGGTGACGTGTCAATGAACATGCGCAACCTGCTGCGCAAAATGGGGCACAAGAGCTTTCGCCCCGGCAATGCGGCGGCCATGTTCTTCCTCAGTGCCACCAATCCCGAGACCATCAAATTCATGCGCTCGGCCATGGTGGACGTGGGCTTCAAGGCCCAGCGCCTGGCCAACAACCTGCTCAAGCCTGCAGCCCGGGCACAAACCAGCGCGCCGCCGGCCACGCTGGGCCCGGCACCGGTCAAAGAGCAGGTGATCCACTTCATCAACAAGAAGATGCCCGGCGGTTTGCCCAAGAAGACCGCACGCGCCTTGCTGGACATTGAGGACAAGGACTACGTCCCCATCATCCGCAACCCGCAGACCACCACCCCGGACACCGAGGCGGTGTTCTACTTCCCCGGCTGTGGTTCCGAGCGCCTGTTCAGCCAGGTGGGCCTGGCCACCCAGGCCATGCTCTGGCATGCGGGGGTGCAAACCGTGCTGCCACCGGGCTACCTGTGCTGTGGCTACCCGCAGCGCGGCAGCGGCCAGTTCGACAAGGCCGAAAAAATCATCACCGACAACCGGGTGCTGTTCCACCGCGTGGCCAACACGCTGAACTATCTCGACATCAAGACGGTGGTGGTTTCGTGCGGCACCTGTTACGACCAGTTGCAGGGATACGAATTCGACAAAATCTTCCCCGGCTGCCGCATCATCGACATCCACGAGTTCCTGCTGGAGAAGGGCATCACCCTGCCCGCCGGTCAGGGCGGCTACCTCTACCACGACCCCTGCCACAGCCCCATGAAGCTGCAGGACCCGATGAAAACCGTCAAGGCGCTGGTGGGCGATCAGGTGCTGGAGAGCAAACGCTGCTGCGGCGAGAGCGGTACGCTGGGCGTCACCCGGCCCGACATTTCGACGCAGATCCGCTTTCGCAAGGAAGAGGAAATCCGCAAGGGCGAGGCCGCTCTGCGCGCCGCCGGATCGGTGGCGCCGCAGCAGAACATCAAGATGCTGACCTCCTGCCCGAGCTGCCTGCAGGGCCTCTCGCGCTACAGCGACGATCTGCAAAGCGGCCTGCTGGAGGCCGATTACATCGTGGTCGAAATGGCGCGTCAGATACTGGGCGAACACTGGTTGCCGACCTATGTTGAAAAGGCCAACCAGGGCGGCATCGAGCGCGTGCTGGTCTGAACACACTGGAGAAACCCATGGCTGGATTGAACAAAGACACCCCGACGCCTCTGGACCTCACCGTCCACCACGCCTCCAAGGTGCTGGAAATCGCGTTCTCCGACGGGCAGACGTTTCGCATTCCCTGCGAATTGATGCGGGTGTATTCGCCCTCGGCCGAGGTGCAGGGCCACGGCCCGGGGCAGGAAGTGCTGCAAACCGGCAAGCGCGATGTCACCATCGTCGAAATCGAAGCCATCGGCCATTACGCGGTGCAGCCCACCTTTTCCGACGGGCACCAGTCCGGCATCTTCACCTGGGAATACCTGTATTTCCTGGGCTCCGAGCAGGCGCGTTTGTGGAGCGACTACACCCAGCGCCTGGCCGCTGCCGGCCGCGACCGCGACGACCCGATGCCGGAAAAAAGCGGTCACGCTTGCGGCAGCCACTGACCGCCTGAGAGACCCTTGCTCATGGCCACCACCCATTTCGGATTTCAAACCGTTGACGAACAGGAGAAGGCCCAGCGCGTGCGCGGGGTTTTCGATTCGGTCGCGTCGAAGTACGACGTGATGAACGACCTGATGTCGGCCGGCCTGCACCGGGCCTGGAAGCGCTACACCATGGCCGTGGCCAACCCGCAGCCAGGCCAGCAGGTGCTGGACATTGCCGGTGGCACGGGTGACCTGTCGCGCGCCTTTGCCCAGCGCGTGGGCCCCACCGGCCGCGTGGTGCACACCGACATCAACGAAGCCATGCTGCGCGAAGGCCGCAGCCGCCTGCTCGACGAAGGCCTGGTGCTGCCGACCCTGGTCTGCGATGCCGAGCAATTGCCGTTTGCCGACAACAGCTTCGACATCGTCTCGGTAGCGTTTGGTCTGCGCAACATGACGCACAAGGAGCAGGCGCTGGCCGAGATGCGCCGCGTCCTCCAACCGGGGGGCAAATTGCTGGTGCTGGAGTTTTCCCGCGTCGCCAAGCCGCTGGAAAAGGCGTACGACTGGTACTCTTTCAATGTGTTGCCCAAACTGGGGCAACTGGTGGCCGGTGATGCGCACAGTTACCGCTACCTGGCCGAGTCGATCCGCATGCATCCGGGGCAGGCCGAACTGCGTCAGCTGATGAAGTCGGCCGGTTTCGGTCATGTGGACATTCACAATCTCAGTGCGGGCATCGTGGCCCTGCACCTGGGCATCAAGTGTTAGCGGCCCCGAGCGGCGGGGCCCACGCAGTGGAGGGCTGACAAGCATGGGCAACGTGTGGGCGGTGATCCTCGGATTGGCGGTGGTGGTGCTGGTGGTGCTGGCGGCGGGCCGCTGGCGGTCTGCCCGCAGCAACACCGGGCGCAGCAGCCGCCGTCTGGCGACCACGATGGCGGAGCCGCCGCTGCCGCCCAGCTACAGCCCCAAGAACGTGGGCAACGACGCGTCGGCCCGCCCCTGGGAGTCGGCCTATGACATCGCGCCCACCCTGGCCGGGCCTGGTGCCCCCGCCTCGGGGGTGCCCGAGGGCTTTGATGTCGAGGCTTTCCTCAGTGCGTCCAAGGCCAATTTCGTCAGCCTGCAGCACGCCTGGGACCTGGCCGACATCCCGCGTCTGCGCGCTATGATGACCGACGACATGCTGGCCCAGATCCAGAGCCAGCTGGCCGAGCGCGAGCGCCTGTCCGGCTCGGCCGACAGCAAGACCGAGGTGGTGATGGTCGAGGCCCGGCTGCTGGGCATGGAAGACCTGGGCGAAGGTCACGTGGCCAATGTGGAGTTTTCGGGCCTGATGCGCGAAGACGGCGCCGGGCCCAGCCCCTTCCGCGAAATCTGGAGCATCGCGCGTGCCAAGACCGGCCCGGCCGGCTGGCTGGTGGCGGGTGTGCAGGCCCTGCAGTAAGGCGGCACGGCAGGGCGCACACCCCTGCCCGCCGGCAGGGGTGTGCCGATCCGTCAAAATCGGGGAATCATGAACACGGCATCCCCTTCCTCCTCCGCTCATCCGTTCGGCTTTTTGCAATCCCTGCTGGGCAGCCTCCGGCCGCCCGAATGGGTGGTCGACGAGTTGCAGAACCGGGTGGTGCTGTTCCTCAACCATGTGCTGATGCAGGAGCCGCAGGCGCAGGAGCGCCTCAAGCGCCAGAAGGGCAAGCCGGTCAAAGTGCAGTGGGGTGACTTCCACCTGACGCTGGCCGCCACACCCGCCGGCCTGCTGGAACGCCCGGCGCCCGGCGTCTCGCCCGAATTGACCATGACGCTGACGCAGACCTCGCCGTTTGCGCTGGCGCAGACGGTGATCGCCGGCGAGAAGCCGTCCGTGGACATCCAGGGTGACGTACAACTCGCGGCCGAGGTGGCCTGGCTGGTCGACAACGTGCGCTGGGATGTGGAGGAAGACCTCTCGCGCGTGTTCGGCGATGCGCTGGCCCACACCCTGGTGCGCATGGCCGGTACGGCGGCGCAGGCGGTCAAGTCCTTCGTCGGCCGCGCCCCGGCGCCTGCTGACCGCGCCGCGCCGCCCGCCACCCCCGACCGCAGCGGCAGCGCCACATGACGCGGTTGCTGCGCGGCGCTTTCATCATCTGGGTGGTGCTGCGCCACGGGCTGGACGAGCTGGTGCTCTCCAGCTTCCGGCACCCGCTGCTGCGCCTGGTCACACGGGTGATCACCGTCGGCCGCCGGCTGGACGCCCCGCGCGGCCAGCGCCTGCGCGAGGCGCTCGAGCGCCTGGGGCCGATCTTTGTCAAGTTCGGCCAGGTGCTGTCGACCCGGCGCGACCTGCTGCCCCCCGACATCGCCGACGAACTGGCCCACCTGCAAGACCGCGTGCCGCCGTTTCCGAGCGCGGTGGCGGTGGCCACCATCGAGCGTGCCTTTGGCAAGCCGCTGGACGCGGTGTTCAGCCAGTTTGACCACCAGCCGGTGGCCAGTGCTTCCATTGCCCAGGTGCACTTCGCCACCCTGCGCGACGGGCGGCATGGCGGCCGCGAGGTCGCGGTCAAGGTGCTGCGGCCCCACATGAAGCCGGTCATCGAGAAAGACCTCAGCCTCATGCGCATGATGGCCGGCTGGGTCGAAAAACTCTCGGCCGATGGCAAGCGCCTCAAGCCGCGCGAAGTGGTCGCCGAGTTTGACAAGTACCTGCACGACGAGCTGGACCTGCTGCGCGAAGCGGCCAACGCCGCGCAGCTGCGCCGCAACATGCAGGGCCTGGACCTGGTGCTGATCCCGGAAATGTTCTGGGACTACTGCCACACCGAGGTGATGGTGATGGAGCGCATGCACGGCCTGCCCATCAACCGGGTGGACGAACTGCGCCGCCAGGGGGTGAACATTGCCCAACTCGCGCGCGATGGGGTCACCATCTTCTTCACCCAGGTGTTCCGCGACGGTTTCTTCCACGCCGACATGCACCCGGGCAACATCCGCGTCAGCACCGACCCGGCCACCTTCGGTCGCTACATCTCGCTGGACTTCGGCATCGTCGGCACGCTCACTGCGTTCGACAAGGAATACCTGGCGCAAAACTTCACCGCCTTTTTCCGCCGCGACTACAAGCGGGTGGCCGAGCTGCACATCGAAAGCGGCTGGGTGCCGCCCGACACCCGGGTGGACGAGCTGGAGTCGGCCATCCGCGCGGTGTGCGAGCCGTATTTCGACCGGCCGCTCAAGGAAATCTCGCTCGGCATGGTGCTGATGCGCCTGTTTCAGACCTCGCGCCGTTTCCACGTCGAGATCCAGCCGCAGCTGGTGCTGCTGCAGAAGACCTTGCTCAACATCGAGGGCCTGGGCCGTGATCTGGACCCCGAACTGGACCTGTGGAACACCGCCAAGCCCTTCCTGGAGAAGTGGATGCTGGAGCAGGTGGGGCCGAAAAAGCTGCTGGAACAGCTCAAGGCCGAGGCGCCACAGTACGCCAAGCTGCTGCCCGCCTTGCCGCGTCTGCTGCAAGACTATCTGCAACATCGGCCGCACGACCTGCGGCGCGAGATCGACGCGCTGATGGCCGAGCAGCGCCGCACCAACCGCCTGCTGCAGGGTCTCATCTATGGCGGTATCGGCTTCGTGCTGGGGCTGATCGTCACCCAGGTGCTGCTGCGCATCCGCCTCTGGTGAGCAGCGGGCCAACGTCCGGCCCTTGAACGCTCGGGCTTGAATGCCCGGGCAGGGTGCCCTACCTATAATGACGGGTTTTGTTCAACTTCCCGGCAGCCCGTCTGCGCCGCCCCTGACCGGGCACCGTCCCGGTGCTGGTGGCGTTGGGCTTGCGGATCTTTCCATCGTTCACGCCATGCCGATCTATGCCTACAAGTGCGACGCCTGCGGCCATGCCAAGGACGTTCTGCAGAAAGTCTCTGACGCCCCGCTGAGCCAATGCCCGGCCTGCGGTGCCGACGCCTTCCACAAGCAATTGACCGCCGCCGGCTTCCAGCTCAAGGGTTCTGGCTGGTACGCCACCGACTTCAAGGGCAGCGCCAGCGGTGCCAGTGCCGCTGCGGGCGCGGGTGCCGCCACCACCACCGAGGCCGCGAGCACCGAATCCAAGCTCGCCGAAACGGCCAGCGCAGCACCGGCCGCCACCCCTTGTGGCGGCTCCTGCGCCTGCCACTGAACCGGCGCAACACCGTGGCGTCCCTGCGCAAGTGGCTGCTGGCCGGCCTGCTGGTTTTGGTGCCCCTGATCATCACCCTCTGGGTGCTGGACTGGGTGGTCACCACGCTCGACCAGACCTTGCGCATTTTGCCCACCAACTGGCACCCCGATCAGCTCATCGGCTTCCACGTGCCCGGCCTGGGCGTGATCTTTGCGCTGCTGGTGTTGCTGTCCATCGGCGCGCTGGCGTCCAACATCATCGGCCACCGGCTGGTCAACTGGTGGCACGCGCTGCTGCACCGCATACCGGTGGTGCGTTCCATCTATTCCGGCGTCAAGCAGATCTCCGACACCCTGTTTTCCGAGAAGGGCAACGCCTTCCGCCAGGCGCTGCTGGTGCAGTGGCCGCACGAAGACATGTGGACCATCGCCTTTCTCACCGGCTCGCCGCAGGGCGAGGTGTTGCAGCAGCTGCGCGCCAAACCCGGCAACGCGGCCGACGAAGCCTTCGTCAGCGTCTACGTGCCCACCACCCCCAACCCCACGGGTGGGTATTTCGTCATGCTGCGCGCACGCGACTGCGTCGAGCTGCAAATGTCGGTGGACGAAGCGCTGACCTACATCGTCTCCATGGGGGTGATCGTGCCCGGAGGCAGCAAAAATCCCAAACTCCAGGCGGCCCAGGCCGCCGCGGCTCAACCCTGAGCGGCCGCCGCCCGGCGGCCCAACGCTGAAAGAAGAACCAACATGGCCATGCGCTCCCACTATTGCGGTCTGGTGACCGAAGCCCTGCTGGGCCAAACCGTGCAACTCTGCGGCTGGGTCAACCGCCGCCGCGACCACGGCGGTGTGATCTTCATCGACCTGCGCGACCGCGAAGGCTATGTGCAGGTGGTCTGCGACCCGGACCGCCCCGAGATGTTCAAAACCGCCGAAGACGTGCGCAACGAGTTCTGCGTGCAGGTCACCGGCCTGGTGCGCGCCCGCCCGGCCGGCACCACCAACGACAAGCTCAAGAGCGGCCAGATCGAAGTGCTGTGCCACGAACTGAAGGTGCTCAACCCCTCGGTCACGCCGCCGTTCCAGCTTGACGACGACAACCTCAGCGAAACCACCCGCCTGACCCACCGCGTGCTGGACCTGCGCCGCCCCTACATGCAGAACAACCTGATGCTGCGCTACCGCGTGGCCATGGAAGTGCGCAAGTTCCTGGACGCCAACGGCTTCATCGACATCGAAACCCCGATGCTGACCAAGAGCACGCCCGAAGGCGCGCGCGACTACCTGGTGCCCAGCCGGGTTCACGACGGCCAGTTTTTCGCGCTGCCGCAATCGCCCCAGCTGTTCAAGCAGCTGCTGATGGTGGCCGGCTACGACCGCTACTACCAGATCACCAAGTGCTTCCGTGACGAAGACCTGCGCGCCGACCGCCAGCCCGAGTTCACCCAGATCGATATCGAGACCTCGTTCCTGACCGAGGAAGACATCCGCGCGATGTTCCAGGGCATGATCAAGACGGTGTTCCAGAACACCCTGGGCGTTGACCTGGGTGAGTTCCCCATCATGGCCTACAGCGAAGCCATGCACCGCTACGGCTCCGACAAGCCCGACCTGCGGGTGAAGCTCGAATTCACCGAACTCACCGACGTCATGGCCGATGTGGACTTCAAGGTCTTCAGCGCGCCGGCCCAGATGAAGGGTGGCCGCGTGGTAGCCTTGTGTGTGCGTGGTGGCGCCGAAATGCCGCGCAGCGAAATCGATGCTTACACCGAATTCGTCAAGATCTACGGCGCCAAGGGCCTGGCCTGGATCAAGGTCAACGAACTGGCCAAGGGCAAGGACGGCTTGCAGTCGCCCATCGTCAAAAACCTGCACGACAAGGCGATTGCCGAAATCCTGGCCCGCACCGGCGCGCAGGACGGCGACATCCTGTTCTTCGGCGCCGACAAGGCAAAAATCGTCAACGACGCCATGGGCGCGCTGCGCCTGAAGATCGGCCACAGCGCCCTGGGCAAGAAAAACGGCCTGTTCGAAGACCGCTGGGCGCCGATGTGGGTGGTGGACTTCCCGATGTTTGAATACGACGAGGAAGCCGACCGCTGGACCGCCGTGCACCACCCCTTCACCGCCCCGAAAGACGGCCACGAAGACTGGATGGTCACCGCGCCCGAGAAGTGCATCGCCAAGGGCTACGACATGGTGCTCAACGGCTGGGAAATCGGTGGCGGCTCGGTGCGCATCCACCGCGCCGACGTGCAGCAGAAGGTGTTCGACGCGCTCAAGATCACGCCCGAGGAAGCCCAGCTCAAGTTCGGCTTCCTGCTCGACGCGCTGCAGTACGGCGCGCCCCCGCACGGCGGCCTGGCCTTCGGTCTGGACCGCATCATCACCCTGATGACCGGCGCCGAATCCATCCGCGACGTGATCGCCTTCCCCAAGACCCAGCGCGCCCAGTGCCTGCTGACCCAGGCGCCCAGCCCGGTGGACGAGAAGCAACTGCGCGAGCTGCACATCAAGCTGCGCAACCCGACAGCGGCCTGAGCCCCGGCAGCGCTTGACTGCGCTGCGCGGCGGTACGCACAATGTTGTTGAAATTTTCAACAACACAAGGAAGCGCCATGCCGACCGTCAATTTCAGCGTGCCTGAGGATGTCAAAGAGGCATTCAACGCCACCTTTGAGGGTCAAAACAAGAGCGCCGTCATCGCCGATTTGATGCGCGAGGCGGTGCAGCGTGCCCAGCGCCAGCAGCAGCATGTCGATGCCATTGACCGCATATTGGCCCGTCGCCAATTGGCACCCCGCATGACAGAGGCAGCGTTGCGCGCCGCCCGCGAAGAAGGCCGCCCGTGATCGTGGTGCTCGATGCCAGCGTCGCCATCAAGTGGTTTGTTGAAGGCGACCTGGCCACGCGAGAAGACCACCTCCCATCAGCTCTGGACATATTGCGTGCCAGCAGAAGCGGGGCGGTCGATTTTTACCAGCCTCCGCACTTTCTGGCCGAGGTGGCCGCCGTGTTGGCCCGTATCTCGCCCGACATCGCACCAGAGTGCACCCAGAACATTGCCGCCATGAGCATCACCTGGGCCGCGCCCACAGTGGCGCATGCGCACGCCATTTCACTGGCCACCCAACTCCAGCACCACCTGTTCGACACCCTGTACCACGCCCTGGCCCTGGAAACCCCCGGCGCCACCTTCGTCACCGCCGACCGCCGCTACTTCGACAAAGCCCGGCACCTGGGCCAGATGGCCTGGCTGCCGGACTTCGCGGCTGGCTGCTCGCCTGTTGCAAATTGATTCGTCAGCAGACATCCGCTGGTGGCGAGCATTTCGCACGACGGGAGATCAACCATCCAGCCATGATCAAAAAATGGTTGCCGATCAACAGCAATCCACCACTGGATGCCTTGTTCTCACACATTTGATCGTCTTTGTGTACAAGCGTAGTTATTGCTTTTTTCGGTGAATCCGCCGCCCTACAAAATCCCCCGCTCTGTGCTGGTGGTCATCCACACCCCGGCGCTGGAGGTGTTGTTGATCGAGCGCACGCCGACGCCGGGTTTCTGGCAGTCGGTCACCGGCTCGCTGGATGCCGAGGACGAGCCGTTTGCAGTGGCGGCGGCGCGCGAGGTGATGGAGGAAACCGGGCTGGACGTGCACGCCCCCGGCCATTGCCTGAGCGACTGGGGGCTGGAGAACACCTACGAGATTTACCCCGAGTGGCGGCACCGCTATGCGCCGGGCGTGTACCGCAACACCGAGCGGGTGTTTGGCCTGTGTGTGCCTGCGCCGGTGCCGGTGACCTTGAGCCCGCGCGAGCACCGCGACCAGGTGTGGCTGCCCTGGCTGGCGGCGGCCGACCGCTGTTTCTCGTTTTCCAACGCCGAGGCGGTGTTGTGGCTGCCGCGGCTGGGTCGTTGCGCGCAAGAGCCCCCACGCTCCGCCGCTGCGCGGGTCGCTGCCCCCCGAGGGGGCTGATCCGCCTTGGGGCGGCCCGGCGGCAGATCTTGGATCTGTCTCTCCGCCAGTGGCATGATTTAGAGATGACCACGATTCGCGTCGCCACCTACAACATCCACAAGGGCGTGCAGGGCCTGGGGCCGGCGCGCCGGCTGGAGATTCACAACCTGGTGCATGCGGTGGAGCAGTTTGACGCCGACATCATCTGCCTGCAGGAAGTGCGCAGCCACCACCGCAAGCTCGAACGGCACTTTGCCCGCTGGCCCGCTGGCGACCAGGCGGGTTACCTCTCGCCCGAGGGTTACGAAGCGGTCTACCGCACCAACGCCGTCACCCGCCACGGCGAGCATGGCAACGCGCTGCTCTCACGCTGGCCAGTGCTGGGCAGCGGGCATGCCGATGTGTCGGACCACCGTTTTGAGCAGCGCGGTCTGCTGCACGCGCAGGTGCTGGTGGAAGGGCAGCGGGTGCATGTGTTGGTGGTGCACCTGGGGCTGATCCACGCCAGCCGCGAGCGCCAGGTGCAGCGCCTGGGCGCTTTCATTGAGCGCGAGGTGCCCGAGGCCGAGCCCCTGATCGTGGCGGGCGATTTCAACGACTGGGGCGCGCAGTTGCTGCGGCCGATGGCCGATCTGGGGCTGCGCACGTTCGAGGGTATCCGCCTGCCCACCTATCCCTCGCGCCTGCCGCTGCTGCACCTGGACCGCATTTACGTGCGTGGCCTGCGCCTGCTGTCGGCCCAGGTGCCCCATGGCCGGGCGTGGTCGCGCATGTCGGACCACCTGCCCCTGATCGGCGAGCTGGCGCTGTGACCGGGCCGGTCTTGGCCGAACCGGCGTTGCCCGCCCGGCGCAGCGCACTGGGCACGATGCTGCCCGGTCACCAGCTGCTGCTGCTGCAAGGTGGGGACGACCTGTTTCCCGCACTGGCCGAGGCGATGGACGAGGCCCGCTCGGTGGTGCACCTGGAGACCTATATTTTTGAATTTGCCGGTTCTGCGCTGCGGGTGGCGCAGGCGCTGGAGCGGGCGGCGTTGCGCGGGGTGCAGGTGCGGCTGCTGGTGGACGGCGTGGGCACACACCGCATTCCGGCCGAATGGCGGCAGCGCTTTGATGCCGCTGGCGTGCAGTGGCACATTTACGCGCCGCTGGGCCGGCTGGGGCTGCTCATACCCAGCCGCTGGCGCCGGCTGCACCGCAAGCTGTGCGTGGTCGACGGCACCATCGGCTTTTGCGGTGGCATCAACATCATCGACGACCTGGACGATGTGGCGCTGGGTCGGCTGGCGGTGCCGCGGCTGGACTTTTCCTTGCGCGTGGCCGGGCCGCTGGTGGCCGACATGGTGGACACCATGGAGCAACTGTGGTGGCGGGTGCAGGCGGTGCGCAATGCGCGCCAGCGCGACTTTCGGGCCGCCTGGCAGGCGCTGCGCGAGGCCGACCGCAAGACCGACCGTCCCGGCGATTTTTCGCGTCTGCTGGGCAAAATCGAGCAACGCGCCGGGCTGGGGCGGCGCACTGGCCGGGTCCATGCCGACGCCGAAGGCGCCCCAAGCGGCAGCGAGCCGCTGACCGAGAGCCCGCTGGGGGTGGAGGGCGCGCGGGCGGCGCTGCTGCTGCGCGACAACGTCAGCTACCGGCACGACATCGAGCGCGCCTATCTGAAGGCCATTGGTGAGGCGCGGCAAGAGGTGGTGATCGCCAACGCCTATTTCATTCCGGGCCGCAAGCTGCGGCGTGCGCTGGCGCTGGCGGTGCAGCGGGGGGTGCGGGTGCGCCTGCTCTCGCAGGGGCGGTATGAAAACTTCATGCAGTACCACGCCGCGCGGCCGGTGTACCAGCAGTTGCTGGCCGCTGGTATCGAAATCCACGAATATGCGCCCAGCGCGCTGCACGCCAAGGTGGCGGTGATCGACCGCCGCTGGGCCACGGTGGGCTCCACCAACCTGGACCCCCTGTCGCTGCTGCTGGCACGCGAGGCCAATGTGATGAGCACCGACCGCCGCTTTGCCAGCCTGTTGCACGAGCGGCTGGACGCCTTGTTCACCCACCAGAGCGAGGTGGTGGACGCGCCGGCGCTGGCCGCGCGCTCGTGGCTGCAGCGGGTGGCCGACCGGGTCGCCTTCGGGCTGATGCGGGCCATCCTGTTCCTCACGGGCCACCGCTACTGAACCCTTCCCATTGGCCGGGTTTGGAGGGCGGTGTTAGCATGACCCATGCTCATGAAGACCGAAGCTGACATGACCCCTGCCAATACCCCCGCCATGGAGGAGGGCGTGCCCGTCTCCGTGAAGATTCGAGAGCGCATCAAAGCCGCGCGCCAGCGCTTCCACTCCAACGACAACATCGCCGAATTCATCGAACCCGGCGAGCTGGACCAGTTGCTCGACGAAGTGGCCGCCAAGATGCAGGGCGTGCTCGATGCCATGGTCATCGACACCGCCAACGACCACAACACCGCCGACACCGCGCGCCGCGTGGCCAAGATGTACCTCAAGGAGGTGTTCGGTGGCCGCTACGTCAAGGGGCCGACGGTGACCGAGTTCCCGAACGCTGAACACCTCAACGAGCTGATGATCGTCGGCCCGATCACCGTGCGCAGCGCCTGCAGCCACCACCTGTGCCCGGTGATTGGCCGCATCTGGATTGGCGTCATGCCCAACGAGCACACCAATGTGATCGGCCTGTCCAAGTATGCGCGTCTGGCCGAGTGGATCATGGGGCGCCCGCAGATCCAGGAAGAAGCCGTGGTGCAACTGGCCGACCTGATCCAGGAGAAAACCCAGCCCGACGGGCTGGCCATCGTCATGGAGGCCAGCCACTACTGCATGGCCTGGCGCGGTGTGAAGGACATGGACAGCAAAATGATCAACTCGGTCATGCGCGGCGTGTTCCTCAAAGACTCCAACCTGCGCCGCGAATTTCTCTCGCTCATTCCCCGCAACTCCTGATCGATCCCATCATGCTGGTACGCCTGCTCTACGTCAGCCGTGCGGTGGACAAAGACTCCTCCAAGTCGGCCATCGAATCCATCCTCGAAGTCTCGCGCGCACACAACCTGCACAACGGCATCACCGGTGTGTTGTGCTACGGCGGCGGCGTATTCCTGCAAGCCATTGAGGGCGGGCGCGACGCCGTGAACGTGCTCTACAACCACATCGTGGGCGACAAGCGCCACACCGATGTGGTGCTGCTGCACTACGAAGAGATCACCGAGCGCCGTTTTGGCGGCTGGACCATGGGCCAGGTCAACCTGTCCAAGCTCAACACGTCCATCGTGCTCAAGTATTCCGAGCGGCCGGAGTTCGACCCCTACAGCGTCTCGGGCAGGGTCTCGCTGGCCCTGCTGGAAGAGTTGATGGCCACGGCCAGCATCATTGGCAGGGCCTGAAGACCTCCCCCCTGCGCCGCCGCTGCGCGGCTTCCCCCCTCCCTGACGCACCTGGGGTGCTTGGAGGGGCCTGCAGCTTGGGCCGGCAGAGCCGGACCCTTGCTGCCCTGGATCACGCTCCCTTCGCCGCTGCATGCCGTTGACCGCCTTCTCGCTGATCGTGCTGGCTGGCCTGATCCATGCCGGCTGGAACATCGTGGCCAAGCGGGTGGGTGGGGATGCGCGGTTTGCCTTCTTCACCGCCTTCATCATGATGCTGCTGTGGGCACCGCTGGGCTGGTGGCTGGGGCGTGACGCGGTACCCGCCTGGGGCCGCACCGAGTGGGCGCTGGTGATCGTCAGTGGCGTGCTGCATGTCTGCTATTACGTGATCCTGCTGCGCGGCTACCGCCAGGCCGACCTCACGGTGGTCTACCCGTTGGCGCGCGGCAGCGGTCCACTGCTGTCGTCGCTGGTGGCCATCGTGTTGCTGGGCGAACGCATTTCGGCCCTGGGGGCTGCCGGCATTGCGGGTGTGGTGCTGGGCGTGTTCCTCATCGCCGGCGGTCCGGGCCTGTGGCGCGCGGCGCACGACCCGCTGGCCCGCCAGCGGGTGCGCAAGGGCGTGTTCTACGGCGTGCTGACGGGCGCCTTCATCGCTTCCTACACCGTGGTTGATGGCTATGCGGTGCGCTGGCTGCTGATGTCGCCGATCCTGGTGGACTACATGGGCAATCTGGTGCGTGTGGCCCTGCTGGCGCCGGTCGTGCTGCGCGACCCTGCCAACGCCTGGGTGCTGTGGCGGCGCCAGTGGCGGGGTGCCCTGGTGGTCGCGGCCTGCAGTCCCATCGCCTACGTGCTGGTGCTGTACGCCATGCAGCAGGCGCCGCTGTCGCATGTGGCGCCCGCGCGCGAGGTGTCGATGCTGTTCGCCGCGCTGATCGGTGGCCAGTTGCTGGGCGAGGGCGAGCGCGGCCTGCGCATGCTGGGCGCTGGCTGCATCGCAGCCGGTGTGGTGGCGCTGGGCCTGGGCTGAACGTCATGGACCCGATCACCCTGCTGGGCTGCGATTTCACCAGCGCCCCCTCGAAGCGCAAACCGGTCACGCTGGCCGTGGGCCGCAGCGAGCGCGGCCGTGTGCGGCTGGAGCGCATCGAAACCTTCACCGCGCTGGCCGACTGGCAGGCCCGGCTGGCCGAAGCGGCGCCCGGTGGCTGGGTCGGCGGTTTCGACCTGCCGTTCGGCCTGCCGCGCGAACTGGTCGAAACCCTGCGCTGGCCCACCAACTGGCGCGACTGCATGGCGCACTATGCGTCGCTCTCGCGCGAACAGATCCGCGACACCTTCGCCGCCTTCTGCCACGCGCGCCCGGCGGGTGGCAAGTTCGCCCACCGCGCCACCGACGGCCCGGCCGGGTCGAGCCCGAGCATGCAGTGGGTCAACCCGCCGGTGGCCTTCATGCTGCACGCGGGCGTGCCGCGGCTGATCGAGGCGGGCGTCAGCTTGCCGGGCTTGCACCCGGGCGACCCGCAGCGGGTGGCGCTGGAGGCTTACCCCGGCCTGCTGGCGCGCAGTGTGCTGGGCAATACCTCGTACAAAAGCGACGACCGGGCCAAGCAGACGCCCGAGCGCCTGATCGCGCGCAAGACCCTGATCCACGCGCTGGAACTGGGCGATGCGCCGCTGCTGCGCAGCGCCAGCCTGCGCCTGAAGCTCAGCCACGCCCAGCGCGATGCCCTGGCCGACGACGCCAGCGGCGACATGCTTGACGCGGTGCTGTGTCTGCTGCAGGCGGCCTGGGCGCTGCAGCAGCACACGGCGGGTCACCCCTGTTACGGCCTGCCAGCGTTCGACCCGCTCGAAGGCTGGATCGTCAGCGCGGGGGCGGCATGAGGGCGGTGGATGCTCTGTTGGTGCGCCCGTTTTGCAGCGCAGTACACCGGCAGAGTGCAGCAGGGCGGTGTGCGCCGTGGGGGGCTGCTGGATACCGGTCTTTGCCACACCGGTATCCAGCACGGCATGGGCATGGGCATGGGCATGGGCATGGGCATGGGCATGGGCATGGGCATGGGCATGGGCATGGGCATGGGCATGGGCATGGGCTACCATACTGCCCGCCTTGTTTGGCCGCCCGCCCCTGCCCGCTGTGAGCACTTCCATTCCCCCGTTGAACACCCCGGACACTCCACCGCCCGCCCCCCACCGCGCGCACGAAGATGTGCAGGCCCTGCTGACCGGCACGCTGTTTGTGGCGCTGGGGATGATGCTGTTTCGCGACTGCGGCTTGCTCACTGGCGGCACGGCCGGGCTGGCGTTTTTGCTGCACTACGCCACGGGCTGGAATTTCAGCCTGCTGTTTTTTCTGGTCAACCTGCCGTTCTATGGCCTGGCGCTGCGGCGCATGGGCACGGTGTTCACCCTCAAGACGTTTGCTGCCGTGGCCTTGCTGGCGGCGTTGGTGCAGTGGGTGCCGCAATGGCTTCGCGTCGATGCGCTGTCCACCGGCTTTGCGGCGGTGGCAGGCGGTTTGCTCATGGGCACGGGCATGTTGATCCTGTTTCGTCACCGCTCCAGCCTGGGCGGGCTCAATGTGCTGGTGCTGTGGTTGCAGGCGCGCTACGGCTGGCGCGCCGGCCGGGTGCAAATGGCGTTTGACTGTGCCATCGTGCTGACCGCGCTGGCGGTGGTGGATGTGCGGCAGATCGCCTGGTCGGTGCTGGGGGCGGTGGTGTTGAACCTGACGCTGGCCAACAACCACCGGCCTGGCCGCTACATGGCGGTGTGAGGATGCCCCCCTTTGCGCGCATGATGAGCACCCCTCTGCGCCGCTGCGCGGCTTCTCTCCTGGGCGGGTACGCACCCTGTGGCCGGGCGAAGCCGGTCCCGCGGTTGCCCTGGAAACTCTGGCCTTTGCTCTTGTGGGTCGGTGCATCGCTCGCATTCGCTGAGGCCAAGGTCTACGAAGCGCGGGTGACCCGCGTGTCCGATGGCGACACCCTGTGGGTGCAGCCTTTGCCGCACGGGCGCTTTCGCAAGTTGCGCTTGCAGGGTATCGACGCCCCCGAGATGTGCCAGCCCGGCGGCACGGCGTCGCGCGATGCATTGTCGGCGCGGGTGCTGCGGCAGGTGGTGACGGTGAGCGAGCGTCGGCGCGACGACTACGGCCGCGCGCTGGTCAAACTCCAGCACGAGGGTGAGGACGTGGCCGCTTTCATGGTGCGCCAGGGGCATGCGTGGTCGTACCGCTGGCGGCACAGCGATGGCCCTTATGCGCGCGAAGAGCGGCAGGCCCGTGCGCAGCGCCAGGGTTTGTTTGCCACCGCAGCGCCCGAACACCCGCGCGACTTTCGCCGCCGCCATGGCCCTTGCCCTTCACCGTCGCGCTGAGGGCGGGCGGTTCTGGATCTGGCCGTCAAAACGGCACGGCAAAAAGGGTGACAACGCGGTGGCAGCGCCTCAATGCGCGGCGCCGCAGATCGCGCACTGCGGGTGGCGGGGCAGACCAATGCGGTTGAAGGCCATGTCGCGGCCGTCAATCATCAGCAACTGGCCGACCAGCCGCGAACCCAGGCCCGCCAGCAGCTTCAGCGCCTCGGCCGCCTGCATCGTGCCCACGATGCCCACCAGCGGCGCAAACACGCCCATGGTGGCGCAGCGCACCTCTTCCACGCCGCTGTCTTCGGGGAAGACGCAGGCATAGCAGGGGCTGGTCGCCTCACGCGGGTCGTACACGCTGAGCTGGCCGTCCATGCGGATGGCCGCCCCCGACACCAGCGGCTTGCGGTGCCGCACACACGCGCGGTTGATGGCGTGGCGGGTGCTGAAGTTGTCGGTGCAGTCGAGCACCACATCCGCGGTGGGCACCCATTGGTCGAGCAGCGCCGCGTCGGCGCGTTGCTGCAGCGCGGTCACCTGCGGGTCTGGGTTGATGGCCGCAATGGCCGCACGCGCCGAGCTGGCCTTGGGGGTGCCCACCCGGTCGAGGGTGTGGGCAATTTGCCGCTGCAGGTTGGTGGCGTCCACCGCGTCGTGGTCCACCAGGGTGATGCGGCCCACCCCGGCGCTGCCCAGGTACAAGGCCACCGGCGAACCCAGACCGCCCGCACCAATGACCAGCGCGTGCGCGGCCAGCAGACGCTCCTGCCCCTCGATACCCAGATCGTCGAGCAGGATGTGGCGCGAATAGCGCAGGAGCTGGGCGTCGTTCAAAGCGGCACCACCGATGGCTGCTCAGCCGATCAGTCCTCTTTCTTCTCTTCGCTGCGCACGGTCAGGGTTTTGCTCACCTGCACCGGCTGGCCCTTGAGCTGGTTGAGCGCCTGCTGCAGCTGGAAGTCTTTGTCGCTGCCAAATTCGGGCACCAGCCGCTGGCCCGGGTTTTTACGCGCCTCTTCTTCCAGCTTCTTGCGCGCTTCTTCGCGCTCCACCTCGCGCGCCTGCTCGGCGGCGCGTTCGGCGTCGGTCATGGCGCTGGGCGCCGGTTCGCTGCCATTGCCCAGGTGTTTGGTCAGGTCGGCCTCGCGGGTGCGCAGGGCGGCAAACAGGTTGCCCTCAGGGGTTTCGTCCACCATCACGTCGGGCACGATGCCTTTGGCCTGGATCGAGTTGCCACTGGGCGTGTAGTAGCGCGCCGTGGTCAGCTTGATGCCGGTGTCTGGCCCCAGCGGGCGCACCGTCTGCACCGATCCTTTGCCAAAGGTCTGGCTGCCCATCAGGGTGGCGCGCTTGTGGTCTTGCAGTGCACCGGCCACGATCTCGCTGGCCGAGGCCGAGCCCTCGTTGACCAGCACCACCAGGGGCACCTTTTTGAACACACCGTTGGTGGCTTTGGTCAGGCGCTCGATCGGGTCGGTGCCGCCACGGCGCAGGTAGTGCTGCGGCGAGGTGGTGTAGGTGAACTGGCTGTCGGCCAACTGGCCGTTGGTCGAGACCACGGTCACATTGGCGGGCAGGAAAGCGGCCGACAGGGCCACCGCCGCATCGAGCAGGCCACCGGGGTCATTGCGCAGATCGAGCACCAGGCCCTTGAGCTGCGGCTCCTGGCGGTAAACCTCCTCCAGCTTGCGCGCAAAGTCTTCCACCGTGCGGTCCTGGAACTGCGACACCCGCACCCAGGCGTAGCCGGGCTCGACCACCCGCGCCTTCACGCTTTGGGTCTTGATTTCCTCGCGCACGATGGTGACCGGGAAGCTGCGGTTTTCGTCCTTGCGGAAAATCGTCAGCAGCACCTTGGTGCGCGGCTCGCCGCGCATGCGCTTGACGGCCTCGTTGATGGTCAAACCCTTGACGGCGGTGTCGTCGATTTTGGTGATCAGGTCGCCGGTCTTCAGGCCAGCGCGGAAGGCGGGTGAATCTTCGATCGGGGAGACCACCTTGACCAGGCCGTCTTCCATGGTGATTTCAATGCCCACGCCCACAAAGCGGCCGCTGGTGCCTTCGCGAAATTCCTTGAAGGACTTGCGGTCGAAGTATTGCGAATGCGGGTCGAGGCTGGAAACCATGCCCGAGATGGCCTCGGTGATGAGTTTCTTCTCGTCCACCGGCTCCACATAGTCGGTCTTGATCATGCCGAACACTGCGGCGAGCTGCTGCAGCTCTTCCAGCGGCAGCGGTGCCAGCGAGCTGCGCGCCACCGCCTGAAACTGCACCGTGGTGAGCGCGCCCGCCACAGCGCCAATGGCCACCCAGCCGGCAATCTTCAGTTTCTGACCCATCTGATGTTCCCGTTCACAGGTCCGGCCGGGCCGCTCTGGCCCGGTCAGCAGACCAATATATACCGCCTTGGAGGCCGGGGCTGCGCATCGGTTCCGCGCCGCCCCGGGGCCGCGCTCAGGCTTTGCCTTGCTGGGCCACTGCAGCGGCTGCGCGGGCAGCCGCCTCGGCGTCGCCGAGGTAGTGGCGGCGGATGGGGCGCAACTGCGCGTCCAGCTCGTACACCAGCGGAATGCCGTTGGGAATGTTCAGGCCCACGATGTCGGCATCGGAAATGCCATCGAGGTACTTGACCATGGCGCGGATGCTGTTGCCATGGGCGGCGATGACCACCCGCTGGCCGCGCAGGATGGTCGGCGCCAGCACCTCGTTCCAGAAAGGCATCACCCTGGCGACCGTGTCCTTCAGGCACTCGGTCAGCGGCACCTGACCGGGCTGCAGGCCCGCATAGCGGCGGTCGTTGCGCTCGCAGCGCGGGTCGCTCGGCTCCAGCGCGGGCGGCGGTGTGTCGTAGCTGCGGCGCCAGATCAGCACCTGTTCGTCGCCGTACTGGCGGGCCATGTCGGCCTTGTTCAGGCCCTGCAGCGCGCCGTAGTGGCGCTCGTTGAGCCGCCAGTCCTTGACCACCGGCAGCCACGTGTGGTCCATCTCGTCGAGCGCGTAGTTCAGGGTGTGAATGGCGCGCTTGAGCACCGAGGTGTAGGCGATGTCGAACGCGTAGCCCTCGGCCTTGAGCAGCTTGCCGGCCGACATGGCCTGCGAGACGCCGGTGGGCGTCAGCTCCACGTCGGTCCAGCCGGTGAAGCGGTTTTCAAGGTTCCAGGTCGATTCGCCGTGGCGGATGAGAACGAGTTTGTACATGGCAGAAAAAAGGGACTTGTGTGCGTGAAGCGGTGGTCAGGCAGGGCAGTGGGGCAGGCCGCAGCGCGGGTCAATCAGGCATTTTAGAATCCGCGACTATTCAGAAAGGTTTGCCTGTGAGTTTCTTCATCGAAAACTGGACCCTCATTTTGCTGGCTGCGGTGTCGGGCGGCATGCTGTTGTGGCCGGCGCTGTCGAGCGGCGCGGGCGCTGGCGCCAGCTCGCTCAACCCCACCCAGGCGGTGCAACTGATCAACCGCGAAAAAGCGGTGGTGGTGGACGTGTGCAGCGCCGAGGAATTTGCGGCCGGTCATGTGTTGGGCGCCCGCCACGTGCCGCTGCAAGACCTGGAAGCCAAGCTGCCCGGGGTGGTCAAAAACAAGGCCACACCGGTCATCCTCGTCTGCGCCAGCGGCATCCGCTCGCGGCGTGCGGTGTCCATCGCCAAAAAGCTGGGCTATGACAACACCCACTCCCTGGCGGGTGGTTTGGGCGCCTGGCGCGCCGCCAGCCTGCCGGTGGAAAAGTGACGCCTGCGCGCACCCCCCATGGCCCGGCGGCGGGGGTGTGCCAGCACTTCGTATTTTCAGGACCTCAGCCATGGCCCACGTCAAAATCTATTCCAGCAACACCTGTCCCTACTGCCACCGCGCCAAGGCGCTGCTGCGCGAGCGCGGGGTGACCGACTACGAAGAAATCGTGGTCGACGGTCGGCCCGAGGTGCGCGCCGAGATGAGCCGCATCACCGGTCGTACCAGCGTGCCGCAGATCTTCATTGGCCAGACCCATGTGGGCGGATGCGACGACCTGCACGCGCTCGATGGTCGGGGCGGCCTCGTGCCCTTGCTGCAGTCCTGAAAGCCGCCAGCGGCCAGCGGGAGGCGCAGGCTGTGCGGCCGGCGGTTGCTCACCGCCCCCCGTCTGCTGGCTCCCGGTCCATCCACTTGCCCGGCGATGCCCCGCCGCCCGCAGCGGTCATAATGCCAACCCGCCCGCTGTGGGAATCTTCGCCCCGGCGGGCCTTTTTGTCTGTCTCTGCTGAAAGTCCAGTCCATGTCCGATCAAGCCCCTGTTTTCCAGATCCAGCGCATCTACCTCAAGGAGGCCTCGCTGGAGCAACCCAATTCGCCCGCCATCCTGCTGGAGCAGGCGCAGCCCACGGTGGACATTCAGCTGGCCGTCGAGGCGCAGCCCGCTGCCGACGGGGTGTATGAAATTTCGGTGACCGCCACGGTGCAGACCAAGATCGAAGACAAGACGGTGTTTCTGGCCGAGTGCAAGCAGTCAGGCATCTTTGAGATCCGCAACGTGCCGCAGGACCAGATGGGCCCGATCATGGGCATTGCCTGCCCGCAAATCGTCTACCCCTATCTGCGGGGCAATGTGGCCGACTTGATCCAGCGCGCCGGCTTCCCGCCTGTGCACCTGAGCGAAATCAACTTCCAGGCCATGTACGAGCAACAGCAAGTGCAGGCCACCGCCGGCAGCGTGCAGTAAAGGCCCTGGCCTCCGGCGGCGATGAAGATTCTGGTCTTGGGGGCCGGCGCCTGGGGCACGGCGCTGGCCATCAATGCCGCCGCCCAGACCGGTGGCGCCCGCCAAGTGAGCTTGTGGGCGCGCGATGCCGAACAGGCGCGCGCCATGGCCGCACAGCGCGAGAACGCCCGCTACCTGCCGGGCCAGCCCCTCCCCGCCGGCCTGGGCGTGCTCAGCGGACCCCTCGAAGGCCTGACCCATCGGGCCGATCTGGTGGTTGTTGGCGCGCCGATGGCGGCCTTGCGCGGCATGCTCACCGCGCTGCGCGAGGTGGCGGCGCCGGTGGTCTGGATCTGCAAGGGTTTTGAGAGCCCGCAGCCCGGCGCCCCCGGTGGCCTGCTGGGCCACGAGGTGTGCGCCCAGGTGGCGCCGGGGGTGCGGTCGGGCGTGCTCAGTGGCCCCAGCTTTGCGCAGGAAGTGGCCCGTGGCCAGCCCACCGCCCTGGTGGCCGCCAGCCCGCACCCCGGCGTGCGCGAAGCGCTGGTGGCGGCCTTCCACGGCCCCACGCTGCGGGTGTATGCCAACGACGACATCGTCGGCGTCGAGGTGGGCGGAGCGGTGAAGAACGTGCTGGCCATTGCCACCGGCCTGTGCGACGGGCTGGGGCTGGGCCTCAATGCCCGCGCCGCGCTCATCACCCGCGGCCTGGCCGAAATGACCCGCCTGGGCCTGGCCCTGGGCGCCCGGGCCGACACCTTCATGGGCCTGTCCGGGCTGGGCGATCTGGTGCTCACCGCCACCGGTGACCTCTCGCGCAACCGAAAAGTTGGCCAGCTGCTGGCGCAGGGGCTGAGCCTGCCGGCCGCGGTGGCGTCGCTCGGGCATGTGGCCGAAGGCGTCTACAGCGCCCGCACCGTGGTGCAACGCGCCCGCTCGCTGGGGGTCGAAATGCCCATCAGCGAAGCCGTGGTGGCCTTGCTCGACGGCCACTGGCAACCCGCTCAAGCCGTCGCCGCTCTGATGGGCCGCGACCCGAAAGAAGAAACCCTGTCAGCCTGAGTTTCACCAACAGCGTGGGCGGGTCGGCGCGGCGGGTGCCTTCACACACGCCCGGGCGGAGGGTAGCGGTCTGTCGCCACACCGCCTGCTGGAGCGCGTGCGGAAACGACAACGTCTGTTGAATCCGACCAAGGGTCGAACCTCGATCGATCCGCGGCGGGCCATGGATCGCCTGGGCACGCGTCCCTGCGTGGCCGCATGGGCGGCGCAGGGTCTCAAACTTCCAGGTTGTCGATCAGCCGGGTGTTGCCCAGCCGTGCAGCGCCCAGCACCACCAGCGACTGTGGCGTGGTCGCATCGGCTGCGGTCGGCGGTTGCAGGTCGGCCCGGCGGCGCACGGTCAGGTAGTCGGGTTGCCAGCCGCGCACCGCCAGCGCGCGCATGGCCTGCGCTTCCAGGGCTTCGCGTTTGTCGGGCAGCGAGCCGGCGGCCGCCAGCGCGTCGCGGGCCAGGGTGCGCAGCGTCAGCAGCAAATGCACCGCCTCCACCCGCTCGGCTTCGCTCAGGTAGCCGTTGCGCGAGCTCAGGGCCAGGCCGTCGGCGGCGCGCTGGGTTTCACCGGCCACCACGGTGATCGGCATGGCGTACTGCTGCACCATGCGGCGGATCACCATCAGTTGCTGGTAATCCTTTTTGCCAAACAGCGCATGCCGCGGGCCTTTGGCGTCGGAGAACACGCACTGGAACAGCTTCATCACCACGGTGCAGACGCCAATGAAAAAGCCGGGCCGGAAATGGCCTTCCAGGATGTCGGCCAGGTCGGACGGTGGTTGCACCTTGTAGACCTGTGGTTCGGGGTAGAGCTCTTTTTCTGGCGGCGCAAACACGATGTCGCAGCCGGCCTGCTCCAGCCGGGCGCAGTCGGTTTGCAGGGTGCGCGGGTAGGTGTCAAAGTCTTCGTGCGGCGCAAACTGCAGCCGGTTGACGAAGATGCTGGAGACGGTGACGTCGCCCAAGGGTTTGCCGGTGCGCACCAGCGCCAGATGGCCATCGTGCAGGTTGCCCATGGTGGGCACGAAGACGGGTGAATCGAACGGGCGCAGCGCGGCGCGCAGGTCTTCGATGGTGTGGACGAGTTGCATGGGGCGGTTTCTGACGGGTTGGTCGGCGGGAGGCCGGATTATCGCCAGCCCCTCAGGGGCGGGGGTTGAGGTGTTGGACGGCTTCGCCGAGCGAGCGCGCGCCCGGCGCGGCCGTGTGCAGACCCCAGCCCACGGTGGTCAGCAGCAGGGCGGTGAGTGCGAAGGGCAGGGCGGTTTTGCGCAACGCGGTCGACACCCAGTGACGCCGCTCGATGCCGCGCAGCCGGCGGTACAGCGTGGCCGACAGGGCACCGTCCAGCAACAGTTCGGCCAGCAGGGTGGGGGCGCTGTAGACGACATACAGCGACGACAGGGCCAGACCGGCTGCCAGTGCGACCAGCAGCAGCGGGATGGCGAACCCGTCGGCATCGCCCAGATCCCCGACGGAGCCGATGCCGTCGAAAGTGCCCGCAGTGTCCGTTGCCGGACTGCGCACCTGAACCGGCGTGCCCTGCATCAGGGGGTGTGGCTGGGCGGGCGCATCGAAGGACGCACTGGCCCCGCCACCGCCGAAGTCGCCGCCGTGGCCCGATGAACCGGTGGATGTGCTGTGCACGCCCCCCGGCCTCAGGCAGGAATCCGGCAGGTCGATCCCGGGATCGGGAATGTCGGTCCAGTCCTCGGCTCGCGTGCGCAGCCACAGCCAGAGCAGCAGCAGGAAAACGCCGTAGGCCATCAGCAGCGCCAGCGGATACCGCAGTGCCATGTTGTCCAGCCCGGCCTGGAGCAACAGAAACGACGCCAGCAGGCCGGACCCGCCGGTCAGCGCGACCAGCAGCGTCATCTGGCTGCGCGGCCAGCCGTGGGTCTGCAGGTCGTGCCGCAGGCGCCCGACCGCCTCGCCGCGCGATCGGGGAATGTCCAGTCCCCGCTGCGGCCTCACCACGCGTGCAGGGCTTCGTCGGGAAAGCTGCCGTCCTTGACGGCGCGGACGTAGGCGGCCATGGCTTCGCGCACGCTGCTGGCGCCATCCATGAAGTTGCGCACGAATTTGGGGTTTCTGCCCAGGTTGATGCCCAGCATGTCGTGCATCACCAGCACCTGCCCGGCGGTGCCTTTGCCGGCGCCGATGCCGATGGTGTGGCAGGTGGGCAGCGAGGCGGTGATCTCGCGTGACAGGGCGGCGGGCACCATCTCCAGCACCAGCATGGCGGCGCCGGCGTCTTGCAGCGCCTGCGCCTGCTGGCGCAGGGTGCGCGCAGCCGCTTCGTCGCGGCCTTGCACCCGGTAGCCGCCGAGCGAGTGCACGGTTTGGGGCGTCAGGCCCAGGTGGGCGCAGACCGGCACACCGCGCTCGACCAGAAAGCGCACGGTATCGGCCGTCCAGCCGCCGCCTTCGAGCTTGATCATATGGGCGCCCGCGTGCAGCAACTGGGCGGCGCTGCGCATGGCCTGCTCTTTCGATTCGTGGTAGCTGCCGAACGGCAGATCGCCAATCACCCAGGCGGTGCCCTGCACCCGGCGCAGGCCACGCACCACGCTCTCGGTGTGGTAGACCATGGTCTCCAGCGTCACGCCGGCGGTGCTCGACAGGCCCTGGCAGACCATGCCCAGCGAGTCGCCGACCAGGATGCATTCGACACCGGCCGCGTCGGCCACGGCGGCAAAGGTGGCGTCGTAGGCGGTGAGCATGGTGATTTTTTCGCCGCGCTCGCGCATTTCCTGCAGCCGGGGCAGGCTGACCGGTTTGCGGGCCGGCAGAGGGGAGGCCGCGGGCAGGGTGCCGTAGGGCGTGCCGGAGGCCGGGCTGGGCGCGGAGGATGGGCTCATGGGGCGTCTCTGGGTGGCTCAGGAAGCGGCACTATAGACGATGCGGCTATGCTTGAGCCCCTATGAAAAACCTCTCTGAATACACGGTTGTCGAGCTGGCCGAACTGGCCCGGGCCGATGTGGCGCGCGCCCTGGCCGAAGACGTGGGCAGCGGCGACCTGACCGCCGCGCTGGTGGACCGCACACGCCGCGCGCGGGCACGCATTCTGGCCCGCGAGGGTGCGGTGCTGTGTGGCCAGCCCTGGGTGGCGGCGGCGGTGCTGGCTTGCGACCCGCAGGCGTTGCTGACGTGGCACGTGAGTGACGGCCAGCGCTGTGCCGCCGATCAGGTGGTGCTGGAGATCGAGGGCAATGCCCAGGCCCTGCTGACAGCCGAACGCACGGCGCTGAATTTCCTGCAACTGCTGTCGGCGGTGGCCACCAAGACGGCGGGTTTTGTCGATGCCGTGCGCGGCACCCGGGCGGCCATCGTGGACACCCGCAAGACCCTGCCCGGCCTGCGGCTGGCGCAGAAGTACGCGGTGACCGTGGGTGGTGGGGTGAACCACCGCATCGGCCTGTACGACGCGGTGCTGATCAAGGAAAACCACATCGCCGCTGCCGGCGGGGTGGCCGCGGTGCTGCAGCGGGTGCGCGAGACCGCACCGCAGGCGCGCTTTGTGGAGATCGAGGTGGAGACGCTGGAGCAGCTGGACGAGGCGCTGGCCTGCGGCGCCCGCATGGTTTTGCTCGACAACATGGACCTGCCCACCCTGCACGAGGCGGTGCGCCGCAACGCCGGCCGCGCCATGCTCGAAATCTCGGGTGGCGTGAACCTGCAGACGGTGCGCGCCCTTGCAGAAACCGGGGTCGACCGCATTTCCATCGGAACCCTGACGAAAGACGTCAAGGCGATCGACTTTTCCATGCGGATGGAGCAACTGCCATGAGCGAACAGACCGTCATCGACGTCGAATACGAGCAGCCCGCCTGCCCCACACAGCACGCCTGGGCGCGCGTGCCGGTGGAGCCCGGGCCGCGCCAGCGCGCCGAGCTCAAAGAGCGCATCCGCGCGCTGCTCAAGGCCCGCGATGCGGTGATGGTGTCGCACTACTATGTGCATCCCGACCTGCAGGACCTGGCGCTGGAGACGGGCGGCATCGTCAGCGATTCGCTGGAGATGGCCCGTTTTGGCCGCGACCATGCGGCGCAGACGCTGGTGGTTTCCGGCGTGCGCTTCATGGGGGAGACGGCGAAGATTCTCAGCCCCGAAAAAACGGTGCTGATGCCCGATCTGGACGCCACCTGTTCGCTCGATCTGGGCTGCCCGATCGACGCCTTCAGCGCCTTTTGCGACCAGCACCCCGACCGCACCGTGGTGGTGTACGCCAACACCAGCGCGGCGGTGAAGGCGCGCTCGGACTGGCTGGTCACCTCCAGTTGTGCGCTGGACATCGTGCGCGCGCTCAAGGCCAAGGGCCACAAGATCCTGTGGGCGCCCGACAAGCACCTGGGCGGCTACATCCAGCGCGAAACCGGCGCCGACATGCTGATGTGGAACGGCTCGTGCATCGTGCACGATGAGTTCAAGGCCGTTGAGCTGGAGGCGCTCAAGAAAGAGCACCCGAAGGCCAAGGTGCTGGTGCACCCGGAAAGCCCGGCGGCGGTGGTGGCCCTGGCCGACGCGGTGGGCTCGACCTCGGCCATTCTCAAGGCCGCGCGCGAGCTCGACGCTCCCGAGTTCATCGTCGCCACCGACAAGGGCATGATGCACATGCTGCGCTTGCAAAACCCCGGCAAGCGGTTCATCGAAGCGCCCACCGCGGGCAACAGCGCCACCTGCAAGAGCTGCGCCCACTGCCCGTGGATGGCCATGAACGGCCTGGCCGGTGTGGCCAAGGTGCTGGAGAGCGGCGGTAACGAGATACACGTCGACCCGGCCCTGATCCCGCGTGCCCGCCTGCCCATCGACCGCATGCTGGCCTTCACCGCCGCGCACAAGGCGGGGCACGACGCGGGCGCGCTCGTCCCCCACATCGGCGCAGCCTGAAAAAGCCCATGCGCTGACGGAGCGCGTGCCCCACGTCCAGGATGCGGTGGAACCGGCTTTGCCGGGCCACTCGCATCGCCTCCTGGGGGGCTGAGGGCTGCGGCTCCAAGTCTGCCCTGCGCAGACGTGGACAGCCCGAAGTGACACCGGCTCCGACGGTGGCGCGGCCTGCAAGGCACGCGCGCAGCGCGGCGCGGGGGGGATCGTTACCGCGTCGGCGGCACCAGGATGGTCGGCTTGGCTTCGGGCAGCAGGTGGGGGTAGTCGCGGCTGAAGTGCAGGCCCCGGCTTTCGTGGCGCATCATCGCGCTCATCACAATCAGGTCGGCCACCTGCACCAGGTTGCGCAGTTCCAGCAGGTCGCGGGTGACGTGGAACTGGGAATAAAACTCGTGGATTTCGCGCTGCAGCAGGGTGATGCGGTGGGCCGCGCGCTCCAGGCGCTTGTTGGTGCGCACGATGCCGACGTAGTCCCACATGAAGCGGCGCAGCTCGTCCCAGTTGTGCGAGATCACCACCTGCTCGTCGGCGTCGGTCACCCGGCTCTCGTCCCAGGCGGGCAGGGCGGGCACCTCGCGCCGCGCACGGGCCAGAATGTCGCGCACGGCCGCCTGTGCAAACACCATGCATTCCACCAGCGAGTTGCTGGCCAGCCGGTTGGCACCGTGCAGGCCGGTGCAGGTGGTCTCACCCACCGCATACAGGCCGTCAATGTCGGTGCGGCCGAGCAGGTCGGTCACCAGGCCGCCGCAGGTGTAGTGCGCGGCCGGCACCACCGGGATGGGTTCCTTCGTGATGTCGATGCCCAGCTCGGCGCAGCGCGCCAGGATGTTGGGGAAATGCTCGTGCAGGAATGCGGGGCTCTGGTGCGAGATGTCCAGGTGCACGCAGTCCAGGCCGTGCTTCTTCATCTCGTGGTCAATGGCGCGGGCCACGATGTCGCGCGGTGCCAGCTCGGCGCGCGGGTCGTGGTCGGGCATGAAGCGGTGGCTGCCCAGGTGCGGCGGCAGCAGCAGACGCCCGCCTTCGCCACGCACCGCCTCGGTGATGAGGAAGTTCTTGACGTTGGGGTGGTACAGGCAGGTGGGGTGGAACTGGATGAACTCCATGTTGCCCACCCGGCAGCCGGCGCGCCAGCCGGCGGCAATGCCGTCGCCGGTGGCGGTGTCGGGGTTGGTGGTGTAGAGGTACACCTTGCCGGCACCGCCGGTGGCCAGGATGGTCTGCGCCGCGCTGAACACCTCGACCTCGTCGCGGTCCACGTCCAGCACATAGGCGCCATGGCAGTGCCGCTCGCCTGCGGCGGCCGTGGGGCCGCTGAGGTGGCGGTCGGTGATCAGGTCCACCAGCATGTGGTTCTCGAAGAAGGTGATGCCCGGGGTGGCCCGGGCCACACGGCTGAGGGTGGCCTGCACCGCCGCGCCGGTGGCGTCGGTGGCATGCACGATGCGGCGGTGGGTGTGGCCGCCCTCGCGCGTGAGGTGCAGCTCGCCGTTCTCGGTAGAGAAGGGCACGCCCAGCTGCTGCAGCCAGGCGATGGCAGCGGGCGCGTTTTCCACCGTGAATTGGGTGGCTTCCAGGTCGCACAGGCCGGCGCCCGCCACCAGGGTGTCGTCGACATGCGAGGCATAGCTGTCGCCCTCGGCCAGCACGGCGGCAATGCCGCCCTGCGCCCAATTGCTCGACCCGTCGGAAATGCCGCGCTTGGTGACCACGGCCACGGTGTGCGTGGGTGCCAGCTTGAGAGCGGCGGTCAGGCCGGCCAGGCCGCTGCCGATGATGAGGACGTCGAAATGGTGGGTGGTGCTCATGGCGCGTGTGTCAGTGAATTTTCGCCGCTGGGCCGCCCCAAGGCGAAACGCGCCCCCGTGGGGGGCAGCGACCCGCGCAGCGGCGGAGCGTGGGGGCGTGTGTATTCGCCGCTGGGCCGCCCCAAGGCGAAACGCGCCCCCGTGGGGGGCAGCGACCCGCGCAGCGGCGGAGCGTGGGGGCGGTCATCCGTTGGGGGTGTAGGCCAGGCGCACGTAAATCGGCGCAAAGGCCTCGGCCTGGGTCAGCTCGATCAGGGTTTCCTTGGCCAGTTCGAGCATGGCAATGAAGGTGACGACCAGCACCTGCGGTCCGCGGCGGGGGTCGAACAGGTCGCCGAACTCGACGAAGCGCCGGCCCTGCAGCTGGCGCAGCACCAGGCTCATGTGCTCGCGCACCGACAGTTCCTCGCGGCTGATCTTGTGGTGCTGCACCAGGTGGGCGCGCTTGAGGATGTCGCGCCAGGCGCTCTGCAGGTCCAGCACGTGCACGTCGGGGAAGCGCGGCACCAGCGCCTGCTCCACGTACACCTGGGCCTTGAAGAAGTCGCGCCCGTGCTGCGGCAGTTCGGCCAGGCGTTGCGAGGCCAGCTTCATCTGCTCGTATTCCAGCAGGCGGCGCACCAGCTCGGCGCGCGGGTCTTCGGCTTCCTCGCCCTCGGCCGTCTTCCGGGGGGGCAGCAGCATGCGCGACTTGATCTCGATCAGCATGGCGGCCATCAGCAGGTACTCGGCCGCCAGTTCGAGGTTGCTGGCGCGGATCTCGTCGACATAGCTCAGGTACTGGCGGGTGACCGCCGCCATCGGAATGTCGAGGATGTTGAAGTTCTGCTTGCGGATCAGGTAGAGCAGCAGATCCAGCGGCCCTTCGAAGGCTTCGAGGAAGACCTGCAGCGCATCCGGCGGGATGTACAGGTCACGCGGCAGGTCAAACAGCGGCTCGCCGTACAGGCGGGCCAGCGCCACCTGGTCGACCATCACGGGCAACCCCTCGTCGAGTCCGTCGGGCAGGGGCTCCAGTGAGGGCGGGGGCTGGCTCATCGCCGGCGGCGCTGGCGTCGGGCCGCGCTCAGTGGGGGTCGGGCTGCGTCTGGTAGACGTAGGCGCCTTGCGGCACCCGGGCGGCTTCGGCAGCGCGCTGGAAATCGCGGTCCACCTGTTTGTCCCACAGCAGCGAACGGCCCTTGCGCTGCTCGGCTTCCAGCTCGGGGCGCTGGTTCTTGAGCTGCTCGATGAATTGCGTCGTGTCAGACGTGTAGTGCGGGCGGCCGAAGATGTTCATGGCGGTCGGTGTCGTAAACGAAGCGAAGCCAGGCATTTTACCGGCCCATCGCTTGAAAGCCGCCATCAAGGCCGGCCGGCCCGTCGGTGGCGGGCCAGCGGTGTCCGGGTCTGCTGCTGCTGTTGCCGCGCCACCCCCGGTGGGGTGGTGCCAGTGCCCTGGCCATCACTGGCAGGTGTGCAGCCGGCTGGCGAATCCGGTGCGGTGGAGCAGCGAGCGCGGCTGTTCGTTCAGGCCCACCATGCTCAGGTGGCCGCCGCGCCGCTCCAGCGCCTTGTGCAACTGCTCCAGTGCGTCCAGACCGGTGGTGTCCAGCGAAATCAGTTGCGTGGCATCGAGCATCACATGCAACCCCGGTTCGCCGCGCTCGACCTCGGCGAGGATGGGGTCGATCTTGGGCACCGCACCGAAGAACAGCGAGCCGTAGAGCCGGTAGGTCAGCTGTTGTCCGTGGCGGGCGATCAGGTCGGCCCGGAAGATGCCGCTCTGGCGGCGCACGAACAGCACCACCGCCAGCACCAGGCCCAGTTCCACCGCCACGGTCAGGTCGAAGACGATGGTCACCAGGAAGGTGGAGACCATCATCAGCCGGTAATGGTTGGAGAACTGTTTGAGGCGCGCAAACTCGCGCCATTCGCCCATGTTCCAGGCCACAAACAGCAGCACCCCTGCCAGCACCGCCAGCGGAATGTGCTGTGCCAGCGGCGCGGCCAGCAGCACCACCGCGGCCAGCGTGGCGGCGTGCACGATGCCGGCGATGGGGGAGGTGGCACCCGAGCGGATGTTGGTCACCGTGCGCGCGATGGTGCCGGTGGCCGGCATGCCGCCGAAGAAGGGCACGGCAAAGTTGGCCACGCCCTGCGCCATCAGCTCCTGGTTGGGGTCGTGCTTGGGCGTGTCGCTGAGCTGGTCAGCCACGCGGGCGCACAGCAGGGATTCGATCGCGCCGAGCATGGCGATGGTCAGCGTGGGCGCCACCAGCTGCTTGACCGTTTCCCACGAGAAGGCCGGCAGCTCGAAGACGGGCAGCCCTTGCGGGATGCCGCCGAAACGGCTGCCGATGGTTTCCACCGGCAGGCTCAGCGCCCAGGCCGCCAACGACAGGGTGACGAGCGCGACCACCGGTGCCGGCAGGCGCGAGGTGGCTTTGAGCGCACTGATGGTGTCGACCTGTTCGAGCTGGCGGCGGAACTGCGAATCCACCGCCCACAGCCGCGGCCAGATGAACAGGCCGATGATGCACAGCGTGCCGAGGCCGAAGGCCCAGGGGTTGAAGCTGCCGATGTGCTGCCAGAGCGTTCCGATCTGCTGAAAGAAGTCGGCCGGCATCTTGGCCACGTCCAGCCCGAGCCAGTCGCGCAGCTGCGACAGGCCGATCAGCACCGCGATGCCGTTGGTGAAGCCGATCACCACGCTGACCGGCACGTAGCGCACCAGCGCACCGAGCCGGAACAGGCCGAGCAGGAACAGCAGCACGCCGGCGCTGGCGGTGGCGATCAGCAGGTTGGCCACGCCATAGCGCTCGACGATGCCGTAGACGATGACGATGAAGGCGCCGGCCGGGCCGCCGATCTGCACCGAGGTGCCGCCCAATGCCGAGATGAGGAAGCCGGCGATGATGGCGGTCCACAAACCCGCTTCGGGCTTGAGGCCGCTGGCGATGGCAAAGGCCATGGCCAGCGGCAGGGCGACGATGCCTACCGTCGCGCCAGCGCCCAGATCCTTGAAGAACCGTTCCGTGTTGTAGGCCCGGATGTCCGCCAGCAGACGGGGGCGGAAGGGGGCCAGCGGGGGCAGGTTCTGCAGCATGGGCAAATGGTAGCCCCGGCCATGCCCTGCCACGGCGGCTGGCGGTGCGATACGGCATGGGGTTTACACTGATCCGGCGTTGAACCCACGACCCACCGAACGGAGGCCAGACCCCATGACACCCCATCTCTTGCGCAAGCCGCTGACCGGTCTCCTGCTGGCCCTGCTGCTGGGCCTGGCCGCCTGTGACCAGCAGGCGATCAACGAACTGGAGGAGGGCGTGTCCACCGAAGCCGATGTGCGCGAGAAGTTCGGCCCACCCGAAGCGGTGTGGGACGGTGCCGACGGCGCACAGATCTACGAATACAACCGGCAGCCCGCTGGCTACCAGAACTGGCAGATCACCATCGGTGCCGACGGCAAGATGAGCGCGTTGCGCCAGGTGCTCAACCGGCGCACCTTTGCCCAGGTGCAGCCGGGCATGCCCATGGAGGAGGTGCGGCGCCTGCTGGGCAAGCCCATGAAGGTGACCACCTTTGACCTCAAGCGCGAGGTGCATTACGACTGGCGCTGGCGCGATGGCCCCAATGAAAGCGACAGCCAGGTGTTCACCGTGATCTTCAGCCCCGACCTGCGCGTCATCTCGACCCTGTCGGTGCGCGACCCCGACCTCGACCGCAGCCGCTGAAGACCCCGACCGCAGCCGCTGATGGCGGTGGGGTTGTTCAGCCGCGGCGCAGGCGCTGCCCGTCTTCGATCAGGGGGCGCAGCACCAGCAACAGCAGCATCAGCGCCAGTGGCAGCGTGCTGATGTAGCCGAGGTAATTGAAGCCGGCGGCGCCGGCCACACCGCCGATCAGGAAGCTCAGCACCAGCTGCGCATGCACGCGCAGGCGCTGGCGGTCGGCGCGCACCGGGGCCATGTCGGGGTGGCGGTTGACGTAGAGCAGTTTGCCCAGCTCGATGCCCAGGTCGGTGATCAGGCCGGTGACGTGGGTGGTGCGGATGCGGGCCTGCGATATCTTGGTGATCACCGCATTCTGCAGGCCCATGATGAAACACAGCAGCAGCACGGTGACCGGCAGGATGAGGGTGTGCCACAGGCTCAGGGCCGCGCCGAACAGGCCGAAGACCAGCAGCAGCACGGCTTCGACCAGCAGGGGCAGGCCGTAAGCGCTGCGCAGCTGCCGGCGCAGGCCCCAGTTGACGATCCAGGCCGTGCTCATGGCGCCGAGCATGAAGGCCAGCACCGAGGCCAGGCCAGCCCCGACCAGCGCCAGCTGGCCCAGCACCAGGTGGTCGGCCAGTGCCGAGAGCATGCCCGTCACGTGCGAGGTGTACTGGCCCACGGCCAGGAAGCCGCCCGCATTGGCCGCGCCGGCCACGAAGGCCAGCACGGTGCCGAGCTTCAGGTCGGCCTGCGGCGTGCGCTGCAGGGCGGTGAAGCCGCGGATGGGGGCGAACATGCGCGGTGGTGCCTGGCGCTCAATGAATGCGCATGCCCGGCTGTGCGCCCGGCCAGGGCTGCAGCACGTAGATGCCAGGCTGCGCCTTCTCGTCGGCGTGGCTGGCGGCCAGCACCATGCCTTCGCTGACGCCGAACTTCATCTTGCGCGGCGCCAGGTTGGCCACCATCACCGTCAGCTTGCCTTCCAGGTCTTCGGGCTTGTACTGGCTGGCGATGCCGCTGAAGACGTTGCGCGTCTTGCCCTCGCCCACGTCCAGCGTCAGGCGCAGCAGCTTGGTCGAGCCTTCCACCGACTCGCATTTGACGATCTGCGCGATGCGCAGGTCGACCTTGGCGAAGTCGTCGATGGAGATCGAATCTGCGATCGGCTCGCCACCGGGGACCACCAGTTCCACGGCGGGTGCCGGCGGTGGTTCGAACAGGGCGTCGAGCTGCTTGATATCCACGCGCTGCATCAGGTGCTGGTAGGGCTGGATGGCCGCCACGTTGGCGGTGTTGTGCCAGTCTTTCAGGTCGGCGCCGGTGAGGGCCTGCACCTTGGTGGCCAGTTCGGGCAGCACCGGGGCCAGGTAGCGCGCCAGCGCGGTGAAGGCGTTGACCAGCACCGAGCAGACCTGCTGCAGGCGCGCGTCGTTGGCGGTGTCCTTGGCCAGGTCCCAGGGTTTGTGCTGGTCCACATAGGCGTTGACGCGGTCGGCCAGCGCCATGATCTCGCGCATGGCCTTGCCGGTTTCGCGCTCGTTGTACTGGGTGGCGATGCTGCCCGCAGCGGCGCGCACGTCGGCCAGCAGGGCCGCGCCCTGTTCGTCAAAGCTCTGGGTGAGCTGGCCGCCGAAACGCTTGGTGATGAAACCGGCCGAGCGCGAGACGATGTTGACGAACTTGCCCACCAGGTCGCTGTTGACCCGCAGCATGAAGTCTTCGGCGTTGAAGTCCACGTCCTCGTTCTTGCCACTGAGCTTGGCCGCCAGGTAATAGCGCAGCCACTCAGGGTTCATGCCGAGTTCCAGGTACTTCAGCGGCGACAGGCCGGTGCCCCGGCTCTTGCTCATCTTCTCGCCGTTGTTGATGGTCAGGAAGCCGTGCACGAAGACCGCGTTGGGCACCTTGCGGCCGCTGAACTTGAGCATCGCGGGCCAGAACAGGGTGTGGAAGGTGATGATGTCCTTGCCGATGAAGTGGACCTGCTCGGTGCCCGGGTCGGCCATGAAGGCCTCGTAGTCGCGCCCCGTTTTGCCAAAGTAATTTTTCAGCGAAGCCAGGTAGCCGATGGGCGCGTCCAGCCACACGTAAAAGTATTTGCCCGGTGCGTCGGGGATCTCGATGCCGAAGTAGGGCGCGTCGCGGCTGATGTCCCAGTCACCCATCTTCGGCTTGCCGTCTTCGCCGGGAGCGATCCATTCGCTGATCTTGTTGAGCACCTCGGGCTGCACCGCGCCGCTGTTCGTCCAGCCCTTGAGGAAATCCAGGCAGCGCGGGTCGGACAGCTTGAAGAAGAAGTGGTCCGAGTGCTTGAGCACCGGCGTGGCGCCCGACAGCGCCGAGTAGGGGTTCTTCAATTCGGTGGGCGCATAGACCGCGCCGCAGACCTCGCAGTTGTCGCCGTACTGGTCCTTCGCGCCGCACTTGGGGCACTCGCCCTTGATGAAGCGGTCGGGCAGGAACATGGCCTTCTCGGGGTCGAAGAACTGCTCGATGGTGCGGGTCTCGATCAGGTCGTTGGCCTTGAGCGCCAGGTAAATGTCCTGCGCCAGCTGGTGGTTTTCCGGGCCGTCGGTGCTGTGCCAGTTGTCAAAGCCGATGTGGAAACCGTTGAGGTACTGCGGGCGGCCAGCGGCGATGTCGGCCACGAACTGCTGCGGTGTCTTGCCGGCCTTTTCGGCGGCAATCATGATCGGCGCGCCGTGCGCGTCGTCGGCACAGACGAAATGCACCTCATGGCCCTGCATGCGCTGGAAGCGCACCCAGATGTCGGCCTGGATGTATTCCATGATGTGGCCGATGTGGAAATGGCCGTTGGCATAGGGCAGGGCGGTGGTGACGAACAGGCGGCGCGGGCTCATGGCGGGTCTTTCTTGCGGGGAACCCTCAATTTTAGGCGGGGCATAGCGGCCCAGTTAGACTTCGGGCCGTTTGTTCATAACACCAAACCCGCACACCGGAGACCCTTTCGATGGCCGTCGATACCCAAGCGCTGCTCACCGCCCTGCAGGCGGTCACCGACCCCAACACCGGCCTGGACTTCGTGTCCACCAAGGCGCTGAAAAACCTGCAGGCCGAACACGGCGATGTGTCGTTTGATGTCGAACTGGGCTACCCGGCCAAAAGCCAGGTGCCCTTGCTGCGCCGCGCGCTGATCGAGGCGGCCCGCTCGGTGCCCGGGGTGGAGAACGTCTCGGTCAACGTCAGCAGCCGGATCACCGCGCATGCGGTGCAGCGCGGCGTGCAGCTGTTGCCCAGCGTCAAGAACATCATTGCCGTGGCCTCGGGCAAAGGCGGCGTGGGCAAGAGCACGACCACCGTCAACCTGGCGCTGGCCCTGGCCGCCGAGGGCGCCAAGGTCGGCATTCTGGACGCCGACATCTACGGCCCCAGTCAGCCGATGATGATGGGCATCGAGGGCCGCCCCGAGAGCGTGGACGGCAAGACCATGGAGCCACTGGAAAACTATGGCGTGCAGGTCAGTTCCATCGGCTTCCTGATCGACAAGGACGAGGCCATGGTCTGGCGCGGCCCGATGGCCACCCAGGCGCTGGAGCAGCTGTTGCGCCAGACCAACTGGAGGGAACTGGACTATCTGATCGTGGACATGCCACCGGGCACCGGCGACATCCAGCTGACGCTGTCGCAGCGGGTGCCCATCACCGGCGCGGTGATCGTCACCACCCCGCAGGACATTGCCCTGCTGGACGCGCGCAAGGGCATCAAGATGTTCGAGAAGGTGGGTGTGCCCATCCTCGGCATTGTGGAGAACATGGCGGTGTACTGCTGCCCGAACTGTGGCCATACCGAGCACATCTTCGGCGCCGAAGGCGGCAAGAAGATGGCCGCCGAGTACGGCATGGACTTCCTGGGCGAACTGCCGCTGAACATGAGCATCCGGGTGCAGGCCGACAGCGGTAGGCCCACCGTGGTGGCCGATCCCGAAGGCGAGATTGCCGCGCTCTACAAGGCGGTGGCCCGCCGGGTGGCGATCAAGATCGCCGCCAAGGCCAAGGACTATTCCAGCAAGTTCCCGAGCATCAAGATCTCCAAGGACACTTGACGCACCGCTGAGCCGCTGGCCGGATCGGGCCGCGCGGCTAAAATTTCCTGCCAAACGAGCCGGTGCTTCCCCGGCTCGTTTTGTTTTGTCATCTGGAAGCCATGTAGAGGAACACCATGTGCAAAAACCTCGCTGCCGCGCTCGCGGCCGCCTGTTTTTTATCCCCCCTGTCGCTGTCTGCACAGCCCACGGCACCGGTCAAGGCCGCGTTCGTGTACGTCGCGCCGCTCACCGACGCTGGCTGGGTGCGCCAGCACGACCAGGGGCGCCTGGCGGTGGAGGCGGCGCTGCCCGCCCAGGTGAAGACCACCTATGTCGAGAATGTGGCCGAAGGCCCGGATGCCGAACGGGTGATCCGCGATCTGGCGCTGCAGGGGCACCAAATCATCTTCACCCCCAGTTTTGGCTACATGGAGCCCACGCTGAAGGTGGCGCGCGACTTTCCGGCCGTGAAGTTTGAATCGGTCACCGGCTACAAGACCGCACCCAACGTGGCCACCGCCAACGCGCGCTACTACGAGGGCCGGTATCTCGCCGGCATTGCCGCCGGACGCATGGCCACCCAGGCCGGCTATGTGGCGGGTTTCCCGATTCCCGAGGTGCTGCAGGGCATCAACGCCTTCACCCTGGGCATGCGCTCGGTCAACCCCCGGGCGACGGTGCGGGTGGTGTTTCTGGGTGAATGGTTCAACCCCCCGCGCGAGCGCGATGCAGCCACCAGCCTGATGAACCAGGGCGCCGAGGTGCTGGCCTTTCACACCGCTTCCAACGCGGTGATGGTGGCGGCGCAGGAGCGCGGCAAGCTGGCGGTGGCCTACCACTCCGACATGCGCCGCGTGGCGCCCGACGCGCAGCTGCTGGCGGTGACCCACCAGTGGGGCGACTACTACACCCGCCGCGTGCAGGCGGTGCTCGACGGCTCCTGGCGCAGCGGCAATGTCTGGGGCGGTGTGCGCGAGGGCATGGTCCGCGTCGAGGGCTTTGGCCCCCGGGTGCCGGCGGCTGTGCAGACGGAAACGCTGGCGCGCCAGCGCGACCTGGCGGCCGGCCGCCTGACGGTGTTTGCCGGTGGCCCCTCGGGCGTCAAGAGCAACGATGGCCGCACGGTGATCGGCCCTGGGCAGGCGCTGGACGACGCGGCCATTTTGGGCATGGACTGGCTGGTTGAGGGCGTGATGGGCAAGCTGCCGCGCTGAACGGCGCCCCGCCCATCGCGTCCTGCTTGCGGTCTTGCCGGCGGGGTACGGCCTTGCCCCCAACGCCCTTTCGATGCTGGCACGGTGGGCGACGCCCTCTGTGGGCACGCATGGTGGGCATGGCTGGCGCGGTATACCGCCGGGCGCGCTTGCCGCTAAGCTGCGCGCATGACGAAAGCCTACCGCGCCGCCCTGTTGCGTTTTGACGATGATGGCCTGCCGCTGTACGAGCGCGACGGTCTGCTGGTGGTGGGGCCCGACGCGCAGGGGCGGCAGCGGGTGCTCGCGGCGGGTGACCATGCGGCGCTGATCGACGGCTGCGCCGGCGTGCCGGTGGAAGACCTGCGCGGCCAGATCATCGCCCCCGGCTTCATCGACCTGCATGTGCACTACCCACAGACCGACGTCATCGGCGCGCCCGCTGCCGGGCTGCTGCCCTGGCTGGAGCACTACACCTTCCCGCACGAGAGCCGCTTTGTGGACCCGGCCTATGCGCGTGGCGTGGCAGCGTTTTTCTTTGACGAACTGGCGCGCCACGGCGTGACCACGGCGCTCACTTTTGCCACTTCGCACCCGGCTTCGGTACAGGCGGCCTTCGAGGCGGCACAGGCGCGCGGGCTGCGCTTCATCACCGGCAAGGTGCTGCAAGACCGGCACAGCCCCGACGGCGTGCGCGACCAGACCGAACAAAGCCTGGCCGATACCGAGGCACTGATCCGCCGCTGGCACGGGGTGGACCGGCTGGGCTATGCCATCACCCCGCGTTTTGCGCCCACCAGCAGCGACGCACAGCTGCGCGGGGCCGGCGAACTGGCCGCCCGCTACAGCGACGTGTGGATCCAGTCGCACGTGGCCGAGAACCGCGACGAGGTGGCCTGGGTGCGCCAGCTTTACCCGCAGGCGCGCAGCTACCTGGCGGTGTACGCGGGTTTTGGCCTGCTGCGCGAGCGCGCCGTCTACGCGCATTGCATCCACCTCGACGCCAACGACCGCGCCTGCATGCGCGAGACCGGCAGCGCCGCTGCGGTGAGCCCGACCAGCAACCTGTTTCTGGGCAGCGGTTTCTTTGACTACGCCGCCGCCGACGCGGCCGGCATGCGCTACGGCCTGGCCAGCGATGTGGGCGGCGGCACCAGTTTTTCGCCCTTTCACACCATGCTGGCGGCCTATTGCGTGGGGCGCGAGGGCCACAGCAAACCGGGCCTGAGCCTGACCCCCGGGCAGTTGTGGTGGCAGCACACCGCCGGCGCCGCCCGGGCCCTGGGCCTGCAAGGCGTGGTGGGCAACCTCAGCCCCGGGCACGAGGCCGACTGGGTGCTGCTGGACCCGGCGGCCACGCCCCTGCTGGCCCGCAAGACGGCCCAGGCCGACAGCCTGGACGAGCTGTTGTTCGCCCTCATCGTGCTCGGCGATGATCGGGTGGTGCGCCGCACCGTGGTGGCGGGCGCTGGGGCGGTGGCGGCGGCCGCACAGCCCGTGGGCAGCCCTCAGGTGGGTGCGCCGTAGCTCAAGGCGCGTGCCTTGCCCCAGAACACCCGGTACATGAACACGGTGTAGGCCACGATCACCGGCAGCGTGATCGCGGTGCCAATGAAAATGATCGTCAGTGACTCGGTGGCCGCTGCCGCTTCCCACACGCTCAGCCGGCCGATCACGATGTCGGGCAGGATGCTGTAGGCCAGGCCGAAGAAGGCCAGCACGCAAATGAGCACCGTGTTGGCGAACACCAGCCAGCCATAACCGGCGGTCACCAGCGAGGGCCGGGTCACCACCCAGCGCACCGCCAGGCAGGCGGCCGCACACACCAGCGGCACCGGCAGCAGCGCAAACACCTGCGGCACGGCAAACCATTTGTCCACCACCGCCGGCTTGACCAGGGGCGTAGCCGCCGAAATGGCAACCAGCGCCACCGCCATGGGCCACAGGGCGCGCCGGGCCCAGTGCAGCGCACGCTGCTGCAAACCGCCCTCGGTCTTCATGATCAGCCAGCCCGCGCCCAGCAGCACATACACAGCCGGCAGCGTCAGCGCAATGCCGAGGCTGAAAGACCAGCCCACACCGCCGAGGTCGAAGCCGGTGATGTAGCTGCCCAGCATCCAGCCCTGGGCCAGCGCAGCCAGCAGCGAACCGGCAAAGAAGGCGCGGTTCCAGAACGGCTTCCAGACCGGGGGCGCCTTGACACGGAAGTCGAACGCCACGCCGCGCAGGATCAAGCCGATCAGCATCACCGCCACCGGCAGGTACAGCGCCTGCAGCACCAGACCGTGGGCCTTGGGGAAGGCCACCAGCAGCACGCCCACGCCCAGCACCAGCCAGGTTTCGTTGGCGTCCCAGAACGGGCCGATGCTGCTGATCATGGTGTCTTTCTGGGCGTCATCGCCCAGCGGCAGCAGCAGGCCCACGCCCAGGTCGTAGCCGTCCAGAATGACGTAGGCCAGCAACGACAGGCCCATGACGGCCATGAAGATCAGCGGCAGGAGTTCGGACCAGGTCGGCATGTTCAGACCCCTGCCTGGCCCGGGTGGGCGCCCGCCGCCGACACGCCCGCGTGTTGGACCGGGTTTTCTGCCATGTACTTGAGCACGCCGATGTAGGTCACCAGCAGCAGGCCGTAGACCACCAGGTAGGCGGTGAGCGTCAGCGCGACCCAGGGCGAGGCGATCTGCGTGGCGGTGTCGGCGGTGCGCAGCACGCCATACACCACAAAGGGCTGGCGGCCGATTTCCGTGACATACCAGCCCGCCAGGGTGGCCACCCAGCCCGAGAACGCCATGCCCGAGAGCACCCACAGCAGCGGGCGGGGCAGGGTGGTGCTGGTGGCGCGGCGTTGCGGCCACAGCTTCCAGGCTGCGAAGGCGGCCACCAGCAGCATCACCGTGCCCACGCCCACCATCACCCGGAAGGCATAAAACACGGGCGCCACCGGCGGGTGTTCCCCCTTGAATTCGTTGATGCCCTTGATTTCGCCATCCCACTCGTGGGTCAGGATCAGGCTGGCGAGCTTGGGGATCTTGACCGCAAAGTGGGTGGTGCCCGCTGCTTCGTCCGGGATGCCCAGCAGCGTCAGCGGGGCGCCGCGTTCGGTTTCCCAGATGCCTTCCATGGCGGCGATCTTGGCCGGCTGGTGCTCCAGCGTGTTCAGGCCGTGCAGATCGCCCACGAACACCTGCACCGGTGCGATCAGCGCGGCGGCAAACACCGCGCTGCGCAGCGCCTTGTGGGTTCCACGGGTGGCACTGCCTTTGACCAGCTGCCAGGCGCACAGCCCGGCGATGAGAAACGATGCGGTCAGGCCCGAGGCCAACAGCTTGTGCGCCAGCCGGTAGGGAAAGGACGGGTTGAAAACAATCGCCATCCAGTCGGTGGGCATGAACTCGCCGTTGACGATCTCAAACCCGGCCGGGGTCTGCATCCACGAGTTCAGGCTCAGGATCCAGAACGCTGACAAGGTGGTGCCCACCGCCACCAGCACCGTGGCCACCAGGTGCACCCGCTCGCTCACCCGCCCGCGGCCAAACAGCATGATGCCCAGGAAGCTGGCCTCCAGAAAGAAGGCGGTCAGCACCTCGTAGCCCAGCAAGGGGCCGGCGATGTTGCCCGCTTTTTCCATGAAGCCGGGCCAGTTGGTGCCGAACTGGAAGCTCATGACAATGCCGGAGACCACGCCCAGCGCAAAGGTGAGGGCGAACACCTTGGTCCAGAAGTAGTAGGCCTCTTCCCAGGCTGCATCGCGCGTCTGCACGAAGCGGATGCGGAAAAACACCAGGAACCAGCAGAGCGCAATGGTGATGGTGGGAAACAGGATGTGAAAGCTCACGTTGGCCGCAAACTGGATGCGCGAGAGCAGCAGGGTGTCCAGGTCCATGGGCTTGTCCTTTCAGCAGGATCGATAGGCGGGATCGACAGGCGGGATCGGTGGGCAGGGTCGAGTGGCAGGGTCAGTCGGTGGTGCCGTCGGCACCGGGTTCGGCCGCCTTTCGGGCGCGGCCTCTGCCGGTCAGCGCGTCGCGCATCTCCAGCACCCGGGTCACTTTGGAGCCCAGGTCCATCAGCTGCATGGCCGTCTCGGGTTGCAGTTTTTGTACCTCGTCAAACCACGACATCAGCCGCTCGATCAGGTCGTGCATCTCGCGCATGCGGGCCTGGGCATGGCGCTCGGCCTCGTTGTCGGGCGTCACCAGCAGGGCGCTGCGCAGCATCGAAAGCGTCGGCTCAATCTCGCGGCGGCGGCGTTCGGTGGCCAGCACGCGGAAAATCTCCCACACGTCTTCCGGTGCTTCAAAGTATTCCCGCCGGTCGCCGGGCAGGTGGCGCTGGCGCACCAGGCGCCAGGCTTGCAGCTCTTTCAGGCCCATCGAGACATTCGAGCGCGAGAAGCCCAGCGCCTCGGCCATCTCGTCGGCATTCAGGGGCGTCTGCGAGACGAACAGCAGTGCATACATCTGGCCGACCGTGCGGTTGATGCCCCAGCGGCTGCCCATTTCGCCAAAATGGTTGATGAATTCGCGGCTGAGCGAGGACAGGGGTGGGGTGGGCGTTGACATGCGGGTGGTCCAGAGTGGGCTGAAGCGATGCAGAATTTGCTGAATTTTCAGAACTATCTGAAAACCATGAAGGCGGCTCGGGATGGGGCGGTGCGGTTGTCGGCCCGTCCGCTGCCTACAATGCCAGCCCTACACCATGGCCGGAGCAGGCAGCATGAGCATCAAGAGCGACAAATGGATCCGCCGCATGGCCGAGCAGCACGGCATGATCGAGCCTTTCGAGCCGGGCCAGATACGGCAAAACGCTGCGGGCCAGAAGATCGTCAGCTACGGCACCAGCAGCTACGGTTACGACATCCGCTGTGCGCCCGAATTCAAGGTCTTCACCAACGTCTACAGCTCGGTGGTCGACCCGAAGAACTTTGACGAAAAAAGCTTTGTCGACATCCACAGCGACGTGTGCACCATCCCGCCCAACAGTTTTGCGTTGGCGCGCACGGTGGAATACTTCCGCATTCCGCGCAATGTGCTGACCATCTGCCTGGGCAAAAGCACCTATGCCCGCTGCGGCATCATCGTCAACGTCACCCCTTTCGAGCCCGAGTGGGAGGGGTATGTGACGCTGGAGTTTTCCAACACCACCCCGTTGCCGGCCCGGATTTATGCGGGCGAGGGTTGCGCGCAGGTGCTGTTCTTTGAGAGCGACGAAGTCTGCGAGACCAGTTACAAAGACCGTGGCGGCAAGTACCAGGGGCAGGTAGGCGTGACCTTGCCGAAAACCTGAGCCCACCCTCTGTGCTGCCACCAGCGGTGGGGCACGCCCCCCGCCACGGTGCCAGGCAGATACGCCGCCCGCACTGAGCAGCACCAGGAGACAAGCGATGAAATGGGAAAACAACCGCGCTTCTGACCAGATCGAGGACCGCCGGGCATCGTCTGGCGTGCGGCGGGTTGGTGGTCGCGGTGTGGGCCTGGGTACGGTGGTGATCGCGCTGATCGCCGGCTGGATCTTCGGCATCAACCCGCTGACCATTTTGGGCGTGCTCGGCGGGGGCGACGGTGGGCTGATGGCGCCGACCGAACAGAGCGCGCCAGCGACCAGCGGCGCGCCCGACGACGAGATGGGGCGTTTCGTGGCAGCGGTGCTCGGCGGCACGGAAGACGTCTGGACCCAGCAGTTCCAGCAGTCTGGTGCGCAGTACCGCAAGCCCCGTCTGGTGCTGTTCCGGGGGGCCACGCCCACCGCCTGCGGCACCGGCCAGTCTGCCATGGGGCCGTTCTACTGTCCGGGCGACCAGAAGGTTTACATCGACCTGAGCTTCTACGACACGCTGCGCCAGCAGCTGGGCGCGCCGGGTGACTTTGCGCAGGCGTATGTGATCGCGCACGAAGTCGGTCACCATGTGCAGAACCTCATGGGCCTGACCGACCAGATGGCGCAGGCGCGCCAGCGGGTGAGCGAGCGCGAGTACAACGCGCTGAGCGTGCGGCTGGAACTGCAGGCCGACTGCTTTGCCGGCATCTGGGCCCACCACAACCACCAGTCGAGCCAGATCCTGGAGCCCGGTGACATTGAGGAGGCCCTGCGCGCGGCCGCGGCCATTGGCGACGATGCGCTGCAGCGCAAAAGCCAGGGCATGGTGGTGCCCGACAGCTTCACCCACGGCACCAGCGAACAACGCCAACGCTGGTTTCACAAGGGTTTGGAAACCGGCAGCGTCAATGCCTGCGACACCTTCAACGCCCGCCAGCTCTGACGGGAGACTTCGGTCGTGCCCGTCTTGACCTTGCCAAACAGCAGCCCGCCGCAGTGCCCCGGCATGCCCTGGCCTTGGTGTCAGGGCGGCGCACAGGAGCGGCCTGGCGCGCGTCCTTTTTCTCTCTGAAATATTGAACACCTGGGAGGCTTTGGTTCATGAGTGCACCCGATGATCGCCCGCTGTCCGTCCTCACGCCGTGGCAACAGTCGCTGCGGGTGTTTGCCGAACTGGTGCGCGATTACCAGTGGCCCACCCGTGTGGTCACCGCGCTGCTGGCCATTCTGTCGGTGCTGGGCACCGCTGCTGCCGCGCTCGACCAGCCTTTGACGCAATGGCTGGGTGCCCGGCCGTGGCTGGTGTCGTTGGAGCAGGCCCTGACCAGTGACGCCTTTCTGACCTTGCTGGCGCTGCTGGTGGCGCTGTTCGTGGGCATCAGCATCAAGCGCCAGCAACTGCTGGGCCAGCTCGACGGTACCGACCACTACACCATCGGCCGCGCCCTGGCCTATGGGTACTTTCGCAACTTCCTGGTTGGCGCCTTGCTGGTGATGGAGGCCAAAGGCAGCAAACTGCATGTGATCAAACCCACGTCGGTGGAAGAATTGCGCACGCTGGAAAACGAGATCTGGCCCCAACTGCAGCCGGACCTGAACGCCCGCACCGAAGAGGTGGCTGCCGTGGCCCGCTTTGACCACAAGCCGCTGCGGCGGCGCATCATCGTGCTGGCCGGCTGGGGCGACGCCCAGGAACCGCTGTATGTGGACTTTCCCACCACCCTGTTCACCGTGGCCGACTACTACGCCACCTGGAACCGGTGGGCCCGCCGCAACGACCGGCCGCACGTCGACGATGCACGGCTGGCGGGGTACCAGCAACAGCAGATCAACGACTTTTTCCGCCACCTGCGTGAACTGGTGGACAGCCAGGACGCCGAGGTGCCGGCCGGTGTCGAGGCAGTCTCCGAGCACGGCCTGCAGGCCGACGACCTGCGCCGCCTGTTCCGCGAGCGGCTGGTGACCTTGTCGCTGGCCGACATGCGCGAGCTGCTGGCGCGCCGCACCGCAGCCGCCAGCGCTGGCTGAACCGGGGCACCCGGTGTCAACGCCCGACAGCCGCTGCACCCGGGCTCGATACCGGGGCGTGGCGGTCAAAGTGAGACAATGAAAGGTCAAACCGAAGCCCCATGACCCAATCCTTTTCCGAACTCCAGCTCTCGCCCAAGCTCGCTCGCGCCATTGCCGAGATGGGCTACGAGCACATGACGCCCATCCAGGCGCAGGCCATTCCGGTGGTGCTGCAGGGGCGCGACGTGATGGGCGCCGCCCAGACCGGCACCGGCAAGACCGCTGCCTTTTCGCTGCCGCTGCTGCAGCGCATGCTCCAGCACGAAAACCCCTCCACCTCGCCGGCCCGTCACCCGGTGCGCGCCCTGGTGCTGCTGCCCACCCGCGAGCTGGCCGACCAGGTGGCCGACCAGATCAAGCAGTACGCCAAGCACACCGAGCTGCGCAGTGCGGTGGTGTTTGGCGGCATGGACATGAAGCCGCAGACGCTCGAACTCAAAAAGGGTGTCGAGGTGCTGGTGGCCACGCCCGGCCGGCTGCTCGACCACATCGAGGCCAAGAACTGCGTGCTCAACCAGGTGGAGTACGTGGTGCTCGACGAAGCCGACCGCATGCTCGACATCGGCTTCCTGCCCGACCTGCAGCGCATCCTGAGCTACCTGCCCAAGACCCGCACCACCTTGCTGTTCTCGGCCACCTTCTCGCCCGAGATCAAGCGCCTGGCCAGCAGCTACCTGCAGGACCCGGTGACGATCGAGGTGGCCCGGTCGAATGCCACCGCCTCCACGGTGGAGCAGCATTTCTACCGGGTGGACGACGACGACAAGCGCCAGACGCTCAAACAGATCGTCAAGGAGCGCGGCGTCACCCAGGCGTTTGTCTTCGTCAACAGCAAGCTCGGCTGTGCACGGCTGGCCCGTTCGCTCGAGCGTGAGGGCCTGAAGACCACGGCCCTGCACGGCGACAAGAGCCAGGACGAGCGCCTCAAAGCGCTGGACGCCTTCAAGAAGGGTGAGGTCGACCTGCTGGTGTGCACCGATGTGGCCGCCCGCGGGCTGGACATCAAGGACGTGCCGGCGGTGTTCAATTTCGACATCCCGTTCAACGCCGAAGACTATGTGCACCGCATTGGCCGCACCGGTCGGGCCGGCGCGTCGGGCCTGGCCGTGTCGTTCGTCAGCGGCAAGGACGCGCGCCTGATGGCCGACATCGAGAAGCTGATCGGCAAGAAGTTCGAGCTCGAAGCGCTGGAGCTGGAGGCCGACAGGCGGCCAACAGGCCGCTTCAACGATGGCCAGCGCGCCTGGCGTTCGGATGAGGAAGAGGGGCAGCGCGAGATCCGTGCCGCCCGCGAGAGCCGCGAAGCTCGGGCCGACCGCCGGCCGGCACGCGCGCCGCGCCCGCCGGCCGATCCGCTGTTCAACCAGCCTTACGAGCCCTCGGCATCGGCCGATGCGGCGCCGTCCTGGGAAGCCGCCGCCAAGCCCGCCCCCAGCCGCCTCTCGCCCAACATCAAGACGCGCAAGAAAGTCGCGGCGCTGTTCAAGAGCGCCCCCGCGCCTGAGACGCCCCCGACTGAGAACGCCTGACAGGCTGAGCGACCCGCTTCGCGGCGGGTGTCGGGGTCGTTGATTCGCTGCTTGGTCAATGGCCCCGACGGGGGCTACGGCCGCTGCGCCTGCGGGCAGGGCACGCTGATGCGCTCGAACGCCCCCGGCACCTCGCCCAGGCGGGCCGCCGTCAGGCAGCCGCCCCACACACAACCGGTGTCCAGCGCCAGCGCATCGGCGCGGTGGGTCGTGCGCAGGGTGGACCAGTGACCGAAAGCGATGGGCACGCCTTGCGTGCGCCGACCCGGCACATCGAACCAGGCCAGGTGCCCTTCGGGTGCGGCGGCCGATCCGTCTTTGGTCGCAAATTCCATCACGCCGTCGGGTGTGCAAAAACGCAGCCGGGTGAGCGCGTTGACGATCACCCGCAGGCGGTCGTGGCCGCGCAGGGCATCGTCCCAGCGGTCGGGCGTGTTGCCGTACAGCTTGTGCATCAGCACGCCCCAGTCGGGGCCCCGCAGTTCGGCTTCGAATTCGTGTGCCAGCGCCAGCGTCTGCGCCACGTCCCATGGCGGCAGCACACCGGCATGCACCAGCAGCCAGCCGTGCGCCTGCAGCGCCAGCGGCCGGTGGCGCAGCCAGTGCAGCAGGGCGTCGCGGTCGGGCGCGGTCAGGATGGCGTCCAGCGTGTCGCTGCGGTGGGGTTTGCGCACGCCGTGCGCGACGGCCAGCAGGTGCAGGTCGTGGTTGCCCAGCAGGCCGTGCACGCTGCCGTCCAGCGCGATCAGGCGGCGCAGCACCGCCAGCGAAGCCGGTCCGCGGTTGACCAGATCGCCCAGCAGGTAGGCGCTGTCGCGGCTGGGCGAGAAGGCAAGGGTGTCGAGCAGGCGGCCCAGGGCTTCGTCGCAGCCCTGCACATCGCCAATCAGGTAGGTGGCCATGGGCCGATTGTCCACGGCAGCGCGGCAGGCTGCCGCGGCATGGGGGCGGCCGAACTCGGTCACAATGCGCTTTCGCCATGGACACCCTGCTGATCGTTTTCCTCACCTTGCTCAACGGCGCCTTCGCCATGTCCGAGATGTCGCTGGCCGCCAGCCGCAAGGCGCGGCTCGCGGCCATGGCCGAGACCGGAGACAAGGGCTCCCAGACCGCCCTGCAGCTCATGGAACACCCGACGCAGTTCCTCTCGTCGGTGCAGGTGGGCATCACCTCCATTGGCATGCTCAACGGCATCGTGGGCGAGGCCGCGTTCAGCGGCGGTGTGGCCGCCTGGCTGATGGGCCTGGGCTTGGCCGAAGGCACGGCGCAGGGCGTGGCCACTGGCGTGGTGGTGGCGGTCATCACTTTTGTGACCATTGTGTTTGGCGAGCTGGTGCCCAAGCGCATCGGCCAGCTCTACCCCGAGCAGGTGGCGCGCTGGATCTCGCGGCCGATGGCGGTGGTGGCCCAGGTGGCCAAACCTTTCGTCTGGCTGCTCACCCACACCACCCAGTGGGTGCTCAAGCTGCTGCGCATCAACACCACCGGGCAGTCGCAGGTGACCGAGGAAGAGATCGCCGCCAGCCTGGAGGAGGGTGTGGACGCCGGCATCATCGAAGCGCACGAACACCAGATGGTGCGCAACGTGTTCCTGCTCGACGACCGGCAGCTGATCTCCATCATGGTGCCGCGGGCCGACATCCAGTGGCTGGACGCCGACGACACCGTCGAGCACGCCGTGCCCAAGGCCTGGTCGGCCGGTCACTCGTGGTACCCGGTCTGCCGCGGAAGCCTGGACGACGTGGTGGGTGTGATCCACCTGCCCCGCCTGCTGGCCCTGCGCGAGGAGGGCGCCTCCGGCACCATTGGCCAGCACGCGCAGCCGGGCACCTTCGTGCCCGAGACGTTGTCCGGCATGGAGCTGCTGGAGCAGTTCCGGGCGCGGGCCACGCGCATGGCCTTTGTGGTGGACGAATACGGCGTGGTGCAGGGCCTGCTGACCCCGCTGGACCTGCTCGAAGCCATCACCGGCGAACTCTCGCCCGAGCGGCCGGTGGACGCCTGGGCCACGCCGCAGGACGACGGCTCCTGGCAGGTGGACGGCGCCATGCCGGTGGCCGAACTCAAGGCCCGGCTGGACATCGACGAACTGCCCGACGAGGACCGCGACCGCTACAACACCGTGGCGGGCCTGATGCAGACCGTGGCCGGCCAGCTGCTGGCCCAGGGCGAGCACGTGGACGCGGCAGGCTGGCGCTTCGAGGTGCTCAAACTCGAAGGCCGGCGCATCGACCAGGTGCACATCCGCCCGCTGGCGGTTGCCGAGACCGGCTGAGCCGGCCCGTTCAGCGTGGGCGCGGCCGTCGCGCCGCGGGCCTTGTCAGCGGTGGCCCCGGCCGGTGCTCGAACAGCCAGTCCTTGAAGGCCAGCGCTGCGGCCGAGAGGCGCTTGCCGCGCGGATAGACCACATGCCACTGGCGGACCAGCGGGAAGCCCTGCACATCCAGCTGCGCCAGTTCGCCCAGGGCCAGTTCGGCCGTCACCGTGTGGGTGGAGAGCACCGCCAGCCCCAGGCCGCCGGCCACCGTCTGCTTGATGGCTTCGTTGCTGCCCACCTCCAGCCGGTTTTTCAGCACCACGCCCTGGCTGGCGAAGAACTTCTCGGCCGTCAGCCGGGTGCCCGAGCCCGGTTCGCGCAGGATGAAGGGCTCGTTCATCAGCTGCTGCGGCGCGATGCCCTTGAGCCCCACCAGCGGGTGCCCGGGCGGCGCCACCAGCACCAGCGGGTTGTCGGCAAAGGGCTCGCTGACCACGTCCAACTGCCCGGGTGCCTGACCCATGATGTAGAGGTCGTCCTGGTTGTTCGCCAGCCGCTGCAGCAGCATCTCGCGGTTGCCCACCAGCATCGCCACGTCGATGCCCGGGTGCGCGGCACAGAAGCCGCCCAGCAGCTTGGGCACGGTGTATTTCACCGTGGTCAGGATGGCCAGGCGCAGGCTGCCGCGCTCCACCCCCTGCAGGGCCGACAGGTCCTGTGACAGGCGCTCCATGCGCGACTCGATGTCCTGACACGCCTCGGCCAGGGTCTGGCCCGCCGCGGTCAGGTAGATCTTCTTGCCCAGCTGCTCGAACAGCGGCTGCCCCACCGTTTCCGACAGCTGCTTGACCTGCAGCGACAGCGTGGGCGGCGAGAGGTGCAGCTCCGCCGCGGCGCGCGCGAAGCTGCTGTGGCGGGCCACGGCCAGAAAGATGCGCAGCTGGTGCAGGGTGGCGTGGCGCAGGTTCATCGGGTGGGTCAAATGGTTTGAAAATCAAAACATCATCGTCAGAACATTTTACTTTTACTTATTGTCGTGACACCCAAGAATCCGCTCCATTCCATCCCAACACAAGGAGCAATGCAGATGGCGACGAAAACCTACAACGCCGGTGTCAAGGAATACCGCAGCACGTACTGGGAGCCGCACTACACCATCAAGGACACGGACATCCTGGCCGTCTTCAAGATCACCCCGCAGCCGGGCGTGGACCGCGAAGAAGTGGCCGCCGCCGTGGCCGCCGAGTCGTCCACCGGCACCTGGACCACGGTCTGGACCGACCTGCTGACCGACCTGGACTACTACAAGGGCCGCGCCTACCGCATCGAGGACGTGCCCGGCGACGACACCTGCTTCTACGCCTTCGTGGCTTACCCGATCGACCTGTTCGAAGAGGGCTCGGTGGTCAACGTGCTGACCTCGCTGGTGGGCAACGTGTTCGGCTTCAAGGCCCTGCGCGCCCTGCGCCTGGAAGACGTGCGCTTCCCCGTCGCCTACGTCAAGACCTGTGGCGGCCCGCCGCATGGCATCCAGGTCGAGCGCGACATGATGAACAAATACGGCCGCCCGCTGCTGGGCTGCACCATCAAGCCCAAGCTGGGCCTGTCGGCCAAGAACTATGGCCGCGCGGTGTACGAATGCCTGCGCGGTGGGCTGGACTTCACCAAAGACGACGAGAACGTCAACTCGCAGCCCTTCATGCGCTGGCGCCAGCGTTTCGACTTCGTGCAGGAGGCCATCGACAAGGCCGAGCGCGAGACCGGCGAACGCAAGGGCCACTACCTGAACGTGACAGCGCCCACGCCGGAGGAGATGTACAAGCGCGCCGAATACGCCAAGGAGCTGGGCTCGCCGATCATCATGCACGACTACCTGACCGGTGGCCTGTGCGCCAACACCGGTCTGGCCAACTGGTGCCGCGACAACGGCATGCTGCTGCACATCCACCGTGCCATGCACGCCGTGCTTGACCGCAATCCGCACCACGGCATCCATTTCCGTGTGCTGACCAAGGTGCTGCGCCTGTCCGGCGGTGACCACCTGCACTCGGGCACCGTGGTGGGCAAGCTCGAAGGCGACCGCGCTTCGACCCTGGGCTGGATCGACATCATGCGGGACAGCTTCATCAAGGAAGACCGCAGCCGCGGCATCTTCTTCGACCAGGACTTCGGCTCCATGCCCGGTGTCATGCCGGTGGCCTCGGGCGGCATCCACGTCTGGCACATGCCCGCGCTGGTCAACATCTTCGGCGATGACTCGGTGCTGCAGTTCGGCGGCGGCACGCTGGGCCACCCCTGGGGCAACGCCGCCGGCGCCGCCGCCAACCGGGTGGCACTGGAAGCCTGCGTCAAGGCGCGCAACGAAGGCGTGGCGGTGGAGAAAGAGGGCAAGGCCGTGCTGACCGAAGCTGCCCAGCACTCCCCCGAGCTCCGGATCGCCATGGAAACCTGGAAAGAGATCAAGTTCGAGTTCGACACGGTGGACAAGCTCGACCTGGCCCACAAGTAAGCCCCTGTCGATTTCGCGCCATGACTTTGTCGCAAGCCCTTGCCGTGCCTTCCGCACTGTCTGCGGCTTTGCTTCGCGTCCTGAATCGAACTTGACCGGTTCGGACGCCGCTTCATTTTTCAAAGGAACCCACCATGAGCATGCAGGACTACCACAGCCGCCTCTCCGACCCCGCCAGCCGCAAGTTCGAGACCTTTTCCTACCTGCCAGCGATGACGAAGGACGAGATCCGCAAACAGGTCGAGTACCTGGTGAAGAAGGGCCTGAACCCGGCCATCGAGCACACCGAACCGCAGTACCTGATGGACTCCTACTGGTACATGTGGAAGCTGCCCATGTTCGGCGAGACCGATGTGGACAAGGTGCTGGCCGAGTGCGAAGCCTGCCGCCAGGCCAACCCGGACAACCACGTGCGCCTGATCGGCTACGACAACTTTTCGCAGTCGCAGGGTGCATCCATGGTCATTTACCGAGGGAAAACCGTTTAACCCCCCTGCGCCGCTGCGCGGCTTCCCCCCTGGAAGGGGGGACGATGCCTGTGGCCCGGCGAAGCCGGTTCCACGGCATCTCCGGACTCAGGCACGCGCGCCGGACACCTTGCTGCGATTTTTCTATGAGTGCTCGCAAGCGTGGTGCGGGGTGGCTGACGCAGTGAGGTAAAGGGGGAGACGGCCGCAGGCCGTCGGAGGACACGAACGGAGTTGGCCGCGCCGCAGCACGCGGTGCAGGCCAACGCGACAAGACAAAGAGCGCAAGTTCTGTGGAGACGAACATGAGCGACACCCTCGACGCCTACCGCGTCGCCCAGCAGCCCTACTACCGACCGGTAGCGGACGAGGTCGAGCTGTTCGAGGCCGCCTATTCGGTGCGCATGCCCATGATGCTCAAGGGCCCCACCGGCTGCGGCAAGACGCGCTTCGTCGAATACATGGCCTGGAAGCTGAGCAAGCCGCTGATCACCGTGGCCTGCAACGAGGACATGACCGCCAGCGACCTGGTGGGCCGCTTCCTGCTCGACGCCAACGGCACCCGCTGGCAGGACGGCCCGCTGGCCATGGCGGCGCGGCACGGCGCCATCTGCTATCTCGACGAAGTCGTCGAAGCCCGGCAGGACACCACCGTGGTCATCCACCCGCTGACCGACAACCGCCGCGTGCTGCCGCTAGAAAAGAAAGGCGAGCTGGTCAAGGCCCATCCGGACTTCCAGATCGTCATCTCCTACAACCCGGGCTACCAGAGCCTGATGAAGGACTTGAAGCAGTCGACCAAGCAGCGCTTCGGCGCGCTGGATTTCCACTACCCCGAACACGCCATCGAAGCCGAGATCGTGGCCCACGAAACCGGCGTGGGCCTGGACGTCGCGGGCAAGCTGGTCGGCATCGCCGAACGCGCGCGCAACCTCAAGGGCCACGGCCTGGACGAAGGCATCTCCACCCGCATGCTGATCTACGCAGGCAGCCTGATCGTGCAGGGCGTGGCTGCGCAGGCCGCCTGCCGCGTGGCCCTGGTGCGACCGATCACGGACGACCCGGACATGCGCGACGCGCTCGACGCCGCCGTTTCAACATTCTTCTGACCTTGCCATGAGCGTCCACCTGCACGATCACGCCGAGTGGACCGGCCCGTTGGACCCGGGCTCGCTGGAGCTGCTGGAGCGTTGCTGGCCGGATGCGACCAAAGTGTTCTCGGCGCGCGGGCTGGACAACTATGTCAAGGGTGCCGCCGCGTTGCGCGGCCTGGGCCGTGGCCACGAATTGGTCAACGCCTGGATCGATGGCGCGCCGCAGGTGGCCAAAGAGATCGGCGAGGACGTGGTGGGCGAGCTCGCCACCACCGCGCTTCTGCTCGCGTCCAAGACCTCGGGTGCGGTGATCGAGCTGGTGCTGGCCACTGCGCCCACCGCCGCGCGCCGCCTGGCCGACGGCGCGCTGTTCCTGCAGTACCTGCAGTTCCTCAACACGCTCGTCGCACAGGCGCCGCGCGGCCTGCGGCCCATGCTGGGCCAGCTCGATGCACTGTTCGGCCAGCTCACCCTCGGTGGCCTGCGCCGCTGGGCCACCTGGGGCGCGCAGGCGCACCGCACAAATTACGAAGAACAGATCGCCTACTTCGGCCTGCAGTCCAAAGAGTCGCTGGCCATGCTGCAGAAAGAGCGCAAGGGCACGCTGCTGGTGGACGTGCAGCGGCGCATCAACATGTATTTGCGCGCGCTCTGGGGGCGCGACTTCTTCATGCGCCCCACCGCGGGAGACTACGAGAGCCGCCAGGGTTACCGCCCCTTCATTGAGGACTACTTCATCCACCTGCCCGATGCGTACGACGCGGTCGATGGCAACGCCGGCACGGTGGACGCCACGCAGCTCTACCGCGCCGCCGCCGCCCACGCCGCCGCGCATGTGGTGTTCACGCGCCAGCCGATCTCGGCCGAATCATTGAACCCCTGGCAGAGGGCGCTGATCGGTCTGGTGGAAGACGCGCGGGTCGAGGCGCTGACGCTGGCGCGCTTCCCCGGCCTGCGCCCGCTGTGGGCGCAGCTGCACACCGCGCAGGCCACGCAGGATCGGACCGCCGGCGACTGGCTGGGCCGCCTCGCGCGCGCCCTGCTCGACCCGGCCTACGAGGACGCGCACCCCTGGATCGCGCAGGGCCGCGCGCTGTTGGCCGAAGCCCTGCCGCGCATCCAGGCCGACCCGCACGACAACACCGTGTCCTGGAACATCGGCGTTCGGCTGGCGCACAGCTACCGCGAGCTGACGCAAGGCCCGGCCTTTCAACCGCGCACCGACCTCCAGCGTGCGGCCTACCGCGACGACAACCGCTATTTCTGGGCCTTCGACGGTTTCGACTTCGAGCGTTCCATCGCCGCCGGTGTCGAGCCGCCGCAGCAGGTGCGCAAGCAGGTGGACCTGATGGCCTTCGTCAACGAACTCGAAGTCGAGGGCGCCGGCGACGACGCGCAGGAAATCTGGGTGCTGGGCACCGAGCTGTTTCCGTACGAAGACCTGGGCGTTTCCTACAACGAGAGCGAGGGGCGCGAGCCGGTGCTGCCGCCGGTGCACTACGGCGAGTGGGACCACCTGATTCAGCTCGAACGCCCGGCCTGGGCCACGGTGCAGGAGCGCCGCCCCAAGACCGGCGACGCGGCGTTCATCGACAGCATCCTGGTCGAGCACCGCCGCCTGATCGGCCGCATGAAAGTCATCCTGGACGCCATGCAGCCACAGGGCGTGCAGCGCATCCGCAAGCTGGAAGATGGCGACGAGATCGACCTCAACGCCGCGCTGGCTTCGCTCACCGACCTGCGCATGGGCCGTCAGCCGGACCCGCGCATCATGATGCGCAGCGTGCGCAAGACGCGCGACATCTCGGTGCTCGTCCTGCTCGACCTCTCCCAATCGACCAATGACAAGGTGGCCGGGCAGGAACACACCGTGCTCGACCTCACGCGCTCGGCCTGCGCGCTGCTGGCCGACGCGATCCAGAAGGTGGGCGACCCGTTCGCCATCCACGGCTTCTGCTCCGATGGCCGGCACGATGTGCACTACTGGCGCTTCAAAGACTTCGACCAGCCCTACGACGACTTGGCCAAAGCGCGCCTGGCCGGTATGGAGGGGCAGCTGTCCACCCGCATGGGCGCTGCGATACGCCACGCCACGGCGGCGCTGAAGGTGCAGCGCAGCAGCAAGAAGCTGCTGCTGGTCATCACCGATGGCGAGCCGGCCGACGTGGACGTGCGCGACCCCCAGTACCTGCGGCACGACAGCAAGAAGGCGGTGGAGGAGGCCGGGCGCCACGGCGTGATGACCTACTGCATGAGCCTGGACCCGCGCGCCGACCCGTACGTCAGCCGCATCTTCGGCGCGCGCAACTACCTGGTGGTGGACAAGGTGGAGCGGCTGCCCGAGAAGCTGCCGGTGCTCTATGCTGGGCTCACCCGGTAACCAGCGGAACCTCACCATGAGCATGATCCACAGCCGCCAGCACACTTACGCCGGCATTGACGCCGAAGAACACCACGGCATGACCATGACCGGGCGCATCATCCGCGACGCCTGGGTGTTCGGCCTGCTGTCCGAGGGCGACGGTTTTGCCGGCAAGAACGCGGGTGATTTGCAGAACCTGTTCGAGGCCGTGCACCGGGCCTGGGAGCCCTACGGCCAGCTGCCCAGCCGCCTGCCGCCCGAGTTGGCAGCGCGCCATGCCCGCATCCACGCCGAGGCGGTGGCGCGCGCACAGGCCATGGGCTGGTCTGCCGAGCTGGCAGACGACGATTGATCAGCGTCCGGTGCGCACCTTCCACCAGGCTGGCAGGAGCCGCTGTGTCTCGGGGTGCGTGTAGCGGTCGTCCAGCAGCCAGACGGTGCCGTGGTCGCGCTCGCTGCGGATCACCCGGCCGGCGGCCTGCACCACTTTCTGCAGTCCGGGGAACCGATAGGCGTAGTCGTCACCGCGGCCAAAGCGCGCCTGCAGCCGTGCGCGCATCTGCTCGTTCACCGGGTTCACCGGCGGCAACCCCAGGGTGGCGATGAAGGCGCCGATCAGCCGCCGGCCCGGCAGGTCGATGCCTTCACCGAAGGCGCCGCCCAGCACCGCAAAGCCGATGCCCTGGCCGTCGTCGGTGAAGCGCTGCAGAAAGGCTTCGCGCTCGGCCTCGGCCATGCCGCGCGACTGCGCCCACACCGGGATGTCGCCATGCCGCTGCCGCAAGCGGTCCAGCGCCTGTTGCAGGTAGTCGAAGCTGCTGAAGAAGGCCAGGTAGTTGCCCGGCTCGGCGCGGTACTGGGTGGCGATCACCTGCACCAGTGCGTCGAGCGAGCCCAGCCGGTCGGCCCAGCGGGTGGAGATGTGCGGTGCGATGTGCACCGCCAGCTGCGCGGGGTCGAAGGGCGAGGGCACGTCCAGCCGCAGGGTGTCGGCCGGCAGGCCCAGCAGATCGGCCACATAGTCCATGGGCGCCAGCGTGGCCGAAAACAGCGTGACGCCCTGCGCCGCCGCCCAGCGCGGCTGCAGCAGCGGCCCGGGCACCACGTTGCGGATGGATAACACCGGGTGGCGGGCGCGGCCGTGCGCCTCGCGGGTGAGGTCGGCAAAGGAATGGTCCCCAAAGCGCTCGGCCACGCGCGCGAAGTGCAGCGCGTCGAACCACCAGCGCACCAGCGGGCCGTCGGCACCGTCCTGCGGGTGCTCGGCCAGGTGGTCGCCGATGGCGGCGCACACCGTCTGCAGCGCGGCCATGAACCCGGCGGGCAGCTCTGGCAGCACCTCATGGTCCTGCGTCTGCGCTTTCGCCAGTGCGCTCCAGCGGTGCTGCAGCTGGTCCAGCGGTTTCTTCAGGGCGGCCGGTGCGTCCTGCCGCAGGGCCTGGAAAGCCGCGGGCGCCAGGGTGGCGCTGTGCATGGCGCGGGCGCGTTCGATCAGGTTGTGCGCCTCGTCCACCAGCAGGCTCACCCGCCATTCGTGGGCTTCGGTCAGCGCGTGCCAGGCCGCGCCATGGTCGAAGAAATGGTTCACATCGCCCACCGCCACGTCGCACCAGCGCAGCATTTCCTGCCCCAGGTAGTAGGGGCACACGCCATGCGCCAGCGCCTGCTCGCGCAGCGCGGTCTGGTCCAGCCAGCGCACCCGGGCGGCGGCTTCGCGCGCGGCCGGCAGCCGGTCGTAAAAGCCGCGCGCCAGCGGGCAGCTCTCGCCGTGGCAGGCCTTGTCCGGGTGTTCGCAGGCCTTCTCGCGCGCCACGCGTTCGAGCACGCGCAGCGCGGCCGTGCCCCGGTCGCCCAGCCGTTCGAGGGCGTCCAGCGCCAGCTGACGGCCGGTGGTCTTGGCGGTCAGGTAGAACAGCTTGTCGAGGTGCTTCGCCGGTGCCGCCTTGAGGGCGGCGAACAGCGTGGCCAGGGTCTTGCCGATGCCGGTGGGCGCCTGCGCCATCAGCACCCGGCCGGCGCTGTGCGTGCGGTACACCGCTGCGGCCAGTTCGCGCTGGCCGAGCCGCCAGGCCGGGAAGGGAAAGGCCATCGCCTGCAGGTGCGCGTCGCGCGCGGCGCGGTGCGTCCGCTCGGCCTGCGCCCAGGCGCGGTAGCGGGTGCACAGCGCCTCGAAGTGCGCGCGCAGTTCGGCAGCGCTGTGCCACTGCGGCAGCGGCGTTTCCTGCTGGGTGTCGATGTCGAAATACACCACCGCCACCTCCACGCCCTCCAGCCCCAGCTGCGCACACAGGATGTGGCCGTACACCAGGGCCTGCGCGCGGTGCAGCGCCCGCCGGTTCGGTGCCATCAGCGCCGCGTCGCCGCGGTGGGTCTTGATCTCTTCCAGCCGCTGGGCCTGCGGGTCCCAGCCGTCGGCCCGACCCTGCACCCGCAGGCCGTTCCACACGATGGACAGCGGCACCTCGCGCTGGTAGGCCGGGCCGCGGCGGCCGGTCACCTCGCCGTGGCCGGCCACGCCCTCGCTGCCGCTGGGCGATGGGGTGAAGCGCAGGTCCAGATCGCCGGCGCGGGCCGCAAAGTCGCACAGCGCGCGCACCGCCACCACGCCCAGCGCGGCGTCATCGGTGGCGTCTTCGACCAGGCGGGCTTCGGTGTTCATGGCGGGCGGTGGTTGCGGCATGGTACTGGACATATCATCAGCCCATGAGCGAAGCCCCTGTATTGACCCGGCACCACCACCGCCGCCTGCGCGCCATCTACCGCAGCGCCGGCTGGCCCTGCCAGGACATGCTGGAGGTGGAGTTGCTGGCCGCTGGCCAGGTCGAGCGCCTGCGCTCCCCCGATGGCTTTGAGACCCTGCGGGTGACCGATGTCGGCATCGCCACGCTGGCGCGCGTGTTCGCCACCCACCGCGCCGCGCGCAGCCCGCACGAGGCGCTGGTGGAGCAGGTGGCCCTGGCCATGGGCCAGGCCGGGCGCCTGGCCTGGCGCGGGCTGATGCTGCGCGCGCGGGTGCCGCTGGCGCTGTTGGGCGTGGAGGACGTGGCCGCGCCCGCAGCGCCTGCGCTGATCGCCGGCGAGTCAGACAGCGTGGTCGAGGGCAGCGCAGGCCACGCCTGGGTCATGGCCAGCCCGGACGTGTTCTCCATCCGCCGCAGCACGGTGGAGGCCTACCTGGAACCGGTGGTGCACGAGATCAAGGTCAGCCGCGCCGACCTGCTGGGCGACCTGAAAAAGCCCGCCAAGCGCGCCGCCTACCTCGACATGGCCAGCGCCTGCTGGTATGTGCTGGGCAACGACGCGAAGGGCCGCCCCGTGGGTGGGCCGGATGACGTGCCGCCCGAATGCGGCGTGATGCAGGTGCAGGGCGGGCAGCTGGTGGTGGCGCGCGAGGCGCCGCGCCGGGCCGTCGAACGCCTGCCGCTGGCGGTGTGGATGGCGCTGGCCCAGGCCACGCCGCTGCCGCCCGAGGACGAACCCGTGCAGCGGGGCTTCTGAAACCCCGGGCCGGGTCAGGGCCTCACTTGTAGAAGGCTTCCACCGTTCCCTTGAGCTTGATCAGCAGCGGCTGGCCCTTGCGGTCCAGCGCCTTGCCCGCGGGCACCTTGATCCAGCCTTCGCTGATGCAGTACTCGCCGACGTCAAAACGCTCCTGGCCGTTGAAGCGGATGCCGATGTCGTGCTCGAACACTTCGCGCACGTGGTGCGGGCTGCGCGGGTCGATGGACAGGTGGTCGGGCAGGGCGGGGCGGGGATCGGTCATGGTGCAAACGGGCAAAAACGGACAACAGCCCGCCATTGTCCGGCATGGCGGCAGAGCGAGGTTCCCGCACGCGGTTTGCGCCATGTCAAAGCGCCCACCCGTGCGCGGTCTATGATGCGAAACATTCTCATTTGCGAAAACGCACCGCTCCCATGACCTCGCCCAGTACCCTCAACCAGGTTCCGCTGCTGCAGTGGCACCGCGTCGCCACCCAGGGCGCCGTGCATCCGCGCCTGCAGGAGCTCGGCTTCCTGCCGCTGGAAAACGTGCGCGTGCTCCAGCGCAGCTGGTTGCCCGGCGGCGCGCTGGTGGTGCAGGTGGGCGATGCCGTGTTCGGCCTGCGGCCCGACGAAGCGGCGCAGATTCCGGTGCAGGGGCCAGTGCAATGAGCGCCGCGCCGGGCCGCCCCAAGCAAGCTCGCGCCCCCTCGGGGGGCAGCGACGTACGCGCAGCGACGAGCGGGGGGGCTCAGGTCAACATCAGCGGCCTCGCGCAGCGCCGCCTGGCCCTGCTGGGCAACCCCAACTGCGGCAAGACCGCGCTCTTCAACCGCCTCACCGGCAGCCGGCAGAAGGTGGGCAACTACGCCGGCGTCACGGTCGAACTCAAGCGCGGCCTCATGAAAACCGCCGCCAGCCGCTCGGTCACCGTCATCGACCTGCCCGGCACCTACAGCCTGAGCGCCGGCAGCCAGGACGAAGCCGTGGCCTGTGGCGTGGTGCTGGGCCACAGCCTGAGCGAACGCGCCCCCGACCTGACGGCCGTGGTGGTGGACGCCACCCGCCTGCGCCGCGGCCTGCGCCTGGTGGCCGCGCTCAAGCGCCTGCAGGTGCCCCTGGTGGTGCTGCTCAACATGATGGACCGCGTGCGCGCCCAGGGCCGCAGCGTGGACCCCGCACAGCTCGCCCGCACCCTGGGCGTGCCCGTGGTGGAGGCCACCGGTATCCGCCCTGAAGGCACCGAGGCCCTGCGCCAGCTGCTCGACGACGACACGCTCTGGCACAAGACGCACCCGGCCCGCCAGACGCCCCTGCCGACCGACAGCCAGACCCGCGCCGATGACGCGCAGGCCCAGGCCTGGCTCGCCGCCGCCGGGCTGGACCAGCCCATGAAGGAACACGCCTGGTCGCGCCGGCTCGACGCCTGGCTGCTGCAACCGCTGGTGGGCACCGTGGTGCTGCTGGCGCTGCTGTTCCTGGTGTTCCAGGCGGTGTTCGCCTGGGCCGAAGGACCCATGGGCCTGATCGAGAACGCCACCGCCGCCACCGGCCAATGGATCGCCGCCACCCTGCCCGGGGGGCTGCTGCGCAGCCTGCTGGTCGACGGCATCGTCGCCGGCGTGGGCGGCGTGCTCGTCTTCCTGCCGCAGATCCTCATTCTTTTCTTCTTCATCCTGGTGCTCGAAGAGTCGGGCTACCTGCCACGCGCCGCGCTGCTGCTCGACCGGCTGATGCACGCCATCGGCCTCTCGGGTCGGGCCTTCATCCCGCTGCTCTCCAGCTTTGCCTGCGCCATTCCCGGCATCATGGCCGCGCGCACCATCAGCGACCGCCGCACCCGCTGGACCACCGTGTTCATTGCCCCGCTCATGACCTGCTCGGCCCGGCTGCCGGTGTATGCGCTGCTCATCGGCGCCTTCATTCCCGCGCGCAAAGTGGCCGGCCTGAGCCTGCAGGGCCTGGTGCTGTTTGGTTTGTACGCGCTGGGCATCCTCAGCGCCGTGGCCGTGGCCTGGGTGGCCAAGCAGTGGGGTCGCGCCCGTGGCCAGGCCGGCCCGCTGATGATGGAACTGCCCGACTACCACTGGCCCCGCGCCAAGGACGTGGCCATCGGCCTCTGGCAGCGCGCGCTCATCTTCCTGCGCAACGTCGGCGGCATCATCCTCGCGCTCACCGTCATCCTGTGGGCACTGTCGAGCTTTCCGGTGGCGCCGCCCGACCATGCCGGCAGCGCCATCGCGTACAGCCTGGCCGGCCGCATCGGCCATGCGCTGGCGGTGCTGTTCGAGCCCGTCGGTTTCAACTGGCAGATCGCCGTCGCTCTCATCCCCGGCCTGGCCGCGCGCGAAGTGGTGGTCAGCGCGCTGGGCACGGTCTACGCCCTGTCGCAGACCGGTGACGAGGTGGGCACCGCGCTCGCCCCGCTGATCGCGGCCGACTGGTCGCTGGCCACCGGCCTGTCGCTGCTCATCTGGTTCGTTTTCGCGCCGCAGTGCCTGGCCACCCTGGCCGTGGTGCGCAAGGAAAGCGGCGGCTGGGTGCTGCCCATCAGCATGGCGGCCTTCCTGTTCGGGCTGGCCTACACGGCCGCCTTCATCACCTACCGCCTCGCGGCGGCCCTGGGCTGGGCCTGACGATCATGGACAACGACACCCTGCAACTCATCGCCGTGCTCGCCATCGTGGTGGCCGCCGCCGGCTACCTGCTGCGCCGCGCCTGGCGCAAGCAAAAAGGCGAGGCCCCGGCCTGCGACCGCTGCGAGGGCTGCCGCAGCAAGTGCGGCTGACACGGTCGGCGTGCCCGGCGGCAAGGCCCGCAATGGCCGGCGAATTCGGTCGCACTCCCCAATGTTCAGCCCCGCAGGGCTGAGCAAGCATCCGCACGATGCGGTGGAGGGACCGACGACCTGCCAACGCACTGCCGGTGGCCCGGCGCGGGTGCCGGGGGCCCACCAACGAGCTACCCTCGGGCCGCGCACCCGGTTGAGCCGGGTTTTCGCGCGCTCCGGGGTGTGATCTGCGCGGGTCCTTGCGCGCACGTCAGGCGCCGGTTGGGCCGGGCGTGCCCATCAGAGCATGACGTAGATGAAGTGTGGGAACTTCAGAGCATCAGTCTGGCATTTAAGGTTGTGGTATCCCGCGCTCAAATTCCAAGTGCAACACTCTCCCTGGAGAATCTGTTGCATGCCCCAAACCTACACCCACCTGAGCCTGCAAGAGCGCGCCTTGATGCAAGTCTGGCTTGAACACGGCGTGAGCCTGCGGGCCATAGCCAGCCATCTCAAGCGCGCGCCCTCGACCATCACCCGAGAGCTCTCGCGCAACACCACAGCACCGCCTGTGGCCAGCACAACACCGGCGCCAGGGCGCCCTCGCACGGCCAGAGCCTACTGCTGTGCCCAAGCTCACCAACGCGCCAACCGCCTGGCCAGCAAACCCCGTGTGGCGCGCAAAATGCTCCAAGGCAACGCCTTGTGGGAGCGGGTGCTGGAATCTTTGCGTGGCGGCCTCTCTCCAGAGCAGGCCAGCGGCATACTTGCACGCATGCCCGATCCTGTTCGCATCAGCCACGAGAGCATCTATACCGCCTTGTACGCCATGCCCCGTGGCCAGCTGCGTGCCGAGATACTGGCGCTGCTGCCGCGTGGTCACAAAACCCGCCGCCCGCGCAGTGCCGGCACCGATCGCCGGGGCCTCATCCCCGGTGCTGTGAGTATCGATGAGCGCCCCATCGAGGTTGGCGAGCGGTTGGTGCCCGGGCACTGGGAGGGCGATCTCATCAAGGGCGCCCGCAACCAGTCGCAGATCGGCACTCTGGTCGAGCGCAAGACGCTGTATACCGTGCTGGTGCAGCTGGACAACGCAACGGCCGCACACACGGCACAGCGCTTTGGTACGGTCCTCAACCGGCTCGATGCGGCCATGCGCCTGTCGATGACGTATGACAATGGCAAGGAGATGGCGCACCACCAGGCGCTGAGCCAGAGCACGGGCATCCAGGTGTTCTTTGCCCACCCCTACAGCCCGTGGGAGCGGGGCATCAACGAGAACACCAACGGCCTGCTGCGCCGCGTGTTGCCCAAGGGCTCGGACTTGAGCGTTCATACCCAGGAGCAGCTCGACGCCATTGCCTTTCATCACAACGCCAAACCCCGCAAGTCCCTGGGCTGGAAGTCGCCTGCCGAGCTGTTCTTGCCCGAGGGAGCGTTCGACTTCCAAGCTTACTGGTCTACCATCATCAACCCTGTTGCACTTGGGGCTTGAATGCGCCCAGGTTCTGCGGGATACATTACGTTAGAACCCCTTAAATAGTAGGTCTGCCAACTCAATGAAAAAAGAACGAAAATTTTCCGACTATAAATCCGAAGCTGAGGCGTGGATCACGCTTGCCACAGGTGAGTATTATCCAGATATTCTCCCGGACGCTTGCCGACTATATGAGCCTGTTTTAGTTGAATTTGGCCTGCTACTAAAGGCATCTCATTCTTCCACCAACTTTTTCGCCACCATTATGGAGACGAGGAACCAGTGGATGCGAACGCAACTTTGTCGTGTATTTAAGAAGTACGTTAGTCCACAAACACCAGTTGAAATGTTAAAGCGAAAAACAGACGCAGATAAAATATGCGCTCAGTTTGGCGATGCTTTCAGGAATATTGTCGAAGTCCAACAAAAATTTGACAGTCGCCCCATGCCCGACGAAGCGTTATGTGCAGTGCTTTGGGAATACAAAGATCGTGGCAAAAAGGGCTATGACTTAACTGAAAGGTTATTCGATGTTCTGCGCAGCCAGCATATCGGGTTGGTTGTTACAGGCCCCGAAAGAGCTGGTAAAGATGTGCTGCTTGGAAATGTTTTTGAGGATTATCCGAAGCCAGATCGTCCAGTAGATTTCGTTATTTATGAAGGCAAGAAAGTGCTTGCCATTGGTTTGGCTCGCTACGACTCAGATCGCGGAGGCGCTCAGGAGGATGACCGCACGGGGCAATATCGTGAAGTTGCCCAAGAGATTCTTGGCTATGCAGACAGTCATGGGTTGTCACATATCAAGGTAGTTTATGTGAATGACGGCCCGGGGCTCTTGCTTGGTTCTATGTGGAATGATTACGCATACATCGAAGATCAATGGCCAGACCGAGTAAAGGTTGTCACGCTGCGTATGGTGCCAGATCGCATCACATCTGAATGGTTGAGGTCTTAAATATGGCGGTTCCAATTCCCGGTAAGGGAAATCGTACTAATGGAAAAGCGGCAATACCTTCTGACACAAAAGGTTTTCGCCTAGAGTACCTCGGTAAAAAAACGCAAGAAGAAATTCTTGCGTTTCCGGCAGGGCGCTTCTCGCCAAGTCAAGCATATTCTGGGGGCGATAATAGGCTTTATCATGCGGACAATTTAGCTGTACTTGCGGCTTTAGCGAAGGATGAATCTGTAAGCGGAAATGTAAGGCTTGTTTATATTGACCCCCCGTTTGCAACTGCATCATCCTTTGAGTCAAGAAAGCAAAACCATGCCTATGATGATCATCTTGTTGGCCCTGATTTTGTTGAAACGTTACGCGAGCGCCTAATATTAATTTACCGTTTGTTGGCGGATGATGGTTCGCTATACCTTCACCTCGATGAAAGGATGATTTTTCATTTTCGTGTCGTCTTAGATGAAATATTCGGAGAGAAAAATTTCCGAAATTGCATAACGCGCAAGAAATGCAATCCCAAGAACTACACTAGAAAGACATACGGAAATGTAGCTGACTACATTCTTTTCTACACAAAGAGTGATAGCTATGTATGGAACCGACCAATTGAACCATGGGACGAAGTTAAATCAGTAAAGGAATATCCATGCGTCGAACCTGATGGCCGAAGATACAAAAAAGTACCCGTCCATGCTCCTGGTGTTCGCAACGGGGAAACGGGCGGGGAATGGAAAGGCAAGCTGCCGCCACCCGGAAAGCATTGGCAATATAAACCGTCAACCCTAGATGAGATGGATGCCCGTGGAGAGATTTATTGGTCTCCGACGGGAAATCCGCGCCGAAAAATCTATCTTGAAAATAGCACTGGAATTCCAGTCCAAGACATTTGGATGGACTTCCGTGATGCACATAATCAAAACATTCATATAACCGGCTATCCAACGGAAAAAAATCCTGCACTTCTTTCTAGAATCATTGAAGCATCATCAAATCCCGGCGATCTTGTCCTGGATTGCTACGCGGGGTCTGGAACCACATTGGTCGTGGCGTCAGAGCTTGGGCGAAAATGGATTGGTGTTGACCGTAGCCAAGAGGCTATTGCGACAATATTGCATAGGATGGCAAATGGCTCTGATCGTATGGGTGATTTTGTCAATGAGAAATCCAAAAAATCTTCATTGCCATTATTCAGCATTGCCGACTTCACGCTGTTTGAAGAGTTTGCGGAAGAAAACATTCAGCCTAAAGATGATGACATTACATCGCCAAACGGGGCTTTAACAATTCGTTCCGGCGGACGCGCTAAAGCGCGCCGCTGAACTCAAACGTTACCGTGAAAGCCCACTCGGGTAGCGACGTGCGAACACCTACCTGTCGCACTCAATACAAGGATATAACCAACATGGCTATGATTGACACCTACAGAAGTAACGTTGCCAGAAAAAGAGATGACATCGCAAAATTGACGGAGCAAAAGGCACGAGAGCGCAAAAAAATTGCAGACCTAAGCAGCAAAATACATAGTGCAACGCGGTTAATGAATTCAACAACAAGTGCGAGCACAAAACAAAGCAAGCTTAGTGAAATACTCAGATATCAGGGAGATATCTCAAAAGTTGAAAAGAACATCGCTGACTACGAGCACAAAATCTCACAAAAAAATAAAGAAATTCAGACCGAATTAAAGAAGCTGAGTGATGAAGAAATCCGAGAAGCCAAAAAGGCACAGGCCGAACAAACAGCTTTTCGGAAAAAACAACTTCAGAATTTTTCCAATGTCGCCAGAACCTTGTATGAGCACCACAACGCGATACAAGAATTGAAGGCGCTTCCAGAAGAAGTTACCGTACTATTTTTTGCAGCCAATCCACGAGATCAAGTGCAGCTAAGCTTAGATGAAGAGGTGCGCTCAATTAAGGAAATGATCTCGAAAGCCAAGCATCGCGACGCTGTAAAATTTGAATCTTGCTGGGCAGTAAGACCGGGCGACGTATTACAACACATCAACCAATATCAACCGACAATCGTCCACTTTAGTGGACATGGAAGCGAATGTGACGAATTGGTGTTAATGGATAACCAGCGAAACACTAAGTTGGTCTCTTTAAATTCCATCGTTCACGCGATGAGTGTCGCCAACGACAATCTTCGACTTGTTTTCTTTAATACTTGCTTCTCAAATAATCAGGCCAGCAATGTTGTGAATCATGTAGAGGCCGCAATAGGAATGCAAACATCGATAACAGATGACGCAGCGAGAGTTTTTGCAGCGAGCTTCTATTCAGCAATCGGATTCGGTCTTTCGCTGGAGAAATCGTTTAATCAAGCCAAGGCCGCATTGATGCTGGAAGGCATCGCAGAAGAAGAAACGCCTCAACTGTTTGTCAAAGACGGCCTCGACCCGAAAGAAATGTTTATTGTTTCCGCAAGTACACAATAATTCCACCAAATTAACTGCGGGCAGGGCTAACCAATTCGTTCGACCCGCATTGCCTCCGGCAAGCGGGTCAACTCAAACGTTATGTGGCACTGGAACATCACGCCTGAACGACCACCATGGACGACAAGCTAACAATTGCTGTGATAGCTGCATTGGCTGCCCTCTTGGGCTCCCTGATTCCGACCATCGTGGGATACATCAACAATCGAGACCAGAGGAAGTTCGAGACCCACAAGGCCCTTCGAGAAAAGCAGCGCGACGCCTATTCGGGGCTTCTTCTGACACTTGAGGAGACGATAAGTGTCGCATCCCGGATGATTGCATAGACCCCAGAAGGTACCCGTTGCTGGCAGCGCGAGAGGTGATGCGCCAGTTGGTGGATGATCTGCTGGGTCGTTCAATCCTTGCTCCGGGAGCCCTCTCATGATGATCGCGTTGCACAAGAACGCACGCACCACCCCGGCCATTCGAGCTGAGATCGCCGCCAGCACTGACAGCGCCGCCGCTTTGGCGCGGTGCTATGGCATCTCTGAAGAGACGGCACGCAAGTGGAAGAAACGCACCAGCGTGCACGATGCCTCCCACACACCGCACCGTCTGCAAACCACGCTCACCCCTCTTCAGGAGCGCGTCGTGGTGGAGCTGCGCCGCACCCTGCTGCTGCCCTTGGATGACCTGCTGGCGGTCACGCGCGAGTTCATCTGCCCCAAGGCCACCCGCTCGGGTCTGGATCGCTGCTTGCGTCGCCACGGGGTGGGCAACCTCAATGCCCTCAAGCCCGCGCAGCCTGACGCTGCGAGCAAGACCTTCAAGGCCTACGAGCCGGGGTACCTGCACATTGACCTGAAATACCTGCCGCAGATGCAGGACGAGAGCAGCCGACGCTACCTGTTCGTGGCCATTGACCGAGCCACGCGCTGGGTGTTCGTGCAGATCAAGAAAAACAAGACAGCGGCCAGTGCCAAGGCGTTTCTCAACGCGGTGCACAAAGCCTGCCCGATACGCATCCAAAAGGTACTCACGGACAACGGCAAAGAGTTCACCGATCGGCTGTTTGCTTCGCGCGCCAGGCAGCCCACGGGGGAGCACGAGTTCGATCAACTGTGCGCTAGCCTGGGCATTGAGCACCGGCTGACCAAGCCAAGAACGCCGCGCACTAACGGTATGGTCGAACGCTTCAACGGGCGCATTGCCGACGTGCTGCGAAGCCACCGCTTCCACAGTGGAGAGGACCTGGAGCAGACGCTGCTGCGCTACGTGGCCTTGTACAACCACCAGTTCCCGCAATCTGCTTTGAAATCCAAAACCCCTTTGCAGGCCATGAAGGACTGGTACGCTAAACGGCCTGAATTGTTTGTCAAGCGCCCATATGATCATCCGGGATGCGACAGATAAGTCGCCCATCTTTAGATGCGGTCCCTGCGCAAGACAAGTCTCAAGAAGCTCGCTGAATCGAGCCTTGGCATCCTGAATGGGCCACGTCTGCATGGGGTGCTCCTGTCTGACCAGTTCGATGACCGGTCCATCAATCTTGACCGCCCGCTCCCGGCCGAAACCCACCGCTCCCACACCCGCTGAAGCTCAGTAATGCGGCGGCAGTTCATCCCGCAGGCTGCGGAAGGTGGGCGGGGTGTCGTCTTCGCGCTGGCGGCGCAGCTGGCCCACTTCGCGCAGCAGCCGGTCGATCTGGTCCTGCTGGCGGGTCACCAGGGTGTTGAGGGTGTCGAGCAGGTCTTCGGCGTAGCTGAGCTTGATTTCCAGCTGTTCGATGCGCTGGGCCAGCTGGTCGGCGCTGTCGTGGGGCGGGGTGGGGTGGCTCATGAGGCGAGGGTGTTGGCCTGGGGCAGGCGCAGCAGCGATCCGTAGGCGTCGGCCAGGAAGCTCTCGGCCCGCTCCAGCATGTAGTAGCGGAAGGCTTCGGCCGCGGGCGACAGCAGTTTGGACAGGGTGTGTACCACGTTCCACGCGCGGACGATGGGGGTGCCCTCCACGTCCACCGTGGCAATCAGCCCGTGTTTGAGTTCCAGGCCGATGGTGTGCAGCGACAGGAAGCTGATGCCCATGCCGGCCATGACGGCCTGCTTGATGGTTTCGTTGCTGCTCATCTCCATCACCACCCGTGGCTCCAGGCGCGAGGTTTGCAGAAACTTCTCCATCGCGGCGCGGGTGCCGGAGCCGCGCTCGCGCAGGATGAAGCCGTAGGGCCGCAGCGATTCGACGTTGGGGTGGCCGATCTTGAGCAGGGGGTGGTCGGTGGCGGCCACGAACACGTGGGGGTGGGCGGCAAAGGGCTCGGCGCGGGTGGCCAGTTCGGTGGGCGGGCGGCCCATGATGGCGATGTCCACCTCGTTGTTGTGCAGCATCTTCACCAGCTGCTCGCGGTTGCCCACGGCCAGGCGCAGTTCCACGCCTTCGTGCTCGCGCTGGAATTCGGCCAGCAGCCGGGGCAGGAAGTATTTGGCGGTGCTGACCATGCCGATGGTCAGTTGCCCGGCTTCCAGCCGCTGCAGGCGGGCGGCGGCGTCTTCCGCGTCCTTGAGGGTGGCCAGCACCTTGCGGGCGTAGACCAGCATATATTCGCCGGCGGTGGTCAGCGCCACCTGGCGGCCGTTGCGTTCGAACAGCGGCAGGCCCACATGGCCTTCCAGCTCCTTGACCTGCATGGTCACCGCGGGCGGGGTCAGGTGCAGCACCTCGGCCGCGCGGGCAAAACTCATGTGGCGCGCCACCTCCGTGAAAACCCTGAGCTGGCGGAACGTGGCGTTCTTCATTCAGTAATTTCTTAATGTAAATCGAAGTAATCGTGAATTTACCTTATTTAAGTGACTGCCTATAGTCCATCCATCGCTCTTCCTCCCCGGGGCTTGTGCCCCGCCCACCACCACCCGAGGTGCCCATGCTGCAAGCCTTGATTTTTGATGTGGATGGCACGCTGGCCGACACCGAAAGCGTGCACCTGGAGGCCTTTAACCATGCTTTCCGCCAGGAGGGGCTGGACTGGGTGTGGGACGTGCCGCTCTACACCCGGCTGCTGGAGATTTCGGGCGGCAAGGAGCGCATGCTGCACCACTGGCGCACGGTGGAGCCGAACATGACGGAGGTGGACGCCGGCGCGCTGAGCGACACCATCAACCGCCTGCACGAGATCAAGACCGCCTACTACGAGGCGGCGGTGAACAAGGGCGCGGTGCAGCTGCGCCCGGGCGTGCTGGCGCTGATGGACGAGGCCCGCCGCCAGGGCCTGCAGCTGGCCATTGCCACCACCACCTCGCCGGTCAACATCGCGGCGCTGCTGCGCTCGGCCATCGGGCCCGACTGGCGCACCCACTTTCTGGCCGTTGGCGACGCGAGCAACGCGCCCATCAAAAAGCCGCACCCGCAGGTGTACCTGAAGGTGCTGGCCGACATGGGCCTGCAGGCGGCGCAGTGCGTGGCCTTCGAAGACTCGGCCAACGGCCTGAAAGCGGCCGCCGCAGCCGGGCTGGACACGGTCATCACCCCCAACAGCTTCACCGCCCACCACGACTTCACCGGTGCCCTGCGCGTGGTGTCCGACCTGAGCGAGGTCAATGTCGCGCGCCTGAAGGAATGGCACGGTTGAGTGCCGCCGCCCCGCCTGCCACCGCATTTCTGCTGACCGAGCCCGCCCGTCCATGAGCATCCGCATCGCCCCCTCCATCCTCTCGGCCGACTTTGCCCGCCTGGGCGAGGAGGTGCGCGCCATCGAAGCCGCCGGTGCCGACCTGGTGCACTTCGACGTGATGGACAACCACTACGTGCCCAACCTGACCATCGGGCCGCTGGTCTGCGAGGCGATCCGCCCGCACGTGAAGATCGGCATCGACGTGCACCTGATGGTCGAGCCGGTGGACGCGCTGATTCCGCTGTTTGCCAAGGCCGGTGCCAACCTCATCAGCTTCCACCCCGAGGCCAGCCGCCATGTGGACCGCACACTGCAACTCATCCGCGACCACGGCTGCAAGGCCGGCCTGGTGTTCAACCCGGCCACGCCGCTGGCCTTCATGGACCACGTGATGGACAAGCTGGACCTGGTGCTGCTGATGAGCGTGAACCCGGGCTTTGGCGGGCAGAAGTTCATCCCGTCCACGTTGCCGAAGCTGCGCGAGGCGCGCCAGCGCATCGACGCCTTCACCGCCGACAGCGGCCGCGAGATCTGGCTCGAAGTCGATGGTGGCGTGAAGGTGGACAACATTGGCCAGATCGTGGCCGCCGGGGCCGACACCCTGGTGGCCGGCAGCGCGGTGTTTGGCGCGCCCGACAACGACGGCGGCTACCGCTCTGTGATGCAGGCCCTGCGCAAAGGCGCAGCCCAGCACTGAATCTTTCAACCTCTCCCGAGCCCTGACCATGCCCACCCGCCGCCGCTTCACCCTCACCCAATACCTGATCGAACAACGCCGCCGCTTCCCCGGCGCCAGCGGCGACTTCAACGCCCTGCTGCTGGACGTGGCCCTGGCCTGCAAGGCCATTGCACGCTCGGTGGCCTTTGGTGAACTGGGCGGTGTGCTGGGCAACCCCGGCAGCGCGGCCGATGTGTCCACCGGCGTCAACGTGCAGGGCGAGGTGCAGAAAAAGCTGGACGTGCTGAGCAACGCCTACTTCACCGAAATGACCGAGTGGGGCGGGCACCTGGCGGGCATGGCGTCCGAAGAGATGGACCACCCGTACCAGATCCCGGCGGCGCACCAGCGCGGCAAGTACCTGCTGGTGTTCGACCCGCTGGACGGCTCCAGCAACATCGACGTGAACGTCACGGTCGGCTCGATCTTCTCCATCCTGCGCGCGCCGCAGGACGTGATCGACTCGGGCCGCGACGTGGTGGAGGCCGACTTTTTGCAGCCGGGCACCCAGCAGCTGGCCGCGGGCTACGCGCTCTACGGCCCCACCACCATGCTGGTGCTGACGGTGGGCAACGGTGTGGCCGGCTTCACGCTCGACCCGAACCTGGGCCAGTTCATGCTGACCCATCCCAACCTCAAGGTGCCCGAGGACACGCAGGAATTCGCCATCAACGCGTCCAACGCGCGCTTCTGGGAAGCGCCCGTCAAGCGCTATGTGGACGAGTGCCTGGCCGGCAAGACCGGGCCGCGCGGCAAGGACTTCAACATGCGCTGGATCGCGTCCATGGTGGCCGAGGCGCACCGCATCCTCATGCGCGGCGGCGTCTTCATGTACCCGCGCGACACCAAGGACGCCAGCAAGCCCGGCCGCCTGCGCCTGCTGTACGAAGCCAACCCGGTGGGCATGATCATGGAGCAGGCCGGTGGCCGCGCCAGCACCGGCCGCGAACCCATGCTCACCGTGCAACCCACCGCGCTGCACCAGCGTATCGGCCTGGTGTTTGGCAGCAAGAACGAGGTGGAGCGCATCGAGCGCTACCACCGCGAGCCGGTCGCCTACAAGGACGACAACCCGCTGTTCGCCGAACGCAGCCTTTTCAGAGATTAGGGATGTGGCCCACCCCCGCGCCGCCTGCGGCGTCACCCCCTCCAGGGGGCGGCACTGGCGGCCCGGCACAGCCGGTTCCGCGGTGCCACAGGAAGAAGTCATTTCTCACGTTTTGCTTTTGTATTGACCGGAGACCCTCATGTCTGAACGCCATCCCATCATTGCGATCACCGGTTCCTCGGGCGCCGGCACCTCGACGGTGACGCGCACCTTCCAGAACATTTTCCGCCGCGAGGAACTGACGGCGGCCGTCATCGAAGGCGACAGCTTCCACCGCTACGACCGCAAGGCCATGAAGAAACTCATGGCCGAGGAAGAGGCCAAGGGCAACCGCCACTTCAGCCACTTCGGCGCCGAGGGCAACCTGTTCCCCAAGATCGAGGCGCTGTTTCGCCAGTACGCCACCGACGGCACCGGCCAGTGCCGCAAGTACCTGCACAACGCCGAGGAGGCCGCCCCCTACCAGCAGGAGCCGGGCACCTTCACACCCTGGGAAGACATTCCCGCCGGCACCGACCTGCTGTTCTACGAAGGCCTGCACGGCGCGGTGAAGACCGACACGGTGGACATCGCCCGCTACCCGGACCTGCTGATCGGTGTGGTGCCCTCGATCAACCTGGAATGGATCCAGAAGCTGATCCGCGACAAGACCCAGCGCGGCTACAGCCAGGAGGCGGTGGTGGACACCATCCTGCGCCGCATGCCCGACTATGTGAACTACATCGTCCCGCAGTTCGGCCTGACGCATGTGAACTTCCAGCGGGTGCCGGTGGTGGACACGTCCAACCCCTTCATCGCACGCGACATTCCGAGTGCCGACGAGAGCATGGTGGTGATCCGCTTCGCCAAACCCAAGGGCATCGACTTCCAGTACCTGCTGAACATGATCAACGGCTCGTGGATGAGCCGCGCCAACACCATCGTGGTGCCGGGCGGGAAGATGGAGATCGCGATGCAGCTGATCTTCACGCCCTTCATCTGGCGAATGATGGAGCGGAAAAAACGGGCCATGGGACTGGCCTGACCTTTTTGATCTGAGCGGCTTTGCGCGGGCCCCCATCCCAGCCTTCCCCCACAGGGGCAAGGAGCTAAAGCCCGACCACCGGCGCCTCCCCGCATGACGCTCTCCCCCGCTGGGGGAGGGTAGGGGTGGGGGTCCGCCAGCCGCAACGCCACCCGGCCACCCACTCACCGAACACCGCCCAGGACGCGCACCATGAACAAGCCTTCACCCGAACTTGCCCGCTCGATGGCCAATGCCATCCGCATGCTCGCCGTCGACGCGGTCGAAAAAGCCAAGTCGGGCCACCCCGGCGCACCCATGGGCATGGCCGACATCGCCGAGGTGTTGTGGAACCGGCACCTCAAACACAACCCGGCCAACCCGCACTGGCCCGACCGCGACCGTTTCGTGCTCTCCAACGGCCACGGCTCGATGCTGATCTATGCGCTGCTGCACCTCTCCGGCTACGACCTGCCGATGGAAGAACTGAAAAACTTCCGCCAGCTGCACAGCAAGACCGCCGGCCATCCCGAGGTGGGCATCACCCCCGGCGTGGAAACCACCACCGGCCCGCTGGGCCAGGGCATCACCAATGCGGTGGGCATGGCGCTGGCCGAGAAGCTGCTGGCGTCCGAGTTCAACCGTCCGGGCCACGCCATCGTCGACCACTTCACCTACGTCTTCCTGGGCGACGGCTGCATGATGGAAGGCATCAGCCACGAGGCTTGCGCGCTGGCGGGCACGCTGCGCCTGTCCAGGCTGGTGGCCTTCTACGACGACAACGGCATCTCCATCGACGGCCATGTCGAAGGCTGGTTCACCGACGACACCCCGAAGCGCTTCGAGGCCTACGGCTGGCACGTCATCCCCAACGTGGACGGCCACGACCCGGCTGCGGTGGAGGCTGCGCTGCTGGCCGCCAAGCAGCAGGCCGTGCGCGTGGACGGCCAGCCGACGTTGATCTGCTGCAAGACGGTGATCGGCATGGGCTCGCCCAACAAGGCCGGCACGCACGACGTGCACGGCGCCGCGCTGGGCGCCGCCGAGGTGGCCGCCACCCGCGAGGCCCTGGGCTGGACCGCCGGGCCGTTCGAAATCCCGGCCGACATTGCGGCCGCCTGGGATGCGCGCGCGGCCGGCACCGCAGCCGAAGCCGCCTGGCAACAGCGCTTTGACGCCTACCGCGCCGCGTATCCGCTGGAGGCGGCCGAGTTCACGCGCCGCATGGCGGGCGACCTGCTGCCCGACTTCGCCGCCAGACTGCCCGAGTTGCTGGCCAGCATCAGCGCCCGGCCCGAGGCGGTGGCCACCCGCAAGGCCAGCCAGAACGCGCTGGACCTGTTGTCCCCGCTGGTGCCCGAATTCTTCGGCGGCAGCGCCGACCTGACCGGCTCGAACCTGACCAATTTCAATGGCTGCGTGAAGGCCGGCCGCGATGAACACGGTCGGTTTCGGTGGGGCAACCACCTGAGCTACGGCGTGCGCGAGTTCGGCATGGCGGCCATCATGAACGGCATCGCCCTGCACGGGGGCTTCATTCCCTACGGCGGCACCTTCCTGACCTTCAGCGACTACAGCCGCAACGCCATCCGCATGGCCGCGCTGATGAAGCAGCGGGTGATCCACGTCTTCACCCACGACTCGATCGGCCTGGGCGAGGACGGACCGACGCACCAGAGCGTGGAGCACGTGCCCAGCCTGCGCATCATCCCGGGGCTGGACGTGTGGCGCCCGGCCGACGGACTGGAGACCGCCGTGGCCTGGGCGCACGCCATCGAGCGGCGCGACGGCCCGAGCGCGCTGTGCCTCTCGCGCCAGAACCTGCCGCGCGTGACCGGGCACATCCTGGCCGGCCAGATCCGCAAGGGCGGCTACATCCTGTCGGAGATGGACGATCCGCAGGCGGTGATCGTGGCCACGGGCTCGGAGGTGGAGATGGCGCTGGCCGCGCAGAAGCGCCTGGCCGAGCAGGGCCTGCGCACCCGCGTGGTCTCCATGCCCTGCACCAATGTGTTCGACCGCCAGCCCGAGGCCTACCAGGACAAGGTGCTGCCGCTGTCGCTGCCCACCGTGGCGGTCGAAGCCGCGCACCCGGACTTCTGGCGCAAGTACGTGGGCCGCACCGGCGTGGTGGTGGGCATCGCCAGCTTTGGCGAATCCGCCCCGGCCAAGGACCTGTACCCGTACTTCGGCATCACCGCCGAGCGGGTGGCCGACGCAGTGCGCACCCTGGTGCACCGCGCCGCCCACCGTCGCGAGGAGGCGCTGCCCGAACACATCGTTGTGGGCAGCCATTGACCACCCCCGTCGCTGCGCTCCGCTCTTCAAGGGGCAGCGCCTGCGGCCTGGCAAAGCCGGTTCCGCGGCGCTGCTGGACCGCTCCCCCTCCATCGCAAGTTTCTGGCCATGAACGGTGTTTGACGTGACATCCCGATATCCCTACGACCTCATCCTGTTCGATCTGGACGGCACGCTGATCGAGACGGCGCCGGAAATCGCCGACGCGGTCAACGACACGCTGGCGCAGTTCTACCGTTTGCCGGTGACGCAGCAACAGGTGAACGACTGGATCGGCCACGGCACGCGCGAACTGCTGATCCAGGCGCTGGCCTTCACCGACCGCACCACGGCGGACACCGTGCGCCGCTCGGCAGCCTTCAAGACCATCGAGCAGGCCTTCAGCCAGCACTACCAGGCACGCTGCGGCACCCGCAGCCACCTGTACCCGGCCGTGCGCGAAACCCTGCACGCGCTGCGCGCGGCCGGTGTGAAGCGGGCGGTGGTGACCAACAAGGAAGCCCGCTACACCCAGACCGTACTGGACGCACACCAGATGACGCCGCTGTTCGACCGCGTGATCAGCGGTGACACGCTGGCGGTGAAGAAACCCGACCCGGCCGCCATCGACGACTGCCTGCAGCGCTTTGGCGTGGCGCGCGAACGGGCGTTGTTCGTGGGCGACTCGTCCATCGACGTGGCCACCGCGCGCAACGCCGGCATCGCGGTCTGGGCGCTGCCCTATGGCTACAACATGGGCCAGCCCATCGAGAGTTGCCACCCCGACCGCGTGATCCCCGACTGCTCGGCGCTGACCGAGGGCCTGAGCGCGACGGCCTGATCCCTTTACCTCTTCAGTTTTCCGGAGACATCTCATGACGCTCAAGATCGGCATCAACGGCTTCGGCCGCATCGGCCGCATGGTGTTCCGCGCGGTGGCGCAGGAAGCCGAGTTCCAGCACATCGAGGTGGTGGCCATCAACGACCTGCTCGAACCCGAGTACCTGGCCTACATGCTGCACTACGACTCGGTGCACGGCCGCTTCCAGGGCACGGTGGCGGTGGACGGCAACCACCTGGTGGTCAACGGCCGCAAGATCCGCCTGACCGCCGAGAAGGACCCCGCCCACCTGAAGTGGAACGAGGTCGGTGCCGACGTAGTGATCGAATCGACTGGCTTCTTCCTGACCCAGGACACCTGCCAGAAGCACCTGGACGCGGGCGCGAAAAAGGTGGTGCAGTCGGCGCCGTCGAAAGACGATACACCCATGTTCGTTTTTGGCGTGAACCACGCCAAGTACGCCGGCGAGGCCATCGTCTCCGCCGCTTCGTGCACCACCAACTGCCTGGCCCCGGTGGCCAAGGTGCTCAACGACCGCTTCGGTATCCAGCGCGGGTTGATGACCACGGTGCATGCGGCGACCGCGACGCAAAAAACGGTGGACGGCCCGTCGAGCAAGGACTGGCGCGGCGGTCGTGGCATTCTGGAGAACATCATCCCCAGCAGCACCGGCGCCGCCAAGGCCGTGGGCGTGGTGCTGCCCGAGCTGAACAAGAAGCTCACCGGCATGGCGTTTCGCGTGCCGACCTCTGACGTGTCGGTGGTGGACCTGACGGTGGAGCTGGCCAACGAGGCCAGCTACGACGACATCTGCGCCGCGATGAAGGCCGCCAGCGAAGGACCCCTCAAGGGTGTGCTGGGCTACACCAGCGACAAGGTGGTCTCCACCGACTTCCGCGGCTGCGCCATGCCTTCCATCTTCGACGCCGACGCCGGCATCGCGCTGGACAAGACCTTCGTCAAGGTGGTGAGCTGGTACGACAACGAGTACGGCTACACCTGCAACATGCTGCGCTTCGTGCAGCACGTGGGCGCGAACTGAGTTGGAGGAACCAGTGATGAAGTTCCTCCGTTTCAGCGACGTGTGCGCCAGCGGCTTCGCCCGTAGCAAGCGCGTCTTCATCCGCGCCGACCTCAATGTTCCGCAAAACGATGAGGGCGAGATCACCGAAGACACGCGGGTTCGTGCTTCGATTCCCGCCATCCAGATGGCGCTGGACGCCGGGGCCGCGGTCATGGTCACCAGCCACCTGGGCCGTCCCACCGAAGGCGAGTTCAAGCCCGAAGATTCCCTGTCGCCGGTGGCCCGGCGTTTGTCCGACCTGATGGGCACCGAGGTTCGTCTGCAGGCCGACTGGGTGGATGGCGGCTTCGACATTCAGCCCGGCGAAGTCGTGCTGCTGGAGAACTGCCGCCTGAACGTGGGCGAGAAAAAGAACAAGCCCGAGCTGGCCGCCAAACTCGGCAAGCTGTGCGACATCTTCGTCCACGACGCCTTCGGCACCGCGCACCGCGCCGAAGGCACGACCTACGGCATCGCCGAGACCGCCCCCATCGCCTGCGCCGGCCCGCTGCTGGCCGCCGAGATGGACGCCATCGGCAAAGCCCTGGCCAACCCGAAACGCCCGCTGGTGGCCATCGTCGCCGGCAGCAAGGTCAGCACCAAGCTCACCATCCTCCAGTCCCTTGCGAAGAACGTCGACGGCCTGATCGTCGGTGGCGGCATCGCCAACACCTTCATGCTGGCCGCCGGCCTGAAGATCGGCAAGAGCCTGGCCGAGCCGGACCTGGTGGGTGAAGCCACGGCGGTGATCGAAGCCATGAAGGCGCGCGGCGCCGAGGTGCCGATCCCCGAAGACGTGGTCTGTGCCAAGGCCTTCAGCGCCGACGCCGAAGCGACGGTGAAAGCCGCCACCGACGTGGCCGACGACGACCTGATCCTGGACATCGGCCCCAAAACCGCCGCCCAGCTGGCCGAGAAGCTCAAGCAGGCCGGCACCATCGTCTGGAACGGCCCGGTGGGCGTGTTCGAATTCCCGGCCTTCGCCAACGGCACCAAGGTGATCGCGCAGGCGATTGCCGAGT